>Ga0070741_10001269_pt1 | contig 78922 bp, 73 predicted proteins | sample Coa_R1_4_FD_66440 | JGI IMG/M metagenome (GOLD analysis project Ga0070741, IMG submission 66440) | Surface soil microbial communities from Centralia Pennsylvania, which are recovering from an underground coalmine fire - Coalmine... | ecosystem: Environmental > Terrestrial > Soil > Unclassified ...
GAACCGTTCCGCCCATGCGCTCCACTTCTGGCGGAATCAGTTCGGCAAGCCGCTGGCCGACAGCGCCTTCCAGCACTGGACGGCGAAATTTCGGACACCACACCAGGTGGTAGTTGATGTCGTAGTGCGCGTGCTTTGTTTGTTCAGTCATCATAAGCGAATTATATCACACGTTGTTCGCTTGTGCAAGTATTCGTTGTCAAGACAAAGGAGACGGGGCGCATTCCCCACCGGGCTTTAGCCCGGTGCCCCCTGCGCCGAATTCTATGGGCAAAAAATCAAGCACAGTTTTGCGTTCGACAATCTTGCCGTCAATAACTTGCCACAGGACAAATTCAGGTACCTCAAATAGCCTGCCTGTCGGCGGAATAGCCCCAAAGCCCTGAATATAGTCAATTGCATTTGTGTGAGTGCCGTACATCGTGACAAGAGTCGCAACTTTGTCGTCCTCCGCCAACTCATCATCAACGGTTACGCGAAGATCAGGAAAAACAGTGGTGAGAAATATAAGCATCTGTTTGATGCTTTCAGGCCCATAGGGTGGCGGCCAGTCAGGAAAAGGTTTAAAGTCCCTTGCAAAGATTTCATCGGCGATGGCAAATCGGCGTTGATTCAGCATCTCTTCATAATAGCGGCGCACAATTGCCTTGTTCTGTTCGGTTAACATTGCGCGACCCCCTTCATTGTTCGTCCGAACAAAGCCAAAATCCATTGTATCAGGGAAGCGCTCAGGAATGACCATCTGGCGAATCCGATGTTATCATTCCTGGTGGGCATCACGTTTGCTCGACCTCCTGGCAACTCTCTGGGCCGATACCAGGGCTAAGGTGAATACGGAATAGTCTATTACCATGACTGCCAGCGTTCATCCTACCTTATCCGAAACGCTCTCCCGGCTGTGGAACAACCTGCCGTCGCTGTGGAAGGTGCTGATCCCGGTGCTGGGTGCGCTGCTGGTCGTCCTGCTGCCCGCCAACGTGCTGATCAGTTCGCGCTTTTACGCCATCACGACGGAAAACCTGCGGGCGCAGCATCAAGCGGAGTTGGCCGACCTGGGCAGTGCCTTCGACGAGTTTTTCAGCAAGCAGACCTTATACCTGTTGACACTCGCCAACAGTGACGCGATCAAGTCATGTGCGGCGTCGGGCTGCGCAGCGGAAGCCCAGGCGGTTTTTGTCCCTGAACTGACCGCGCGGCTGCACGAGCCGGGCGCGTACTACGTCGAGATCGGCTTCTTGGACGCCAGTGGCAAAGAGACAGCACGTGCCATGCGGGGCAGTGGCGGCCTGATCGTCTCGCCGGGCGAGGGGCTACCGTTCAGTGCTGATCCCGAAGCGCTGCATGCAACTGCCGTCGGGCAAGCCTACGTCTTCCCGATCAGCCGCGACACACGCATCTCGGCGGTGGAATCGTACCAGCAGCCGGTGGTGCGGCTGGCCGTGCCGGTGAGCGCCAACGGTTCGGTGCAGGGCTACGTGACCGCCGTCCTGAACCTGGACGATTTCTTTGCACAGTATTTTGTGCCGTCCGACGACCAGCAGACGTTTTTGTTGGACACTGACAAGTGCCTGCTGGCGACCTCCGACGACACACGCCGCGCCGAAACTTACAGGACGTGGAGCGGCGATCCGTCTCGTACCTGCTACGCCGATCTGCAACTGGAAGAATGGGATACCACCGTCCAGCGCTATCACGACACGATCATCAGCACGCGCGTCATTCATGGGCCGCTGACGAGCAGCGGGCAAACCTGGACAATCGTCGTGCAGGAACCAGCGGCGCACGCCTACGGGCAGGCCAATGCGCTTCGCACGCTGCTCACTGCTGCACATCTCATCGCCACGCTGCTGGTGGTGTTGTTCATCGCGGGTGCGGATCGGGCCACCGCACGCCTGCTCAACGCCGCGCACCGCCTGAGCGCCGAGCACGCCCGCGACATACGTTTCAACCCCTACGTGGTCGGGCCGCCGATTGAAGATCCGCTGCGCTTTTTCGGGCGCACCGAGGCGCTGGCGCGTGTGATCGGCGCCGGCATGACGGGCGGCGATACCGTGCTGATCGACGGGGGCCGGCGCATCGGCAAAACGTCGCTGCTGCGCCAGATCGAGCGCCGCCTGCGCGAGCAAAAAGTGACCGACCCGGCCTACTGGTACTGGCCCGTCGGGTTGAGTTTGCAGGGTATCACAGCGGACGTGTTCTACGCCACGCTTATGGATACGATCCTGCGTGACGTGCCCGATCACCGGACGCGCACCGATTTGCGCTATCACAAACGGCAGACAGGCTACGCCGTCGAAGACTTCCGGGAAGACATCACCGAAGTCCTGGCGCTGCCCAATGCCGCAGGACGGCAAACGCGGTTGGTGCTCTGTCTGGACAATGCTCACGTCTGGTTCAGCGGCTCATCCGGTTACGATGCGGCCTTTGTCGAAGCGTTCGACGCCATGCTGCGCGCCATCGGCAACCCGCTCAAGTTGATCGCTGCCGGAACGCATATTCCCGACAGCGCATTCGGCCCGACCTCCACGGTGATTCCGCTCGGCCCATTGAGCACGGACGAAGCCGGGCGGCTGATCCGGCAGCCGGTGGCCCACATCTACCGTTTCGAGGACGAGGCTGTGACGCGCATCATAGCAGAGAGCAACGCCCTGCCGCTGGAAGTGCAGCGTTTGACGCGCTACGCCGTCCAGACCATGCTCGAACAAGACGCCGAGTCGATCACGCTGGCACACGTGGAACGGGCGTTGCGGCGGGCACTGGACGATTGGGAGCCGACCTACCGTTTGCTGTGGAACGGCGGCACGGACAAAACCGGGATCAGGGTTGAGCGTTTCAGCGACAAAGTGCGGGCCATTCTGCTCGATCTGGTGGCGCAGGATAGCCCGCTTCCGCCGTCGCTGTGGGCAGAGTCACCGCAGGCGCGGGCGCGCTTCGACGACGTTGCATATACGGATGCACAGGGCGAGGTGCGGTTGACGGCGCTGTTCAGGGCGTGGCTGGCTCGAGCATCACAGTAGCGCCCTTGCGTGGTCACAACGAGGCAGGCCCTTACTCCTCGACATGCCGCAAGAACTCCTGGAAGATCGGGCTGAAGATCGCCACCTGGCCGCGATCATTGACCTCTCGCACCAGCCCTTTGGCCTTGATCTCTTGCAGCGCAGCTTGATCATCCCGGCTGAGGCGTGAATTGGTCGCCACGCGCTTGAGGACGGCACGCTCCTGGCTGCGCATCGGGTCCCAGATTTTGCGGCACTCTTTCCAGGTGGTCGCCTCGTTGACCAGCGCTTGCGTCATCTCCTTCAAGGTAGCTGGCTGAAGCCGACCCTGCTCAAGATGGCGGAACGACGCGCCGATCAGCCCCGGATGGCCGCCTGTGACGGCGATCAGCCATTCGCGGCTGCGCGAACGCAGCGGGAATTCGTAGCGGCTTTCCAGGTCGATGATCATCTCGGTGGCGTCTTTTTCGTCGTAGGGGCCGATGGCAAAGGTGTTGTCCGAGAACAGTTCGTAAAATTCCTCGACATCCGGCCAGTCTTCCTCCGGGCGGCCATAGGGTAGCTGCTTGCGCACGGCCACCAGATAGGTCAACTGGTATTTGTGGGCGTTGCGCATGGCCCGCAGGTTGCGGAATAACTGCGTCTCGAAACGCTCGAAGACGAAATCAAATTCGTCAAAGCACAACGTCAGCTTGAGGCGCGTTCCCTTCAAGATGATGCCCAGCGCCGTCATCAGGTGCTTGGGAGCCAGATCGCGCTCATCAACGACGGCCTTGTACAGCCCTTCCAGTTCGCGGCGCATACTCTGCACCGCCGGATGCCCGGAATTCTGCATGAAGTCGTCCAGGCTGCGTGCTATGCCCTCGTAGGCCGCCCAGATCGAATCGCCCGTCCAGGCGTTGCACTCGACCAGCACGATCAGGTGCTCATAAGCGCCCTCGGCCAGATGGTATTCGAGCGTTTCGGGGCGCGACAGATGCCGCAGGAGGCGGGACTTGCCACAGCTTCCGACACCGACCACCGCGCAGCACTCGCCGCGATGCAGGTTGACGAGCAGATCGTGGGTCAGGTGGTAGCGGTAGTCGGGCGTCTGTCGGCGGCGTGGGTCGCCACCGCGCATCTGGTAGAAGTTGTTGTACATCGCTTTTGCCGTTCTGGTTTGCGTAGCCATGCTCATTATACTCCCGGCGATTTTAACAGTGTCGTCGGCTGCGACGAAAGGCTGAGTTACGCCGGAGTATAGGCGGGCGATGTGACAGGGAATGTCACAGTTGACCAGGACGAACCTCACCCCGACCTCTCTCCACAAGCAGAGAGGGGAGCCAGGGCGAGGCAAAGCATGGCGGGGAAAGATACTCCATTGCCCGCAGACACGATCAGCCTGGAAGTGTTCAAGAACCTGTTTTCGTCGGCGGCGGTTGGGGCAAGGTCAGGTGAGGTGCAGAACGGCTTTCCCGGCAAATTCGCGGTTGAGCAACTGCTGGCTGACCCTGCCGATTTCTGACCAGTCAGCTTCGACCCCGATGTGCGGGCGCAGGCTGCCCTCGGCCACCAGCCGCACCAGCCGCGCCAAACCCACCGACGCCGACTCAAAGCGCACCTCGTAGAACAGGTACAGTCCGTACAACGTCAGGCCACCGGTGATGAAGAAATGGCGCAAATCGAAGGTCACTTCGGCATCGGGGGTTGCACCATAGGCAACGGCTACCCCGCCAGGAGCCAGCATTGAGAGCACGTTGCCCAGGACTTTGCCGCCCACGCCATCAATCACCAGATGATAAGGGCCAAACGCTGCCGCCTCCGCCGCATCCTCGCTGATGACCACTTCGTGCGCCCCGGCCTCACGCACCAGCGCTTCCCGGCTCCGCTGGCGAATGGCGGCCACCACCCGCGCGCCCGCGTGACGGGCCAACTGCACCGTGAAATCCCCGACGCCGCCGGATGCGCCCGTGACCAGCACGGAACGGCCAAGCAGCGTGCCGCCCTTATACAGCGCGTGGAGCGCGGTCAGCGCAGCGACGGGCAGGGTGGCGGCCTGCGCGAATGAGACTTCAGGAGGCAGCTCGGCAAGGGCGTCGGTTGGCACAGCAACCTGTTCTGCCCACGCCCCCGATCCCAGTAAACCGACCACGCGCGCCCCGGCTTCCGGCCCGGAGCCATCCGCCGCAGGCTGGCTCACCGTTCCCGCCAGGTCCCAACCGGGGCAGAAGCCCGCCTCTTCCCGCTGTGCACGGCGCACTTCGCCGCGATTGAGCGAGACGGCAGCGACCTGTACCAGTGCCTCGTTCGGCCTGAGCGCGGCGGGCACGATCTCCTTGACTGCCAGGCGGCCCGGCACATCTGGATCGACGACGATAGCTTTCACCATAGGATTGCCCTCAGCCAGGTTGGCCTAGTAATTCGCCGATGACGTGGAGCAACTGCTGCTTGCTGACCGGTTTTGGCAGCACTTTGTCCGCCCGACTAGCCTTTTCGGGCGGGATGGGTGTTACGGAGGCAGTGACGATCAAGATTTTGGTTGCGTCGAAGCGCGGATTGGCACGGACAGCGTTCAAAATAGTGATGCCATTGATCTGTGGCATAGCAATATCCAATACGATCAGGATGGGCGTTTCCTCTTCGAGGATGTCCAGCGCTCTTTGCCCATCTGCCGCTGTCAGGATGCGGTACGGAAGGCTGCGCAGCATGATCGCAAACAGTGCGAGTTGGCCCGCATCGTCTTCAACAACAAGAATGGGAAGTGTAGACATAGCACCCCTGACCTAAAGGGCAACACTTCCAGTATCCCGTATCGTTTGGAAAATTGCCAAAACACTAAGCGCTGTGACGGGCCATTAAGGCGACAAGCCGTGTTTCAAGCGCGCCGTAGCCGATATATTCCACGCGCAGCGGCAGGTTCAGCCGGGCGGCGGCGCGGGACGCGCACTGCAAGAGGTCGTCGTCGCGGGTTTGCGCGAAGTACACCATCTGCTCGTAATGGGCAAAGTAGTCATCACGGAGCTGTGGATGGCGATCCAGGCCCAGGCCACGCCATACCAGTTGGTCAAAGTGGCGGGCCAGGAAATCGGTCAGGAAGTAGGTTCCGGGCACGTCGCGCACGATCTGGTCGTAGCGTATGCTGCCATACTGCTCGTAACAGTGCGGCCCGGCGATCCGCTCGACGCCAAGCCGATCCAGCGCGTCGTCCAGCGCGCCGCTGGTTCCACAGTCCCCGTACACGACGACGACGCACTGGTATTGACTGCGCAGGGCGCGGATGCGCTTCTCGATGGCGGGCGGGATGCGATCCGGTGTGTTGTGCAGCAGGGCCGGGACGCAGCACACGTCGGCATCCCAGCCGTAGCGATCTCGCAGCGCGATGACCTCGCGGGCCAAAGCGCCACAAGCCAGGAGCAGGACTCTGTTTGTATCCGCTTTCAACTGTCGCACATCCTAGAAAAGCGTCTTTGGGGTTTGCCCAACTCGTTTCATCGCCATCTCGGCGTATTCCGGCACGAGTTCTATACCCAAAAAGCGTCGCCCAAGCCTGCGAGCTACCACTGCTGTCGTCCCAGAACCCATGAAAGGGTCCAAAACCAGATCATCCCTTGAAGTGCCTGCCAATATACAATACTCGACAAGCTCCTCCGGAAAAACGGCAAAATGAGCGCCTCGGAACTTACCCAACGCGATGTTCCAGACAGTTCGCTTATTCCGGCCTAACGGATGGAACGCCTGATCCCAGCGTCCGGTATGAAGATTCGGATTACCGCTGTTCTTTCCAGCTTCGGGTGTACCGTGCCTCTTGCCAAAATGATTTCGCCCGCCTTTCATCTGAGAATGCTCAGTGAACGTGATGTGTGGTTCCCTTATGGCATCTGCATCATAGTAATAATCGGATGAAGTCGCAAAAAGGAAAATATGTTCATGTGCTGTGGAGGGTCTGTTTTTTACGGATGACGGCATGGCATTCGTCTTGTGCCAGATGATTTCACTGCGAAGCAACCAGCCCGCGTCTTGTAAGCCCAAAGCAACACGCCACGGAATCCCCAACAGTTGACCATCTCGGTAGGTGTCCCCCAGGTTGAGCCACAGTGTGCCATTCGATTTCAGGGTGGGCTTCAATGCTTCAAAGAGGTTGATTAACTTTTGGACGTAAATCTTTGGGCTGCTTTCGCGTCCTAGTTCAAACTCCTGCAATTCGTGAGATCGAGCATATTCACGATGACCGAAATAGGGCGGGCTTGTAACAATGGATTGCGCAAATCCTGCAGGCAGCAATCTGGAGAGTGCCCAGCTATCACCAACCAGAACTTTGTCTGCAAGTGACGAGCCTGGCGTATATTCTTCCGAATGGGAGTTTTTTGACTCGTTCATGCGCATCAATACGGTATTTGCTCCCGCCTGCTATTCATTCAGAAGTGTTTTCGGTACCAACGAGCCTTTAAGAACACCGGCAACGAAGTTGTTGAGACGCGCCTGCTCTACGTCACTGAAACTGCTAAACTCACTTGGCGCGAGATCAAGAATTGCAATGTGATCGACCAGATTCCGAATCGTCTCGAATTCTCGACGTGACCAGTTTTTTGCCACTATTACGACAACCACATAGTCATCGGGGTTGTCATACTTTGCCGTATTGATTGCCGAAAGTATATCTCTGCTGAATAGATGGGAGTGCCCACCACCCTCAGTTTCACGAGTTTTGATAGGCATGAGTATTCTCCGAATACGCCTTCCCTGAAAGTCAAGAAGGTTTGCGCTCACGTCGTAACTTTCGTTGCCAATCATGACCTGTCCACCGGGAATTTCAATACCGGCATAAATTCCGTAGTCACTATTTTCGGCGAAATATTCTTGAAAGGCCATCAACAGGGCGGTCCGGGCGACGCTCTCCTTTTCATGTCCTTTGATGCTTCTTCTCGATCCTTCGAGTCGATCAATAATGACTTCGCGCACAGCCTCCCAGGAAAAGGTCTTCACGTTTGAGCGGTATGTGTGAATCAAGGAAGCCAGCACACTGATCTCAACCTCGGTACGGGTCTTGCCAGAATTTCGGACGATTTTCTGAATCAAGGGGCCAAGTCGCTGCTGCGGCGCATCTCGTATGAGCCATGCGAAAAAGTAGTAACACGCTTTCGAGTGAACGTATGTCCGCCCCACGCCATCAAAAAGAACCGGTAGGTCAGCCGTTCTGGTCGCATTGTAACAACGTTCAATTGCAAGTCGGATTTCCGGCCCGGTGGCATTTCTCAGCAAGTCATCCAGTGTTGATGACCTGGACAGCGCAAGCTGGAACTGGGATTCAACCCAATCGTAAAACGGCCTGGCTTGATCTGCCAGCCTGGTGAGTTCCACCAAGCGAAAATGTGAAATATCGATCCCATCAACGACCAGCAGGTCCATCAGATCGTCTCGAAAAAACTCAACGTGCTGGCGTGTAAAGTTCCAGCGCCTCGGCCATCGCCCGGATATGCGTGGGCGTACTGCCGCAGCACGCGCCGATGATCCGCGCGCCGAGATTCCGGGCTGTGGCGGCATATCCGGCCATAACTTCGGGCGTGCCGCTGTACGTCAGGCCACCACCCGCCTTATATTCAGGGACTCCGGCGTTGCTCTTGGCGATCAGGATCGCGCCGGGTGCGGCGGCGTGCATTTGCTCGATCACCCACAGCAGATCGTCCACGCCGCTGCCGCAATTCGCGCCGATCACGTCCGCACCCAGTTCTGGCAGGCGCTTCGCTGCATCGGCAGGGCGAATGCCCATCATGGTGCGGCGGTTGGTGTCGAAGGACAGCGTGGCAACCACCGGCAGATCGGATACACTGCGAATGCCCTGAATGGCGGCTTCCACCTCGCGCAGGTCGCTCATCGTCTCCACCTGGAAGTAATCGACACCGCCATCGCGCAGGGCGGCAGCCTGCTCCGCGAAGCCCTGCACGGCGTCCTCGAAGGCCAGCGTGCCGAGCGGCTCTAACAGTTGGCCCGTTGGGCCAATGTCCCCGCCAACCAGGACAGTGTGCGGTGCGCCTTCGACGGCACGCCGGGCAATCTGTGCCGCCGCCACATTGAGTTCGCGCACGCGCGATTCCAGGCCGTGCATCGCCAGCCGAAAGCGCGTCCCGCCAAAGGTATTGGTCAGGATCAACTGCGCCCCGGCCTCCACGTAGGCGCGGTGGAGGGCCTCCACACGCTCCGGGTAGTTCACATTCCACAGTTCGGGCGACGCACCCGATTCCAGACCTGCTGCGAACAACATCGTGCCCATCGCGCCATCGGCCAGGATAACGGGCTGCGCATTCAAGAGATCGTGTAGTTTGCTCATCGGTGTTTGTGTCCTTCTTCCCATACCCGGCGCAGTTCCGTGATCTGAGCCAGGTGTTCGGTGTCGTGGTTGACGATCATGTGTACTTCGGAGCGCAGCGTGATCAGGCCGCGCGTGGTGTGGATGGCGCGCCGGTTCCAATCGCCGGGTTGCAGACTGCTCAACCAGGCGCAAATCCTCGTCCGCTCCACCTGCCAACGAGCCAGGTTATCTTCGAGCGAGCCAGGCGTCGTCAGCGTCGAGGCGGGATCGACGGGCGTGAATGTGGGCCGATCCTGCTCCACAATGCAGCGGAAACGCGGCCCAAAGATCGTGTCGATGTTGGCAAGGTGCATTACGATCTCGGCAATCGACCAGTGGTCGCCGTCCTTCCAGGCCAGCGCTTCGGAAGGCAGTGGGCGCAGCAGGCGGCGAACGTCGGCGGGAGAGGCTTCCAGCGCCTCGATCAACAGGCGGCTCTGCACATGGGGCATAGTGTACCTCAATACCTCACCCCCTGACCCCTCAGCCGCTGCACAGAGAGGGGGAACCGACACGCAACGACTTGCCTCTCCATAGGTAGGGGTCGATCTGACGGGATCACTGCCCGTCGGCTTCGCGGCGCATGGCGCGGTGCAGAGCACGGAGGGCATCGACGGCGTGCTCGCCCCAATGCGCGACAAATTGACTGCGCCATTCCCAAACCGCGTCGTCCAGGCTGTTTGCGTCGCCCCGTTCCAGGATCAACAGGCCGCGTTTCAAGTCCTGGTACACATCCCGCAGATCATCCGACAGAGAACCACACACGGGCGCTTCCCATTCGTAGGGGTCGGACACTTCCCAGTAGAGCGTCAGGTCTCCCAGCCCGGCCCAGTGCGGGATGCTGTCGGGCACGGCGGGCGCTTCCCGGTCTGAGCGTGCTACGTCTGGCAGGCGCAGCGCCGTCGCGTATAGATCGGCCAGCAATGAGGCAAACATCACCAACCGGTCCGCCAGAGCATACTGGTGAGCGGCCTCCATAAAATCGCAGTAGGCCCGTGCCGAAGCGGTAAAGTGCTCGATCTCCGGCGCGATCATGGCCTGCTCACTCTGCGCGCACCCGGCGGCGCGTCGATTTCGGTTCCGCCGAGGCGGGCAAGATGCCGGACAGGTGCGGGAAAGGGTCTTTCATGTGCGGAATGTGGATCGCTTCGACAAATGCGTCCTGGAAGCCCGGATCGGTGGCTGTTTCGACGTAGCGGATATGCCGGGCAATGTCTTCGGCTTCGAGGCGCTGCTTCTGGTGCAACAGGGCGATCCGCGCCGTCGCCAGCCGCGTTGCCCACCGACATAACCCGGCTCAGGCCGCAATCCGGGATCAGACCCAGGATCATGGCGTATTTAGGATCAATGTAGCTGCCGAACGCGCCGGCCAGCAGAATCCGTTCCACCGCGCGGCTGCCATGATGATCGAGCAGAAGCGTGACCCCGGCGTACAGCGCCGCCTTCGCCAGTTGGATGGCGCGCACGTCGTCCTGAGTCACGACGATGGGCGATCCCGTCGCGCTCTGTGTGGCCGGAGCGAGTGTGTAAACTCCCTTTCGCCCGTTGAAGTGGATAAGCGGATGTTCGCGCTCCCCGAAGCGGCCATCCGCGCTGATGATCCCGGAGCCGCAGATGCCCGTCGCCAGGATGTCGTCGCACGTTTGCCGCCCGCCGCAGATGCCCTCGATGCCAACACCTAACTGCCGGGCCGCGTCAAGAACGGTGATACCGTCTGGAACATAGCCCTGCCTGCCGGAAGGTTGAAATACGATGCGATGCAGCTTTTGGTCTGGCACGATTGCCTGCAAGTTGTCCAATTGTCGATTGGGTGATTATAGCGCAGCGAATAGAAGATGAATGAATGCTCTGAGAACGATTGGAATTACTTTAGAAATCCGCATGACGCCTGTGAAGGCGAGGTATACCTCCACAGTTGCAAATTGGGTGAGTGGAGGAGGAGCGAATGATGAACTCTCGACCCAGCTTCGTGAAGTGGAGCGGCTTCATTCTCGTTGCGGGCTTCTTACTCATCGGGACTTTTGCCAGCACAAATGCCAGGCCGTTGGCGCAGGGCACGCCAGCAGTGACCTCAGCGGCTACATCAGCGCCAACGATGGCAGCGACGCCAGCAGTGACCTCGGCGGCCACTACTGCGGCGACGACGGCAGCGACTGTGGTCGTCACGCCAACGACCAGTTCATCGGGCGGTGGCACAGCGCCGAGTGCGACCCCAGTTCCGCCAACCAATACTGCGTTACCGCCTGCGGAAGCATCTGCCTCGACGGGCCAGTCGGAGACGGCGAAATGCGTGCCTGCGGAAGTCGCTGTATTTGTCAAAGCACCGCGCATTCATGTGAAGTGCGCCTCGCCTACCAATGGCATTCTGTACTTCGCCACCGGGACGGCTGATGCAGCCACCGCGCAGCGTGTCCTGACGGTATTGACCAGCGCGCTCGTTTCTGGAAAGGCGTTGTCCATCGTCTACGATCCGAGTGACCTGAGCGGCGCGGCTATCGGCTGCCTGAACACTGACTGCCGGCTGATTGTCACGGTTAGCATCGTGCCATAGACCTCATATGAAAAAGGTTGACCTCACCCCCAACCCCCTCTCCGCAAGCAGAAAGGGGGAAAAACCCCACAAACCAGGACACCCCTCTCCACCAGAGTGGAGAGGGGCTGGGGGTGAGGCTTACGCTTCCGGCACGCTGCGCAGGGTGGTTATTTTCTGGCGGGTCTGCTTGCGGATGAACTTGACGATTTCCTCGACAAGCGGCGGGATCAGCCCCAGGCCGATCAGGGTGGGCAGAATGGTGTTCGGGACGGGAGTCATGCCGACGGGCAGAATGTAGATCGCCACGAAGGCAATGACGATGGTGAGCGCCGCCGCGTACAGGCTCCACTTGTTCGAGAAAAAGCCGATCTCCCACAGATTGTAATTCAGGCTGCGGGCCGTGAATGCGCTGCGCAGAATCTTCTGCACCATGAATGCGGTGAAAATGGCCGTCTGCTGGATGGACAACGCCTGCGGTGACAGGTCAGCCAGCCCCATCTCGCGCGTTGCGCCGCGCGCGACGAGGAAAGCCATGGCCATCACAAACGTTGCCACAATGCTCTGCACACCGATGCTGAACCACATGTAGGGCGTAATGACCCCTTCCCCCGCCGGACGCGGCGGCCTGTCCATCACGTCGGCTTCCTCTTTTTCGGTAGCCAGCGCGATGCTCAACCACGAGTCGCCCAGAAGGTTGATGACCAGCAGTTGGATAGCCGTCAGCGGGACAGGCCAGCCGAGCACTGCCGCAACGATGAAAGTCAGCACCTCCGAGGCATTGGTACTGAGCAGGGCATGAATATACAGGCGGGCGCGGTACAGGATGGTGCGCCCAACCTGCACGGCGCTGGCAATGGCCTCGTAAGTACCGGTCAGTATCACGTCGCTCACGTCTTTGGCGAGGTCGGTGCCGGATTGCATGGCAATACCCACATCGGCCTGCTTCAAGCTGGGCGCGTCGTTCACACCGTCGCCCGTCATGGCGACCAGCGCCCCGCTGCGCTGCAAGGCTCTGACAATGGTCACTTTATCGCTCGGCGTCACACGGGCGAAGACGTTCGTCTTGGCGATGCGTTCCAGTTCGGCGGGCGGGAGGGCCTCAACGCCACCGTTGGCCGTGATACGCTGAAGCTCCGGCCCATCGATCACGGCCTGAAGCGTAGCGTTCTGCGGCACGAGGCCCACGTCACGCGCAATGGAGAGCGCTGTCACCGGGCTGTCGCCGGTGATCATTTTGGGCGTAATACCTGCGCGCCGGAGCTGCTCAACAGTCCCGCGCACTTCGGGCCGGGCCGGGTCGGAAAGCGCAACCAGCCCGATAAACGTTAGCTCGTTCTCGTGGACGTGGCTGATCTCGCCCTCCACGTCGCTCAGATCACGGTCAGCAAAGGCCAGGACACGGTAGCCTTCGTGTTCAAAACGCAGAAGCTGCTCGGCAATGATGTCTCTGTCCGCATCCGTCAGTGGCATCAGGATGCCTTCTTTGAAGATGTATTTGCAGCGAGCCAGCAGCCGATCTGTTGCGCCTTTGGTGCGCATCACCCGGTTGCCATTTTCGTGGACGTTGACCGTGCTCATCATCTTGCGGGCGCTGTTGAAAGGAATCTCCGTTTCACGATTGGCTTTGTCTTCGGAGGTCATGTTGAAACCTGCCAGTTCGGCCAGCCTGCCCAGGGCCATCTCGGACGGATCGGCCAGGTTGTTGCACAGGCGGATCACATCCATCAACTTTTCGAGTTCAGGACTCTTAAAGTTGGCTGTCTCTGTGCGGACTTCACCCGAATCGGGCGTCCAGATATGAGTGGCCGTCATGCGGCCAAAGGTGACGGTTCCGGTTTTGTCGGTGCAGACCACACTGACCGAGCCGAGCGCTTCGGCGGCACGCAGGTGGCGGATAATGGCTTTCTTCTGCACCATTTCGCGCACGCCGAGCGCCAGCGCGATGGTAATGATTGCACCCAATGCTTCGGGAATAAAGGCGATTGCCAGCGCCACTGCCACGACCAGTGCATCGACGATCTCGTAATGCTGTACCAAGATATAGACCATGACGACCAGCACACAGACGACCAGTGTCCCGGCCAGCAAGAGCTTCCCCAGGCGCTCCAACTGGCGCTGCAAGGGGGTAGCCGTTTCCTCTGTCGTGCGCAGTTCCTCGTAGATTTTGCCAAGTTCGGTGTTGACACCTGTCCCGGTCACGACTGCCGTGATGTTGCCGCCGGTGACGAACGTCCCGGCGTAGACCATGTTGGCGCGTTTGCTCAACGGGGTATCCGGCGGCAGCGCTTCGGGCGATTTCGATACGTCGAAGGGTTCCCCGGTCAGCAGCGCCTCGTTGACCGTTGCATTGGTCGCTTCGACAACGCGGGCGTCGGCGGGGACTTTCGATCCCTGGATCAAGAAGATCAGATCGCCGGGAACCACTTCTTTGGACTCAACCTGGAACTGCTGGCATTCGCGGATGACCCCGGCAAAGGCTTTCTGCAAATCTTTGAGTTTGGCGAGTTCGTTGCCCGCCGAGCGATCCGTGAAATAGCTGACCAGAGTCATGAAGACGACAATGCCCATGATCCACAAGGCTTGCTGTAGTTCCTGGGTCTCGCCATTCAGGATGCCAATGGCCGCGCTGAGGATGGCTGCGCCCGTCAGGATGAGGGCCAGCGGGTCTTTGAACGTTTCCAGCAGGCTGGCCCAGACACCCGGCTCGGCCTCTTCGGGCAGCCCATTGGGGCCATATTTCTGAAGGCGGGCCTGCGCTTCACTGCGGCTCAGGCCGCCGATTTTGTCTGTGTCCAGTGCGCTAAGAACTTCATGGGTTGCCTGTGACCACCAGGGCGTTTTGCTGCCTGTCACACTGCCGGGCGGGGAGGGGGTGGTGGGTTTCGTTAGTGTCTCGATGGTCATGATGGCTTACGATACTCCTCATCTACAGAGAGTCACCTGAGCAGTATTTTCGTTTGAATGCACGACTACGCCACTACCTAAAAGTTAGGGGGATGCTGTGCCACCCGCAGGCAATTTTAGGACCAGATTCTAGGACAAAATTAGAATCGGCGATACTGATGAGACTGGCCTCAACCTAACAGGCGTGCGCCGAACAGTATCCAGAGGGTGGAGTAGCGCAGAGCACGGCGCGACTTGCGCAGCGCGGCATACAGCACCACGCCGATCACCAGTCCGGTGGCAAAGCGGGCAATGCCCAACGGCTCCCGGTAAGTAGAAAAGGGGACGAAGGGCATGATCGCGGCATTCGCCAGCATGAGGAAGACGTAGGGATGCCAGTGCCGCTGAAACAGGTCGCGCAGGCCGCGCCACAGTGCCCACAATGTCGGCAGCAGCACACTCAGGATCGGCAGCAGCCCGAAGACCAGCAGGGCAGACAGGCCGAACTCCGACAGCCGCCAGATACCGTTGAAAGGGATAATCTCAAAGGGGGTTGCCATCGCGCCGCCTGAGCCGAGGCCCGGCTGCCCCAGCCACAGGGTTAAGATCGCCTGCCAGAGGACGAACGGCGCGAGACCGATCAGGGCCAGGCGGATCAAGTCGCGCCAGCGCCATTCGAGGACGTAGTAGACCAGGTAGCCGGCTACAAAAAAGAGGGTCGTCTCTTTCGCCAAAGCTGCCAGCGCCAGCCAGACAGTCTGCCACGTCAGGTGGTTGCGCTGCCCGGCCAGGATCGCCAGGATCGCCAGCCCATAGGCCAGTGGTTCGCTCGTGCTGACGCGGACGGCGAAAAAGACTCCGCCGAACAGTCCGTAGACGAGCGCGTACCAGCGGCTCACGCGCTCTGCAATCAGCAGTTGCTCGAAGGCCGCCGTGCCTATCGCCAGCGCTGCCAGATTGATCGACAGCATGGTCCAGGACACAAGCGGCTCCTGTCCGAGTGAGAGCAGACGTGCCAGGGCGGGATGTAAAATGCGCTGGTAGCGGTAGGCGGGCACGTCAAGACGAGGGACAGCATTGGCCGGGTCGAGCGCGATGTAATAAGTGAACTGGCCGTCGTAACCTTTATCGCCGGAGGGAGTCGGGAAAACAAGCTCCATTACGCCCCGGTTGTAGTGGATCAAGATGACAGCGAGATAGATCGTACAGAGCACCAGCACAACCATCCAGGGGCGTAGCGTGATGCGACGGGCGGGGTTGAGGACCATGTGTGTCCATCCTTGATGCGTGATTTGCCTCACCCTTCGCCCCCCCTCTCCGCTGCACAGTAGAAGGGAACCGGTGGGCGCTATATCCCGCTTGGTTCCCCTACTGGTTGGAGGCAAGTGGGAGGTTTATAGCTGGCGCAAATACTCTGGCGGGACGTGATCGGTGAGCCATACGCCGTCTTTTGTCATCTGTCATAAATGGTCACCGGTCAAAGGCACGCAGCCAGACGTTTTTGAACTGGCAGACGCTGGAGGCCCGTTCGTAGTTGTAGGCGGCGATGAAAGTGCTTCCGGCCACCTGTTTGCCGTTCACATTGGCGACCAGCCCACCGTTGATGTAGACCATCAGGCTGTTGCCGATGGCGATAATCGTGACGCGGTTGGTGGCACGGTTATCCTTTTTGATGGCGTCGGACAGGTTGTACATCGAAACGATGTCACCGTCTTTCTCGCTCCTCTGGAGAATGCCGAAACCGCCCTTGCGATCCAGGTAAACAATCGAGAAGTTTTTGTCATCGGCGGCACGAAATTCCATGCCACAGGCGATGTTTTCGTTGTTGGATTCCCAGGATACGTCCGCCGTGTAAACCAGGTCGGTGAAACTGATGCTGCGGGCCAGCGGCTGAACGACGATACCTTTGGCGGTGTTGTTGGTGACAAAGGCATCGGCTACGTCCAGACCGGGCTTGCCAATGCTGGGAATGATGCGCGCCGCCAGCAATTCTTCGAGGATGGACAGGGCGGTTTGTTGCCAGTGCGTCAGCCTGGGCGGAACGATGATCGGCACGCTGGCCGCCTCATCGGTGGGCAAGGTGACGACGATGTTGTCGAACAGGACACTCGTGGAATTGCTCGGCGAACGGCCTGTGCCAATCGCCACGCCAAAGACGCCCGCCTCACCCAACGTCTCATCGTCCAGTTCGGACAGCGGTTGGCCGTTGTAGAACAGGATGAAGTGATGACCCTTGAGCATCGCGCCCAGCGTGGAGGTGGCTTGCAGCGTGCCGGGCAGCGCCGTCCAATCGTGGATAGGCGTCATGCCGCCGGGCCTGCCATAGGCCAGGCGCCACTTGTTATCGCTGTTGATGAAAAACAGATAGAACTCCAATGCGTTGTTGCGGCGCGTTCCGCGCAGCAGCAGGCCGCCTTCCCAATAGCCAGAAATCGGCTCGGCCTGCATTTCGGCCTGCATGTAGAGGTCTTTGAAAACGCCGATCTTGTCTGCCGTCGTGAAGGTATAAGAGTTGTCGGCAGTCAATTGCAGGCGCAGTTTGCCCTCACTGAACTGTGCCAGGGCGTTCGGTTCGCGCCAGACACGCATAGGCGAACGTGCTCCCGTCGGGTCATTGATGAGCAGGAAGCTGAAGCCGGGCAGCAGTGACAGCGAGTAGCCGCCGGAGGTGGGCTTGTCGGTTTTGGCGCGTGTGACGCGGACGGCATACGTGCCCGCATCCGGAATCACGAAGGCGTCAATCGTGGCGTTGCGGTAGCTGCCACTGCCGCTGGAGGCCAGCAACTTTCCAGCCGCATCCAACAGCTCGATAGACGGTTCCAGGTCGCCGGAAGTGGCCTGCATTCGCATGGAAAGGCGTTGGCCCTTGCTGGCGGTGAACGTCCAGCGCTGTTCCACCTGTGAATCGTTGATCTCGCCCGTCACAGGTTGAAGCAGAGTCAATGTCGTGCTTTGATCCTGCTGTGCATATGTCGGCCAAAGCCGGGCAGTCAGCATCCCGACGATCAGCGCAAGAAGAAACAAAACACGTGTAGTGGGTATCATTAAGCGCGCCTAGCCTCTGTTTTCTCTAAGAATAACGTGAACAGGCCGCCGCGCAAGCGCCTGTTGAGCCAGGTTCAAATTTGGGTGGGCCTGTTATAATTCTTCCCTGGGTCAAGCCATCCAGCGGGGGGGGACGCGATGACTGCACCAATCTTCCTGATGCTCGTCTTTCATAATCACCAGCCTGTCGGCCAGTTTGACTATATCAGCGAGCATAGCACGAACGTCAGTTATCTGCCCCTGATCGAACTCCTGGAACGCCACCCCCGCATCAAGATTGGGATGCATTACAGCGGGCCGCTGCTGGACTGGTTGAAACAGCACCACGCAGAGGTCGTGGAGCGCCTGCACGTGCTGATCCAGCGCAAACAGGTGGAAATGCTCTCCGGTGGGTACTTCGAGCCGATTCTGAGCGCGCTGCCCGAAGAAGACCAGATCGGGCAAATTCAGAAGATGACCGCCGAACTGAAGGCAACGTTGAACGCCGACGCCAATGGGATGTGGCTGGCCGAGCGGGTCTGGGAGCCACACCTGGCGCGGCCCATTGCGCAGGCAGGTATCCGGTACGTCATTGTCGATGACACGCACTTTGAGAGCGTTGGCCTGGACCGGAGCACGGACCTGTTCGGCTATTATATCACGGAAGACCAGGGCCACGCCCTGGCTGTGTTTCCGACGCTGTCCTATCTGCGCAGTGCCATCCCCTGGCAACCCATTGACACGCTGATCGAATGGCTGCGCGACGAAGCCGATCAGTCGCTGTCCACCTACCAGCCCAAAGTAGCACTCCTGGGCGACGACGGCGAGAAGTTTGGCACGTGGCGCGGCACTTACGAGCACTGTTGGGGCGATGGGAAATATATGGACAGCCTTCTGAGCGCTATCGAGAAGAACGCCGACTGGCTGCAAACGGCCACGCCGGGTGAATATCTGGCCCGCTACCCGGCATTGGGCCGCGTTTACTTGCCCGCCGTCTCCTATATGGAGATGGGCATCTGGAGCCTGCCTGCCGACGTGTCGCACCAACTGAGCGCGCTGCACCACACGCTGGAAGTGGAGCACCGCAGTGATATTACGCGCTTTCTGCGCGGTGGGTTGTGGCGCAACTTCATGGTCAAGTACGACGAGATCAATCACCTGCATAAGCGCGTGCTGCTGGTCAGCCAGAAGGTTCATGCCATGCGCCGGGGCCGCAAGCGCGATCAGGCCCTCGATCTGCTGTGGGCGGCCCAGGGCAACGATCCGTACTGGCACGGTGTCTATGGCGGCATTTACCTGTTCAATTTTCGCGTGGCAAGCTACGCCTACCTGATCGCAGCGGAGAACGCCGCAGATGGCGACGACATCCCGCTGACGCTCACCCGAATGGACTTTGACCGCGATAGCCGGGAAGACATCGTCGTAACCGGGTCGCCGCTGAATGCGGTTTGCAGCCCGGCCCTCGGCGGCGCGCTGCTCGAACTCGACTTTCGTCCGGCGCAGTACAACCTGTACAACGTCATGACGCGCCGCAAGGAAGGCTATCACATCGATCTGGTCAACGCCGCCGCCGACAATACAATCATCACGCCGATGTCGCTGCAAGGATCGGATCTGGAAAGCGGTCAGAACCATGCTATCCGTGCCAAAGAACCGGGCCTCGAGAAACTGCTCATCTACGACTGGCACCGGCGGGCATCGTTCCTGGATCATTTCATCGGGCCATCGACCACGCTCTACGAGTTTTACCGGGCGCAATATGCGGAACAGGGTGATTTTGTCAACCAGCCCTACGAGATTGTGGAGGCGGCCTGCACGGGCACGGAGGCGTACATCCATTTGCGGCGGCAGGGCCACGTCTGGGTGGGCGAGGTGCTTCAACCGTTGAGCATCGTCAAAGCCTTCAACATCGTTCACAGCGAACCGTCCCTCTCGGTGACATATACGCTGGTGAACGAAGCTGACATGCCTGTGGACGTGCGGTTCGGCATTGAAACGGTGGTGGGCTTCGACGCCGGGCAAGACCTCCAATACTGCTCGCTGCGCACCAACCGCAGTACAAAACGCGGGTCGTTGGCCGACCTGTGCGAGATCGAAGCGGTCACGTCGCACGAGGCAGACTCCAATCTGCGGAACATCACGCTGCACACGCAGATCAGCAAACCGTGTTTCCTGTGGCAGTTCCCGCTGGAAACGATCACCTGCTCCGAATCGGGCTTCGAGCGTGGCTACCAGGGAACGGTCTTTCTACATCTCTGGAATGTGCGGCTGTCTCCGGGCGAGGCGTGGCAGGTCGTCCTTACACAAAGCGTGCAGCAAACGGCGACACGGCCCTGATAGCATTTACCTCGTGCCCCACACTGCGAAGCGGCGAAGGAGATTCTGCCTCCATTCCCACAGGGAATCGTTCGACGAATAGATATAATTGAGCATTCAGTAATGTAAATGTGTTTGCCGGTGATGGCCCACTGTGATGAACAAACGGATCGTTGTCTTTCTGCTGCTGCTCCTGGTGGCCTGTACGCCAGCGGCCACGCCTGAAGTGATTCAGTACACCAGCGCTGCCCCGACAGCCGCCCGATCACCAACCCACAGTGGGCCAACCGGAACGCCTACCCTGACACCGACGCCATACATCCGCCCGACAGATGACCCGGCGCTGCACCTCGACCAGCCGATTGTGCGAGTCGGTGACGAGATGATCACGCTTGGGCAGTTCCGCCAGCGGGTGCGCTACGAGCGTTTTGCGGCGCTGGACAACGCGCGCCGCCTCATTGAGCGGGTGGGGTTGGACAAGGTGAACCTGGCGACCCCCGGCGAAAACCCGACAGCCGACGCTGTAGCCAGTATCTTCAACACGCTGGCGAACTCCAACGCCTTTGGGCATCAGGTGTACGACATCATGGTGCGCGAGTCCATCATCCGGCAGGAATACCATTTGCGTGGGCTGAAGGTGAACCCGAAAGACGTGCGCGATTACTGGGTGCGCTACCTGGACCTGCAACGAGCGCCGGACGTGGATGCGGCCCTGAAAACCGCCCAGGAAGCCTACATCACGACGGCCATGTCCTATTCTGGCCTATCGCGCGCGGCGATTGGGCATATCTTTGAGGTGTACGTGATGGGTCTGGATCTGCGCCCGATCATTGCTAAAGAACGGATGGGGCCGCTCACGATCCAACAAGTCAAGGTGCGGCGTATCATCGCCAAAACGCTGGCCGACGCCCAGGCAGCCCTTGCCCAGATCAAAAAGGGCGACGATTTCCGCAGCGTGGTCTGCCAATACTCAACGGAACGAGGCAGCAGCGACATGGGCTACGTGACGCGCGGTCAGTTTGTGCCGGGGTTGAAAAATCTCGATGCGGTCTTCAAGGCCAACGCTGGCGAGATCGTTGGGCCGCTGCAAAGCCCGCTCGGCTGGTACATTCTCCGCATCAAAGACCTGCGCAAAAATGCCGACGGCGATACTCAGGCCGACGTCCAGAGCATCCTGGTTGCCACCGAATCGGCGGCGAACGATCTGAAAAGCCGCGCACAGCAGGGCGAGGACTTTGAACGGCTGGCCTGCCTGTACTCGCTCGACAAGAATGCCGGGATTCGGGGCGACCTGGGCTACGTCGATCCGGCCAGCCTGGGCGACGCAGTGGCGCAGGCCATCAACGGCAACGAGAACGGCCTGTACGGGCCGATTGCCACCGGGCGCGGTTTCGAGGTGATCCAGGTCGATGACCGCAAAGTTAACTTACCAAAACCCGAAGAGATTGACCGGGCGGAAAGCCAGGCCTTCAGCGCATGGCAGTCGGATAAGGTTAATTCGAGCTATGTAGCTGCGCTGAACGACGTGTGGCAAAAGGCGATCCCGGCTGATCCGCTGCCCCGTGACGTGTCACCGCTGATGCGTGAGGAGAACTTCGGGCTGCCAACGCTGCAACCGACTGGCACTGGCCCTTAATTGACCAGACTCAGGCGGTGGATTGGTAGGTTCTGGCCCGTTCGCGCAGCGCCTCGACAATGTTAGCGTCGGGCGGCGTGCGTACCGAACCGATGCGCGCCGAGCCATCCCCCTCGCGGCGGTGAAAATCGCTGCCCACCGTCATGACCAGCCTGTACTGGCGGGCCAGCACGGTCAAATCCTCGACCACTGCGGGCGTATGATCGGGGTAGTAGACCTCGATTCCATCCAGGCCCAGCGGCACAAGCGCAGCAATCACGGCACGATAATCTTCATAGTGGCCGGGGTGCGCCAGGACAGCCACGCCGCCCGCCGCGTGGATCATGCTGATGGCGCGCTGCGGTTCCAGGCGGTAATGCGGCACGTAGGCCGGGCCATCGTTGGCAAGGTATTGATCGAAAGCCTCCTGGATGGAAGATACATAGCCGCCTTCCACGAGGGCACGCGCGACGTGTGGGCGACCCACCGCGCCGTCATCGGCCAGGGCCAGCACCCGCTCCATCGAAATCGGGATGCCCAGGTCGGCAAGTTTCTGCACCATACGGGCCGCGCGATTCGTCCGCGAGTCGCGCAGTTCGGATAGCAGGGCTTGCAGCGGCGCATGATCCACGTCGATCAGATAGCCGAGGACGTGCCGATCTGTATGCTCATCTTCCGAACTCAATTCGACTCCGGCCAGCACTTGCAGGCCCGTCGTAGCCGCCGCTGCCTGGGCAGGCCGAATACCACTCACCGTATCGTGGTCGGTCAGAGCAATGACGTCCAACTGGTTGGTCAGGGCGATCTGCACGACCTCGGCGGGCGAATATACGCCGTCGGAGGCCGTGCTGTGCAGATGCAGATCGACGCGCATCGGGTGGTCTATTCCATAACGCGCGGTTCAACAATCAGGCGTAGCGCTGTACGTTCCTGTTCTTCGATGGTGACTTCGGTGAAATAGGGGATACAAATCACGTCCATACCGTCATCGGCAAGGTAGCCCCTGGCGATGGCCGCAGCTTTGATAGCCTGGTTGACGGCCCCTGCACCAATCGCCTGAATTTCGGCGCGGCGGTGTTCGCGGACGACCCCCGCGATGGCCCCCGCAACCGCTGTAGAGCGTGAGCGGGCAGAAACTTTGATTATGTCTACCATGAATTATGTGTCCTTCCCGGAGGTATTAAAGACCAACGCTTGGCCCCCACAGGTGACCCTGTCTGTGCTGTCTTTACGTTGCCGGGCAAGCCTTCGGCAATTCTAACGTAGCTTGGCGCTGAATCCAAGCCAAAACAGGGAAATTACCAACCTTCTGACCTCTGCACTACCCGGCGGCAGCGGGCAAGGCGGCAAAGGACCTTTCACGAGACCGTCGTGGAGATCGTGTTACAATACAGGATGGCGCTTGGCAAGACGGATCGCTTTCGGGACTGTGGAGATGAGCGGGAGAATATCAACGAGCGTCCAGGCCCTGCGCAACGCCGGCTACAAGATGACCGGCCCGCGCCTGACCATCCTGGACATCCTGGAAAAAAGCGGCGGGCACATCACGTCCGCAGAACTGCTGTCGCTGGTCGAACAGCGCGACCCATCCATCGGGCGGGCCAGCGTGTTTCGCACGCTGGATTTGATGATCAAGCTGGGCATCGTGTGGACGAGCGTGCAGGGCGGTTCAACAGTCCACTATATGCTTATGCCGGGCGGCCACCACCATCACATCATCTGTACGAACTGCGACAAGCTGATCGAGTTTGACGACTGCCGCCTGGGGGCGCTGATCAGCAGCCTGGAGAGGGAATATGGCGTCCACGTCGAGGGCCATCTCCTGGAACTGTACGGCCTGTGCCAGGACTGCCAGGACGCCATTCGAGAGCACGCTGGCGACCCGGAGGAAGACACGGATTAGCCGCTGATAGGCAAACTAATGGTGAAGACACTGCCGCTTCCCGGCTGGCTCTCCACCGAAACGCGGCCATTGTGTCGTTCAATGATGGCCCTGGTGATGTATAAACCCAGGCCCGCCCCCTCCTGGCTGATATGTTCCCGCTGATTGACCCGGTAAAACTTCTTGAATAGCTGCGGAATGTCGTCGGGAGGAATGCCCAGGCCGGTATCTGCTACCTGGATGACGACCTGGTCGCCCTTGACCTGTACCCGGAACTCAACACGGCCACCGGCAGGCGTATATTTGATGGCGTTGGACAGCAGGTTGCCGACGGCCTGATTAAGCCGCGCCGCGTCCATCAGGAACGTAACTTCGGGGATCGGCGCGATCACCAGTTCGATCTGTTTATCTGCGACCCGAAGCTGCGCTTCTTCGAGGCAACCCCGCAAGGCCACGGGCAGCGAGACCGGTTCCAGGTTGAAGCCAATACTCTCTTCAATGCGGGCCAGGTCTACCAGGCTGTTGACCAATGAGATGAGCTGCTTGGCGCCGCGCTGGATGCGCCCGGCATAATACTGAACCTGTGGAGCGGCGCCGCTGCTCTCCTCGACCAGCATTTCGGCATAACCGAGCACGATGCCAACGGCATTTTTAAGATCGTGGGACAGGCTGCGCACAAAACGATCTTTCATGCTATTTAGTTCCAGGACGCGATCATGCTCGCGTTCCCGGAGGGTTCGGTTTTCGCGGCGCAGCCGGGCCATCTGCAGCTGCCGTTCGACGCGCGCCAGCAGTTCGCCATCCTGGACGGGCAGTGCCATAAAATCACCCGCCCCGGCTTCGAGCGCCTTCTCAAAGTGATCGGCTCCGCTGGCGGCGCTCATGATGATGACGGGAACGTCCTTGAGGCGCTCGTCGCTTCGCATCTGCTGGCAGACTTCGTACCCGTCCAGGCCGGGCACGGTCAGGCCGACCAGGGCGAGATCGGGCAGCGTGTCGCGGGCAATCGATAATGCCTCACCGCCTTCAGTGGCGATGGTGGTCAGATAGCCGCTCCTGTTGAGAATGAGTGCAATGCGCTCTGCCACTTCGCGTGAGTCATCCACAACCAGGATGTTGCGACTGTTGTGATTATCGGTCATGGCCTTTATTTCCGTGCGGCGCATGGTTGTACAGAGCATGGTTGTACAATAGGGGCGCCACATGGTGACTTTAGCACGAATTGCCTTTTGGAGAAATTTCACGATGAGAATTGAAACCCTGGCCGTCCATGCCGGACAGCGCCCCGACGAAGGCACGGGTGCAGTCATCCCGCCTATCGTCCTGTCCACGACCTACGAGCGCGCGGCGGATGGCAGCTACCCGCGCGGCTATATCTATACGCGCAGCGGCAACCCGAACCGTGAAGCCCTGGAAGAAAGCCTGTGCGCGCTGGAGGGCGGCGCTGCCGCAATCGCTTTTTCGTCCGGCTCGGCAGCGACGGCCAGCGTTTTCCAGGCGCTTGCGCCGGGCGATCACGTCCTTGCGCCAAGTGACTGCTATCACGGCACAGCGAACCTGCTGCGGGACGTTTTCGCGCGGTGGGGTTTGCAGGCCACATTTGTGGACATGACCGACCCGGCGGCGGTGCGAGGAGCGTTACAGGCGAACACCAAGCTGATCTGGGTCGAGACACCCTCCAACCCGCTGCTCAAGATCACTGACCTGGCGCAGATCGCCGGCCTGGCCCATGAGAGTGGGGCGATCTGTGCCTGTGATAACACCTGGGCAACGCCTGTGTTACAGCGCCCGTTTGACTTTGGCGTGGACGTCAGCGTGCACTCGACGACAAAGTACCTGGGCGGGCACGGCGACGTGCTGGGCGGAATGGTCATCACGCGCACGGCGGACGACTTTTCGCAGCGCATCCGGCAGAACCAGATGGCGGGGGGCGCTGTCCCATCGCCCTTCGACTGCTGGCTGGTGTTGCGCGGCATCCGCACCCTGCCCTACCGGATGCGCGCTCACGCCGAAAATGCGCAGCGCGTCGCGCAGTTCCTGCACAATCATTCTGCCGTCGAAGCGGTTCACTATCCAGGGCTGGACGACCATCCGGGACGAGCGATTGCTGCCCGGCAGATGGCGCTGCCGGGTGGAATGCTGTCCTTCCAGGTGCGGGGCGGGCGCGATCAGGCGTTTGCGGTGGCAGCGAAGGTACGGTTGTTCACGCGGGCGACCAGCCTGGGCGCGACGGAAAGCCTGATCGAGCACCGGGCCTCGATTGAGGGGCCGGCCACGCGCACGCCGGAGAATCTGCTGCGCCTTTCCGTCGGCCTCGAACACCCGGACGATCTGATCGAAGACCTGGCCCAGGCCCTGCAATAGAATTGGTCAGTGGTGGGAAACCCTGCCAGAGACGCTGGCAGGGAGACAATACAAGTGAGCGCAATAAGACTAGGCCGTGTTGCGATAGATGCGTTCGGCGTCAATCTGAAACGTATCGCGGCCCCTTTCATTGCCGCACTCGTGACTCTGCTCACTTTAACGACTTGAGCCACGTGTTTTTTCGGAACAGGTTGGGAGTTCGTGTTTTAATTCGATGGTAAGCGTAGCAAAAGATTTGTGTTTTTGCTGCCGCCGTTGTCCAGTTCGATGGTGAGGGTAATTTGAGTTCGGGTTGTGTCAATTTGCCAGTCGAGGGTCCTGGTTAGAACGTCCTCGTGTTTATCGTGGATAGTTTCGATTGCGTTTCTCACGTCGTTCCAGATCGGACGGATATCTGCGTTATCAATTGACATCGTGATGAAGTGCAAAAATATTGAGAGAACCTCAAGGTCCGTCACTCCGTGTGCCTCCCAAGCCCTTTTTGTATGCCCCAGATTCTAGCCGATCTGGGGCCCTTGTGCCAGCTATTGAGACGTTGAAACTACATCGGGTGTGGTGGCGTATATCGTATCGCGGGGATTGGTATGGTTAAATGCAGCGGGCGCCGTAGAACCATGGGGGGTTGTAGTCGTAGTAGATATAGGTGTCGAAGACGATGGCATTATGCTGATAGATCGCGGTTTGTGGATCGCCGCCTGCCAGGTGATACCAGAAGCAAGGAGCTTGATTGGCGGGACAGGTGCCGGTCTGTGCGAGGATTGGGTAGGGGCCGGTGGCGTAGAACTTTGAGTTAACAAGTGAAGGGCCGGTATAGAATGCGGCTTCGGCTTCTTCACCCGCGTAGCAGGACAGCATCGTGTTAATCTGGTTGATGACTAACGGGCTGACTGTCCCTTTCTGCGTGGCCTGTTGCCGACTCTGAATCCGACCCACTGCACTGTTGGCGGCATTTTCCGGGACGCCTTTAGCCAGCAGTTCCGCCTTGATTTGAGCAGCATTCTTGCCGTTGACCAGGATCAGGACATTATAGCCTTTGAAGCCCGACTGGGCCCATGCGGGAATGGTGCTGGAGCCGACGAAGGAGAGCAGCAGTGTAACGATAATCAGGGTGACTAGAGCGAATTTTCCTTTCATTTGTGTAAAGCTTCCTCGAAAGTCTTTCGGTAGTCATGTGAGATTATCTCGCACCTGCTGACGGAACACTTGTGTCAAGAGCAGGTCGCGGATAAGCCACGCATGGTCGGTAAGCCTCAGCGCCATTGCAGGCGTTTGGGGCATGATTTTTTAGCCTGTGGTTCACTCAAGGCCAGGTGCAGCGAACGATGGGGACGGCACCAGTTGTGGACCGTCAAGCCCCACCAACCGAGGGCGACTTTAGTCTCGTCGCGGCGGGCAAAGGCCAGGGAGCGGCGAACCCGATGGGCATTCATGCGGCGGGCTGTGCCGTTGCGCCGCTCAAGGGCCGAGGTACTGGGCGTGGTCTAGCCCAACGACGCACGTGGTCTGCGGCGCTTGCCGGGTCGGCTCGCCACCGACGCCCTTTTACAGGGCCATCTCGACGAGTTCGGTGATTTACCACCCTTTGTTAAACGTATTCTCGCCCGTTCCAACCGTTCGCTTTTAGAACATTAGTTTACGTCCGGGTCTCAGAACCTAGGCCGTTGGGGCTTCCATGTCGCGCAGCAACTGGCTGACCTTGCGGCGCAGATGAGGCGGCAGTTCAGCGCAGCGTGCCTCGACGCTCAGGCGCGCCAGGACGCTGGTCTGTCCCCGTTCACGCAACCGCCGGTACATGCCCAATGCGTCGGCGATGGTAAAGCCTGTCCGGGTTTGATTACGTAACTCCATAAGCACTCCTTCCCTACAAGTTACATTCAAACATTTCCTTCCATATCCGGCCTGAGCATATCATGATTATAGTTAAAAATGGGTGAAAGGAAGGTTAGCAAAATTTACAATGGGTGCGTTTGCAGCAACCCGACAAAAGGCTATAATGCACATAAAATCTGACAAGCGCTGGACACCAGGGTGGAAGATCGATGACCGATGCGACTCGCAGCCAACTTGAACAAGCCTACCGCTTGATCCAGCAAGATGATCTAGACCGGGCCATCGCTATTCTGAAGCCGATTGTCGCCGCAGAACCGGATAACGCCGATGCCTGGTGGTTGATGGCACACGCCGTGAGCGAGCCGCAGGACGCCCGCGAACCGCTAGAAAATGTATTGCGCCTCCGCCCGGACCACGCGGAAGCGCGCCAATTGCTGAACGAGCTTGAGCAGGAAGCATCGCTGGATACTTTTGGTGAAGCGCCGGAACCTTTCCCGCAGGATACTTCACTCGACAATCTCTTTGGCGACACGCCGGAGCCGCCCTCGGCGCCATCGACGGTATCTTCATCCGAACTCGATGAACTGCTCGGCCAGAGTCCCGTTCCTTCCGGTGCGGAAGACCTGTCATTCCTGAGCAGCGACACCACGAGTGACTTTAGCTCGTTCGACATGAACGAGCCAGTCGAAGCACCAACCGACGACCTGTTCGTCGATCCGTTTGCAGGCAGCGAACCGGGTTTCGTCGCCGATGCGCTGGGAGAAGAGCAGAAGAAAGCCGACTCCCGCAAGGCGAAGCGCGACAAGGCGGCCAAAGAACGGGAAAAGGCCGAACGCGAACGCGCCAAACAGCAGGCCAAACTGGAACGAGAGGCAGCCAAAGCTGCTAAAGCCGTCAAAGCGCCCCTCGATCCTCTGGAAGCGGAGCGGCGCTTCAACAGCCGGCCCAACCCGGCAGTGCTGGCCGCGCTGTTTCTGGTGATCGTGGTCGTGGTGGGCGGCGGTGTCACCTACGCGCTGCTGCCGCGCCTGCTCAACCAGGCGGCGGAGGCCCCGACCATCCCGGTGACGCCGGGAACCGTCGTGACTGTCGCGCCCGCCGCCGACGTGAACAGCGCCATCCAGGCCATCAACGATCTGTTTGCGGCGAACAAATTTGCCGAGCCGAAGGCGGCTGTCGTACAGACCGCATTGGGCGACACGCTTCAGGTGCAGGTGTGTGGCGTGGCCGGGCCGAAGCTGCTGGAAGACGTGAACAGGGCAATGGACATCGTTGCGAAGGAAGCCTCCAAGATCAAAGACCTGGTGAAGGCCGCCGGGGTGCTCTTTGTGAACTGCGCCAGGCCCGACTCAAAGCTGTTTGTCGCTACCGCCCCGATGGACGCGATAGTCGTATACGTAAACGGCGGCATGGCCGACAAGAAAACCTACCGCGCGCAGTGGAAGCGCGGGTAGTTTACCTCACACCCTCTGACCCCCTCTCCGCAAGCAGGGAGGGAGAATCAGAGGGTGCTGTGACGGCGATGGCTTCCCCACGCTACGACACAGAGATTTACAAATGATGTACGGCTGTTGTCTTAGCCAAGCAGGGTGAGCAGCCAGCGCCAGCCCCACAGCGCCAACATGCCGAGAATAATGGTCAAGAGCAGGCTCCGGGTGCGCCATGCCACCGGCGCGGACACCAGTCCGGCGACCAGATAAGCGTTTGTCAACCGCAAGTCGAGGTGGCTGTCCTGACCGATGACTACTGCCGGGATGATGATCGCGGTCAGCACCGCCGCCGGGACGTACCGCAACGCACGGAAGACCGGCTCCGGCAGCGGGATTTTCCCCAACAGAGCCAGCACGGGATAACGGATCGCAAATGTGACCAGGGCCATGCCCGCCACGAGCAGCGCTTCGTTCACATCGCCTCCACCGCTTCACCTTCGGCAGGTGTTGACGGCTTGTCCTGGGCTGGCTGCGGAAAGTAAGCCTCCGTGACGACCCCGGCGGCCACGCCGAGCAGTGCCGCGATCATCAGTCCCAATTTGTTCGGCAGCGGATTCGCCAGCACTGCCGTCAGTCCGGCCACGAGCACACAGGCCAGCACGGCGCGGCTCTTGACGAGCGGCACGACGATCCCGATGAAGGTCACGACCATTGCGAAATCCAGGCCCAGGTCGCGGGCGTTGGGAATGATCTGCCCGGCCCGCAGCCCCACGTAGGTGCAGAGATTCCAGTTGACGTACATGAACACCGCCGAACCCAGGAAGTACCAGTGCTTGTAGGGCGAGTCGTCAGTGCGGGTGTAGCGGGCAATGACCACCGCGAACGACTCGTCCGTCAGCCAGAAGCCGAGCGGCGCAAGCCAGTGCTGCGGCAGATGTTTCATGTAGGGCGCAAGCGAGGCCGAGTAGAGGGCATGGCGCAGGTTGACGATGAAGGTGGTCAGGATAATGACTGCCATGCTTGCCCCGCCTGCGATCAGCCCCGACGCGATGAACTGCGCCGACCCGGCGAAGACAAAGAGCGACATACCCATCGCCCCGGCAAAGGATAGGCCGTTGGCGCTGGCAGCCGCTCCGAAGATAAGGCCGAAGGGGATCGCCCCGACGACCAGGGGAAAAGTGTCCTTGACGCCAGCCCAGAACTCGGCACGGCGCGTTGGCTGCGGAAGCACAGACATCATTTGAAGGCCAGACAATTGGCTCAATTGCACGTCAGATCGATTGTGCCATGACAAATAGCCATATCACAGAGACAATCGGTTAGCGACGAGAGAGACAAGGGAATACCGTAGCGCTTCCTGACTGTTAGTGTCAGGCGCGCTATTTCCTGTCCCCGCCCGTCAGCGCCGCTGATACGCCCAGGCCGATGTAGATCATGCCCGAAAAATAGCGCTGGAAGGCCAGAAACCAGGCATTGCGCCGCAGCCAGTTGCCTGCCGTGCCGGAAAGCAGGGCATACAGACTGTCCGTCGTGATCGCCATTGCCACGAAGAGAAGCCCCAGTGCCAGGAACTGCACGGAAGGATTGCCTCTGCTGTAGTCCACAAACTGCGGCAAGAAGGCCAGGAAAAACAGGGCGGTCTTCGGGTTCAGGGCCGCCACGACAAAGCCCTGCGTGAACGTCCGGCGAAGGCTCTTCTGCACCTCGCCGGGGTCAACCTCCGTTTTGACAGGCGTCAGCAGCGTGCGGATGCCGATATAGACCAGGTACACGGCCCCGACATATTTGATGACGTTGAAGGCCAGCGCCGACGTGAGCAGAATTGCGGACAGGCCGAGAGTTGCCGCGACCACGTGGACGGAATTGCCCAACTCGACGCCGAGGACGGAGACGAGTCCGGCCCTGCGGCCCTGGTTCATGCTGCGCGCTACGATGTACAAAACGGCTGGCCCCGGCGTGAGCAACAGAACAAGCGCCGCTGTGACAAATAGAGGGCTGAAGACCATCTGTGTATATCCGTAGTCTGAGGGCGGGCAAAATGATTTGCTATTGTCCTCAATTTCAGTCTGAAGCGCCAGATTTTGCCCGGCGCTAAAGTCCTGCCGGGCCAATCCGGCAGGACTTCACCACAGGCGGGTGCTTTTGCCGACGGATGGCGCGCCCGCTATAATGGGCTGCATGGCAACGACCACCATATCCACACCTGCCCCCAAACCCTCGCCGCGCAAACGACTGCAAGCGGATCGCAACGGCGTGCTGGTCGCCGCCGGGATCATGGCCGGGATTGGCTGGGCGCTGCTCTATCGGCTGGTGGACGGCTCGCCGCCGCTGGCTTTGCAGCGCTGGCTGTTCTTTATCCTGCTCTACATGGCGATCACAGGCACGGCGCTGCCCTTCATCTGGTATCTGAACCAGCGCTTCAGCCGCCGCTACCCGGTGACGGGTGGGACGCTGCTCCGGCAGGGGATGTGGTGCGGGCTGTTCACGGTCACGGCGGCCTGGCTGCAAATGACACGCGCGTTGAATGGCCCAACGGCGTTCCTCCTGGCCCTGAGCATGATCGCCATCGAAACCTTTTTGCGCTACCGCGAACGGGCGCAGGCTCAAGCCTATAGCGAATCGATAGCCCGCCAGAAGCATTCATGAGCGAGCAAACCGAAAACCCGCTCCGCCAGCTTCCGAGCGTGGATCGCCTGCTGAATGACATGGGCGCGGGCGACCTGCTAACCAGCTACGGGCACGAGGCGGTGCGCGATGCGCTGCGCGTGGCGCTGGACGCGGCGCGGCAGTGGATCCGGCAGGGCGGCAATGCACCGGGTGTCGATGAATTACTGGCGGCGGCGGGCAGCCTGCTTCGCGTGCGGCAAACACCCTCGCTGCGGCCCGTCATCAACGCCACCGGGGTGATCCTGCACACGAACCTGGGGCGCGCGCCGCTGTGCGAATCGGCACAACAGGCCATGCTGGCGGTAGCAGCGGGTTACAGCACGCTTGAGTACGAACTTGAGGCAGGCGAACGGGGCAAGCGCGAGAGCCATATCGAGTCACTGATCACGGCCATTACCGGGGCGGAAGCGGCGACGGTGGTGAACAACAACGCCGCCGCTGTGCTGCTGATCCTGACCGCGCTGGCGCAGCACCGCGAAGTGGTCATCTCGCGCGGGCAGTTGGTCGAGATCGGCGGCGGGTTTCGCATCCCCGATGTGCTGGCGCAGAGCGGGGCGCGGCTGGTCGAAGTCGGCACGACCAACCGGACACGCCTGGACGACTTCGCCCAGGCCATCGGCCCGCAGACGGCGCTGCTGATGCGCGCCCACGCCTCGAACTTCAAGCAGATCGGCTTTGTTGAGCAGCCGACGCTGCGCGAACTGGCGTCGCTGGCGCATGGCCGGGGTCTGCACCTTATCGAGGACCTGGGCAGCGGCGCATTGCTGGACACGGCGGCCTACGGTCTGGAGCACGAGCCGATGCCCCAGGAGAGTGTGCGGGCCGGGATTGACCTGGTGGCGTTCAGCGGCGACAAGCTGCTCGGCGGGCCGCAGGCCGGGATCATCGCCGGGCGCGGCGAACTGGTCGAACGGCTCAAGCGCCATCCGCTGGCGCGGGCCGTGCGCATCGACAAGCTGAACCTGGCGGCGCTGGTCGCCACGCTCGATCACTACCGGCGCGGCGATGCCGTCGAGCACGTCCCGGTCTGGCAGATGATCGCGCTGCATCCGGAGGCGATCCGGGCGCGGGCCGAATCGTGGGCGATGCAGATCGGCGGCGATGTGACGACCAGCGAGTCGACCATCGGCGGGGGCAGTTTGCCGGGTGAAACGCTGCCCACCTTCGTGCTGGCGCTGGACGTGCCGCGTCCCGACGAGTTTGCGGCGCAGCTTCGTCGGCAGGCGAATCCCGTTATTGCGCGGATTGTGCACCGGCGGGTGCTGCTTGATCCGCGCACCGTGCTGCCAGGACAGGACAACGCGCTGCTGCAATCGGTGTCGGCGGCGCTCAGTGAGGCTTCACACTGATCCGAATCAGAATTCCCCAGGGAGAAATCCAAAAGCTGGCTGCCCCAACGTACTGGTGACGAGCGGAACTGATCACCGGGGTTGGGGTTCAGTTGCGCTGTGCTCGACTTTTCGTACAATGAGCGCTACTGCCCTCGCTCGTGGGGGCCGTTCTCCCTGGGGTGCCCATGATGGATCCACGTGCTGTCGCTACCGGGTTTCTTGGAACAGGGGCCAGCCTTGCGGCTGACATTGCCCTACTAGCCTACATTTTCCTGATCGTGCCGGGGATGCTGGTCGGCTTCCGCTTCGCGCGGCGGCAGAAGTTTGCGCCGCACCACAAACTGACCATGACGACCATCACACTCGTCAACTGGGCGATCATCCTGTACCTGATGGCGGTGTCGTATTCGCGCACTGTCGCGGCCAACGTCCCGCAAGGGCTGAACCAGCCGTTCTTCCTGTCGCCCACGATCCATTTACTGACCGGGCTGACGGCACAGATCATCGGCTCGATCCTGGTGCTGCGGATGTGGCTGGAAAACGTGCTGCCGCCGCGCCTGCGCTTCGAGCCGATCAAGCCCTGGATGCGCCTGACCCTGGGGCTGTGGCTGGTCACGGCCACGCTCGGCATCATCACCTACCTGATCTGGTACGGCGTGCCCTTCACCGGTGGCAAAGGCGGGACACCTAATGAAGCGGCGACGCCACCTGCTGACATGAACGTGCGGGGCGGGCCAGCGTCGGTGATGGTGCCGCTGCGGGGCTTTCTGTTTGTGCCCATCGACATCACGATCCCGGTGGGAACGACAGTCAAGTTCATCAATCAGGACAACGCGCCGCACACGGTGACCTATGCCGACGGCAGCTTCAACACCGGCAACTTCTACAAAGGCGACTCCCGCGAATTGAAGTTTGACAAGGCAGGCGACATCAAGCTGTACTGCCAGATTCACGGTGCGCCGGATGGAACCGGAATGGCGATGACCGTCCACGTCAAGCCCGCCAGTGAAGTGGCCGCGCTGCCGACGACGGACGCCTCGGCGCTGACGCCTATCCCGCCGACGGTTGCGCCGAGCGTCGCGCCACCGCCAAGCGATCCCCTACGGCAGCAAGTCAAAAACCAACTGGTGGGGGTGCTGTCCTACGCCGACCAGACCAGCTTCAACGATACGATCAACCTGCAACTGGTCAACCTGGAAAAGCCGCCGTCGGGCAAAGTCTATTATGGCTGGCTGGTCGGGCCGAAAGATAATTATCTGAGCGTCGGCAAGATCGAGCCGGACGAGAAGGGCGTGACCAACGTGCGCCAGTCCTTCACGCACCGCAACCTGATCGCGGACTTCGACAATTTTGTGATCACGGCGGAGAATCCGAACGGCACGCCCAAACAGCCGGGCGAGGTCTATTACAGTGGCAAAGAGCCGCCGCTGGCCTACGCCGAGATTCAGCGCATCGTCGGCAAAGCGGACGACACACCTAACCAGTACGGCTACGCGGTAGGAGCGCGGCTGCAAATCGACGAGGTGATCCGGCAGGCTGCGTTCATCCAGGAATTGATGAGGAAGGACAAGCTGGCTGAAGCCAAGACTCACGCCGAAGCGATCATCAACCTGAGCAAGGGCGGCGCGGGTGAAGACCTGGACGGCGACAAATCGGTCATCCAGCCGGGCGACGGCTACGGGCTGCGCAAATACATCGACGGCGCGATCAAGGCGGCGGCAGCGGCCAAAAGCGCCAAAGACGCCACCGGTGCGATCAAGCTGCATAGCGATCACGTCAGCGTTTCGGGCATGACAGCGCTGGCCTTTTTGACCGACCTGGAACAGCAGGCGGCGGCGCTGATCGCGGTCAGGACGCCCGCCGAAGCGAAGGACATCGCCACGACAATCAACACAACGGCACTCAACCTGCGCGACGGTGTGGACAAGGACAACAATGGCACCGTCGATCCGGTTCCGGGCGAGGGCGCGATCTTCTCCATGTACGACCACGCGCAGTACATTGCAGCGATGGCCGTCGTCAGCGGCAAGGGTGGGCAGATCACCGGGCTGGCAACCGAAGAGGCCACGCCCGCCGGAACTGAGCAGGCGACACCTTCGGGGACGGAAGAGGCCACGCCGATGGGCACGCCAGAAGCGACGCCGGAGGCCACCGAGGAGGCAACACCCATCGGCACGCCGGAGGCCACGCCAGGAGGGACCCCAGAAGCTACGACGCAGCCCGCATAAAGCACGGCGTCGATCATGTCAAGTGGGAAAAAGCACAGTAAAGCAGTTGGAGCCGAGGATTAACGTCTCGGCTCTTTGCTTTCCAGATTGCCTTCGCGGCAACGGTCATTTGATTGTCTCATACCAAATTTGCACGATCACTTTGGCTTTCTCCGCATCGTCTCGACTGAAAACGAACAACGAACGCGCAGTGATTAGGCGAATTTGGTATCAACTGGCCCATTCGCATCTTTCCATGCCTTCAGGCCACCGCCGACATGGGCAACATGGGGCAGTCCCATCTCCTGCAGTCGTTGGGCGGCCAATGCCGAGCGCCCCCCACTCGCGCAGTAAAGGTACAGCTTCTTGCCGGATGCAAAGACATCTTTGTGATACGGGCTTTCCGGATCGGCATAGAATTCCAGCATCCCGCGTGAGGCGTGAACTGCACCGGGAATCTTGCCGTCGCGTTCCAGTTCCGGCAGATCTCGAATGTCAATGAAAACGGCCTCCGGGCTTTGGAGGCGTTTCACGGCTTCCGTCGCAGGAACGGTTTCGACGACAGCATTCGCCTCGGCCACCAGTTGCTTGTACCCTTTTTTCATCGTTCGCTCTCCTTCCTGATATGTGGCCTTCAGCGTATGCGAATGATAGAAGGGATGTCACCACTCGAAAGAATGGAAACAGGAGTGGAAGACCGGGCCGCCCTTCAGGTTCTGTGATACCATGACGGCACCAAACGCTGTTGACCAAGTTGTTTGACGAGATTCGGCAGATGGGTTCCTCCAAACGTCAGGCTCAACTGGAAGGTTTGAGTGAGCGCGAGTTAGAGATCCTGCGGCTGTTAGCAGAGGGCCTGTCTGACCGCGAAATTGCCGAACGGATGGTGATGACCCTCAACACCATCAAATGGTACAACCGCCAGATCTATAGCAAACTTGGCGTCGGCAGCCGCACTGGGGCCGTCGCGCGTTCTGGTGCACTACGTCTCCTCGAACGAGAGGCGGAAGTCAAGCCGCCTTTCAGACCAACCTTTCTCGCCTCAAAACATAACCTGCCCATCGAAACGACACGCTTTATCGGGCGCAAAAGGGAAACGGCGGACGTGATCCGTTTGTTAGGATCGACCCGGCTGCTGACGCTGACAGGGCCACCGGGTACGGGCAAAACGCGACTGGCCGTGCACGTTGCATGGGAAATGACCAGCGCTTTTCAGGACGGCGTTTACTTAGCTCTTCTGGCCCCAATCAGTGATCCGGCGCTCGTGGCGAACGCGATTGCCAGGGCGATAGGAATCAGCGAGACACCCGGCCAGCCCATCGTCGAGACGTTGAAGCAAGTGCTGCGCGACAGGCAAACCCTGCTGGTCATCGACAACTTCGAGCACTTGCTCCAGGCTGCGCCATTGGTATCCGAATTGCTGGCTGCTACCTCGCGGCTCCAGGTGCTGGCGACCAGCCGTGAGGCGCTGCGCCTTTACGGTGAACAGGAATACGTCGTACCGTTACTGGAATTGCCCGACCCGCAACATCTTGATCCCGTTGTGCTGGCCTCTTGCGAATCGGTTGCCCTGTTCACCGAGCGCGCGAGTGAGGTACAACCGGATTTTGAACTGACCGACGAGAACGCACTCGACATCGCCAAAATTTGCGTCCGTCTTGAGGGGCTGCCGCTGGCAATCGAGCTGGCAGCGGCGCGGGTCAAACTGATGACGCCGAAGGTGCTGCTGGCTCGTCTGAGCAGTCGCCTTGAGACTCTCGTGGGCGGGCCACGAGACGTACCGCTGCGCCAGCAGACCCTTCGCCATACCATCGAGTGGAGCTATAACCTGCTCACCGATGAGGAAAAGTTGCTCTTCGCACGGTTGGCAGTTTTTCGAGGAGGACGCAGCCCGGAAGCGATTGAAGCGGTTTGCCAGCCAGGACTATCCATTAATCCGCTCGAAGGTACTGAGTCGCTGCTAAACAAAAGCCTGCTGTTTGTGCAGCAACGCCAGTCGGGCCAGGATGGCGAGCCGCGTTTTATCATGCTTGAAACCATTCATGAATACGCCTGGGCGCAACTGCAAGCCACTGGCGAGGCGCAAGCCATGCGACGGCGTCATGCTGAATACTTTGCTGCGCTGGCCGAGCGCGCCGAACCTGAACTGCGCCGGGCCGGTTTTTCGTACTGGATGGCGCGTCTTGAGCCAGAGAATGAAAACTTGCGTGCTGCCCTGGAATGGTCACTGAACGGTGGCGACGTTGAAATTGGGCTGCGGCTGATCGTCGCGCTGCGTGATTACTGGATTATGTCGAGCCAGTACGTTGAGGGCGAGGAATGGCTGCGGCGGGCACTGCCCACATTAGAGGGTGTACCACCGAGTATGCGCGCTAAAGTCTTGACTACAGCGGGTCTGGTTTTGTTCTACGCCGTTCAGCGCTCGTCGGGAAAACAATATCTGGAAAAAGCGATTGCACTTGCTCGTGGAGCAGGTGACAGGCTCACGCTGGCGTGGGCACTCATCGTCCTGGGGGCATTCACAATTGGGCAGGCATCAGGCTACGAAGAAGCCCTGGCGTTCACCGAAGAAGGACTGGCGATATTTCGAGAACTTGATCACGGGCCAGGAGTGGCGCAGGCCCTGAACATCATCGGGGAACTGAGGCGTACCAATGGTGACGACGAAGGGGCGCAGGTGGCCTATGAAGAATGTCTGTCTGTGGTGCGCGAAACGGGCGAATTGCGCCGGGAAGCTATGGCCTTGTCCAATCTAGGCTACATTGCGATGCATCGCGCTGACGTCGAGCGCGCAGAGCTGCTTTTCAGGGAGGCTTTCATTAAATCCTTGAGGCTCGATTACGACAGGCATCTGGTTATCTCCCACGTTGTTTGTCTGGCGGGAGCGATGGGAGCTAGAGGTGAGTTGAAGTGGGCGGTCCGGCTGTTTGGTGCAGCGGAAGCATTGCTCGAACCGATAGGTGTCCGTCTGGCACCTGGCGATCTGCCTGAATATGAGCGCAGCCTGCACTTCATTCGCAGCCAGCTTGATGCTGCCACATTTGAGGCCTGTTGGAAAGAAGGACGCACCCTGTCCTTTGAGCAGGTGGTTGATATTGTCCTCAACGTCACTCATTCTTGAGGAAGTTTGACCTCACCCCCAACCCCTCTCCGCTACGCAGAGAGGGGAAATTGACGGAAGAAGTAGTGGTTCGCTACTCCTCTTTGGCTGTCGCCGGGGGGATCACCAGCACCGGGCAGGGGGCGCGCTGCAACAGGGCATCCGCCACGCTGCCCTTCACCGTGCGAGTCATGCCCGTGCGCCCATGCGTGACCAGGATGATCACGTTGAAACCGTCACGGGCCACGTCCAGGATGGTGTCGATCACGCTGCCGACGCGCACTTCCCGCGTTACATCAAAATCCATCAGTTGGAGCCATTCGCTGACCCGCCGCAAGTAGTCCTCGCGGGCGTGTGCGGCCTGTGGATCGGCGGGACGGATGGGCGGCCACTGTTCACCCGCCAGCGCGGCAGCCTCCCCCTTCGCACTGGCAAGGGACGAGATTTCGTCAACCGGATTCGGCGCCATGACGGATAGGACGTGAATGTTTGCCCCTGGCTCGGCCACCTCGACCACATGCTGCAAGGCCAACTCTGCGAGCTTTGAGCCATCCAGGGGAACCAGGATTTTTCGATAAGGCATTCGGTAGTATTCCTCCACAGTTGTGGTCCCGCATAGAGATTATCGTTTTAGCGCGCCAAGAGGGTAAAATTGCCCACACAGAAAGGAAGGACTGCATGACCAGACTGCCCGACTTCAGGAACGAACCCCTCACCGATTATTCTATTCCAGCCAACCGCGCGGCCTTCGAGCGGGCGATTGACCTGGTGCGTTCGCAACTGGGCCAGCGCTACCCGCTGCGCATCGGGGCCGACGCGGTGTGGACGGGCGACACGTTTGATTCGATCAATCCGTCGCGGCCTGCCGAGGTGATCGGGACGTTTGCCAAAGGCCGTAAGGAGGACGCCGAGCGCGCGATTGCCGTTGCCGACAGCGCCTTCCAGACCTGGCAGTACACCGATCCGCTGGAACGTGCCGGTTATCTGTTGAGCGCCGCCGCCGAGATGCGCCGCCGCAAGCACGAGTTCAGTGCCTGGATGGTCTTCGAGATCGGCAAACCCTGGTCGGAAGCGGATGCGGACACCTGTGAGGCGATTGACTTCCTGGAATACTACGCGCGCCAGATGATCCGGCTGACGGAAGCGAGTGATATGCTTTACCCCTGCCCCGGCGAGCAGAACCAACTGCTGTACATCCCCCTGGGTGTGGGCGCGGTCATCCCGCCCTGGAACTTCCCGAATGCGATCATGACCGGGATGACCAGCGCGGCCATTGTGGCCGGGAACTGCGTCGTCCTGAAGCCATCCAGCCTGACGCCGATGATCGCCTATAAATTCTGCGAACTGCTCTGGAACAACGGGCTGCCGCCGGGCGTGCTGAACTTCGTGCCCGGCCCCGGCTCGGCCATCGGGGATACGATGGTTGACCATCCCCGGACGCGCTTCATCGCCTTCACGGGCAGTAAGGAAGTGGGGACGCGCATCTTCGAGCGGGCGGCAAAAGTCCAGCCCGGCCAGAAATGGCTCAAGCGGACGGTGCTGGAAATGGGCGGCAAGGATGCTGTCGTCGTGGACGAGACCGCCGATCTGGAAGCCGCCGCTGAGGGAATCGTCATCAGTGCCTTTGGCTTCCAGGGGCAAAAGTGCAGCGCCGGGTCTCGCGCCATCATTGTGGATAAGGTGTACGACACGGTGGAGGCGCGCGTGGTGGAAAAGACTCGCCAGCTGCGCCTGGACGCGCCCGATCTCGGCCCGGAGGTCAACCAGGGGCCGGTGGCCGACAAGAACGCCATGAAGACGATCATGGATTACATTGAGGTCGGCACGCAGGAAGGGAAGCTCTTGCTGGGCGGCAAGGCCAAACAGACACCCGAAGGCGGCTACTTCATTGAGCCGACCATCTTTGGCGACGTGCCAGGCGACGCGCGCATTGCACAGGAGGAAATCTTTGGGCCGGTGCTGGCGATGATCCGTGCCAGAGATTACGACGACGCCCTGAAGATCGCCAACAGCACCGAGTTCGGCCTGACCGGTTCGGTGTACAGCCGTGACCGCTCGCGGCTGGAACGGGCCCGGCGTGAATTCCACGTCGGCAACCTGTACTTCAACCGCAAGTGCACGGGCGCGCTGGTCGGTTCACACCCCTTCGGCGGCTTCAACATGAGCGGAACGGACAGCAAGGCCGGTGGGCCAGATTACCTGCTGCTCTTCACGCAGGCCAAATCGGTGGCGGAGAGACTATGAGGGATTGGGACCGGGAAAAGCCCGGCCTCATCATTATTGGTCGAGTTCAAGGGGCAGGCGGTAATCCAGGCAACCTGTCTACTCTTTATCAAACAGCTTCTGAGTCTGTCAGGCGGCTCCTGTCTTCACCGTAAAGTGGTGGTAGTATAACAGGAGGTTCGCTCGATGCCGGCTTGAGGACATACGCGGAGGTGCGGTGAATCATCCTGGCTTGCCTGCTGTCGAGATGCGCAACATCACCAAGCGCTTCGGCTCGCTCATTGCCAACGACGGGATTAACTTCACGCTGGCCGAGGGGCAGATTCACGCGCTGCTTGGCGAAAACGGCGCGGGCAAGTCCACCCTCAGCAAGATTCTGTACGGTCTTTACCAGCCCGACGAGGGCGAGATTCGCATCCGCAATCAACCCGTCCACCTGGCCTCTCCCGCCGATGCCATCGCTATCGGCATTGGCATGGTGACGCAGCACTTCTCGCTCGTGCCGACCTTCACTGTCGCCGAGAACATCATCCTGGGGCTGAACAATGGCCTGTCACTGGATCGACGCCAGGCCACCGCCCGCATCGGCGAGATCGCCGCGCGGTACGGGCTGCGCATCGACCCGTCGGCGCTGGTGCGCAGCCTGGCGGTGGGCGAGCAGCAGCGCGTCGAAATCTTGAAGGCGCTGTACCGCAACTGCCGCGTGCTGATCCTGGACGAGCCAACCGCCGTCCTGACACCGCAGGAATCCGGCGCACTGTTTGCGGAGCTTAAAACGCTGGTGCGGCAGGGCCTTTCTGTCATCTTCATCAGCCACAAGCTCGAAGAAGTGATCGATCACTGCGACATGGTCACGGTGCTGCGTGATGGCCGGGTGGTCGCTACGGAACCGGTCAGCGGCACGAGCGCGGCGCTGCTGGCCCGGCAGATGGTCGGGCGAGACATGAACACGCCGTCCCGCGAACCCAACGCGCGTGGCGAACCGGTGCTGTGTGTGGAGAACCTGAGCTTGAAAGACAAGCGCGGTGTGATGCTGCTGCAAAATGTCAACCTGACCATCCACGCGGGCGAAATCGTGGGGGTGGCGGGTGTGGCCGGGAACGGCCAGCGCGAACTGAGCGAAGTCCTGAGCGGCTTGCAGCGCGCTTCTTCGGGGCGGTTTACGGTCAACGACACGGACTTGACAAACGCCGACGCTGCCCGCATGGCGCGCTCTGGCGTTGGCCGCATCCCGGAGGATCGCTTGCAAGGCATCGTCGGCTACCTGAGCGTCGCATTGAACCTGGCGCTGGAATACCTGGACGACTACACACACTTCGGCACGCTCGATCAGCGCGCCATCCAGGACAATGCCGAGAAACTGATTGCGCAGTATCAGATCAAAGCCCTGCCCGGCGACCAGGCCCGGCGGCTGTCCGGCGGCAACATCCAGAAAATCATCCTGGCGCGCACGTTGTCCCGCAACCCGGTCTTGATCCTGGCCGCGCAGCCCACACGCGGGCTGGACGTAGGCGCGACGGAATACGTCCACGACAGACTGCGCGAGCAGCGCCAGCGTGGGGCCGCCATTTTGCTTGTCTCGGAAGACCTGGACGAAATATTGAAGCTCTCAGATCGAGTGGTTGTCATGCACGCCGGGCAGATCATGGGCGACCTGCCGGTTGAGCAGGCGACCATCGAGCGCCTTGGCCTGTTAATGGGTGGGCTGAAAGAGGAAGCAGCGCATGGCTAACCTGACTCTGGGCCTTAAAAACGTGCGCGGGCTGCGTTTCGAGCGGCTGCCTGCGCCGTTCTGGGTGCGCGTAGCGATCCCGTTCATTGCGATCCTGCTCGCCTTCCTGCTCACCTCGGTGCTGGTGCTCATGGCCGGGGCCAACCCACTTGAAGCCTTCTACTACTTGCTGATCGAGCCGCTCACCACGCGCGTTGGCGCGCTGGAAGTGCTGGTCAAGGCCACGCCGCTGATCCTGACCGGGCTGGCTGTGCTGGTGGCCTTCGCAGGCGGCTACTTCAACATCGGCGCGGAAGGGCAGTTCTACGCCGGGGCTGTGGCGGCCGCCTGGCTCGGTGTGGCTTTCAAGGGCCTGCCGCCGCTCGTGGCGATCCCGATCATTCTGCTGGCGGGGTTCCTGGCCGGCGCGTTATGGGCGCTTGGCCCGGCACTGCTCAAGGTATACTTCGCCGTCGATGAGGTGGTGACGACCCTGCTCCTGAACTCGGTCATGGTTCTGGGAGTCAGCGGCCTGCTGACCGGCCCCTGGCAGGACCCTGGCGGTTGGGCGCGCACCCCCCTGATTTCGGATGCCTTGCGGCTGCCTCGGCTGGCCCCGCCTTCGCGTTTGCGGGCCGGGATCATCATCGGCGTGGTGCTGATGGTTGCCCTCTGGTTTATACTGAATCGTACAGCTTTTGGCTTGAAGCTGCGGGCCATCGGGCTTGGCCCCAAGGCGGCGCGCTTCATGGGCATCCACGTCACTCGCACACTGCTGACGGCGGCCCTGGTCAGCGGCGCGATTGCCGGGCTGGCGGGCGCGGCGGAAATCCTGGGCTTGCAAGGACGGCTCAGTTCGCAGACGCTTGAACTCGGCTACGGCTACTCCGGGATCGTGGTCGCCATGCTCGGCGGGTTGACGGCTTTCGGCGTCGGCGCGGCGGCGCTCTTTATCGCGCTGGTCGAGAACGGCGCGCTCTCGCTCAGTCAGGCGCTTGGCGTGCCACAATACCTGGGCGACGTGGTGCAGGCCACGATCTTGCTGACCATGCTCGCCAGCCTGCTGCTGACCAATTACCGCCTGCGGTGGCGCTAACTTGAACCGGGCCAGACGATGGACTTATTCCTCATTAGCGTTATTGCCTCCACCCTGCGCGTCTCGACGCCGTTGCTCTTCGCGGCGCTTGGCGAGACCATCAACGAGAAAGCCGGCATCCTCAACCTGGGCATCGAGGGGACGATGGTCTTTTCGGCCTTTATCGGTTTCTGGGCAGCTAAAACCAGCGGTTCCGTCGAGTTGGGCTTGCTGGCGGCGGTGCTGGCTGGTCTGGCGCTTGGCCTGCTCATGGGCCTGCTCACCGTCACGCTCGGACTCAGCCAGCACGTCTCCGGGCTGGGCGTCACGCTGCTCGGCACGGGGCTGGCCCTGTTCCTGTTCCGGCTGGCCTTCCCCGACCCGGCCATCCCGCCCAAACTGGACGCGCCTTTCCCGCAGCTCCCGATCCTGGTCGGGACACCACTTGAGCCGGTTTTCAGCCAATTCGGGCTGACCTATATTGCCTTTGCGCTCGTGCCGCTGTGCGGGTGGCTGCTCTACCGCACTGGCTTCGGCCTGAACCTGCGCGCCTGTGGCGAAAACCCCGAAGCGGCGGACACAGCCGGAGTTGCTGTCTACCGCATCCGCTACATGGCGCTGGCAATCGGCGGGGCACTGATGGGTGCGGCGGGCGGATTCCTCTCATTGGCGCAACTTGATTCGTTCACCTACGGCATTGTGTCAGGGCGTGGTTGGGTGGCAATTGCGCTGGTCATTTTCGGCAACTGGAAGCCGGGCCGCGTCTTGATTGGCGCGCTGCTGTTCAGTGTGTTCCAGGCATTGCAACTGCGTTGGCAGGCGCAGGGCGTTCAACTGCCCTACTGGTTCCTGTTGGCGCTGCCCTACCTGGTCACGATCCTGGCGCTGACGCTGGCCGGGCGTAATGCCTCGTACCCGGCGGCCCTGCTCAAGCCCTACAAGCGCGAGGGGTAAGTGAGAGTTCAGCCCGGTCTGATTCCCTCTCTCCACAGGGTGGAGAGGGGGTCAGGGGGTGAGGTCAACTCACATCAGTGCCCTGAAGCGCTCCTCAACCGCATCCCAGGCAGCAGTATCGCGCGGCTCGTACACGGACAGCGGGAACGACTCGCGGACGAGCGCGCGCCCTTCTTCTACCGACTTGAGGTCGCCCAGCGCGATCAACTGCGCGATGGCGTTGCCGAGCGCCGTCGCCTCGACTGGCCCGGCCAGTACCGGGATTCCGGTGGCGTCAGCGGTCATCTGGCACAGCAGCGTGTTCAGCGATCCACCCCCGACGATGTGCAGCGCCTCGACAGGCTGCTGTGTCAACGCCATCTCCTGACGCAGAACGATCCGGTATTTGAGGGCCAGGCTCTGGAAGATACACCGCGCCACTTCGCCCACCGATTCGGGCACGGGTTGGCCGGTATCTTTGCAGAACTGGCGGATGCGGTTGGGCATTTCACCCGGCGCGAGGAAGCGTGGGTCGTCCCCGTGTATCAGCGAGACAAAGGGCGCAGCCTCCGCTGCCATTTTGGTGAGCGTGTCATAGCTGTACTCCTGTCCTTCGCGTTGCCACTGGCGGCGCGATTCCTGGATCAACCACATGCCCGCGATGTTCTTGAGGAAACGGTACGTCCCGCCGTAACCGCCTTCGTTGGTGATGTTGGCCTCCAGCACCGCGTCGTTGATCACCGGATGTGGCAGTTCGAGACCGAGCAGTGACCATGTTCCCGACGAGATGTAGGCGAAGTGGGGCGTCCTGGTCGGGACGGCGACAACGGCGCTGGCGGTGTCGTGATGCGCTGCCACCACTGCCGGAATGCCCTCATACTTGCCAAGCACCTGCCCCGGCTCAACGATGTCACCGAACAGCCGTGTTGGAATACCGATCCTTTCCAGCAGTTCAAAGGCCCACGTTCCAGTATGCGGGTCGTAACACTGGCTGGTCGTCGTGTCCGTGAATTCATTGATCTTCACGCCCGTCAGCCAGTAATATAGCAAATCGGGGAGCATCAGGAAGGCGGCAGCGTTGTCGAGCGTCGGGTCCTGGTCACGGATCAGCGTTGCCATCTGGTACAGTGAGTTGATCTGCATAATCTGGATGCCGGTGCGTGCAAAGATTTCCTGGCGTGGCACGATGGCATGAACGTAATCCATTGCCCCGTCGTTGCGGCGATCACGGTAATGCACCGGGTTGCCGAGCAGGTGGCCCGCCCTGTCCAGGAAAGCGAAGTCCACGCCCCATGTATCCAGGCCGAGCGCGTCGGGCTTGTGCGCCTTGCGGATGCCCGCCTGCATGTCGCCAAAAAGCCTCAGAATGTCCCAGTACAGTGTGCCGCCTGCCAGCACCGGGATGTTCTGGAACCGATGCAGTTCGTCGGCAGTCAGGCGTTGCCCATCGAAATGGACTGCCATTACGCGCCCCGTATCCGCCCCCAGGTCAATTGCCAGGACTGTTCGCGTCGCCATGCCTCACCCCCCGGCCCCCTCTCCACCAGAGTGGAGAGGGGGAGTCATTGGAGAACTGTTTACCGTTTTAACGATCTTGTCGAGCACACTTTCGATTGAATTCAGCACTTCTTCATTCGTAAAGCGAAGCACTTTAAGCCCCAAACTTTCCAGGTATTCTTGACGGACAGCATCTTCCTCGGCTGTGTATTGGTGGATTTCACCATCGACCTCGACGATCAGCCTTTCTTCGATGCAACAAAATCGGTGATAAATTTGTCAATTGCATGTTGCCGGCGGAACTTCAACCCGGCAATTTGCCTACCGCGCAGCCATTTCCAGAGCTTGCTTTCTGCCGGAGTAGGTTTATGCCGAATTCTGTCGAGCCAGCGGCCTGAGCTTGTCCCATAACTTCGGGTTACGCCCATCCCGGATTTTGGCCTTCATGCCTCAGTCCTCTGAATACAGATCTATTGCCACTTTCCACGTCTGCTGACTTTGCGCTAAACTCCCCTCTCCACTGGGGTGGAGAGGGGCCGGGGTGAGGCAAATCACCCCGGGAAGCCGCCCAGTGCTCCGCTGGCGACACCGCGCTCTTTTGCCACTCGCCTGGCGTAGTCGTCCTTGCGATACACGCCAATCGGATCGGGATCGATGCCCATTTCCTGCCGGATTTTCGCCAGCAGCGGGCGCACGTCGGTGTCGTAGGCTTCCATCATCACCCGGTACGCGCCGAGCACGTCCCCGCCGCGCTGCGCCTCGGCCAGCGCCTTCCGATCCACCAGCAGCGCCTTCGCATACGCCACCTGGCAATGGATGACACTTTGCAGCATGGCTTCCAGCTTTGGCTCGATGTTGTGGCTCTGGTCGATCATATAGGCCACGTCCTTCGCTTTGTCCCCGGCGCTGACCAGTTCGTGGAAGATATTGAATAGCTCAAACGGGTTGGTCGTGCCTACGATCAGGTCGTCGTCGGCGTACTGGCGGGCATTGAAGTGGAAGCCGCCCAGCTTACCCTCGTCCAGCAAATAGGCCACGATCATCGGAATGTTGGTTCCCTGCGCATGGTGGCCCGTATCGACCAGCACCTGCGCCTGATCGCCCAGCTTCAGGCACAGCGCGTAGGCCGTGCCCCAATCCGGGATGTCAGTGGTGAAGAAGGCTGGCTCGAAGAATTTGTACTCGACCAGCATCCGGCTGCCTTTGGGGAGATGCTTGTACGTCTCCCGCAGCGCATTCTCCATGCGGTGTTTGCGGTCCACCACGCTGTCCTGCCCGGCGTAGTTTGTGCCGTCCGCGAACCACAGGCTCAACAGCTTGCTGCCCGTCTTTTCCATGATCTCGCAACACTCGATCATGTGGGCCAGAGCTTGCTCCTGGGTGGCGGGCGAGGGGTTGCACACGCTGCCCAGCTTGTATTCTTCGTCCTGAAACAGGTTCGGGTTGACCGCGCCGATCTCGATACCGTGCGATTGCGCTTCCTGGCGCAGCGCACTGTAATCTTCAGTCTTGTCCCAGGGAATGTGAATCGCCACACTGGGTGCAACCCCGGTCAGCTTGTGGATATACCCGGCATCCGCCAGTCGCTCGTGGATGTTGCGCGCCGCGCCCGGCCACGCGAAGACCTTGAAGCGCGTCCCGCTGTTGCCGTAGCCCCAGGATGGCGTTTCGATGTGCTGTTTTTTGAGTTTGTCTTTCACGTCCTCGACGTTGATGCCGCGCTTTTGCAGACGTTCGGCGAGGGCCGGATAGGCAGCTAAATGTTCATCCGTCATGATGGCAATCCTTTCTAGGTTGTCTTGGCTCGCCCGGCGGATTCCCGGACAATTAGTTCAGTCGGAAGCAAATAGTGCACGCTCTCGTCGGCGGCCTGCCCCTGTATGCGATCCAGCAGCAGGCGCGCGGCAGTGCGGCCCAATTCGGCCAATGGCTGCGCCACTGTCGTCAGCGGCGGCGAGACATACGAACTGAGCGGAATATTATCGACGCCGACCACCGACAGATCAGCGGGGACGCCGATCCCATGCGCCTGCGCGTAGCGCAGAACGCCAATCGCCAGCGTGTCGTTGAAGGCAAAGATCGCCGTCGGGCGCTGCCTCTGTTGAAATAGGTGGCTGGCCGCTATGTAGCCTGCCTCGTATTCGTAGCCAGGCGTCTCGTAGATGAGTGCCGGATCGAGTTCGCAGCCGTATTTGTGCAGGGTATCGATGCAGCCTCTCAGCCGATCCTGCACAGGCGGATGCCGCCGCCGCCCGATCACCAGCCCGAAGGCGCGGTGTCCGAGGCCGATCAGGTATTCCATGGCCGAACACGCGCCCAGGTAGTGATCGCACTGCACGCTGTCTGCCTCGACCTTTGGATAGCCGCGATCAAACAGGACGATGGGCATCCCCTTGGTCTGCAAATAGTGAATGCCTTCCGCCGTCGTGCCGGTGATCGACATGGCGACCCCGGCTACGCGCTGCTGGTACAGGCTCTGGCAGTACTCGATCTCTTTGGCGTCGTCGTCGGCAGAATTGCACAGGTAGACGCTGTAGTTGGCCCCGTAGCAGTATTCTTCGATACCGCTGGCGATCTCGGCGAAAAACGGGTTGCGGTTGTCCGGCACGATCAGCCCAATGGTACGGGTTTGCTGGCGGCGCAGGCTGCGCGCGACGGCGTTCGGCTGGTAATTCAACGCCTCAATGGAAGCCAGCACACGCGCCCGCAGTTCCGGGTCAACGTTCGGGTGGTTGTTCAGCACGCGCGACACGGTAGCCCTGGATACCCTGGCGTGCTGCGCCACCTGCTTGATCGTAACCATTGTCATTAAACTTTTGCCGGCCAGAACAATAACGTCGATTGAAGGCTTGCGCGGATCGCCAACCTTCACGCACCTTTGAGAAATCGATTTCTGAACTTTACCCTGATTATAAGACCATTTACAGAGGTGTCAACCGCGTCGGGCAGACCCACGAAGTGTCCGCTAGGGGGCCTTCAGCCGAGAAAAAACGGTTTGCGCAGTATTGAGCGCACTCTCAGCAATAACCGGAACCTGGAAGACTTCTTCTGCGTAATCGCATTTGTTTCGCCACTGTCTCAGTTGATCGAGCTTACTGGCGATGTCCAACATCCCACTACGTTTGAAGTGTTCTCTGACATCACTATGATCCTCTTCGGTACGCTTGGGCTTGAATCCCTGCTGAGAACTGGCGTAGTTACGCGCATGGCAGAATGCCGCGAAGTATGCTCGGCTAATCGCACAACGGAGCGCTGCCTCCCGCGTGAAACTGCCCTGGTTGGTTGCGAGGAACTGCGCTAAATCCAGATACTCTTTCCAATCGAAGGGCATCTATTTCTCACTCCGGCGACTGAAAGTCAGTTGTCACAATCAACCAACCGGAACTGTTCTCCAGGAGTTCTCGACATTGTTCAAAGGCGCGATCCAGATCATCAATGATGTCTGCATCATAATTCTCTTGCCGTACATACAGCGTCAGATATTCATCCTGGACTTCAGGATCGGTGTATAGTTCCAGAGACAACTGGGCTTGTGTCTTCAGAAAACCTCGTACTATTCCACAAACAGGTAGTAATTTGCTTATCATATCAGGATGATGAGCAAGATAGCTTCGCAATTCCGAGGGACAGGGAATTCTTACCCGTGTCTGGCGAAGCAGACTCAACACATTTTCAATGTCGCTACTGACACCAGCACTTTTCGTGGCAAACACGCGCCAGAAATCGAGCATGGTCGAATAAAACAGGTCGAATTCTGAGGAAGCAGCCGAATGAGAGTGCAGTCGCCATAGTGTCTGCCGACTGTATTTCTTCATTTGGATGCCCTCCTGATAGCCGAAAACGCTACTTGTGTGGGCCGTTAGTATGCTAGACACTTACTTGATCTCCTGGAAAAGCTCTCTCAAACGCTCAGTGATACAACCTTCAAACACTTCTTCAATTCTTTGATGTGCTTCTTCTATCCACTCCAATGCTTTATCGAGCACAATCGCTCGTGGTTGGACCAGAAAATAATCTAAATCCAGGAGTATGGCTGAATTACCAGCCTCTTCTGGTACAGCGCTACTAAGTTGGACAGTACAGGCATCTTTCTCTGAAAACGGCAATAAACATTGCAGGGCGAAGCCACTTGTTCGTTTAGGCAAGTTTGGCCCTAAGTGTGGCCTGAAATCGAAATATTCCTCTAGTTTAATCGTGTGAGTTGGGATCTCAATGCGATTGATGTAACGTAAACCTGCCCGTTCAATTCCCTTAACCTTGACGGTAGTGTTCAAGGCTTGCAGTGCTCGCTCTATTAGGGGTTTGAAGCCAGCCCAAGCGGGATACGGTTTCAGGCAATTTACTGCAAGAAGGTGAGAACCGATCTGAATGAATGATCTTCCATTTTCAGTCGTGAGAAGCACACGCTCATCAGTCCTTACTTTTTGCTGCATACCTTGAGGGCCTTGTTCAATTTCGACTTCCTGAGCGAGGCGCTGTTCGCGGTTAGGAAAATCGTCTTTGACCTTCTCATAAATCATGCCAGGAATCGTGAGATCCCATTGTGTGTCGGGGGTTAATCTTAGTTCACAAACAGCCTCGATAAGTGGGGGAGCTGCGTATCGTCTACCCACGAACTTGTCTCCTGGAGTCTACAGAAAGGGTCAGGAAAGTTCAGGCATGGTACAACTATACCAAAGAAAACATGTTTGCGCCTACGGATGACAGTTTGAGTTATGGAGCGTCCGTTACCTCTTGTGCCGCAGGAGCGATCACGGCGTCAGGTCAACCCGGCTGATCGCTTCCAACGCCGAGCGCGCCGCTGCCTGAGCCGCTGCCTGCTTGTTCCGCCCGTGTCCGATGCCGTACACGCGCTCCCCGATCACCACCTCAATCGTGAATTCCCGCGCGTGATCCGGCCCCGTGATGCGTACCGTCCGGTATACAGGGGTCAGGTTCAGCGCCGATTGGCTCCATTCTTGCAGGCGGCTTTTGGCGTCCTTGTCGGATTGCTCCCTGAGCATCTCCTCCAGCACGGGGACGAACCAGGGTGTGGCGAACTGGCGCACCGCTTCCATACCCTGATCCAGGTACAGCGCACCCACCAGCGCCTCGAATGCGCCACCCAGATTGCGCAGCCGCTCGCGCCCGCCGTATTCCGCTTCGCCCTTGCCAAGCAGCAGCAGCTCATTCAACCCGATGGCGCTGGCGTACCGGGCCAGCGATTCATTGCGCACCAGCCCGGCCCGCAGCCGCGTCAGATCGCCTTCGGGCATCTCCGGGAAGCGCTGGTATAACCATTCGGCGGCGATGAAATCCAGCACCGAGTCGCCCAGGAATTCCAGCCGCTCGTTATCTTCCAGCCTTTCGTCGGGATGCTCGTTCAGGTACGAGCGATGGGTCAGGGCGCGTTGCAGCAGTGATAGATCGCGGAACGTCACGCCAAGCCGCGCTGCATAGCTACTCAGATCAATGTCGGCTCTCATGACTGGACAGCCCGATCCGGCGTTCGATCCTCCGGGGTTGGGACGTGATGACCCTCGATCCACTGGCTGCCGTCGGGCCGAATCTCCTTCTTCCACACCGGGACAATTTCCTTCAGGCGGTCAATGCCGTAGCGCGCCGCCTCGAAACAGCCCTGGTCGCGGTGGCCGGATGCGCAGGCAATGAGCACGGTTGGCTCGCCCACTTCCAGCCGCCCGATGCGCTGCACGATGGCGATACCCTGCACCAGCGGCCAGCGCTCCCGAATCTCGGCGGCCACCTGCTGCATCTTGGCAAGGGCCATCGGCTCGTAAGCCTCGTATTCCAGACGCACCGTAGCGCGCCGGGTATCGTTGATGGTCGTTTCGCCCCGTACCGCCCCGCTGAACAGACAGACGGCGCCCGTCGCTGGGCTGGTGATGGCACGTGTCAGTTCGTTCAGGTCAATCGGATCGCGGGCCACGCGGTAAATCTCCGGCCACGTCCCACCGCTCACCGGCGGGAAAAATGCCACCTCGTCGCCGTCGTGAACGGGATCACCGGCAAAGGCGAACTCCTGGTTGATGGCGCCCACTGCCGCCTGAAGCGACTCGGCCAGCGCCGGGTGCTCGCCCGCCAGCCTATTCCGCACGTCGGACAATGTGGCCTGCTCAGTGGGCAGACTCACCGACAGTCGATCCGTCCCTGCCCGGTCTTTCAGCGTTGCAAACAACAATATCGTCACGTTCATCTTTCACTGCCCGCTACATAATCGCCGCTCTTGCCGCCGTGTTTTTCGAGCAGCCGCACGTTCTGGATGCACATTCCCCGGTCAACGGCCTTTGCCATGTCGTAGAGGGTCAACGCAGCCACCGCGGCGGCGGTCAGCGCTTCCATCTCCACGCCGGTCTTGCCTGTGGTGCGCGCCGTCGCCCGGATCACAGCGCGATTGCCCGCTTCGTCCAGCCTGATCGTCACATCAATGTGGGTCAGCGGCAGCGGATGGCACAATGGGATCAGTTCGGAGGTGCGTTTGGCAGCCATGATTCCGGCGATGCGCGCTACGGTCAGCACGTCCCCTTTCTTGATCGCCCCCTCGCGGATCAGCCGCAGCGTTTCCGGCTGCATGGCGACCTCGCCGCCCGCGATGGCGGTGCGCTCTGTGTCCGCTTTATGCCCGACATCCACCATCTGAATGGCCCCAGACTCGTCCAGATGGCTCAGGTGATCTTCCACAATTTACCTCTTTCACAAGCATGTTTACGCCGATTATAGCTTAGATTTTGCGCTCGTTACCTTTTTCCTATTCGGCCTTCCAGGATTGCGAGTAACATAAAGGCTGAGTTTTGTTTCCCAAACCAAATATCCCATATCGGCACTTATCACAATATCCCAAATGTATGTGCCAGTTCTGGTCCAGGAGACAAAACCCACATGAGTCATCAGGTCAGCGTCTACGATGGAGTCCTAACAATCCGGCTTGATGGGCGAGTCAGCGCCCAGGAAGTCATCCAGGATATCCGTTCCAATCTCGACAATCAGTCGAAGCCGGTTACTGTCATACTCGACCTCACCCTGGCTGCGGCGTTTGATCAGCAACTGAAGTCGATGCTTTACCGTACTTTCCAGCACCACAATGTGGCCTGTGTTGGTTTTTGTGGTGTCAACCCTGAAGTTGAGAAGGATGTCAATGATCTGCTGGTGGTTTTGCGTCGTGTGCGGACGGTCAGCGTAGGCCAGACGGAAGCCGACGTCCGAGTCGAACTGGGCCTGACAGCGCCCCAGCCGCAGCAGAAAAAATTGAACGGAATGCTGGCTTATCTGAAGAAAGGCGAACTCACGTCCTAGTCATCGGGTGAAATAATAATACGGATGTTTTTCCTCCCGGTGAAGAGGCGCTGAACCCCGAATTTTCAGAAGAAATTCATAACCTCATCAACCATGCGCTTGTGTCGTCGCACCAGCTATGCTACGATACAGGTGATGGAATTTCGAGGAAAGGAGGAAAACATCCATGCTGTACCTGCCTCGTGAGGAAGGTCAGGGTCTCGTCGAATATGCCCTGATCCTCGTGCTGGTCGCAGTCGTCGTGATCGTCATTCTGGCGCTGCTTGGCCCGGCCATCGGGAACATCTTCTCGAACATCGTGAGCGCCCTCTAATCATCAGGAATTGTCTATCTGTAAGCCCCGCACAGGCGGGGCTTACGTCTTTGTCGCCACCGCCGTCGATGTCTGATCTGATCGGTCTGCGCGCCCTCTACGCACAGACAGCCCACCTCTACGAACAGGCGGTTGTGCCAGCCTTTGGCCCGCTTGCCAATGATCTGGCCCGCTGGGTGCTGCGCTGTGCTGCTGCGCACCGCCGGGCCACGCTCCACGATCCCTTCGACGCGCTGGACGAAGCGCTGCCGGTCAATGAGTTGCATACGGAATTGGGCACGCTCACCGCACTTGACCTGGGTACAGGCACGGGCCTGTTGGCGAGGGCGCTCTCCCCCGCGCTTGGCCGTGTGATCGGCCTGGACGTTTCCCCCGACATGCTCCGCGTGGCGCAGCGGGCCGCGCCGGGCAACGTCCGTTTGCTTGCCGCCGATCTGCACCATTTGCCCTTCCGGCGCGGCGCGGCGCAGCTTATTGTCTCATCCTTCGGGCTGAACGCCTCCACACCGAAAAAGGCTTTCCGGGCCATTGCCCGTGTACTCCGTCCCGGCCAGGGAGTGCTGGCTTTCCAGGAATGGGCGGCTGAGGATGACGTGCGTGCTACAATTGACAGAACCTTGCAGGCATACGCGCCGCCGGATATTCCCGGTCTGGACGAAGCGCTGCGCAATTTTCTGGATGCGCCCAGCCCCTGGAACGAACAACTGCAATTTTCCGAAGACTTCTACCAGATGCTCAAAGAAACGGGCTTTGACCTGGTCTGGGCCAGGGAAGCGCACTTCGTGACGGTGCACCTGCCTTCCATTGACGCACTGCTCAACTACCGCTTCGCCTGGCCGATGCGCCGCTTTACCCTCGAAGCAATGGCCCCCCAGGCTCGTGCGGCCTTCCTGTCGGACGTCCGGGCGCGCCTGGCAGCCTTCGCCAACGCCGACGGCTCGGTGGATTGGGCGCCCTCTTTGTTCCGAGTCTTCGCCACAATGTAGCACGATGTAAAATGTAAAATAAGCACGACACGTGTCTGTGCATTTTGCACAAAACATATTCACAATTGGATCGCCAATCGAGATAATTTACGCTCCGCCAGCGACGGACGACACCACTCGTCACCAGGGCTGCTTGCCTGCTGGTGACACGGGCCGTGGTGTGCTGGTTGTTGAGTGTTCATCGCCAATTGTTTCCGAGGTGTTCGATGGATTCCGCTTTACCCGACAATGCAACGCTCACTGCGTTCGCGCGTGAAGTACCCTGGCAGGCCGTTGAAGACGCGCGCGAGCACTTCCAGAAGTACCTGGACAGTGTTCGGGACAAACGCGGGTCGCATCCGCTGGCAACGGATATGCTCTGGTATCTGGTGCAGCCTCACTATCAGGACGACCAGCAGTCGCCGGACGGCAACGTCCTGCTTTCCAAGGGCACGACGCGGCCTTTTGTGCTGGCGACCATCCTCGGCAAACGCTTCCAGCAAAGCGCCTGGATCGATTACGTCAAACCCTACAACCTGAATCCGTCGGTGAATCACGAGAATCTCCACGAGGCAGGCGGACCGCTGCGCCTGCGCCCCGTCGGGACAGAGCTGGAAGTGGGCATGGTCGGGCCGGAAGGATTAGAACCCACCGACCACGAACTGAGTGCATTCCACAAAGCCTATGTGGTTCACGCCCTGCGCCTGGATGCCTGCCTGGACGTGACACCGGAACTGTGCATCTACCAGGCCGAGGTTACGCTCAACCCGACCTTCGGCTACGCGAAGGCCCTGCGCAGTACAGAACTCAATATCGCGGCGCTGACCCATGCCGCCCACGAGGCCGGACTGCAAATCGCTATCATGTCCGTCTACCCCACCGAAACCGACTTCGCCACGTCACACTCAGACAAGGTGGAGACGGTTGCCATGTTCCTGAACGACATCAACGAGAGCCGGGCGCGCCAGTGCGAATTGCTGGATGCGCTGCGTCGCCGCTACAAGATGTCGCGTGGGGAGGTGCGCACGGCGAACACGCTGCGTTTCCAGGGCTACCACCTGCATGTGGACATCGCCGGGCGCTCCGAAGCGCTGGGTATGGTCAGCTACATGCTGAACCTGGGCAGTGCTTCGGCCATTGCCAACGGTGCGCTGCTGCGGGGTGGGCCTTTCATGGACGGCGCCTGCGATCCCGAATTGCTCTGCACGCGCGAGTATGTGCGGGCCATCAGCGTCACCGGTCACTACATCGGGGTGCCGCTCAGTCCACACCTGCAAGAGACGGGCATGGAGAAACACGCCTTCCTGCTCAAGTCCAACCTGGCGAATGGCACGGCGCGCGCCCTGCTCTACGGCGAGGAGGATGGCCTGCCCTTCTCTGGGATGCACAACATGTTGGGCCGCGTCCGCCCCGACCTGGGATCGGCTAACCGCACCTGCACGCTCGAAAGTACGGGCCTGTCCAGCAATCCCTGTGCCGAACGGCTGGCCGCCGTCGCCGTCGATTTTCAATACAGCCAGCTTTTGATCGAGCACTATTTCCGCCTGCATGGGACAGACCTGGAAGCGCTGCACGCGGACCGTGACCTGCTCGATGTATTTGGCCCCCTGGATCGCGCCATCTATCTCGATATGATTAACGAGGCGGACCGCCTCTGCACCGACATGCAGCTTAAAACGGCGACGGGCACGGTGTTGTCGCTGGTCGATTTCTACGAAAAGAAACGGCGGCTGCTCAAGCGTGTCCTGGGGCCGCTCAACGTGATCGATACCCGCGACATCGACAGCCTCTATGATCGGATTTATCATTTCCTGGTAGCCCCCAACGGCGCGGCGGCGACCATTGACGATTTCATCAACCACCCCACCCGGCGCGGCACAGGCAATTGGGGCCTGATCCTGCGCAATGCCTACCTTGAAGCGGGCGGCACGGTGGGCGCAAAAAACCCGCAGGCCGTCAACAAGGTCGTCGGGCTGCTGCACAGGGCGCTGGTCAAGCGCTACGGGCCGATCTGATCGAATGATTGACCTCACCCCCTGGCTCCTCGCCAGCTGGAGAGGAGCCAGGGGTGAGGTGTTCCTCTTTCAAACTTATTGCTTCATAGGAGGGCCTTATATGCCGATGAGAAACCGCCTGGGTGGGCACACCAACAGCTATCACACCCACAGCCTGGAAGAAGCCCTGGAAGGCATCGCTGCCGCCGGTTACAAATACGTCGAACTCAGTGCCGTGCGCGGCTGGACAGAACACGTCCCGCTCGATGCTGATGCCAGAACGCTCGGCAAAATCCAGCGTATGTTGAACAAACTGAACCTCATCCCGATCAGCCTGAGCGGCCACTCCGACCTGACCACGCAGGCGGGGCTGCAACTTGGCCTGCAAGCGCTCGACCTCTGCGAGCGAATGGGCATTGATATTCTGAACACGGCCATCGGCGGCCATTACAGCGAGCAGGAAGACGAAGATGCATTCCTGGGCAACATAAATCAACTGGCGGACTACGCAGCCGAACGGGATATCATCATTGGCATCGAGATTCACGGCGAGATCACCAGTTCCGCCCGAAAGGCCGTGCCCTTGCTCAACCGGATCAGCCGTCGAAATGTGCGCATCAATTACGACACGGCCAACGTCGAGTTCTACGACAACGGCACAAAGGCCGAGGACGATCTCAAATATGGGCTGCCCTACCTGGTGCATTGCCACCTCAAAGATCACATCGGGGAGGGCAGAGTCTGGAACTTTCCGGCGTTGGGCGAGGGTCACATCAATTTCAAGAAGCTCCTGGAGCTATTTGAACAGGGCGGCTATACTGGCCCCTTCAGCGTCGAGATCGAGTTCGAGGGCGAACCCTTCCCCGCCGTCCAGGAAGTCAATCGCGCCATGCAGTCGTCCTATCAGTATCTGGCCTCGTTGGGCCTCTCCTGAGGGCAAAGATCATGAATGTAGGCATTCTCGGCTCTGGCTTCATGGGCATGACGCACGCCCGCGCCTTTGCAAGGCAGCCCGACGTGCGCATCGTTGCTGTGTCCTCGCGGACGAAGGAAAAAGCCGAAAAGCTGGCCCAGGAAGTGGGTGCGCGGGCCACGACGGACGACATGGCAATCATCAATGATCCGTCCATCGAAGTCATCAGCAACACGCTGCCCACCCATCTCCACCCCCAATTCACCATCGCAGCGCTGCAAGCGGGCAAGCACGTCCTGTTGGAGAAACCTTTCGGCCTGGATGTGGCGGCCTGCGACGCGATCATGCAGGCACACCAGCAAAGCGGCAAAATCCTGATGGTCGCCCACGTGCTGCGCTTCTGGCCGGAATACGTGGCGCTGATCGATTTTGTCCATAGCGGGGCCATCGGCAAACCGCTCTCGGCGGTGGCGTCGCGCCTGTCGGTTGAGCCGGGTTGGGCATCGTGGTTCCTGGAGCCGGACTTGAGCGGTGGCGCAGTGCTCGACCTGATGGTTCACGATATGGATGTGCTCAACTGGCTGTTCGGCCAACCCAGGTCAGTCTATGCGCGCGGGCATGAGGCCAGACCGCGCCTCTGGAACCAGGTCTTGACCATTGTGGACTACGGTTCAACACACGGCTCCATCGAAGGCTGCGAGATGATGCCCAAGGATTACCCCTTCACGTCCACGCTCAAAGTGCTGTGCGAAGGCGGCTCCGTTGAGTACGTATTCCAGGCCGGAGGTGTCCGGGTCGATATGGGCACCGACAGCCTGGTGATGGTCTACCAGCCAGGGCGCGCCTACCGCCTGCAAGCCGAGAGCGGCGACGCTTACGCTAACCAGATCGCGTACTTTGTAGACTGTGTGCGGAACAATCGTGCCCCAACCATCGGCACGCCGGAGCAGGCTCGGCTGGCCGTCAAAGTCTCCAACGCCACGCGACAATCGCTCGAAACCGGCCAGGTCATCTCGGTATAGGCTTATGGCACTCATGCAGCACAGAACCTTCTCCTTTCCGCTGCTGACCGGTTCCCCCTCTCACCTGGTGGAGAGGAGGTCAGGGGGTGTGGTATGCCCCTGACCGCTTTCGCCATCGTCGCCCACCCCGACGACATCGAGTTCATGATGGCCGGGACACTCCTGCTGCTCAAGGACGGCGGGGCCGACATCCATATGTGGAACCTGTCAGCGGGCGGCTATGGCAGCGTCACGCACTCGGCAGAGGAGATCGCGCGCATCCGCTGGCAGGAAGCGCAAGACTCGGCCCGCCAGGCTGGTGCGACCCTGCACCCGCCCATCGTGGACGACCTGGCAATCGTCTACGACCTGAAACTGCTTGCCAAAATCGGCGCCGTGATCCGCGAGGTGAAGCCGGACATCGTGCTTACCCAGTCGCCGCAGGATTACATGGAAGACCACATGAACACGTCCCGGCTGGTCGTGACGGCAGCTTTTGCGCGTGGAATGCCCAACTACGTCACCGATCCGCCCGTCGAAGCCTACAGCAGCGACACAACGGTTTATCACGCCCTGCCGCACGGCCTGCGCGATGGCCTGCGGCGGCGCATCCGGGCCGGGCAGTACGTGGACATCACCTCTGTGCTGGCGCGCAAACGAGCGATGCTGGCACAGCACCGCAGCCAGAAGGAATGGCTGGACGTCAGCCAGGGCATGGACTCGTACCTGCTGGAAATGGAAAAGATGAGCCGCGAGGTGGGTCGCATGTCCGGGCGCTTTGAAGTTGCCGAGGGCTGGCGGCGGCATTTGCACCTGGGTTTCTCGGCCAGGGACATCGACCCGCTGCACGCCGCGCTTGGCGACAAATCCTGGATAGACCCCACATACGAGGAGCAGACACTATGACACGCCCGATCAGCAAAGTGGCCCCCGGCTGGTGGGATTACACCACCCTCGACCCGGCAATCCTGAACGACGCGGCCAGGCTGGACGAAAACGACATGCTCCAGCTTTCGCGGCCCGGCTTCAAAGTCTCGTTCTACGACACACTGGAAGAATTCTATCTGGCCGAAGCGCTTGAATACGTCGAGGCATGGCAGCAGGCCACCCCGGATCGGCCTGCCGGAATCTGCGGGCCAATCGGCCCGACGGAGCAGCTACCGCTGGTGGCGCGCATCGTCAACAGCCTGGGCCTCAAGCTGCACAATGCCCATTTCTGGGGCATGGACGAGTGGGTCGAAAACGGCAAACCTGTGCCGATCACGCACCCGCTGTCCTTTGCCAGAGCCGATCTTGAACTGTGCTTCACCGGCATCGACGCGGCGCTGCGGATGCCCGACTCGCACCTGCACTTCCCGACGGGCGACCTGGACGCCTACAGCCAGAGCTACGACCAGGTGCGCTGCGTGATCATGCAGGGCGGCCAGGGCGAGGTCAAGCATTGGGCCTTCAACGACCCACCCAAACGGGAAGGGCCATACAAAGACAACCCGCCCTCGCCGGAGGAGTACCGCAAACTGCGCACGCGCGTCGTCGATCTGCATCCCATGACGGTCATCCAGAATGCGCGCACGTCGGGCGGCGGCAATGTGTCGATGGTTCCCACGCAGGCCGCCTCCGTTGGCCCGGTGGAGACCTGGAAAGCGGAAAAGGTGTCGATCTGGCAGGCCGGGATGCACGACAACCCCTTCGGGATGCGCCTGACGACGCTCATGATCGCCAAACGTATCCCCGACAGCGCCGTGCCCATGTCGCTGCTGGCCGATCATCCGAACGTGCATTTCCACTTTTACCGCAAGGGCATCGGCAAGGTCGAAGCTGAGATGCACTGAACGGCATGGATGGTGATCCTCCCTGCGGTGAGCCTATCCGTACACCCCAATAAGCACAAGTCGCTGTACAATAGCCCGCATCAGTGGCGTCATACGCCAGCGACCTTTACTCTGTTTTATTTTGCAGGTGAAACAGCATGAAACGTTACCAGTTATTGATTGACGGCGAATGGCGTGACCCGATCAGCGGGCACTGGACGCCGAACATCAACCCGGCCAACACCGACGACGTGATTGGCGAATTTGCGTCGGCGGGTGTCGAAGATGTCAACGCAGCGGTAGAAGCGGCGAAGCGGGCCTTTCCGGGCTGGCGCGCCACGCCGATGGTCAGGCGCGGCGACATCCTGCACAAGGCAGCCAATCTGCTTGAGGCCCGGCTGGAAGAGGTCGCCCAGGCCATGACGCGCGAGGAAGGCAAAACGCTGCCCGAAGCGCGCGGCGAAACGGCGCGCGGCGTTGCCATTCTGCGCTATTTCGCTGGTGAGGCGTCCCAACCTGACGGCGAGGTGTACCCGACGGCTGCCTCCAACCGGATGCTCTTCACGCGCCGCGAACCCATCGGTGTCGTCGGCATGATCACGCCCTGGAACTTCCCGGTTGCCATTCCGCTGTGGAAAGTGGCTCCGGCGCTGGTCTACGGCAACACCGTGCTGCTCAAGGCCGCCGAATTGACTCCCCTCACCGCCTGGCACATCGCCGACGTGTTGAACCAGGCCGGGCTGCCCAGAGGCGTATTGAACCTCGTGACTGGGTCGGGTCGGGTTGCCGGAACGGCGCTGGTCAACCATCCCGACGTGAAGGCCATCAGCTTCACCGGCTCCAACGTCGTCGGGCGCGGCATCCAGCAGAAGATGTTCGAGCGTGGCGGCAAGGCGCAGCTTGAGATGGGCGGCAAAAACCCCGTCGTGGTGCTGGACGATGCCAACCTCGACGTGGCGGTTGAGATGGTCACACGCGGTGCGATGAAATCAACGGGGCAGAAATGCACCGCCACCAGCCGCGTCTTTGTTCAGAAGGGCATCTTCAAGCGGTTCAGCGATGCGCTGATCGAAAAGGTCAAAGGGTTGCGTGTGGGCGATGGTATGTCCGCCGATACCTACCTCGGCCCGGCAGTGTCCCGCGACCAGCAGCAGACCGTTCTGGAATACCTGGAAATTGGACGCAAGGAAGGCGCGAAAGTCGGCGCGGGCGGCACAGCCCTGTCGGGCGGCATCTTCGACAAAGGCTATTATGTCCAGCCCACCGTATTCCTTGATGCGGACGTGAAAAGCCGGCTGATGCAGGAGGAAATCTTCGGCCCGGTGGTCGCACTCGCGCCGGTGGACGATCTGGACAGCGCCATTGAAGCGGCCAACAGTGTGCCTTACGGCCTGAGCGCCTCGATTATCAGCCAGGACATCGGCAAGATCATGCGCTTCATCGACGGCATCCAGGCCGGACTCGTCCACGTCAACGACGAAACGGCGGGCGCAGAGCCACAGGTTCCCTTCGGCGGCTTCAAGGAGTCCAGTTCCCACTCACGGGAGCAGGGCAAGGCAGCGCGCGAATTTTACACGCAGATCAAGACGGTCTACCTGGATTACCCGGCGTAGCAACCTCACCCTCTGGCCCCCTCTCCACCGCAGTGGAGAGGGGGCGGAGGTGAGGCAAAATGCACATCAACGGAGCGGCCATGAGCAACGAGACGATCCTGCTGGTTGACGACGAGCAGAACATCATTGAACTGGCGACGATGTACCTCGAACAGGAGGGCTTTCGCGTCATCAGCGCCCGCGACGGGCAGGCGGCGTTGGATCGAGCCAAAGCGGAACGTCCCGCGCTCATGGTGCTGGACTTGATGCTGCCCAAAGTGGACGGCTGGCAGGTCTGCCGCAAGATTCGTGCCGAGTCCGATCTGCCCATCCTGATGCTGACCGCCCGCGATGAGGACGTGGACAAGATCGTGGGCCTGGAACTGGGCGCGGACGATTACATGACCAAGCCCTTCAATCCGCGTGAACTGGTGGCGCGCGTCAAGGCTATCCTGCGCCGGACGGAACAGCGCCGCCCGGAACCGGTAGGGCCGCTCTTTGTCGCCGACGTGAAGATCGACCCGGCGCGGCGCACCGTTCACGTCGGTGACAGGCCCATCGACCTCCGTACCAAAGAGTTCGACCTGCTGATGGTGCTGGCCGAAAATGAGGGCATCGTCCTGACCCGCGAAAAGCTGCTTGATCTGGTCTGGGGCTTCGACTTCTACGGGCAAACGCGCACCGTCGATGTTCACGTGGCACATCTCCGCAATAAGCTGGAAGGCGCGCACGTGACGATTGAGACGGTGTGGGGCGTCGGCTACAAACTCGATAAGAAATAGAACATTTTTTACATTTCGTTCATCACGTTCACACGAGGACATCGTACACTGAGACGGGCTTGAAAAGTTCAGGATGTTCAATCACTTGCGCGCGCGACTGCTGGCCTCTTACATATTGATCCTGGTCCTGACCCTGGTCACCATCGGTGTCAGCCTGGTGCTGGTGCTCAGGAGCCGCCCCCTGCTGACTGATACGCGCAGCCTGGCCCTCTCCGCGCTGGTGCAGCAGTTGGACGCCCTTGAGGAGCAGGGCAATGCCATCCCCGACGCCGGGCCGACGCTGGCGCAGCGGGCCAGACTGAACACGCTGGATCGGCGGCTCAAGTCGGTGCGCATCATCCTGGCGAATGGTCGGGGCGTCGTCAGTTACGATTCAAAGCACATTTATACCTACGGCAGCCAGTTGATCGCCGAATCGCAGCCCTATTCGCCCGACCCCAACACGCCGAGCAGCATGACGCCGATGGTGCGCGGTGTCCTGAGCAGCCCCGATAACTCGGATTGGCTGTTCGTCGGGCAAGCACCCAACCCGGCCAACCCCCAGGCGCAGGTCTTCATGGTCGCCGTCAGAGCGCCGCGCCTGCTGTCCTTCCCGGAGATGCTGCAATACTACGGCTCTGACTTGCTGGCTCCGCTCCTGGAAGCGGGGCTGATCGGGCTAGTCTTCGCTGTCATCATGTCGGTCATCGTGGCGCGCGGCCTGGCCCGCCCGCTGCAAGATGTCTCGAAGGCCGCCTCCGAACTGGCGAAAGGCCGGCTGGACGAGCGCGTGCCTGTGCGCGGCCCGCGCGAAACGCGCACCCTGGCCGAAGCGTTCAACCGGATGGCCCAGCAGGTTGGCGAAACGCAGAAGGCGCAGCGCGACTTCCTGGCGAACGTGACGCACGATCTGCGCACCCCGCTCACCTCGATCCAGGGCTTCTCGCAGGCCATCATCGACGGTGTGGCCTCCAACCCATCGGCGGCACAGCGGGCCGCACAGATCATCTACGACGAGGCTGGACGGCTCAACCGCATGGTGCAGGAGCTGCTTGACCTGGCGCGCATCGAGGCCGGACGGCTGAACATGACGCGCCACGTTGTCCGCCTGACCGAACTGCTTGGCGGTGTCGGTGAGCGGTTGGCCCCGCGCGCCCAGGAGAAGGGCCTGACCCTGGTGACGGACATTCCAACACTGCCCTCCATCGCCGGGGACGGAGACCGTCTGGTGCAGGTTTACACTAACCTGATCGACAATGCCATCAAGCACACGCCGCCCGGCGGCAGAATCGTCCTGCGCGCCGCGCTGCAAGACAACGGCGTGCTGGTGCAGGTCAGCGATACCGGCGAAGGCATTCCCGCCGCCGATCTGCCTCACGTCTTTGATCGCTTCTATCAGGTGGACAAGAGCCGCCAGCGCGAAAAGCGTGACGGCACGGGCCTGGGGCTGGCGATCACCAAAGGCATCGTCGATGCGCACGGCGGCAAGCTGTGGGTCGAGAGCCAGGAGGGTCAGGGCACCACCTTCTCGACGTGGTTCCCGGCGCTGGCCTCGGACAGCACCACGATTGTTGCCCGGCGTCGCAGCGGTCTCTTCAAGACGCCCGCGCCCCGCCCAGTGCCGGATCGGAACTAGTGCCGTCTCACCTCGTACAGCCGCTGTTCCCCAGAATCAGGCCTGCCGGCTGCAGGGCACACTCTGGCACACCCCCAACAATTGTCCCTTGACATGCCTGTCCCCTGCTGGCATACTAACCTCGTTCCATCCGGTGATGAGGGAGAAAAGTACGCGGGGCCAGCGCCAAGCAGGGAGCCAGGGCCGCAGACTGAAAGCCAGGTAGGAAACGCCCCCGCCGAAGTTCGCTCCGGAGCCGTCAATTGCAGACCGAGTTGAGGTGGGTCCCCTACGGGACCAACCAGGGTGGTACCGCGGGAACGCTGCGTTTGTCATGCGCGCTCTCGTCCCTGTGTATAGCTGGGGCGGGAGCGTTTTCATTTGCAATGGATAAGGATCAGGAAAGGGCCAAATGCTGCAACAGCTTGAAGACTTGTACAAAAACGCCCTGGACGAAATTGGCGCAATCACCGAGAAAGAAGCGTTGCAAGCCTGGGAGACAAAATACATCGGGCGCAAGGGCAAAGTTACCTTGCTGGTGCGCGCCGTCGGGCAGTTGCCCAGGGAGGAACGCGCCGAGTTCGGCAAGCGGGCCAACGCGGTCAAAGATGAACTGACCGCTGCCTACACCAGGCGCGAAGAACTGATCCGCCAGCGCGAACTGGCAAAGAGCCTGGAAGAAGGTGAGATCGACGTGACCCTGCCGGGGCGGCCTATCCCTGTGGGTGGCCTTCACCCGGCCAACCAGACCTTGCGCGAAATCTACGCCATCTGGGCCGACATGGGCTTCCAGGTTTTTCGCACCCGTGAGGTTGAGGACGACGAAACCAATTTCGAGTTGCTGAATATTCCACAACATCACCCGGCCCGCGACCTGTGGGACACCTTCCACACCACCACGCCGGGGGTGATCCTGCGCACGCACACCTCGCCGGGGCAGATTCACGCCATGCGCCACTTCGCGCCGGGGCCGATCCGCGTCATCTTGCCGGGCATGTGCTTCCGCTACGAGCAGATCTCGGCCCGCAAGGAGATTCAGTTCAACCAGGTGGAGGGCCTGGCCGTTGGCACGCACATTCGCCTGAGCGATCTGAAAGGCACGATCACAGCCTTCGCCCATCGCATGTTCGGCGCAGATCGCAAAGTCCGCTTCCGGGGATCATACTTCCCATTCACCGAACCTAGCCTGGAAGTGGATGTCGAGTGTATCCTGTGCAATGGCAAGGGTTGTTCGGTGTGCAAGGGTACGGGCTGGCTTGAGATTGCGGGCTGTGGTATGGTACACCCTACCGTGCTGCGCAACGGCGGCTACGACCCGGCGACCCATAGTGGTTTTGCCTTTGGCATGGGGCCGGAGCGAATCACCATGCTCAAACACGGCATCACCGACATTCGCTACTTCTGGGGAAACGATCTGCGGTTCCTGGAACAGTTTTAGTGTTAAACTCTGGCCTGCCCGGTAGGGTTCCAATCTTGAAGCCCCTTCGTCAAGGCGGCGACCCGTTACTCCGCCGAGGGTAGCTACGGTGCTGATTGGGCAGCCCTGATAAGTCGACTGTGAAAGGTTCAAACCCATGCTTACGAACTTAAGACATATCCACAAGCCGGAAACACTCGATGAAGCCGCGGACTTGCTCAAGCAGTCGGGTGTCTACCCCCTCTATGGCAGCGGCGCATCGCTGGCCCGGGTCGAAGGTCAGGCCGAAGAAGGCGTTGACCTGACCGGTATCGTAAGCGACCAGTACCACATCGACAAAACTGCCCTATGGATTGGCAGTCGTACAACACTGAGCGCGCTGGCCGCCTCCAATCCCGAAATCGATAAAGTCGTCCGCGATGACCTGCCCGAAGCGGAACGCGCTGCACTGACCGTCGGCGATGTGCTGCTTGAATGTGCTCCCTACTCGCTGACGCTGGCGATGCTGGTCGGCTTCAAGGCGCACCTGTATTTGCACGCCGCCGACCCCCTGCCCATCGAAGACTGGTTCAACCTCTCGCCCGACGAACGCCGCCAGAAGATCGTGCTGAGTGTCTCTTTCCCGGAGTACTTCAACGGGACCTGGCGGCTGGTCGTGGAGAAAGTCCCGCCGGACAAGCCCGTCGTGGCCGCTATCGGCTTTGCGCGCGGCGGCTCCAGCGTGACCTCGGTCATGATGTTTTATTTCGCCATGTGCGGGCTGGCGGATCGGCCCATCCGCTACAAAGCCCGCGATGTAAGTACGCTGCAAAGCCAGCTTGATGACAGCCTGGGCAGCGCTCAGTACCGCACCGAAACGGCCAGAGCGGTTGCCAACCGCGTCATCATGCAGGCTATCATGCTGGCGCAGCAAGGGAAGCAGGAGTAATTCACACAATGCGCGTTCCGCTGTCGTGGTTGAAAGACTACGTTGACATCACCATCACTGCCGAAGAACTGGCCGAGCGCCTGACGCTGGCCGGGCTGGAAGTGGTTGCCATCGAATACATCGGTGTGCCGCAGGGCAAAGCGCCTGAAGGCATCACCGTACCGCCCTCCGATCATCTGGTCTGGGCACGCGACAAGATCGTGTTGGGCGCGATCCGCGAAGTGAAACCGCATCCGAACGCCGACAGGCTGGTGCTGGCGATGGTCGATTACGGTGCGCCGCAGCTTGAACAGGTGGTGACGGGCGCGCCAAACCTTTTCCCCTACAAGGGCCAGGGGCCGCTCGATCCGCCGCTGCTGGCGCCCTACGCCCTCGAAGGCGCGGAGGTCTACGACGGCCACGCCGAGGGCCGCCAGCGCATGATCCTCAAAGAAAAAACGCTGCGCGGCATTCCTAACCGCTCGATGGTGTGCAGTGCTAAGGAACTTGGCCTCAGCGACGATCATCAGGGCATCCTGCTGCTGGAAGATATTGACGCCCGACCCGGCACACCGCTGGTAGACATCCTCGGCGACGTGATTTTCGACATCGACCTGACGCCCAACGTCGCCCGCGCCTACAGCATCATCGGCATCGCCCGCGAAGTGGCCGCCCTGACCGGGCAAACGCTGCGCGAACCGGCTTATGTGGCCGAGGGAACGGGCGATCCTATCGAACAGCAGGTTTCCGTACAAATCCTCAATCCTGATCTCAACCCGCGCTTTACCGCGATGCTGATCCGTGACGTGCAGATCAAGCCGTCACCCCAGTGGTTGCAGCGGCGGCTGGAAGCGGTAGGGGTGCGCTCCATCAATAACATCGTGGATGTGACGAATTATGTCATGTTCGAGACCGGTCAGCCCCTCCACGCCTTCGACTACGACGTGCTGTTGAAACGCAGCGGCGGCCAGCCGCCGACCATCATTACGCGCACGGCCAGACCCGGCGAGAAGCTGACCACGCTGGACGGCGTGGAGCGCACCTTTGACGACCAGGTGATCCTGGTCTGCGACACAGCAGGTATCCTGAGCCTGGGCGGGATCATGGGCGGCGAAGAGAGCGAAATCCAGCCGGACACGCGCAATGTGCTGCTTGAAGCCGCCAACTGGAACTACATCAACATCCGCCGCACCATGTTCAACCAGAAGATGAGCAGCGAGGCCGGGCTGCGCTTCAGCCGGGGCGTTCATCCCGCTCAGGCCGAGCGCGGCTTGAAACGCGCCATTGCTCTGATGCACGATCTGGGCGGCGGCACAATCGCGCGCGGCCTGATCGACGTTTATCCGTCCAGAGCGCCCGCCGTCCACGTCGATCTGCCCATGTCCGAGGTCGAACGCCTGATCGGCATCCCCTTCCAGGCCGAAGATGCCGCCGACATCCTGCGCCGCTTGCAGTTCACGGTCAGGGTGCAGGGCGACCTGCTGCACGTGGACGTGCCCGATCACCGTGTGGACATCGGGACAGGTGTGATCGGCATCGCCGATCTGGTCGAGGAGATCGCGCGTATCTACGGTTATGATCGCATCCCCAACACGCTCATCGAGGACATGCTGCCTGCCCAGGAAAGCAACGAGTCGCTCGTCCGCGAGGAGCGGGCGCGCGATCTGCTCGTGCAGGCCGGGCTGCGCGAGGCGGTCAATTACCGCCTGACCACGCCCGAAGCCGAAGGCCGTCTGACGCCGCCCGGTCAGACCTCAGGCTGGCCGGATGTGCCCTACGTGACGCTCGCCAACCCGATCAGCGCGGACAAGACGGTGCTGCGCCATACCCTGCTCAATGGTCTGCTGGAAAACCTTGCCAGCAACCAGCGCCACCACGAGCGCCAGAAGTTGTTCGAGATCGGCAGCGTGTTTCTGCCCGTCAAAGGCCAGCCGCTGCCCGACGAACCGCGTCACCTCGCCCTCGCGCTGACCGGACCGCGTCACGTGCCGGGCTGGCAGGATGGCCCCGAAGGGCGCAAGAGCCAGCCGCTCATGGACTTCTTCGACCTGAAAGGCATCCTCGAAGCGCTGGCTCACGGGCTGCGCATCGGGGCGATCACCTTCAAGCCTGCCGAGCACAGCACCTTTCATCCGGGGCGCTGTGCGGCCCTCTATCTGCATGATCGGTGGATCGGCATCGCCGGCGAACTGCACCCCCTGGTACGAGAAGCCTACGAACTGGAACGCCCCACCGTTGCCGCCGAGATCGAGTTTGACGGCCTGGTGGCCGACATCCCGCTGGTGGATCGCATCGAACCGATTATCATGCACCCGGCGGTTTACCAGGACATTGCACTGGTCGTCAACGACGCCACGCCCGCTATCGACGTGGAGCGTGTCATCGTGCAGTCGGGCGGGGCTTTGCTGCGTGAGGCTCGTCTGTTCGACGTGTATCGCGGCGACCCGATTCCGCCCGGCAAAAAGAGCCTGGCCTATGCCCTGACCTATCAGGCTGAGGACAGGACGCTCACCGACCAGGAAGTCGCCAGAGTCCACCAGCAGATTGTCAAGGCGGCGGAGCGTCAGCTTGGCGCGACACTGCGCGCGTAGCGCTTACCTTACCTCAGTCCCTCACCGACTGTGCGCAGCCGGTGAGGGAGTCAGCACAGGCTTAATTCCCTGAGTGAACGTCCAGCGGTCTACCCCCATGCGTCCGTTCCTGCGCGGCCTCTCCCGGCTGGCGATTGCGCTGCTGACACGCACCAGCGTGACCGGGCTGGAAAACGTGCCGCGCACCGGGCCGCTGCTGATCCTGGGCAACCACACTTCGACCATCGATCCGCTGCTGCTGCTGGCCTTTCTGCCCTCGGAAACGGAATTCGTCGGCCCCGGCGATTTCAAGCTGCTCTTCCCCGGCGAGCTGGCGATCCGCTGGTACGGGCTGGTGCGTGTCAGGCGCAGCACCCAGATGGAGCGGGCCAGCCTGAGACTGATGACTGACCTTTTGAAGTCGGGCAAGATACTCGGTCTGTTCCCGGATGGCGGCACGTGGGAGAAACCCATCACCGACGCCAAAGCGGGCGCGGCCTACCTCTCCATGACGACCAACACGCCCATCCTGCCCGTCGGCATCGGTGGGGCCTACCGAGCCTGGGACAGGATCGCGCGCTTGCAGCGCCCGCGCATCACGGTCAGCTTCGGCCCGATCATGCCGCCCGTACAGGGCAGCGGCCAGCGTGCGAAACGCGGGGAAGAACTGGATGCCGCAACGCAGGCCATCATGCGGCGCATTTACGATCTGCTGCCGCCAGCGGATCGCGCCCGCTACGACGATCTGGCACGGCGGCGCTACGATGTGTCAGTTGAAGTCTGGCGGGGCAATGCCCACGCGATGGTCACGCTGCCCGGCAGCGAAGTCCTGGCCGAGCTGATGCTCAAACCCAATCTGCTCAGTCCGCTGGTACACAATGCCGGGCTGCCGCTTGACCCGCTGCGCTGGCATGGCGTCCGCTTCCCGCCGCAGGCCGTGCGGCTGGCGGCGGCATCGCTGCAACGCGCCTTGCACGCCGAGTTTGCGGACTACATGGAGTATCGATTGGGCGCGCCCAAAGCGCAGGCGTTATACGCGGCCCTGGATGCCCTCGTCGCGCTGGCCGAGCAGCCAGACGTCACCCGGATTGTGCTCACCCCCGGCAGCTATCTGGAATAACGATCCCGCCCTGAGCGCTCCGCTGCCGTCCTTGCGCCCTGGCCCGAGAGAGTACCGATGGGCGTTATGTCAATGCCTGACTCCCCTTCCTGCTTGCGGAGAGGGGTCGGGGTTCTGCCTGGCCTGCATCACTCGATGAACGCTAAGGCTTGGCGGGCGCTTCGTCCACCATAATCACGATCACGCTGATATTATCTTCGCCGCCACGTGCATTCGCCAGGTCAATCAGGTCAAGCGTCGCCTCTTCCGGCGTTTTGGCTTCCATCACCAGCCGCGAAATATCGGCGGGCTGGACGTGGCGCGTCAGGCCGTCCGAGCAGATCACCAGCCGATCCCCTGCCTTCAAATAGCGCGTGTAAATGTCAACTTCGAGGTCGAGCGATTGGCCGAGCGCCCGGTACAACACGTTGCCCATCGGGTGTTGCTTGGCCTGATCAGGCGTGATGTGGCCGGAGGCAACCAGTGCCTGCACAAAGCTGTGATCGTCTGTTACCTGGTTGATCCAGCCTTCTTTGCTGTCTACCAGGTAAACGCGGCTGTCGCCGACGTGCGCAATCAGAGCGCGGTTGCCGCGAATCAGTACAAGGGTCGAGGTGGTCCCCATGCCCTTGCGCGACACATCGCCGTGTGCGCGTTCCACGACAGCGCGGTTCGCGTCGAGTATCGACTCGACCATGCGTCTGGTCAATTCGTTCTCGGAAAGCACCTGCAAATCCTGGCTGCCGCGCAGTTCGCCCAGGAAGTCGGCTTGAATGGCTTCCACCGTCAGCCGGCTGGCTTCTTCGCCCGCTGCCGCGCCCCCCATCCCATCCGCAATCAGGGCCAGCACCACGCCCTCAGTGGCCCACAGGCTCAGGCTGTCCTCGTTGTTGCCGCGTACCTGCCCGACGTTCGTCCGTGCGCCTGCTCGAACCACCAGGTTGAAGTCTTCGTCGGGCACGATGAGGGCCGTCTTACAGTTGGTGCAGCTTTGGGCATTGGGGTTATTCAATGTGCCGCAGTGCAAACAGGTCAGCGGTTCGCCGTTCAAATCGTCGGGCGGCAATTTGGCTTTGGCTTCGCGCAGTCGTTCGACCAGACTTGGCTCCAGGGTGTGACCACGTTCTTTGATAAAACGCAGCGCATCTTCAACTAATTTTCCTGTTCCTTGCAGCCCGCGTACAACGGGCGGATCGTCGAGGTTGCGGCCACACTGAAAGCAAAACGTGGCGCGCGGCACATTATCGTGTCCACAACGGGGACACTTGCGCATCTGTAGAGCCAAGTTGTTATCCTCGTCACACCGGGCGACGGTTAACCTCTTCTCTTCTAGAATTCTACAGAACCTTTAGAACTGTGCAACAAATAAAAATCCCGGCACAGGCCGGGGAGTGACAATTTACAGGTTTTTTATTTCTTGCGCCAATGACCTCACACCCTCTGCTCATGCTTGCTCCACCGGGAACTGTACCTGGGTGACATAGGAGGCCGGATCGTCGCCGGACTGCGGGCCGTGCAGGTCAATCTCCCCATGAGGAACGGTGTTGCGATAAGCGTTCGCCTCGCTCCGGGACATCAGCGCGTCTTACGCCTGGCTGATGCCGTCGTGGTTGCGCGTATACCACTCGCAGGCCATTTCTCCGTAGGTAGGAAGCCAGGTGCCATTTGTCTCAGAAACGTCTCAGAAAATGAGGGGCCTGTGCAGGGCTGCCCGGCGCGGGTGGTGGTAAGCTGCGATCAGTTCCCCAGGCGGGCGCCCTCGCCAGCCGTGAAGACGATCTCGATCTGGCCCAGCCGCAAAATGTCGCCGCTGCGCAGGATATTGGGGACATAAGGCTGAAGCCGCACCCCGTTCAGCCAGCTTCCGTTGCTGCTGGCAAGGTCCTCCACCGTCAGACCCAGCTTCTCGTCGCGGCGGATAACCACGTGCATCCGGGATACGCCCTTGTTGAAGGCGTCGTAAGGCGAAAGATCAATGCGCGGTTGTGAGCCGGTATCGGGCGCCTGTCTGCCCAGGACGACCTGCTGGCCGAGCCGGAAAATGAGCGGTCTGCTGCTGCCAGCAATGTGAAGCCCGATCTCACCCTCGCGCAGAGAGTCAGGAAGGCGTGCCTCTCCGTTGGTGCTCGACATCTCGGCTTCCAACCGGCTCAGGGCTTCCGCATTCAAAGTCATGGTTCCGGCATCGGTGGTGGAGTCGACCAACAACGAATAGCATTGCGTGCAGATCAGTGCACCAAAAGCGTTTTCATGTTGGCAGACCGGGCAAATTGCCATGATACATCTACACTTTGCAGCACGAATGGGAACCTGACCGGGTGTTGGACTGCGCAAGCGGCTTTGGAGATGTATCCAGCAGCCAGGTACTCACATTGTAGCGTTAGAACGTGTTCACATTTGTGAAAAATTTATGAATTCATCCATTTCGATGAAGATTGCACCCCAATGCGGCGCGGGGCCAGTTGTGGTAAGATAGATAATCCAGTCGGCCTTTGAGTCCCAATCACAGTCTATTCCCCTCATGGCTAACCGTCGTTCGCCCATCGCAAGGGCCGGGCGTTTCCGCACGGCAGGTGAATGAAACAGGAGGGCCTCCAATGGAAGATTTTCTCCCCATCAAGAAGGTTGACCATCTCGAATTTTACGTTGGCAATGCCAGGCAGGCGGCACATTATTACCGTACCGGGTTCGGCTTCACGGTGACGGCCTACAGCGGCCTGGAAACGGGCAGTCGTGACCGTGCCTCGTATGTGGTGGAGCAGGGCCATATCCGGTTCGTCCTCTCGACGGCGCTCGGCCCAGATCACCCGATGGCGCGCCACACGCACTTGCACGGTGATGGCGTGGGTGTCATCGCACTAGAAGTGCCCGATGCCGCCAGCGCCTACCGCGAATCGACCAGACGCGGCGCAACGGGCGCAATCCCGCCCACCAGAGAAGAGGACGAGCACGGTGTTCTGTCCTATTCGGCCATTCACGCCTACGGCGACACGCTGATCAAGTTCGTGGATCGCTCCAACTATCGTGGTGTCTTTGCGCCCGGCTACGAAGCGCGTAACGGCGCAGCCGAGGGCGGTGTGGGCACGAACGCAGGCGGTAATGGACGCCACAAGGGGTTGGGGCTGGCCCACATCGATCACATGGTCGGCAACGTCGAACTGGGCGCAATGGATCGCTGGGTCAAATTCTTCGCCGAGACGATGGGCTTTGCGCAGTTGCAGCACTTCGACGACAAGGACATCTCCACCGAGTATTCGGCGCTCATGTCGAAGGTCATGCAGGACGGATCGGGCAAAGTCAAATTCCCGATCAACGAACCCGCCGAAGGCAAGAAAAAATCGCAGGTGCAGGAATACCTGGACTACTACTATGGCCCCGGTGTGCAGCACATTGCGCTCTCGACGGGTGACATCATCGACACTGTGAGCCGGCTGCGCGATAACGGCATCGAGTTTCTGCGCGTGCCCTCGACCTACTACGAGGCGCTGGAAGGGCGTGTCGGCAAAATCGACGAGCCGGTGGACAAGCTGGCCGACCTGGGCATCCTGGTTGACCGCGACGACGAAGGCTACTTGCTGCAAATCTTCACCAAGCCAGTCGAGGATCGCCCCACGCTGTTCTTTGAGATCATCGAACGGCACGGCTCGCGCGGCTTTGGCAAAGGCAACTTCAAATCGCTCTTTGAGGCCATCGAACTGGAACAGGCCCGGCGCGGCAATCTGTAAGGAGGCGCACCATGCCTTTCTACACCAGGCTAGGCCAGATTCCGCACAAACGGCATACGCAGTTCCGCCAGCCGGACGGCTCGTTGTATCACGAGGAAGTGATGGGCATTCACGGCTTCAGCGGCATCGAGTCGATCCTGTACCACGTCCGCCCACCGACGCAGGTGCGCCAGGTGGACGTGCTGTGCAAGGTCGAGATTCCTTACGAGGAGCCGGGGCCGCTGCAACATCGGCACTTCCGCTCGGCCAACGTCCCGGCGGGCGGGGATGCCATCGAGGCCCGCATTCCGCTCATGGGCAATGGCGACGTGGTGCTTTCGGTAGCGCGACCTACTCAAGCGATGGACTACTGGTACAAGCACGGCCAGGGCGACGACGTGCTGTTTATCCACGAGGGGTCAGGGCTACTCGAAACCCAGTTCGGCAACCTGCATTACCGCCCCGGCGATTACCTGGTCATCCCGGTGGGCGTCATGTGGCGGCTCATCCCCGACGAGGGCGTTGCACAGCGGATGCTGGTCGTGGAGGCGTTCGGCCACGTCAGGCCGCCGGATCGCTACCTCAACCGCTACGGGCAGTTCCTTGAGCATTCGCCCTACTGCGAGCGGGACATCCGCCCGCCCGAAGAACTGGTCACGCACGATGAAAAGGGTGAGTTTGAGGTTCACCTCAAGACGCGCGGCCAGATCACGCGCTTCGTGTACGATCATCACCCGCTGGATGTGGTGGGTTGGGATGGCTACCTGTGGCCGTTCGCCTTCAACATCGAGGACTTTGAGCCGATCACCGGGCGCGTTCACCAGCCGCCGCCCGTTCACCAGACCTTCGACGGGCCGGGCTTCGTGCTGTGTTCGTTTGTGCCGCGCCTGTTCGACTATCACCCCCTGAGCATTCCCGCGCCGTATAATCACTCCAACGTCGATTCGGACGAGGTGCTCTACTACGTCGAGGGCAACTTTATGTCGCGCAAGGGCATCGAGCGGGCCTCGTTTACGGTGCACCCGAACGGCATTCCGCACGGGCCGCATCCCGGCACTTATGAGGGATCGATTGGCAAGCAGCGTACCGACGAACTGGCGGTCATGGTTGATACCTTCCGCCCACTGCAAATGACCCGCCACGCCCTGCAACTCGAAGATCGGGACTATCCGTTTAGCTGGCTGCCGGAGAAGGGTTGACCTCACCCCCTGCTCCCCTCTCCGCTTCGCAGAGAGGGGGAACCTGGGGCCACTGCGTTTCAGCATGGCTCCCCTCTCCACCAGAGTGAAGAGGGGTTGGGGTGAGGCCAAACAAGGAAACACGATGATCATCCTGCCCACACAACTACCACAGGGCGAAGCCTACAAACTGCTGATCGGGTCTGTGCTGCCGCGCCCCATTGCCTGGGTCAGTTCGATGGACAGTGCGGGCCATCTGAACCTGGCGCCGTTCTCCTTTTTCACCGTCGTGGCGAGCGTGCCCATGACGCTCCTGTTCTGCCCGCAAATCTCCTCCATCACGTTCCAGAAAAAGGACACCTGGCGCAACCTTGAGCAAGTGCCGGAATTCGTGGTTAACATCACCAACGAGGACACCATGCGCCAGATGAACCTGAGCGCCAGCGAGTTGCCCTACGGCCAGTCGGAGTTTGAGTGGGCGGGCGTCACACCTGCGCCCAGTCAGACGATCCGTGTGCCGCGCGTGGCCGAAGCGCCGATCTCGTTCGAGTGCAAGTTGCAGCGCATTGTCGTGGTCAGCGATGCACCGGGCGGCGGTGCGGCGGTCTTTGGCGAGGTGCAGTGCATCCACATGCGCGATGATCTGTATGTCGGCGGGCGCGTCAATCTGGAAGCGCTCAGGCCGATTGGCAGGCTGGCCGGGGCGCTCTACACGCGCGTGACGGACATATTCGAGATGGCGCGCATCCCTGCGCCGGACGGGCACAAGCGCTGATGCGCCTGCCAGTCCCCACCCCGCGCAGCATTCGAGATTTCTACGCTTTCGAGGCGCACGTCAAAGCAGCGCGAGCACGGCGTGGGCTGGATATGATCCCGGAGTGGTACAAATTTCCGGTTTTCTACTTTTCCAATGCGCACGCCGTCTACGGCCCGGATGATGTAATCCCATATCCCAGACACACGGTCTGTCTGGATTACGAACTCGAAGTAGCGGCCTTGATCGGCAAACAGGGCATGGATATTCCAGCCGAGGACGCTGAATCGTACATCGCGGGCTACACCATCATGAACGACTGGTCGGCGCGGGACATCCAGCGCGAGGAAATGAAGGTCGGACTTGGCCCGGCAAAGAGCAAAGACTTCGCCACGTCGCTTGGCCCCTGGATCGTGACGCCAGACGAACTGGAAGACCGGCGCAGCGGCAAGGGCTACGATCTGCAAATGGTGGCACGGCGCAACAGCCTGGAAATTTCGCGCGGGAACTGGGATACGCTATATTACAGCTTCGCAGAGATGATCGCACGAGCCAGCCAGGATGTCATGCTTTATCCCGGCGATGTGATTGGCTCCGGCACTGTCGGGACGGGCTGCATTCTGGAACTGGGGCCGGAGAACGTCGGCGGCTGGCTGCAACCCGGCGACGTGGTCGAGTTGGAGATCGAGCGGCTCGGCGTGCTGCGTAACGTGATCGGAGAACCGAGAAAAAAAAGAGAGGAACTGGTATGAGGATTTCCGTAGGCAGTGACGAGCGAACCCACCTGACTGACAGCGTGAGCGAACTGCTGCGCAAGCGCGGCCACGAGTTAACCCTGTACGGACCGCTGACCGAGGAAAAGACGCTCTGGCCGGAGATCGCCCAGGCCGTTGCGGAAGACGTGGCGACGGGCCGCGCCGACGAGGGCATCCTGTTCTGCTGGACGGGCACGGGCGTCTCGATTGCCGCCAACAAAGTGCCCGGCGTCCGCGCTGCGCTGTGTGACGATCCTGAAACGGCCATCGGGGCGCGCCGCTGGAACCAGGCCAACGTGATCTGCTTGAGCCTGCGCCGTATCTCGGAAGCGCGGGCAGCCGAGATTCTGGACGCCTGGTTCTCGACGGCCTACGAACCCAATCCCACCGACGACGCCTGCATCAACCAGGTCGCGGACATCGAACGCAAGTACAGCGGGCAGAAGGTCTGAGCTTCCCTTCGCGGCTTTAGCACCGGGCGCAACCACAACGTGAGAGATGTCCAATCCAGCCGTGCAGCTTGTCATCAAGATGGTCGTGTCGGGCGTCTTTGTCGGCTTGATCAGCGAACTTGCCAAACGCCTGCCCCGGGTCGGTGGGTTGCTGGCGGCCTTGCCCGTCATCTCCCTGCTCACCATCTTCTGGCTGCTGGTCGATCAGCAGACCAACACGCAGATCGCCCACTTCATCCGGGGCATCCTCTTTGGCCTGATCCCGACCAGCCTTTTTTTGCTGCTGCTCATGTTCCTGCTAGAACGCAACGCGCAGTTTGGCCTCGCCCTGGCGATCAGCGCGGTGGTGCTGATCGCCGTCTGGCTTGTCGTCCGCGCCATCGCCAGTTAAGTACACGCTCGCTATTGCATCTCCTCGACCACCCGCCGCGCAATGACCATCCGCTGTACCTGGCTCGTCCCTTCCCCAATCGTCATCAGGCGCTGGTCGCGGTAAATGCGTTCCACCGGGAATTCCTGGCTGTACCCGTAGCTGCCGTGAATCTGGATCGCGTTGAAGCACACCTTTTCTGCCACCTCGGAGGCCATCAGTTTGCCCATCGCCGCCTCCTTGCTGAACGGCTTGCCCTGGTCTTTCAGCCATGCCGCCCGCATCACCAGCAGCCGCGCCGCGTCGATCTCCAGCGCCGCATCCGCAATCATCCACTGGATCGCCTGGTAGCTGGCGATCTTCTGGCCGAAGGCTTCTCGCTGCTTGGCGTACCGCACCGACTCCTCAAATGCCGCCTGCGCCAGCCCGACGCTCAACGCGCCGATCCCGATCCGCCCGCCGTCCAGTGTCTCCATCGTCTGGTAGAAGCCCCGCCCCTCCTCGCCAAGCAGGTGATCGAGCGGCACACGCACGTTGTCGTAGCTGATCATCTGCGTGGGCGAGCCTCTTACTCCCATCTTCTTTTCCGGCGGATGTCGGGTCAGGCCCTCCGTCTCCGGCTCAACCAGAATCATGCTGAAACCCTTGTTGCCCGCCTGTTTGTCCGTCCGGCACAGCGTGATGATCACCGGCGCATACTTCGGGTTCGTGATCCACGCCTTCGTCCCGTCGATGATCCAGCTATCGCCTTCCTTGACCGCCGTCGTCCGCACGCCGCCCGCCAGGTCGGAACCCGCGCCCGGCTCCGTCAGCGCCAACGCTCCCAGCGTCTCCCCGCTCGTCAGTCTGGGCAGGTAGGCTTCCTTCTGCGCCGCGCTGCCCCACTTCACCAGCGGCGCGCAGCACAGCCCGTTGTGCGCCGCCAGCGACAGCGCCGTCGATCCGCACGCTCGCCCCAATTCCTCCATCGCCAGCACCACGCTGATCGTGTCCAGCGCTGCGCCGCCGTATTCTTCCGGCACTTGTAGCCCGGTCAGACCCAGTTCCGGCATCTTGCGGATCGCTTCCCAGCGTAGTTCGCCCGTCCGGTCCACCTCGGCAGCATACGGCTTTAGTTCGCCTTCGCAGAAATCGCGCACGGCGCGCTGGTACATCTTCTGCTCTTGCGTCAGCTCGAACTCCATACTCCCCTCCCCTATCTCATCGCAAGTGTAATGCGAGCCGAATCTTGACACACTTCCGGTCTTTTTGGGGTGGTCGATCCATCAAGGCCAATATTTGAGTATAATAGCAGCTATTAGCCTGCCCATCATCTGAAACAGATCCTCAGACATGCCCTTGCCATAGGTAATTTAGCGCAAGGGGACTGTCGCGTTGACGCGACAGCGGAATTGCGCACCTCTCCTTTCTGTGATAGCATCGACCTCATCGATTGCCCTTACGGGCATGGTCACAACGTCCTTGACCAACTTCAAGTTTGGCGGCTGTGCAGGGTAGTCCTGTACGCAAGACTTGAAAC
>Ga0070741_10001270_pt1 | contig 78883 bp, 87 predicted proteins | sample Coa_R1_4_FD_66440 | JGI IMG/M metagenome (GOLD analysis project Ga0070741, IMG submission 66440) | Surface soil microbial communities from Centralia Pennsylvania, which are recovering from an underground coalmine fire - Coalmine... | ecosystem: Environmental > Terrestrial > Soil > Unclassified ...
GCGGTCGCCGCGTTGCTCGACGACGCGCCGCGCCGCGCCGCCATGGCCGCGGTCCCCAACCCGTTCGGCGACGGCAAGGCGGCGCGCCGCATCGTCGACGCCCTCCGCACGCGGTTGGGGGCCTGAGATGAGCGACGAGCCGCTCGTTTCGATCTGCATCCCCAACCACAACTACGCGCGCTACCTCCCGCAGACGCTGGATGCCGCGCTGTCGCAGACGTACCCGCGGGTCGAGGTCATCGTCGTCGACAACGGCTCGGTGGACGACTCGCGCGACGTGCTCGAGCGGTACCGAGACCGTGTCACCGTCGAGTACCAGACGAGTCAGGGTCAGGCGCGCGGCTGCAATCGTGCATTCGAGCTGTCGCACGGTGACATCGTGATGTTCCACGACGCCGACGACCGGTTCGAGCTCGACGGCGTGGCGCGCATCGTCGACCGCTTCGCCGACCCGGCCGTGTCGATGGTGCTCGGGCGCATGCGCGACATCGACGGCGACGGCAACCCGCTGCCCGGCACGCGGCCGGAGGCGGGCCGTCGCTTCTGGGGTGGCGACCTCCGCCCGCTCGTGCTCGAGTACGCGTGCTTCACGTGGCCGGAGACGACGGCGCAGTCGTTCCGGCGCACGGTGCTCGAGGACCTCATGCCCATCCCGGGTGACATCGCGCCCGACATGTACCTGTCGCACCTCGCCGCGCTGGCGGGGCGCGTCGCCATCGTCGATCGCCCCATCGCCAGCTACCGCCTCCACGGCCGCAACAAGCGCTTCAGCCCTCGGGTGCACGGCACGCAGTGGCTCGATCTCAAGATCGCAGAGCGGCGCGTGATCGCGCGCAGCATCACCGAGCACGCGGTCCGCCTCGGCCTCATCGACGGCGCGTCGGCGCCCGACGTCGAGCACGACCCGTCGGCGCCGCCGCACGACTTCATCCGCGCCGGCCTCGAGCTGGCGCGCGCCCGTGTCGACCACGAGCGCGGGGCGTGGCGGTGGGCGGTCGAGGGCGTGCGGTCGATCGCCCGTCATCCGCAGTTCTCGGTGCGGTCACGGCTGCCGCACCTCGCGTGGTTCGTGGGGGCGGGCATCGCGCCGCCCTCCGTGGCGACGCGGCTCGTGCACTCGCGCTACCCGTTCACCGCGGATGACTGAGCCCGCCGCCGCCCGCCGCCCGTCGCGGGGGGCGCTGGCGTTGGCGGGCGCGGCAGTGGTCGCCATCGTCGTCGTGATCGCCGACGCATGGGCGACCGGTGCGCACCGGCTTCCGTACAGCGACGACTGGGCGTACCTGCGCATCCAGGACCACCTCGACCACACGGGTCACTTCGTCGGGTACGGCTGGAACGACGTGAGCCTCTTCGGTCAGGTCCAGGTGGCGCGCCTCCTCGACGTCGTCCTCGACGACTCGGTGTTGGCGAGCCGGCTCGTCGTCATCGCGTCGGGCATCCTCGCGGCCGTCCTCGTCGTGTGGTTGGTGCGCCGGTCGCGCCGCCCGGACCTGTGGCCGCTGGCGTTGCTGTCGTTCGTCGCGTTGCCGAGCACACTCAACGTGTTGGTCACGTCGATGACGGACCTGCCGTCGACGTTGCTGATGCTCGCCTGTCTCGCGGCCGGCTTCGCCGCGGTGCGCGGCGACGGTTCGGCGCGCTCGATGGCGCTCGGGCCGCTGGTGCTCGCCGCGGTGTGCGGAGTGGCCGCCATCACGGTGCGGCAGACCGCCGCGGCCGCACCCATCGCGGTGTTCGGTTGCCTTCTCCTCGTGCCGCAGACGCGACGATCGCGCCGCGTCGTGCTCGCGGTCGGCGTCGTGGCCGCCGCGGTCGCGCTGGCGTTCCTCGCTTGGCGCAGCGGCATCGACCGCAGCGCGCCGAACGCCAACCTCACGCTCGCGCGCTCGACCGGCGTGTTGGTGCGGACGTGGTCGCTGCTCGGGCTGGGCGCGGCGCCCGTGGTGCTCGCGTCGGGTGTGACAGGTGCCTGGTGGCGGGCCGCACGCGACGTCAGCCGCCGGCCCACCGCGCGCGCCGCGCTGCTCGGGGTACCCGTCGTATGGTTCGTCGGCGCGACGGCGGTCGGATGGCGGCAACCGGTGATCCCCACGGTGCTCGTGCGCGAAGGGCCGGTGGGCACCGCGTCGCTGTCGACGTTGAGCGGCGCCCAGTCGAACCTGGTCTGGCACTTCGTCGCGGTGTGCGCGGCCGCGGGCGGCGCGCTCCTGCTCGCCGTCACGCTGACGGCCGTGATCGTCGGCGTCGAACGGCACGGCGCGCGCGCGATCGTGCGCCTCGCCGGCGCGCATCCCGCGCTGTCGATCGTCGTCGCCTTCATCCTCCTGTCGTTCGCCGTCGACGTCGCTTCGTCGTACCTGCAACACGCCGTGTGGGACCGTTACCTGATCCCCGTGCTCGTTGCCGTCGTCCTGCTCGTGTGCCGGGCGTCGTCGTCGTTGCGGGCGTCCCGTGCCGCCGCGGTGGGCGGCGCCGCGATCGCGCTCGTCCTCGCCGTCGCCGCCGTGTGGTCGGTGACCGACTGGAACAGCTTCCAGTCGGCACGCTTCGACGGCGCCGCGCTGGCGGCGCGCGCCGGCGTGCCGGAGGCGAACATCGACGCCGGCTTCGAGTATGTCGGGATCCACGGCGCGACCGCCACGCCCATGGTGCTCGAGACCGATCAGTCGTACCTGGACGTGTTCCACGACTTCCGGCGCTGCGCGTTCGTGGGGGCCGACGACCGTCCGCCGGCGGGCATGCACGAGATCGGCCAGGTGCGCTACAAGGCCGCCTTCGGGCTCGTGCGGCGCACGATCCACGTCTTTGCCGTCGACCGCTGCTGACGCTGTACTAATGGTGGGGATGCACACAGAGGGGACAGGCGGGAACCCTGCCCTGCCACTGCCGTCCGACCAGGACGCCAGCGGGCGGACGCTGGGCGCGGAGGAGCTCGCCGCACTGCGCGAAGTGATCGATTCGGGCATCTTGACGTCCACCAAGGGCGACCAGGTGGCTCGCTTCGAGCGCGCCTTCGCCGATCTCCTCGGCGTGCATCACGCCGTGGCCTGCGGCACCGGCAGCGCGGCGGTGCACGTCACGATCGCGGCTCTCGATCCTGAACCCGGCGACGAGGTCGTGACGACGCCGATCACCGACATGGGCGCGCTGGCGCCGATCCTGTACCAGGGCGCCATCCCGGTGTTCGCCGACGTCGACCCGTCGACGGGCAACGTCACGGCCGACACGATCGAGGCGCGGTTGTCGCCACGCACGCGCTCCATTGTCGTGACGCATCTGTTCGGCAACCCGTGCGACATGGCGCCGATCGAGGCGCTGGCGGTGCGCCACGGGTTGCCGATCATCGAGGACTGCGCGCAGGCGTACCTCGCGACCGACCACGACCGACCCGTGGGCACGATCGGCGCGATCAACGCCTTCAGCCTGCAGCAGGGCAAGCACATCACCACCGGTGAAGGTGGTGTCGTCGTCACCGACGACGACGCGCTCGCCCGTCGCGCGCGCGTGTTCGTCAACAAGGCATGGCCCTACGGCGAGGAGAACCCCGATCACGAGTTCCTCGCGCTCAACTACCGGTGGACGGAGCTGCACGGTGCCGTCGCCAACGCGCAGCTGCCGAAGCTCGCCGGCGGCGTGGAAGCGCGGCGAACGACGGCGGCCACGTTGACGAAGCTGATCCTCGACGCCGGCCTCGACGGTGTGGCCGTCCCCAGCCATCACGCGGCCGCCGAGCACTCGTACTGGAAGTACTGCCTCTTCGTCGACGACGCCGTCGTGCCCGGCGGCACGGTGGCCATGGGCGCCGGCCTGCGGGCGCGCGGCATCGCCTCCGCGCCGCGGTACATCGCGAAGCCGGCGTTCGCGTGTGCGGTGTTCCGCGAGCAGCGCACGTTCGGTGCATCGCGATGGCCGTTCACGCTGGCGTCGCCGGACGCGCTCGACTACCGCGCCGAGCGCTTCCCCGGTGTTTCGCGGTTCCTCGACACCGTGCTCGTCCTGCCGTGGAACGAGCGCTACGAGAACGTCCACGTCGACCACATCGCGTCGTCCGTCGTCGACGTGCACGCCGAGCTGCTCGCGGGAGGAGGCCGGCCCTGAGCGCGCAGCCCTTCCGCATGGCGCTCGTCGGCGCCGGCGCGATCGCGGCCACGCACCTGGCCGCCATCGACCAGGTCGACGGGATCGAACTGGCCGCCGTCGTCGACATCGACGGCGACGCCGCTCGCACGCTCGCTGCCGGTCGCGACGTCCTCGTCACCGACGATCTCGACGTGTTGCTGCGCGATCGGGCGCTCGACGCCGCCATCGTGTGCACGCCGCCGGTCACGCACGCCGCCATCGCCCGTGACCTCCTCGAAGCGGGCTGCCACGTCCTCTGCGAGAAGCCGCTCACCGTCGGCCTCGACGCCGCCGTCGATCTCGTCAAGGCCGCCGACGCCAGCGGCAACCTGCTGATGATGGCGTCGAAGTTCCGGTACGTGGCCGACGTCGCGCTGGCGCGCAAGATGCTGGCGCAGGGCGCGATCGGCACGCCGGTCATGTTCGAGAACGCGTTCACGACGCGCATGGCGATGGCAGGGCGGTGGCAGGTCGACCCGGCGCGGTCGGGCGGCGGCGTCATCATCGACAACGGCACGCACTCCGTCGACATCACCCGCTACCTCTTCGGGCCCATCGTCGAGCTGCTCGCCGTGGAGGGCGTGCGCCTGCAGGGCCAGCTGGTGGAGGACACGGCCACGCTCACCGTGCGCTGCGCCACCGGTGTCACGGGCACGATCGATCTCTCGTGGACAGTCGACAAGCGGCTCGACCACTATGCGCGGGTGCACGGCAGCGACGGCACCATCGAGCTCGGCTGGCGGACGGCGACGAGGCTCGACGGCGAGGGCCGCCCGGTGGAGACGTTCGGTTACGGCTACGACAAGCTCACGTGCTTCCGCGCCCAGCTCGTCGACTTCGTCGGTGCTGCGCGTGGGCAGCACGAGCCGTTGCTGGGCCATGCCGACGCGCTCGCCAGCGTGGCCGTCATCGACGCCGCGTACCGGTCCCTCGCGGGCATCCGATGGGAGCACGTCGAGGTCCCGGGTGGTGGTGCGTGAGCGAGGATCCGGCGCGGATCCATCCCACCGCGATCATCGAGGACGACGTCGAGATCGGCGACGGCACCGCGGTGTGGGACAACGTGCACGTGCGCGGCGGTACGCGCATCGGCGCCCGGTGCATCGTCGGCGAGAAGACGTACGTCGCGCCGGGTGTGGTCATCGGCGAGCTGTGCAAGCTGAACGCGTTCGTGTACGTGTGCACCGGCGTGACGTTGGAACGTGGCGTCATGGTGGCCGCGCACGTCACGTTCACCAACGACCGGTTCCCGCGCGCGACCACACCCGAGCTCGACGCGCTCGCGCCGAGCGAACCCGACGACCGGACCCGTCCCACGCTGGTGCGCGAAGGCGCGACGCTCGGCGCGAACGCCACGATCGGTTGCGATCTCGTGATCGGACGGTTCGCCATGGTGGGTATGGGGAGCGTCGTGACGCGCTCGGTCCCGGACTTCGCGCTCGTCGCCGGCAACCCGGCGCGCCTGCTCGGCCACGTCTGCCGCTGCGGCAATCCCGTGCACCGGGGCGGCACGGGCACCATGATCCCCGCCGTGTGCACGTGCAGCGCCTGCGGGCGCCGGTACGAACCGGCTGATGGTGGCGGTCTGCGCGAGCGCGCCGAACGATGACGTCCGCCCCCGTGCGGGACCGTCGAGTGGCGATCGTGGGGGGCGGGCTCCTCGGCCTCACGCTGGCGCACCGCATCCGCCAGGCCGAACCCGGCCTCTCGATCACGGTCTACGAGTCGGCGCCGTCGGTCGGCGGGTTGGCGAGCGCGTGGTCGGTGGGGCCGGTGCAGTGGGATCGCTACTACCACGTGACCCTCACCTCCGACGCCGCCACCCGCGGCCTGCTGCGCGAGCTCGGCCTCGAGAACGAGGTGCGGTGGGCCACGACCCGCACCGGCTGCTGGGCCGACGGGCGCATCACACCGCTTGGCACACCGCTCGAGTACCTGCGCTCACCCGTCCTCGGGCCGGTCGGCAAGGCGCGGCTGGCGACGACGATCCTGTGGGGCGGGCGGGTGCGCGACTGGCGCCGCCTCGAGCGCACCCCCGTCGCCGACTGGTTGCAGCGGTGGTCGGGACGGGCGACGTTCCGGCGGTTCTGGTTGCCGTTGCTGCGCAGCAAGCTCGGCGACGGGTGGACCGACGCGAACGCGGCGTTCATCTGGGCCACCATCCAGCGCCTGTCGGCGGCGCGGCGTGCGGGCCTCGGCGGCGAGCGCTTCGGCTACGTGCCCGGGCGCGACGGCGCGCCCGGCGGCTACGCCCGCACGCTGGCCGCGTTGCAGACGTTGCTCGACGAGGAGCACGTCGACGTGCGCTGCGCCACCAGGGTGGACGCCGTCGCGCGCGCCGACCAGGGCCTCGTCGTGCGCACGCCCGACGACGAGGCGCACTACGACGACGTGGTCGTCACGGTGGCGCCGCCGGTCGCCGCGACGTTGTGCCCGCTGCTCACAGAGGCAGAGCGCGATGCGCTGGCCGCCATCCGCTACCAAGGTGTCGTGTGCACCTCGCTCGTGCTGCGCCGTCCGCTCGACGGCTACTACCTCACGTACCTCGTCGACGACGTCCCGATCACGACCGTCATCGAGATGTCGTCGCTCGTCGATCCCGCGGAGTACGGCGGGCACACGCTCGTCTACGTGCCTCGCTACGTGCACAGCGACGACGCCGCGCTCGACGCACCGGACGACGAGCTCGCGGCGGCCGCACGCGCGGGGTTGCGCGCGGTGCATCCCGACGTCACGGATGACGACATCGTCGCCGTGCGCACGGCGCGGGCGCGCTACGTGTTCCCGCTGCCCGTGGTCGGCTACAGCGAACGCGTGCCCGCGGTCGAGACGTCGGTGCGCGGGCTGCACCTCGTGTCGTCCGCGCAGATCGTGAACGGCACGCTCAACGCCAACGAGACGATCACGCTGGCGAACACCGCGGCGCCGAAGGTGCTCGCCGCCATGCACGCAACGGGCGCCGCCGTCCCGTGAGCACGAGTCCCGCGACCCCCCGCCCGGTCGCCAGCCTGTCGTTCGACCTCGACAACCTCTGGGCCTACCGCATGACCCACGGCGAGCACGACTGGACGGAGGCGCCCAGCTACCTCCCTGTCGTGAGCGAGCGGGCGCTCGAGCTGCTCGATCGCCTGGGCCTGCACATCACGTTCTTCGTCGTGGGTCGCGATGCCGTGCAGGACGGCAATGCCGCCGCCCTGCACGCGCTGGTGGACGCCGGCCACGAGATCGGGAACCACAGCTTCGACCACCGGCCGTGGATGCACCGCTGGTCGCGCGACGAGATCGACGACGACATCGCGCGTGCCGAGGACGCGATCACCTCGGTGCTCGGCGTGCGTCCCGTCGCCTTCCGGGGTCCGGGCTACAGCCTCTCGGAGCGCACGGTCGAGGTGCTCGTCGACCGCGGGTACCGCTACGACTGCTCGACGTTGCCGACGTACATCGGTCCGTTCGCGCGATGGGTGTACTTCCGCAGCGCGCACCTCGACGCCCACCAGCGCGAGGAGCGGCGTGAGCTGTTCGGTTCGTGGCGGGACGGGCTGCGTCCGCTGCGCCCGTACGTGTGGCAGCACGGGCACGGTTCGCTCGTCGAGCTGCCGGTGACGACCATGCCCTTGGCGCGCGTGCCGTGCCACGTGAGCTACCTGTTGACGCTCGCCGGCGCGTCGCCCCGGCTCGCCGACCTCTACTGGCGCACGGCGCTCACGACGATGGCTCGCACCGGCGTGGGCCCGTCCGTCCTGCTGCACCCCCTCGACCTCCTCGGCGCCGACGACGCGCCCGGCCTCGAGTTCTTCCCCGGCATGGGCATGCCCGGCGAGCGCAAACGCGTGCTCGTCGAGCGCTTCCTGCGCACGTTGAGCGACCGGTTCGACGTCGTGCCGTGCGGGCGCCACGTGGATGCCGTCGCCGGGCACGGCCACGCGCTGCCCGCCGTGCCTGCCACCGTGTCCGCCCCCTCGGCTCCCATCGGGCCGATGCTGGCGGCACGACGCGTCACAATGAAGGGGTGAGCGAAACGGCGGAGGTGGTGCAGGCGCACGGGCGCCTGCCATCGGTCTCCGTCGTCGTGCCCGCGTACAACGAGGCGCCGATCCTGCTGTGGTCGATGCAGACGCTGCACGAGCACATGCACACGCTCGACGACCGCTACGACTGGGAGCTCGTCGTCGTCGACGACGGCAGCACCGACGAGACCGGTGAGATCGCCGACCTGTTCGCGTCGCGCCACGACCGCACACGCGTGTTGCACCATCCCCGCAACTACAACCTCGGCCAGGCGTTGCGGTACGGCTTCGGGTCGTGCACCGGCGACTACATCGTCACGATGGACTGCGACCTCAGCTACTCGCCGGACCACATCGAGCGGATGCTCGATCACCTGCGCACGACGCGGGCGAAGATCGTGATCGCCTCGCCGTACCTGCGGGGCGGCACCACGGAGAACGTGCCCGCCTTCCGTCGATGGGTCAGCCGCGTCGCCAACCGCTTCCTCTCGTTCTCGGTGAAGGGCGACCTGTCGACGTTGACGTCGATGGTGCGGGCCTACGACCGCAAGTTCGTCGCGTCGTTGAACCTCAAGGCGATGGACATCGAGGTGAACACCGAGATCCTCTACAAGGCGCGCATCCTGCGCGCCTCCGTGGAGGAGATCCCCGGGCACCTGCGCTGGGGCGGGCATCCGGGCCTCGTCGACCGGCAACGCTCCTCGAGCATCCGCGTCGGCCGCAGCACCGCCGCCTACATCTTCAACGGCTTCCTCTTCCGGCCCGTGCTGCTGTTCGTGCTTCCCGGTGTGCTGCTGTTCCTCGCCTGCATCGGTCTCGTCATCGCGGGCGCGGGCGGCGACCATCCCGCCGCGCTCGTGGGCGCGGCGGTCTGCCTCGTGCTCGCCACCCAGCTGATCAGCCTGGGCATCCTGTGCCTCCAGGCGAAGCGCTACTTCGAGGAGCTCTTCCACCTCGGCACGAACGTGCTGCGCGGCACCCGGTCGGAGTGGCGCAGCTCCTCGTGATCAGCCGGGCGCGGCGACGGGTGCACCGCTCGCCGCTCGGGTGACGCCTGCACTCGAGCCGCGCCACATCCGGGCACTGATGCCGATGATCCACACCGCCCACGTGAGGAACCCGAACATGCCGAACATCGCGAGCGCGCCCGAGTCGCTCGCCGACGCGAACGACGCCACCAGGAACAGCGCCGCCGACAACCAGCCGAGGTACGTGATCCACGCGGGCAGGAAGCGCGTGCGCCAGTTGAGCGCCGACACGGCGGCGATGAAGACCACGCTGCCGAACGCGGACGTCGCGATGACGACCGACGACAACGTGTAGAAGGTCAGCGCACCGCCGTCACCGAGGTCGTCGATGCGGAGGGCCACCGCCGACGAGATTGCGCCGCTGAGGAGCGCGAAGACGCCGCTGAACGCCAGCCCGAAGAGCGCGACCACGGCGAGACGGGGACGGTCGTCCTCTGCTCGTCGCATCATGCGCCACAGCGATCCGAACCACCACGACAGGGCGATGAGCGCGAGGCCGGTCAGCACCTGCCCGGCCTTGATGCCGCCGCTGTGGTCGCGGAAGTAGTCGCCGATCTTCTTGGCGGTGTCGTCCGCCGCCGGGGGTGCCCCCGGCAGGAACGTGCCCACCACTGCCAGTACCACGAACGCGAACCCGCCCAGTGCTGCAAGGCGTTCCCAACGCGTGTCGTCCACGGTCCCCTCCTTGGTTGCCTGCCCCGTGATTGGACCCCGAACGCGCGCCGCGCTCAAGCATCTCACCGCCGCCCGGGCCGCTCCTGGGGATCGACGAGGACGCAGTGGGTGCCTCGGTAGATCGTCGGCATGCACTTGTTGCAGTGGATGCACAGCCCTTCGTGCGTGTCGCCGGACTGCCACCGGGCCACGAGATCCGGTTCGCGCAGCAACGCCCGGCCCAACTGCACGAATTGGAAACCGTCGTCCATCGCCGCTCGAACGGTCTCGACCCGGTTGATGCCGCCGAGCAGCACGAGCGGGAGGCGGAGCGCGGCGCGGAACTGGCGCGCGTACGGGAGGAAGTACGCCTCGCTGAACGGATACGACTTGAAGAAGCGACCGGCCGCCAGCTTGAACCCGACGCGCAGCTTCGGCGGGAACGTGGCCGCCATCTCCGTGATGGGCGCCTCGCCGCGGAAGAGGTACATCGGGTTCTCGAACGAGCTGCCACCGGTGAGCACGAGCGCGTCGAGCGACCCGTCGTCCTCGAGCCAGCGCGCCACTTGCACGCTCTCGTCCACCCACAGGCCGCGGGGCACACCGTCGGCCATGTTGAGCTTCGCGATCACGGCGACGCGGCCGTCGACGGCGGCGCGCACGGCCGCGGCCACCTCCCGGGCGAGCCGGGCGCGGTGGGCGAGCGAGCCACCCCATGCGTCGTCGCGACGGTTGAGGCGAGGGCTGAGGAACGCGCTGACGAGATAGCCGTGCCCGAAGTGCAGTTCGACGGCGTCGAACCCGGCGTCGGCGGCGAGACGGGCGCCGCTCGCGAAGTCGGCGGTGATGCGCGCGAGGTCGTCGGCCGAGGCGGCGCGGGTGAACTTCATCGCCTGGGGGGCGAAGATCCGCGACGGCGCGAGGCCCTGGTGTCCGGTGCCGGCTGCGACCGGTCCGGCGTGACCGAGCTGGAGGCTGGCCGCGGCGCCTGCGTCGTGCATGGCGGCGGCGAAGCGCTCGAGCCCCACTCGCGCGCGCGGCACCATGACGATCTCGCCGGGGGCGCCCTGGCCGTCCTCCGACACCGCGCAGTAGGCGAGCGTCGTCATGCCGACGCCGCCCTTCGCGACGGCGAGGTGGTAGTCGATCAGGCGATCGGTCACCTCGTGCTCGCGGGTCAGCCCTTCGAACGTCGCCGCCTTGATGATCCGGTTGCGCAGCGTGGCCGGACCGAGCGTGGCGGGGGCGAACGGGTCGAGCACGACCGGACGGTAGCCGCGTAGTTGAATCTCGGCGTGACCAGCAACGATCGATTCGATCTGACGGGCAAGGTGGCGGTCGTGACGGGCGGCAGCCGCGGGTTGGGGAGGGCGATCGTGCAGGCGTACGCCGAGGCCGGTGCGGACGTGGTGGTCGCAAGCCGCAAGCTCGACAACTGCGAGCAGGTGGCGAAGGACGTGTCGGCGAGCACCGGACGCACGGTCGTCGCCGTGCAGTGCCACGTCGGCCACTGGGACGACTGCGACGCGCTCGTCGCAGACGTGTACGACCGGTTCGGGCGCGTCGACGTGTTCGTCAACAACGCGGGCATGTCACCGTTGTACGAGGACTTCACCGCCATCACGGAAGCGCTCTTCGACAAGACGTTCGACGTCAACCTCAAGGGGCCGTTCCGCCTTGCGACGCAGGTCGGGACGCGCATGGTGGCGGCGGGGAGCGGTTCCATCATCAACGTGTCGACGGTCGGCTCGCTCATGGCGAGCACGCGGGAGCTGCCCTACGCGTGCGCCAAGGCAGGGCTCAACCTGATGACCGTCGGGTTGGCGGAGGCGTTCGCGCCGCACGTGCGCGTGAACTGCATCCTCCCGGGTGCGTTCCGCACCGACGTCACGAAGGCATGGGACCAGTCGATGCTCAGCGGCGAGTTCGTGCCGCTGAAGCGCATCGGCGAGCCGGACGAGATCGTCGGCGCCGCGCTGTACTTCGCCAGCGACGCGTCGAGCTACACGACGGGCTCGCTGTTGAAGGTCGACGGGGGCGTCACGCGACACCCTTGACGAAGTCGTCGATCAACTCCGCGAGCACGATCGGCTGGTCGCCCTGCACGCTGTGGCCGGCGCCCTCCACGTGCTCGACGCGCGCTGACGGCAGGCGACGGCGCAGCTCGGCCTCGTCGTCGTCGTCGACGACGGACTGCGGCAACATCCCGCGCACCAGCATCAACGGCACGCGGATGCGTTCGATGGCGGCCCACAGGTCGCCGAAGTCCGGTTCCCGTCCTTGCAGCCCCGGCTCCGAGGAGCGGAAGCGTTGGTAGCGCCACACCCAACTGCCGTCGTCGCGCTGCACGGCGTTGTGCAGGATGCCGCGCCGCAGCGACGACTCCGTGCGCGTGGGGTTGAACTCGACCGTGCGGGCGAGGATCTCCGAGAAGCTCGGGAAGCTCTCCGGCCCGTTGACGAACGCGGTGATGGCGGACGCCTTCTCGCGGTTCACGCCCGGTGTGATGTCCACGAGCACCACCGAGCGCACGAGATCGGGATGGGCGTCGGTGAGCGCGATCGTCGTGGCGCCGCCGAGCGACATGCCGATCACCGCCTTCGCGTTCGGCGCCAGCACCTCGACGGCGCGCGCGACGTCGTCGGCGTTGTCCTGCAGGCCGAGCGAGCCCTGCCGCCCGCCGTCGGAGTGACCGTGACCGGGGAGGTCGATGGCGACGAGCGGGCGGGCGAGCGCGAGCGCGACCGTGTCCCACGTGTGCGCGTTCTGCGCGCCGCCGTGGAGGAACACGAGCTCGGGGTCGTCGTGGCCCCACACGAGCGCGCTGAGGTTGCGACCGGGCTCCACCTCGACCGACTGGCGGCGCACTTCCGGCGGCCCGTCGTAGGGGATCCCGAACTCCTCGGCGTTCTCGTGGAACAGCCCGAACTCGTCGTACTCGATGCGTTCGACCTCGGCCATGGCGCGCACCCTACTTTTCAGGGGATGACCGCCGACGAGGACCTCGTCCACGCGCGGGTCGACCGGTTGCTGGTCGAGCACCCGCCCGACCGCACCGCCTTCGCCGACTTCCTCGGCGCGCAGTTCGACGCGGGGCTGGCGTGGGTGCACTTCCCGGAGGGCAAGGGCGGGCTCGGCGTCTCGGTGGCGCTCCAGGCGGTGGTCAAGGCGCGGCTCGACGCGGCGGGCGCCCCCGACGGGTTCTTCCGCAACCCGATCGGTTACGGCATGGGCGGGCCGACGGTGATGGCCCACGGCAGCGACGCGCAACGGGCGCGGTACCTGCGGCCGAACTTCACGTGCGAGGAGGTGTGGTGCCAGCTCTTCAGCGAACCGGGAGCGGGCTCGGACGTCGCGTCGCTCGCGACGCGCGCCGTACGCGACGGCGACGAGTGGGTCGTCAACGGCCAGAAGGTGTGGACGACGCTCGCGCACACGGCGCGCTGGGGCATGTTGCTGGCCCGCACCGACCCCGACGTCCCGAAGCACGAGGGGCTCACGTACTTCGTGGTCGACATGCGCGCACCCGGCGTCGACGTGCGCCCGCTGCGACAGATCACCGGTGATGCCGAGTTCAGCGAGGTGTACTTCACCGACGTGCGCATCCCCGACGACGAGCGCCTGGGCGAGGTCGGCGACGGTTGGCGCGTCAGCACGACGACGCTCATGAACGAGCGCTACAACATGCCGACGCCGCCGCGGCGCGGCGAAGGCGCCATCGCCGGCGTCGTCGGCGCGTGGCACGGCGCGGGGCGCGCGCCGTCGCACGCCGATCGTGTGCTGTCGGCATGGTGCGACGCCGAGGTGGCGCGGCTCACGGCCGTGCGTGCCGCGCAGGCGCGGGCCGCGGGCACGCCGGGCCCGGAGGGGTCCGTCGGGAAGCTCGGGCTCGGGGAGTTGAGCAAGCGGCTCGCCACGTTGCACGTCGACCTCATGGGCGCGGACGGGACGCGGTACGACAGCTATGACACTGCGCCGGACGTGGCGGCGCCGCAACGCTCGTTCCTCAACAGCATGCAGTCGACGATCGCGGGCGGCACCTCCGAGATCATGCGCAACATCCTCGGCGAGCGCGTGCTCGGCCTGCCTCCCGAGGCGCGCGTCGACAAGGGCGTGCCGTGGAGCAAGGTGCCCCGCTCGTGAGCGAGCGGGGCAGCTGGTCGACCGAGCGAGCGCGAGCGAGCCGGGCGACGGTGCGGTTCGGGGTGTGGTGCACGATCGCCAGCCCCGCCGTCACCGAGCTCGTGGCACTCATGGCGCCGGACTACGTGTGCGTCGACTGCCAGCACGGCCTCGTCGACTACTCGTCCATGGTGCCGATGCTGCAGTCGATGGCCCGCACCGGTGTGCGCACCGTGGTGCGCGTCGCCGGCCACGACGGCGCTGCCATCGGCAAGGTGCTCGACGCCGGCGCCGACGCGGTCATCGTTCCCTACGTCGAGGACGCCGAGCAGGCCGCCCGTGTCGCCGCCGCGTGCCGCTACCCGCCGCTCGGTGTCCGCAGCTACGGACCGATCCGTGCCGCGTCCGTCCAGGGTGTCGCCACGCCCGCGGCCTTGAACGAGCGCGTGCGCTGCTACGTGATGATCGAGACGGCGACGGGCGTCGCCAACGCGGATGCCATCTGCGCCACCGACGGGGTCGACGGCGTGTACATCGGCCCTGCCGATCTCGCCGTGAGCCTGGGGGAGACGCCCGGCGGGCTCGTCCCCGGCCCGCACGCCGACGCCGTGGCCCACGTCCTCGACCGTTGCCTCGCCCACGGGATCGTGCCCGGCATCCACGCCTACGACGGCGCGACGGCGCGGTCCTACGCCGAGATGGGGTTCCGCATGGTGACCGTGGGCGTCGACTTCCGCCTGCTCACCGCCGCCGTCGCCGAGCAGCTGCGCACCGCCCGGGCCTGAACGCGCCAACGCCCGGGCGTCGTGTCATCGAGAGGATGACACGACGCCCAGGCGTCCTGGAACGTGCGCTACTTGGTGGCCTCGGCGGAGCGCTGCTCGAGCTCCTTCTCCTTGGCCTTGGCCTCGTGGGCCTTCGCCTCGGCGCGGGCCTCGGTGGCCTCACGCTCGGCTTCGCCCTTGTCCTTCTGGGCCTGGCCCTCGGCCTTCAGGTCGGGGTTGTCGGTGATGTCACCGGCGACTTCCTTGACCTTGCCCTTGGCTTCCTCGAACACACCCATCGGTGCCTCCTTGTCGTCTCGTGACCGCGATCAGGCGGACTTGGCCCGCTGTGCGGTCTTCTGGCGCTGCTCGTGCATCTCGGCGACGGACTCCTTGCGCTGCGCCTCGAGCTCCTTGCGCAACGCCTTGAGCTCCTGCGTCGCACGCTCCTGCTGCGCCTCGCCCTCCTCCTGCCACTTCTCGTTGCCCACGAGGACGCCGACGAACTCCTTGCCGAGCCCCAGCGCCTTGTCCGTGACGCCTCGCAGCTTGTTCACGTCGATCCGTCCGACCTGCATGGGTTCTCCCTTCCTGGCGATGCCGTTGCAGGAGGGGTACCCGTCCGCGCCGTCGTGCAAACTCCGGCTAGCGGTGTGCGAACTGCAGTGCGCGACCGGGGACGACGCGGGGTCAGGCGGCGGCGGCGTGGTCCGGCGCCACGAACGACCGCCGTTCGAGCGCCGCGATCGTGCAGTGGTGGGCGAGACGGGCGATCGCCTCGCCGGCATCGAGGCGCATCATGTTGCGGCCGTGGGCCCGGATCTCCTCGCGGGACGGGCGCAGCATCAGCACCTCGTGGCGGGCAGCGCGCACCTCGGCCACCTCCCGGGAGAGCGCGACGGCCGCGCGGCGGCGCGACAGCTGCTCGGCGGTGCCGGGCGGCTCCGCGGTGTCCCATGCCATCGGCGCCACCACGATCACGAAACCGGGCGGGCGGTCGGCCACGAGATCGAGGTTCGTCGTGGACGAGACGCCACCGTCGACGAGCACCCGCCGCCCGTCCCGCACGGGGCGGTAGACGCCGGGGATGGCGCAGGAGGCCATCACGGCACGAGGCAGCGTGAGCTGTGAGTCGTCGTCGCGGCCGAGCACGACCCGCTGGCGCCGCACCAGGTCGTACGCGCAGAGCCACAGGGGACGGTCGGGCCACGCCGCGGGCAGTTCCTCTTCGAGCTGCTCCTTGCCCGACGCCATCGTGAACATGCCGGCGGGGAACTGGCGGCGGACGGCAGCGGGGATCGGCACGTTCGGCACGGCGAGCATCGAGCGCAACAACGCGTACGACGAACCGACGCCACGGCGCACGAGCTCGCCGGGGGAGTGCCACGCCCGCGTGAACAGCGCGCGCCGCCGGCGGGCCAGCTCGTCGTCGTCGACGCCGTCGAGCGAGGGGTGCGTGCCGGTCGCCATCTGCCAGAAGTCGTCGCTCGTGAAGCCGGAGCGCAGGTACGCCCCCGCCACGGAGCCCGCGCTCGTCCCGATGATCAGGTCCGCGTCGGCGGCTTCGATCCCTGCGACGTCGGAAAGCGCCTTCAGCACACCGGCGTGATAGGCGAGACCGACCGTGCCGCCCGCGCCCAGGACGAGCGTGAACGGGGACTTCGTGGCATTGCGCATCAGGGTTCGTTTACCCCACGCATCGAGCCGGCAGCCGGATGGTCCGTCACGCGTCACGGGATCGTCACACGGTCATTCGGGTGTGACGTCGATCTCCGTCGCTTTCACCGCCGCCCAGACGTCCGCACCGGGCGCGAGCGCGAGCTCCGCGACGGCGCCCGGCGTCACCTCGGCGACGACGTCGGGCGGCCCCGCGAGGCGGACGCGGACACGGTCGGCGGCGCGCTCGATGCCCGCCACGCGAACGGGCCACACGTTGCGGGGGGTGCCGTGCGGCCGCTCGCGGTGGAGCGCCACCGCCCGGGGCGGGACGACGGCGAGCACCGCGCCGTCGGGCGGCGCGGCCCGCACGGTGAGCGTCCCGCCGCCCGCGAGCTCGACGACGCCACCACGGGCGCTTCCCCGCAGCAGGTTCGTGCCGATGAGGTCGGCCACCCACGCGGTCCGCGGGCGGGCGGCAAGCGACGCGGGCGGACCCTGTTGCGTGACGCGGCCACCCTCCAGGACGACGACCTCGTCGGCGAGCGTGGCGGCGTCGATCGGATCGTGGGTGACGAGGACCCGGACGCCGACGAACCGATCGAGGTGGGCGCGCAGCTCGTGACGGATCTCGACGCGCGTGGTCGCGTCGAGCGCGGCCAGCGGTTCGTCGAGCAGCAACAGCGCGGGATCGACGGCCAGTGCCCGGGCGAGCGCGACGCGCTGGCTCTCGCCACCGGACAGCGCGCCGGGTCTTCCCGACGCGCGGGCGGAGAGGTGCACGCGCTCGAGCCAGTCGTTGGCACGCCGGCGCGCCTCGCGGGCGTGCACACCGCGCGCTCGCAGACCGAACGCGACGTTCTCCACGGCCGTGAGATGCGGGAACAGGCGATGGTCCTGGAACACCACGCCGATCGGCCGGTGCTCGGGTGCGACGAACGTGCCGCGCTCGGGATCGTCCACGGTGTCGCCGTCGACGACGAGGCGCCCGCCGTCGAGCGGTGTCAGCCCGGCGAGCGTGCGCAGCAGCGTGGTCTTGCCCGCGCCGTTGGGACCGACGACGGCGACGGTCGTCCCCGCCGCCGCCTCGAAGGCCACCTCGAGGGTGAAGTCGGCGATGTGGACGCGGGCATCGACGACGAGCGTCACGACGTGGCCAGCCAGCGGTCGCGCAGTGCGACGATCACGAGCAACGACACGGCGACGAGCACGAGGCTGAGGACGATGGCGGCGTCGGCACGGCTGCCCTCGAGCTTCAGGTACACGAACAACGGCAACGTCTGGGTCGAGCCGGGCAGGTTGCCGGCGAACGTGATCGTGGCGCCGAACTCGCCGAGCGCTCGCGCCCAGCACAGCAGCGCGCCTGCCACCAGCGAGGGCCGCACGAGCGGCAGCGTCACGCGGCGGAAGACGTACCACCTGCCGGCGCCGAGCGTGCGTGCCGCTTCCTCGACGCGGCGGTCGCCGCCGCGGAAGGCGGCCTCCATCGTGAGGACGAGGAAGGGCATGGCGACGAACGCCTCGGCGGCGATCGCGCCGGCGGTCGTGAACGGGAGATGGACGCCGACGGCGTCGAGCGGCGCGTTGGCGATGCCCCGCCGTCCGAAGGCGAGCAGCAAGGCGACGCCGCCGACGACGGGCGGCAGCACCATCGGCAACGTCGTCAGGGCCCGCACCAACGACTTGCCGCGGTAGGCCACGCGCGCCTGCACCCACGCCAGCGGCACCCCGAGCGCGATGGCGACGGCCGTCGCACCGAGGGACGTCACGAGCGAGAGGCGCAAGGCGTCGAGCGCGTCGCGGGACCGCAGCTCGTCCCAGGCGGAGTGCCACGGCGCCCGCCACACCAGCCCGGCGAGCGGCAGCGCGAAGCACACGACGGCGATCGCCGCCACCGTGATCGCCGCCCACGGCGCCCGCTCCACGCGTCGCCCCCTCCCGCTTTTAAGCGCGTGGGTGGCGGGCGCGTGACCACTTCCGCGCGCAAAACGGGTCACGGTGAGGCTTCGATCACGACGTTGGTCGACTTCACCACCGCGACGGCGAGCACGCCGGGCTCCAGCCCCAGGTCGTCCGCCGCCTCGCGCGTCATCAACGAGACGATGCGGTGCGGACCGGCCTGCATCTCGACCTTCGCCATGATGCGGTCACGTTCGACGCGCGTCACGATGCCGTGGATGCGGTTGCGGGCGGACTGCACCGAGTGCTCGTTCTCGTTGTCCGCGAGCTCGACCGCGAGGCGGGCGAGGTCGGCCCCGTCGATGGTGCGCTGGCCGCTGGCTGCACGCGTCGTGCGCACCCGCCCCGCGTCGGCCCATCGACGCATCGTGTCGACGCTCACGCCGAGGAGCTCGGCCGCCTGCCCGATGCGGTAACCGGGCACGTCAGGTCTTGAACCCGTGATCGTTGAGCGCGGCGCGCCCCAGACCCTCGGCCACCTCGTGCACGAACGCGGCGGCGGCGTCGTGGTGCGTCGTCGACTTGACGATGGCGATCGGGTAATCCGTCTCGACGTTCTGCTGAGGTGGGATCTCGATGCCCGACGCCTTCGACCCCGCCGCGGCCACGTCGGTGGCGTACACGACGGACGCGTCCGCCTCACCCGCGGTCACGCGGTTCACCGCCACCTTCACGTCGGTCTCGAGCGACTTCGGCGTGATCGTCGTGTCGGCCTTCTGCAGCGCCTGCAGCGCGTACCTCCCCGCGGGTACGGCGGGATCGCACAGCACCACGGTCAGGTCGCTGCGGGCGAGGTCGCGCAAGGACGTGATGTGCTTCGGGTTGCCTGCCGCCACGATGATCATCAACTTGTTCTTCGCGAAGATCCGCGGTTGCTCGACGAGGCCGGCGTCGACGAGCTGCTGCATCGTCGTGTCGTCCGCGGTGGCGATCACGTCGGCCGGCGCGCCTTGTTCCACCTGCTGCACGAGCGTGCTCGACCCCGCGAAGTCGTACGTGATGTGCAGCTGCGGGTCGCGGGTGGCGATGCGGCCGGCGGCGTCGTCGAACGCCTCGGTGAGCGACGCGGCGGCGAACACCGTGATGTCGCCCTTGGCGGACGACCGGGAGGAGCAGCCGGCCGCGATGAGCAGGGCGACGGCCAAGAACCCGCAGATGCGGCGCATCTACGAACAATAGCTTGCAGATGCGGTACTCCGAACGGAGGTCCGAGGTGGTGGCGCGGGTGGGTCAGGTCCGGGCCGTTGCCAGCAGATGGGGGCCGACTCCCAACAGCTCGGGCACGGCTTCGACGGCGCGGAGCGTGTCGAGCACGAGGGCGCGGCCGGTCGGGTTGTCGAGGCGGGCGTCGAGGTCGCCGAGCGCGAACGCGACACCTTCCACGGTGACGAGTGCATCGATCGACAGCCCCGCCTCGTCGAGCTCAGACCGCAGGTCCTCCGGCGTGTGCGTCGCACACGAGAACCCACGCTCGTGTGCCGGCGCCATCCAGCCCGTTTGCTCGCCTTCCGCCACGATCTCGACCAGGTTGGGGTGGCGCTCGTGGAACCGCTGCACCAGGATCCCGTCGAGTCGGGCCGCCCATCGCGAGATCGCCGCCACGTGGACGATGCCACCGCGTCGCACGACACGGCGCGCTTCACGGAGCGCCTGGATGCGGTCGGCGCGTTCGCGGAGGTGATAGATCGGCCCGAGCAGCAAGACGACGTCGACCGACTCGTCGGCGAGGTCGAGACGCCGCGCGTCACCCACCTGCGAGTCGACCTCGGGGTGCCTCGCCCGCACCTGGTGCACGTGGTCGGCGACGAGATCCCGGTGGATCACCTCGTGGCCGAGGGTGCAGAGCCAGTCCGTGTAACGCCCCGGACCGCCGCCGATGTCGGCGACCACCGCTCGAGCGGCAGGCAGCGTTCGCCTGATCACCTCCGTCGTGCGCAGGAACTCGAGACGTCCGGCCCCCGTCGTGAGCCGGTCGCGCTCCTCGCCCCGCGCGTAGTACGCCTGCAGCGGGTCGTCGGTCATGCGCGTGTCACCCGACCGCCGACGCGACGCGCTACGAGGACTCGCGCTGCCAGCGCACGACGTCGGCGATCTCGCCGGTGGTGACGTCGTACACGAAGCCGGCGATCTCCTCGACGGGAGAGAGGTAGGGCTTGCCGGCCAGCACGGCGATGTCCTCCCGGAGGGCGGCGGCGTGGTCGTCGATGGGCAGGAACCCGAGCTCGGCGCCGGTGATGGCGCGCAGCTCGTCGTCGGTGACGCCGGCGAGGCCGCACTTGGTGTGCTGCATCACGACGACCGAACGGACGCCGAGGACGTGACTGGAGAGGGCGAGGCTGCGGAGGACGTCCTCCGTCACCCGGCCGCCGGCGTTGCGGATGACGTGGGCCTCGCCGAGGTGGAGGCCGAGCACGGCGAAGACGTCGATGCGGGCGTCCATGCACGTGACGATGGCGAGCTGGCGGCTGGGCTTGGCGTCGCCGACGTTGGCGCGGGCGGCGGCGTAGGCGGCGTTGGCATCGAGGAGGCGGCTGACTTCGGGCACGTGCCCTGACTACGCGACCGCGGGCGCGACGCGCAATTGCTCAGGTGCGGCTCATCGGTACCGGCCACCACCGCGTCCGGGCCCGTGACGCCATGCGGTAGCGCTCCCACGCCGACTGCCGCGACGTGCCGATGGCCTCGGCCACCTCGTTCCACGACTTCCCGGACGCCCGCGCCGCCTTCACCGCCTGGGTCTTCACGGCGTCGAAGTAGCGCTCGAACGTCGCCGCCAGCGCCGCCACCTCCAGCGGATCGGGATCCGTGCGCCGGAGCAACTGCCGCCACTGCGTGAAGAGGTCATCCGTGTTCGCCACGCGCGTCAGGCTGCCCTGACACGCCGGCCGCGTCAAGGCGTCCTGACAGCTCCGTCCATCGTGCAGTTACCCCTCCTTTTCGATGGTCACTGCACGATGGACGTCGTCAGTGACGCTTCAGGAGGTACGTGGCGCTCGTGTCGCGGGAATCGCCGCGGCGGCGCTCGACGGACAGCGGCGTCGTGTCGACGCCCGCTTCGGCGGCGCGCGCCCGCAACGCGCCGACCGTGCACTGCTCGCGCGGGGCGACGGCGAAGGGGTCGAAGCGGAAGTGGCGCATGGCGTTGAGGTGCGTGAAGGCGTCGATGTCCGCGTCGGGCACGCCTCCCGGCACCTGGTCGATCGACTTCATCAGGTACTCCGGCGAGCTCGGCCACGTGGAGTCGGAGTGCGGGTAGTCCGCCTCCCAGCAGATGCGGTCGATGCCGACGCGATCGCGGATCACGAGCCCGACCGGATCGTCGATGAAGCAGGTGACGATGCGCTCGCGGAACACGTCGCTCGGGAGGCGTCCGCCGAAGTCCTGGCCGGTCCAGGCGTGATGGCGGGTGTAGATCCAGTCGAGCCGCTCGAGCAGGTAGGGGATCCACCCGATGCCGCCCTCGGACAGCGAGATGCGCAGATCGGGGAACTTGCGCAGCACCGGCGACCACATGAGATCGGCCGCGCACTGCACGATGTTCACCGGTTGCAGCGTGATGAGGACGTCGCTGGGCGCGTCCTGTGCCGTCACCACGAGCGACGACGACGAGCCGATGTGCAGGCACACGATCGTCCCCTCGTCGGCGCACGCCTCCCAGAACGGGTCCCAATGATCCGAGTGCAGACTCGGGAGCTTCAGCTTCTCGGGGTTCTCCGAGAACGTGACGGCATGGCATCCCTTCGCGGAGAGCCGTCGCACCTCCGCCGCCATCTCGTCGGGATCCCACAACGGCGGGATCATCAACGGGATGAAGCGACCGGGGTACGTACCGCACCACTCGTCGACGTGCCAGTCGTTGTACGCCTTCACGATGGCGAGCGCGGCGTCCTTGTCCTTCGAGCGCGAGAACAGCTGCCCGCACAGGTTCGGGAACGACGGGAAGCACATCGACCCGAGCACGCCGTTGGCGTCCATGTCGCGCACGCGCTCGTGGATGTCGTAGCAACCGGGACGCATCTCGTGCAGTGAGGTCGGCTCCATCCCGTACTCCTCGGGAGGGCGGCCGGCGACCGCGTTGAGACCGATGTTCACGATCTCCTTGCCCTCGTACTGCCACACGTCGGTGCCGTCGTCACGCGTCACCATCCGGGGCGCGACATCACGCCACCGCTCGGGCAGGTGCGCCTCGAACACGTGGGGCGGTTCGACGACGTGGTCGTCCACGCTGACGAGGATCATGTCGTCGAGCTGCATGCCGGTTCCCCCTTCAAACCTGACGTCGGTGTCAGGGTAGTGTCCGGCCCCGTGGCGATGGCCCTCGAGGGGATCCGCGTCCTCGACTTCACGCGACTGGGGTTCGGGTCACAGGCGACGCTGATCCTCGGCTGCCTCGGCGCCGAGGTGCTCAAGGTGGAGTCGACGAAGCATCCCGACGGCGTGCGCGTGATCCCGCCGCTCGTGCCGGTGGCGGGGGAGCAGGGCGAAGGCTTCGGCGGCGCGTCGCTCGCCACCGCGAGCGCGCTGCGCAGCTACAACCGCGGCGGCACGTTCTTCAAGTACAACACCGGCGGCAAGCGCTCGATCACCGTCGACGCCCGCACGCCGTCGGGTCTGCGCCTGCTGGAAGACCTCGTCGCCGAGAGCGACATCGTCACGGAGAGCTTCGCGGCGGGCACGATGGCGCGCTGGGGTCTCGGGTACGAGCGGTTGCGAGAGCTGAAGCCCGACATCATCTACGTGTCGATGTGCGGCTTCGGGCACACCGGACCGGACGCCGACTGCGTGACGATGGGCCCGACGGCGCAGGCGCTCACCGGGTCGACGGCGATGGTGGGCGCGCCCGGCCGGCCGCCGGCGGGGTGGTCGTTCTCGTACCTGGACCACGTCGGCGGGTACCTCGGCGCCTTCGCGGCGCTGCACGCGTTGCACCATCGCCGCCAGACGGGCGAGGGCCAGCACATGGACGTCTCGCAGCTCGAACCAGGCACGGCGCTGGTCGGTGCGGCGCTCCTCGACTTCGCGGTCAACGGCACGCGGTACGAGGCACGGGGCAACCGCCGTGGTGGCGCGCCGCAGGGCGCGTACCGGTGCCAGGGGGACGACGCGTGGGTCGTCATCTCGTGCTCGACGGATGCGCACTGGCGCGCGTTCGCCGACGCCATCGGCGCGCCCGCGTGGACCGGCGACGAACGGTTCGCGACGCTCGCCAACCGCGTCGCGCGCGCGGACGAGCTCGACGCACTGGTCACCGCATGGACCTCGACGCGTGACCGTTACGACGTCATGCACCTGCTCCAGGCCGCCGGCGTGCCCGCGGGCGCGGTGCAGGACGCCGCCGACCGCCTCGAGCGCGACCCGCAGCTCGCCGCCCGCGGCCACTTCACGCCGTTGCGCTCGACCGAGGTGGGCGAGCTCCCGCTCGAAGGCGTGCCGTTCCGCATGTCGGCCACGCCACCGCACGCCGGTGGGCGCATCCGTCGCGGCCCGCCCGACCTCGGTGAGGACACCGACGACGTCCTCCGCGAGCTGCTCGAGTTGAAGGACGAGGAGATCGCCGCGCTGCGGGCCGAGGGCGCGCTGTCGTGAAGGCGGTTGAGCTCGTCGACGAGACCGGTGAGTACTGCGGACGCCTGCTCGCCGGCATCGGGTTCGACGTCGTGAAGCTCGAACCCCCGGACGGCGCCCCATCGCGCCACATGGCACCGTTCGCGCCGGACGGCACGAGCCTCCGTTTCCTCGCCGACAACGTCGGCAAGCGTTCGGTCGTCGTGCAGAGCGACGACGACGTGCGCGCCGCGTGTGCCGACGCGGACGTGTTCGTGCACACGTTGCGCCCGCGCGACGCGGCCGAGCGTGGGCTCGACCACGAGCACTTGTCGGCGATGCACCCGAACCTCGTCGTGTGTGCGATCACGCCCTTCGGCCAGTCGGGTCCGTGGCGCGACTACGAAGCAGATGATCTCGTCCTCATGGCACTCGGCGGCTCGATGGCGGCGTGCGGCTACGGGGGCGACGACCCGCCGCTGGCGAGCGACGGCGACCAGGCGTGGCGTACCGCGTCGACGTACGCCGCGATCGCGATCCTTGCCGCGCTGTGGTGCCGCGACGACGCCGGCGCGCGGCGCGGCCAGCTCATCGACGTGTCCGCTCACGAGTGCTCGGCGTCGATGACCGAGTGGCACGTGATGACGTACCTGTGCACGGGCCGGCCGATGGCCCGCTTCGCCCACCCCGCCATCGAGGCGGCGGACGGACGCCGCGTCGCCGCCCTCACCCCGGACTTCCTCGGTGCCCACGTCTTCACGCGGCTGCGCGACATGCTCGCCGCCGAAGGCGTCGACGGCCCGCTGGCGGATCCCGCCTTCGACGATCCCGCCCACCGCGCCGCGCACTACGGCGAGGTGCACCGCGCCATCAAGCGGCTGGCGGCGAAGCACAGCGGCGAGGAGCTGTGGCGCCTCGGGCAGTCGGCGGGTTTGCCGTGGGGCGTGATCCGCCGGCCGGAGGAGGTGCTCGACGACCGCCACCTCGCGGCACGCGGGCACTGGGTGCACTTCGACGGCCTGCCCTACCCCCAGGCGCCGTACGTCGCGTCCGGGTCGCCGTTCCGCTTCGCCGGGCCGCCCCCGTCGCTGCCGCCGGCGGCATCGCGCTGATGGCCTGCATCGTCGGCATCGGCGAGACGCCGTATGCGAAGTGGGGCGGCATCGTCGACCGCACCGAGCACGAGTTGGCGCTGGACGCCATCCTCGCCGCGGTGGCGGACGCGGGACTCGCCGTCGACGATGTCGACGGGTTGTCCTCGTTCGCCGACGACCGCAACGGCGCCATCTTCCTCGCCGCCGAGCTCGGCCTGCCGGAGTTGAAGGTGGCGTTGATGAGCTGGCTGCCGGGCGGCGGCGGCGCGTGCGCATCGGTCGCCAACGCCGCGATGGCCGTCGACGCGGGACAGGCCGACGTGGTCGTGGCCTACCGCAGCCTGTGCCAGGGCCAGTTCCACCGCTTCGGCCAGGGTCCCGGGGCGCGCACGGCGCCGGCGCCCGGGCTGCGCCGCGCCCACAGCCTGCTCGAGGAGCAGGTCGGTTTCACGATGCCGTTCGGGATGCTCAACCCACCGATCGCGTACGCGATGGTGCTGCAACGCCACATGCACCTGTACGGCACGACGAGCGAGCACATGGGCAACGTCGCCGTGCGCACGCGCGAGTTCGCGCTGACCAACCCGCGCGCGGTGATGAAGTCGCCGATGACGTTGGAGGACCACCAGTCGTCGCGCCTGGTGGCGGAGCCGTTCCATCTGTACGACTGCTGCCTCGAGACCGACGGCGCCTGCGCGGTCGTCGTCACGTCCGACGACCGCGCTCGTGACGCGCGCGCGGGCGCGGCGCGCGTGCTCGCGTCGGCGCAGGGCTCACCGCACCGGTTCGGCCACGGTCAGTACGTCAACGTCAACGTCGCCGACGAGCTGTACGCCAGCGGCGGATCGTCGGCCATCGCCCGGCGCCTGTGGGACCGCGCCGGCATCGGACCGGCGGACGTCGACGCGGCGATGCTCTATGACCACTTCAGCGGCCTCGTGCTGCTGCACGCCGAGGACTTCGGGTTCTGCGAGCGGGGCGACGGCGGACCGTGGTTCGAGGAGACGACCCTGCCGATCAACACGCACGGCGGTTCGCTGTCGGAGGCGTACATCCACGGCCTGAACCACGTCGTCGAAGGCGTGCGCCAACTGCGGGGGGAATCGACCAACCAGGTGCGCAACTGCGAGACCGTGCTCGTCACGAGCGCGGCCGGGGTGCCGGCGAGCGCGCTCGTGCTGGCCGCGGCATGAGCGGTATGCAGCTGTCAGGGTTCCCTGACAGCATGCCGTCGCCGTGGGTGACCCCCCACTCGCTGCCGTGGTGGCAGGCAGCGGCCGCGCACCGCCTCGTGGTGCAGACGTGCACGGAGTGCGGCGCCACCCGGCACCCGCCCGCCCCGCGGTGCTGGTCGTGCCGCGCCCCGGGACACGAGTGGGTCGAGGTGCCGGGCAGCGGCACCGTCTACACCTTCACGATCGTGCACCAGTCCTTCATCCCCGGCCTCGCGGTGCCGCACGTGGTCGCCGCCGTCGCGCTCGACGGCGGTGGTGGCGCGCGCCTCGTCACCAACATCGTCGGCTGCGAACCAGCGGAGGTCCACATCGACATGCCCGTCACCGTGGTGTGGGACGACCGCGCCCCGGACCTCGCGCTGCCCCGGTTCGAGCCCGCATGAACGGCCGCGCCGCGGTCATCGCCGGTGTCGCCACCACCGACTACCCGAGCCATCCCGATCTCACGGAGTTCGGCGTGCACGCCATCGCCGCCGAGCGCGCGCTCGCCGATGCCGGGCTCACGTGGGACGACGTCGACGGGTTCTCGACGGCGGGGTTCTTCCCCATGCACGCCGTGCAGCTCTGCGAGTACCTCGGCATCCGCCCCGACTACCTGGACGAGACCAACATCGGCGGCTCGTCGTTCGAGGCGCTGGTGGAGCACGCGGCGGATGCCGTCGAACGCGGCCAGGCCGAGGTCGTGCTCGTCAGCTACGGCAGCGTGCAGCTGTCGCAGATGGGACGGCGGCTGGGCACCGGCGGCTCGGGACCGATGCCCGTCGGACCCGCGGCGACCGACGCGGTGTGGGGCAACACGCTCGTCGGCAACTACGCGCTCGCCGCTGCTCGTCACATGCACGAGTTCGGCACGACGTCCGAGCAGCTCGCCGAGATCGCGGTGACGATGCGCGACCATGCCGTCGCCAACCCGCTCGCGCAGTACCGCGACCCGATCACCGCCGACGACGTGCTGTCGTCGCGGCTCGTCGCCGACCCGCTCCACGTCCTCGACTGCTGCGTGATCTCCGATGGTGGCGCGGCGTGCATCGTGACCACGGCGGAACGGGCACGCGACCTGCCGAAGCGTCCCGCGCACATCCTCGGCGCGGCGCACGCGCTCACGCACCACCTCAACATCAGCCAGATGCCCGACCTCACGGTGACGGCGGCCGCGCAGTGCGGCCCGCTGGCGCTGCAGCGGGCGGGCATCACGATCGACGACGTCGACGTGTTGCAGGTGTACGACTCGTTCACGATCACCGTGTTGCTCACGCTCGAGGACCTCGGGTTCTGCAAGAAGGGCGAAGGCGGCCCCTTCGTCGAGGGCGGCCGGCTGCGGTGGGACGGGGAGCTGCCCACCAACACCGACGGCGGCGGGCTGTCGTCGTGCCATCCCGGCATGCGGGGGATGTTCCTCATCGTCGAAGCCGTGCGCCAACTGCGGGGTGAAGGCACCGCCCGTCAGGTGCCGGACGTCGAGATCGCCTTGTGCCACGGCACCGGCGGCATGTTGTCGACGGGCGCCACCTTGATCCTGGGCAAGGAGGGTCGGTGAGTCCTCGTCCCGTGCCCGAGCTCCCCGAGGGCGCCAAGCCGCGGCCCGCGCCGATCGGGGATCTCGACACCGCGCCGTACTGGGAGGGCGCGATGGAGGATCGCCTGCGCGTGCAGCACTGCGCGTCGTGCGGTCGCAACCAGCTCTACGGGCGCGCCCGCTGCGTGCACTGCCACGCCGCCGCGCTCGAGTGGGTGGACGCCAGCGGGTTCGGCACGGTCTACAGCCGCACGGTCATCCGCCAGAACCCCACGCGCTCGTTCCGACACCTGCTGCCGTTGTCCGTCGCGCTCGTCGACCTCGACGAAGGACCGCGCGTCATGACCAACATCGTGGGGACGGACCCGGAACAGGTCCGCATCGGGGCGCGCGTGCGCGTCGTGTTCGAGCAGGTCGCCGACACCGCCGCGCTGCCGATGTTCGAGGTCGTCGAGTGAGCGTCGCGCCGATCCGTCTCGGGCTGCTGTTCGACTTCCCGCAGCACGACGGTGGTGACAGCTTCGCGACCGCGGTGCAGCTCGGGATCGAGACCGTCGAGCTCGATCGTCCGGTGGAGCTCGTGCGCGAGCTGGCCGCCGGGTTGCCGAGCGGCAGCGCGCACGACGTGACGCGGAAGTTCCGATCGCTCGACGAAGCGGGGGTGCTCGCCGTCGTCGGTCCGTCGATCAGCGACAACGGCATCATCGTGCGCGATCTCGCCGCCGCCGCCGGGTTGCCGTGCATCAACTACACAGGCGGCGCGCTGACGCGCAACGAGCGCATGTTCCATTACCAGGTCGGTTCCCTCGAGGAGGAGCCCGCCGTCCTCGCCGACCACCTCGCTCGCCACGGCGTCGCGCGCGTGGCCGTCGTGCACGATCGCTCACCGGTCGGGCGCAACTACGCGGACTGGTTCGAGCTGGCACGGGCGACGAACGGGACCGAGATCACGGCCTCGGGTGCCATCGCGCCGCTGGCGGAGGACGGCACCGAGCTCGTGGCGCGCCTCCAGGCGTCCGAGCCGGACGCGCTCGTCTACCTGGGTCTCGGCGTCGCGGCCCGCACGGTCGCCGTCGCCGTCGAGTCGCTCGGCTGGCAGGTGCCCGTCGTGGCGAACTCGGCGTTGATGTTCGGCTACGCCCGCAAGGACTGGCGCGCCGGGTGGGAGGGCTGGGTGTACGTCGACACGGTGAGCGACGGCAACGCGGCGCGGCAGGCGCTGAAGGCCCGCAGCCCGCAGACGGCTGCCGGCCCCGTCGGTGTGGCGGGCTACGACATCGGGCGGCTGCTCGGCGAGGCGCTCGTGCGGACCGACCACCTCACACGCGACGGCGTCACGGAAGGGCTCGAGCGGGTGAAGCGCCTCGCGGCGAGCAGCGGGCTCGAGGGCACCACGATGGGGTTCGGCACGTGGGACCACGGCGCGCTCAAGGGCCCCTACCTCGTGTTGCGTGCGTGGCGCGACGGCAGGACGGTGGAGCTCGCACGGTGAGCGACGTCGTCGAGCGCTACCTCGATGCGGTCACGAGCCACGACTGGGACGCGCTGCGCGCGTGCCTGCGCGACGACGTCGTGCGCGTCGGCCCCTTCCGCGACGAGTACCGCGGTCGCGACGCGTACGTCGCGTTCCTCGCGGACCTGATGCCGTCGTTGCCCGGTTACGCGATGGACGTCCGGCGCGTGACGTACGCGTCGGCCGCGCTCGCGTTCGCGGAGCTCGCCGAGACCGTGGACGTGGGCGGTGCGCCGCTCCGCACCGAGGAGGTGCTCGTGTTCGGCCTCGACGACGACGGCCGCATCGCCGGCATCGACATCTACATCAAGACCACGGCACCGCAGCCGTGACCGCACTCGTCATCGACGCCGACGGTCACGTGGAGGAGGACCTCGCGTGGATCGTCGGCCACGTCGACCCGGCGTTGCGGCACCTGGCGCCCCGCTTCGAACGCGACGAGGCCGGCAAGGTCGTCAACCTCATCGAGGGCCGACCGTGGCGCCCGGCGTACACGTTGCCGCGCGGCACCAAGACACACGTCGCCGCGGGCGGTGTCGAGCGCACCGGCGGGCGCGATCCGGTCGAGCGCATCCGCGTGCTCGACGAGGAGGGCATCGACGCCGCCGTCCTCTTCCCGAGCCTCGGGCTCATGTACGGCCTGTACGAGGATCCTGCGCCCGCCGCCGCGCTGTGCGCCGCCAACAACGACTGGCTGGCGCAGTACTGCGCCACCGACCCGGCGCGCCTCGTCGGCGTCGCGCTGCTGCCGCAGCAGGACCCCGACCGTGCCGTCGTCGAGCTCGAACGGTGCGTAAGGACGCACCGGTTCGTCGGCGGCGTCATGCGACCGAACCGCATCGCGGGGCTCACCATCGACGACGACGCCTTCGAGCCGCTGTGGCAGGCGGCTGCCGAGCTCGACGTGCCGATCGTGCTGCACGAGGCGTACTTCGGCGGCATCGACACGATCGGCGAGGACCGCCAGCGCACGTACGCCGGCGCGCACGTGATCAGCCATCCGTTCGAGCAGATGTCGGCGATGTTGTCGCTGTGCATCGCGGGCGTGCTCGAACGCAACCCCGGCCTGCGGCTCGGTTTCTTCGAGGCGGGGTGCGGCTGGGCGCCGTACTGGGTGGAGCGCATCGAAGAGCACTACGAGCTCGCACCGGCGGACTTCGCCGGTGGTGACCCCTCGGGCACGTTGCCGTCGCGCACCTGGCTCACGTGCGAGGTGGACGAGCGGACGTTGCCCGCCGTGCTCGCGCACGGGTGGGCCGACAACGTGTGCTTCGCCAGCGACTATCCGCACTACGACGCGCCCTATCCCGGCGCCGTCGACGCGGTGCGGGCACGCCGGCTCGGTCCCGAGTTGGAGCGCAAGGTGCTCGGCGAGAACGCGCTCGGGTTCTACGGCGAAGGGCTCAGGCGGCTTCTTCGGTGCTGATGGCCGCGGTGCGGCGCGCTTCGAAGCGCTCGCCGATCCAGCGAGGGATCGACCCGTCGTGCCAGCGCTCGACGGCGAACGGCGCGGCGTAGGCGACGGCCGCGAAGACGAGGATCAGCACGAGGCTCACGAGGTGGTTGCCCTCGAGGACCGGCTTCGCGAACTTCCCGGCGGGGAAGACCTCTGCCGCGAACAGCGCGCACAACACGAGCACCGATGCCCGCCACCGTCCGAGCTTCGCGGTGCCGAGCAGGGCGAACGCGGGTGCGAGGTACCACGGCCACACGACCGGGCCGAGCAGCATCACGGCGAGCAGGCACAGGCCGGTCGCCGCCACCGCACCGATGCGTTGCGCGTGCGCGAACAACCGAAGGCACAAGTACGCGGCGATGGCGAGCCCGACCAAGCGGAACACGGCGATCCACGTCTGGTCGCTCGACGGGAGCCCGACGGCGTGGAACGCGCCGCTGACCACGTACCCGAGGCGCGTCGGGAACGACAGCGTGCCGGTGGTGGTGCCGCTGTTCTTCATCGCCAACACCCAGCCGAACCCGATGCCGACGACCGCGCACGCCGCGGTGATCACGGCGCCGGCCAGCGCGAGCGCCTTCGCGATCGTGATGGCGCGTTCCTTGAACGCGGCGCGCAGGCCCGGACGGGTCCACCCCAGGTACACGATGGCGGCCGCCGCGGGCAGCTTCACGGCGGTGGCGAGCGCGATCACGACGACGCCCCACCAGAACCGTCCCCGAGCAGCGAGCGCGCACCCCGTGACGAGGAGGGCCATCAGGATGGCGTCGTTGTGGCCGCCACCGACGAGGTGGAGCACGACGATCGGGTTGGCGACGCCGATGGCGACGGCGACCGGCGGCGCGACCCCGTGACGGCGGGCGAGATCCGAGATGCCCCAGATCGACAGCAGCACGGCGCCCAGCGCGAAGAGGCGCAGGATCCAGATCGTCGACTCGTAGGGCGGGCCGGTCACCGACACCGCGGTCGCGGCCAGCCCCATCTGGACGGGCCCGTACGGGTTGCCGATGGAGTTGCGCCACACGGGGTCGACGAGCGCGAGCGAGCCGAAGTGGAGCTTCGACATGTCCTGCGAGGTGGGGTCGAGCCCCTTCGTGACCATGTCACCCTCGGCCACGTAGCTGTACACGTCGCTGCTGAGCAACGGCGGCCCGAGCATGACGGGTGCGAACCACAGCAGCGCGGTGCCGATGACGACCTTCATGCGCGCCCGCTGCGGCGCGTCGCTGCGTTCGATGCGGGCGATGAGACCGAGCCACGCGACACCCAGCGCGACCGCGCCGAGCACGAACGCGATGGCCGTGAAGGGCCGGCTGCCGTCGTGGGGCAGGCCGGGGAGCGTGATGCGCCACAGGTTCAGGCGGGCGACGAGCTTCCACTGCGGCGCGGTGGCGGCGATCAGCAACGCGCCGGCGAAGCCGATCCACGGATACGGGCCCGCGAGACGACGGCCGCGCGCGGCGGCAGGTACGTCAGGCGCGAGCTCGATGGCCATGTGGTGCGGTCCTCCCGTCCGGACCTGCGCCGGGGTGGGCGTGCTGGGGAACGACGTGGGGGAAGCACGCATTCTTGCAAACGCGGGGTCCTCTGCGGAAGCAGGGATTCCCACGGCCGCCATGGCCAACCCGATTTCGGGCGGGCGCCGTCGGTGTGGTGATGTGAGCACGCGATGAAGGTGTGGATCGACCAGGACCTGTGCACCGGCGACGGCCTGTGCACCGACCACGCGCCGGCCGTGTTCACGCTGCTCGAGGACGGCATCGCGTACGTCAAGGAGGCCGACACCGTTCTCAACGACCCGGGCGGGGCGGGCAGCCTGGCCGCCGTGCCGCGGTCGCTCGAGCACGCCGTCGTCCAGGCTGCCGACGACTGCCCCGGCGAGTGCATCTTCATCGAGTGGATCGGGGCCGTCTCGGCCTGACGAGCGTGGTGCGCGGACCCGGCCGCTAGGTTCGACGCGGTGCTCGCACAGGTGGCCCCGTCGCCCGAGCTGGTCGACGCTTGCGGCTCCTCACCCAGCTGGGCGTGCCGTCGGATCTTCGACGCCACCGGCAACAAGGCTTTGGCCGGCGGCGTCGACTACGTGATCGGCACGCCGCTGCGCATCCTGTTCATCCTCGTCGTCGCGTTCGTCGTCAGCCGCGTCGTGCGCCGTGGCATCCGCCGCTTCACGGACACGATCGCGGGCACGACGACGCACGGACGGCTGCACCGCCTGCGTGAGCACACGCCGCTGCTCCCGAGCGAGGGCAGCGTCCGCGCCGCGGCGCGCGCGGAGACGATCGGGTCGGTCCTGCGCAGCCTCAGCACCGCCGTCATCTACGGCATCGCCTTCGTGACGGTCCTGGGCGAGCTCGGCATCAACCTCGCCCCGATCGTCGCGTCGGCCGGGATCGCCGGCGTCGCGCTCGGGTTCGGCGCGCAGAGCCTCGTGAAGGACTTCCTCTCCGGGATGTTCATGCTCGTCGAGGACCAGTACGGCGTCGGCGACATCATCGACGTGGGTGTCGCGACCGGCACCGTCGAAGCCGTCGGCTTGCGCACGACCCGTCTGCGCGACGTCAACGGCACCGTGTGGCACGTGCCGAACGGTCAGATCAACCGCGTGGGCAACAAGAGCCAGGAGTGGGCGCGCGCGCTGCTCGACGTCGCCCTGCCCTATCGCACCGACATCCGCAAGGCGGAGGCGCTCATCAAGCAGGTCGCCGACGAGCTGTGGCACGACGACAAGTGGCGACCGAAGCTGCTCGAAGAGCCGGAGGTCTGGGGCGTCGAGAGCATGAGCCAGGACGGCATCGCGATACGCGTCGGCATCAAGACGAAGCCCAGCGAGCAGTTCTCGGTCATGCGCGAGCTGCGCACGCGGATCAAGGAGTGTCTCGACGAAGAAGGCGTCGAGGTGACGCCCGCGCCCCCGGCTGACGCGTCAGTCGGCCAGCAGGACGTCGACGGCTAGCTCGTCGCCCGGCGCGGTGACGAGCTCGGCGATCCGGCCTGCCTGCGCGACGTCGTCACGTGCGGCGTCGAGCGCGGCGAGTTGGGCGGGCGCCGCCGTGACCGCGGCGCGCGTCACGTCCGCCCGCAGCGACTTCTTCGCCGCCGTCTTCGCCTTGCGCACTTCGGCGAGGACGGCCCCGGCCACCTCGAGCACGAGCGGGTCGCCGTTCGACGGCAGCTCGCCGGCGGTGGGCCAGGGGGCGCGGTGGATCGAGCCCTCCTGCCACCACGACCAGACCTCTTCGGTGACGAAGGAGAGGAACGGCGCGAACAACCGCAGCAGCGTCGACAGCGCGAGTCGCAACGACGCCAGCGCGGACGCGTCGCCGTCGTAGGCGCGCGCCTTGACGAGTTCGACGTAGTCGTCGCAGAACGTCCAGAAGAACGGCTCGGTGCGTTCCAGCGCCCGCGTGTAGTCGTAGTGCTCGAACGCGCGCGTCGACTCTTCGACGATCGTGCCCAGACCGGCGAGCATGGCGAGGTCGAGCGGGTGCGACGGCGCCGCGTCACCGTCGGGCTCGCCGAACGACAGCACGAACTTCGACGCGTTCAGCAACTTGATGCCGAGGCGGCGACCGACCTTGAACTGGTTGCGATCGAAGGTGACGTCCATCCCCGGCCGTCCGCCGGCCGCCCAGTAGCGCACGGCGTCGGCACCGAACTCGGTGATGACGTTGACCGGGTCGTCGGGGGAGTTGCCCTTCGACTTCGACAGCTTCTTGCGGTCGGGGTCGGTCACGAAGCCGCTGATCGCCGCGTTCGTCCACGGCAGCGTGCCGAACTCGTAGTGGCTGCGCACGATCGTCGAGAACAACCACGTGCGGATGATCTCGTGCGCCTGCGGGCGCAGATCCATGGGGAAGACGCGCGAGAACAGGTCCGACTCGTCGACCCAGTGCCCCGCGATCTGCGGGGTGAGCGATGACGTGGCCCACGTGTCCATGACGTCGGGATCGCCGGTGAAACCGCCGGGCTTGTCGCGCTGGTCGGCGTCGTAGCCGTCGGGCACGTCGCTCGACGGGTCGACCGGCAGCCGGGCGCGGTCGGCGAGGATCGGATCGTCGTGCAGCACGTTGCCGTCGTCGTCGATCGGGTACCAGACGGGGAACGGCACGCCGAAGAACCGTTGCCGGGTGATGTTCCAGTCGCCGACGAGTCCGTTGACCCAGTTCTCGTAGCGGACGCGCATGAAGTCGGGCCACCACTGCAGCTCGCGCCCGCGCGCGAGGAGCTCCTCCTTCGGCGGGTAGCGGATGAACCACTGCCGGTTGGTGACGATCTCGAGCGGCTTGTTGCCGTTCTCCCAGAACTTCACCGGATGCGTGATCGGGCGAGGGTCGCCTTCGAGCTCGCCCGACTCCCGGAGCAGCTCGACGATGCGCTTCTGCGCCTGCTTGATCGGACGTCCGGCGAGCTGCGCGTACGCGTCGAGCCCGCGCTCGCTCGTGATGGCGTCGGGCGCGGCGTCGCTGATCGTGCCGCCCTTCTCGACGACCGCTCGCACGGGCAACGACAGCTCGCGCCACCACGTGACGTCGGTGGTGTCGCCGAACGTGCAGATCATCGCGATGCCCGATCCCTTGTCGGGGTCGGCGAGGGGGTGGGCCACGATCGGCACGCGCACGTCGAACAGGGGGGTCGCCGCCTCGGTCCCGAACAACGGCCGGTACCGGGCGTCGTCGGGATGGGCGACGACCGCGACGCAGGCGGGCAGCAGCTCGGGCCGGGTGGTGTCGATCCAGATCGGCTCGCCCCCGTCCGCCTTCCGGAAGCGCAGGCGGTGGTACGCGCCCGGGATCTCGCGGTCCTCCAGCTCGGCCTGCGCGACCGCGGTGCGCATGTCGACGTCCCACAGCGTCGGCGACTCGGCGCGGTACACGTGGCCCTGCTCGTACAGGCGGAGGAAGCCGTGCTGCGAGGTGCGGCGGGCGTGGTCGCCGATCGTCGTGTAGGTCTGCGACCAGTCGACCGACAGCCCGAGCGTCGACCACAGGTCGAAGTACGCCTGCTCGAGCTGCTCGGTGACCTGCTCGCACAGCTCGACGAAGTTCGGCCGGCTGACGTGGATCGGTTGCTTCGGCGGCTCGGCCGGCGGCCGGAAGTCGGGGTCGTAGGGCAGCGAGGGGTCGCAGGCGATCCCGAGCATGAGCTGCACGCGCCGCTCGGTGTTGAGGCCGTTGTCGTCCCACCCCATCGGGTAGAAGACCTCACGGCCGCGCATGCGCTGGAAGCGGGCGACGAGATCGGTGTGCGTGAACGAGCAGCAGTGGCCGATGTGGAGCGCGCCGGAGACCGTCGGCGGCGGCGTGTCGATGGCGTAGATCTCGTCGCGGCGCTTGGTGGGATCGAACCGGAACGTGCCGTCCGTCGCCCACCGCGCGCGCCACTTCTCCTCGAGACCTTCGATCGTGGGCTTCTCCGGAACGCGCATGTGAGGGGAAGGGTAGTGAAACCAGTCACGTGGTCAGGCGGGCGTTACCGGGCGTAACGTCCTCGCATGGGGAGCGAGACCGCGTCGATCGATCTGTCCAACGTCTTCTCGGACGAGGTCCGCCGGGATCCGCACCCGCTCTACCACCGCCTCCGGGCCACCGACCCGATGGCGTACAACGCGGACGTCGACGAGTTCATCCTCACGCGGTGGGCGGACTGCGAGGCCGTGCTGCGCGACGCGCGGTGGTCGAGTGCGCCGGAGCATCGCGGCGAGCGCCTGCGCGGCGGTCCGCAGGTGCAGGAGTTCGTGGAGTCCGGCGTGCGCACGCTGCTGTTCCTCGACCCGCCCGACCACACGCGGTTGCGGCGGTTGGTGTCGAAGGCGTTCACGCCCCGCCGCATCGAGCAGCTGCGGGCGCACGTGCAGGACATCACCGACGAGCTGTTGCGCGACGTACGCCCCGGTGCGCCCTTCGACGTGATCTCGACGCTCGCCTACCCGCTCCCCGTCATCGTGATCTGCGAGCTGATGGGCGTGCCCGTGGAGGACCGTCACCAGTTCGAGGGGTGGTCGTCCGACGCCACCCGGCTGCTCGACGGTGACATCGACGAGGACACGTTGCAGCGCGGCATCGTCGCCGCGATGTACTTCATCAACTACTTCAACAACCTGTTCGAGCAGCGGCGTGCGGATCCGCGTGACGACCTCGTCAGCGGCCTGCTCGCCGTCGAGGAGGCAGGCGACGTGTTGTCGGAGGAGGAGTTGCGTTCGATCGTGCTGCTGCTCTTCCTCGCCGGTCACGAGACGACGATGAACCTCATCGGCAACGGTCTGTTCGCGCTGTTGCAGCACCGCGACCAGTGGGACCGCCTCGTCGCCGGTCCGGCGCTCGCCCCCTCCGCGGTGGAGGAGCTGCTGCGCTACGACGGCCCGGTCCACGTGACGGGGCGCACCGCCACCGAGGACGGGCTCGAGGTCGGCGGTCGCACGTTCGCTCGCGGCGACGCCGTCGTGACGTTGCTGGCCGCCGCCAACCGCGATCCCGAGCGGTTCCCCGATCCCGACCGTCTCGACATCACGCGGGCCGACAACCAGCACCTGACGTTCAGCCACGGCATCCACTACTGCCTCGGCGCGGCGCTGGCCCGGCTCGAAGGGCAGGTCGTGTTCGCCACGCTGGCGCAGCGCTTCCCGTCGTTGCGTCCCGCCGTGCCCGCGGAGGAGGTCGAGTACCGCGACCACTTCGTGCTGCGGGGGCTGAAGTCGCTCCCGGTCGTCGTGCCCTAGCCCCTACCCTCGGGCGCCATGTTGCGTCTGTTCGACACTGCCGCAGGGGAGGTGCGCCCGCTCGAGCCGCGGGACCCGGGCACGGTGTCGATGTACGTCTGCGGCCCGACCGTGTACGGGCCGCCCCACGTCGGGCACGGGCGCTTCTCGCTCGTGTTCGACGTGTTGCGCCGTTACCTGCTGTGGTGCGGCAACGACGTGCGCTACGTCTCGAACATCACCGACGTCGACGACAACATCATCAACCGCGCCAACCGTGAAGGCGTCGCGTGGACCGACGTGGCGACGCACTGGGAGGACGTGTGGTGGCGCGCCATGGACGCCATCGGCGTCATGCGCCCGACCGTCGACCCCCACGCGAGCGCGTACATCGACGGGATGGTGTCGCTCATCGGTGATCTCGTCGCCCGCGACGTCGCCTACGAGACGAGCGACGGCGTGTACTTCGTCGCGTCGTCCGTCGCCGACTACGGCCTGCTGGCGCGCCAGTCGCTCGAGTCGTTGCGCGCGGGCGCGCGCGTCGAGACGGCGGAGGAGAAGCGCTCGCCCGTCGACTTCGCGCTGTGGAAGAAGGCGAAGCCCGGTGAGCCCTCGTGGCCCTCGCCGTGGGGTGACGGCCGGCCGGGTTGGCACACCGAGTGCGTCGTGATGTCGCTCGATCTCCTCGGCGACGGCTTCGACATCCACGGCGGCGGGCAGGACCTCGCCTTCCCCCACCACGAGAACGAGCGGGCGCAGGCGGTGGCGGAGGGGCGCACGTTCGCCCGTCACTGGGTGCACAACGGGTTCGTCGAGGTGGCGGGCGAGAAGATGTCGAAGTCGCTCGACAACTTCACCGATCTGCTCGACCTCGTCGAGTGGGGCGATCCGCGCGCCTACCGCCTGCTCGTGCTGCGGTCGCACTACCGCGCGCCGATCGAGGTCTCCAAGGACACGGTGAAGGACGCGGAGCAGGCGCTCGAGCGGCTGGACTCGTTCGCTCGGCGATTCGCGGACGCCGCGTCAGGCCGTCCTGACGACGACGCGATCGCCCGCTTCCGCGACCTGATGGACGACGACCTCGGCACGCCCGCCGCCATGGCGTTGCTGTTCGACCTCGTCCGGCGTGCCAACGCCGACGACGATCGCGGCGCGGCGGCTGCCGCGTTCGAGATCTGCACGGCCGTCGGGCTCGAGCTGCGGACGTCTGCCGGTGACATCGCGGAGGACGCGCTGGCCGTGGCGCGCGAGCGCGACGAGGCGCGCGCCGCGAAGGACTACGCCCGATCCGACGCCTTGCGCGACCGTCTCACCGAGATGGGCTACGAGGTGAAGGACACGCCGAACGGCACGGAGCTCCGCCGCCGCTGACGCCTGAGGGTTACGGCAGGACGATGGTGACCGGTGGCAGGAGGCCGCCGGTGTCGATCGTCACCACAGTGCCGGCCGCCGGTGGCGGCGGTGGCGTCCCCACGACGACGCCGCCCACGTCCACACCTGCACCGTCGGTGCCGGCACCGACCGACACCCCGGTGCCGCCCACGTTGGTGCCCACGCCCGCGCCCGTCCCCGTGCCGTCCGTGGCGGCGGGGGGCGGTGTCGTGGCCGGGTCGGTGGTCGGATCGTTGGTCGCACCGCCGGGCGCCGTGCCGGGGGCGTTGCCCGCGGTCGGGTTGGCGGCGACGGCGCCGCCGGCGCTGGCGACGCCCGCCGCGACCTGGCCGGCGACGTTCGACGGGCGCGTCGTGCGCGTGGCCTCGACGTTCGTGCCGCCGGTCGTGCCCGTGAAGGGTGTGAACGGCGACGTCGGCACCTGGGTGACCGCGCCACTCGCCAGCTGGCCGCTCGAGACCGGCGCCGCGATCTGCGGCGCGTTGTGCTCGGGACGCGAGCTGAGCACGACGGCGCACGCCACGCCGGTGGCGAAGACGGCGGCCGCCGCGCCCGCGACCGTGCGCTCCACCCACGGCGTGACCGGCACGATGGTGGCGAGCCCGTGGCGTTCCTGCTTGCTCAACTCGTCCTGCCACGCGTGCCACCGGGCCACCGTGCGCAGCTCGAGCGTGTCGGACATCGGCACGACGAGCGCCCGCAGTTGCCGGACGGCGTCGTTGCGATCGAAGACGCGGCCACCGGTGCGGAGGTAGCGCTCGCGCAGGCCGGTCTCGGCGCGGCCCACGAGCGCGGTCGCACCCTCGACCGAGAGGCCGAGGATCGGCGCAACTTGCGCGGGCGTGCCGCCCTCCACGGCGGTGAGCCACAGCGCGGCGCGCCACCGCTCGGGCAGACGGCGGAAGGCCGCCACCATGTCGTTGGGTGGCGCGTCGATCGGCGCGTCCTCCTTGCGGCCGGCGTGGGCGGCGGCCTCCACGCTGGCGCGCGCCACTTGCAGGCGGAACGGGAGCGCGAGCGTCGTGGTGCGGCGCTGGAGCCGGCGCAGCGCGGCAGGGAAGCCGTGCGCGACCGACTGCTCGGCGATCGTGGTGCTGCCGGCGACGGCCAGCGACAGCCGCCAGGCGGGATGGGCGTGACGGCGGAACAGCTCGACCAGCGCGGCGCGGTCGCCGGTCTGCGCTCGCAGGACCAGCCTGGCCTCGGATTCGTCGTTGGTCTCGAGGGACGGGTGCGATGACGGTGCGGCCACGGGGCCCCCTCTTGGTGGTGCGGAGCGAGACGCCAACGGTTCATTTCGCCACGTTCCGTCGTGGCACCTTCCGGTCGGTCGACTTGACGGCGGGTGGCGCGGCGACGTGGGCTGACCGTCGTGCCCGGGCCGCGGTCGAAACGCGAACGACGACCGCTGCCGCCCGGCTTCGGCGTCATCTGGACGACGGTCGCACTCGATCTCGTGGGCTTCGGGATCCTGTTCCCCGTGCTCGCCCGCTACGCCCGGGACGCGGGCGCGTCGGCGACGACGGCGGGGCTCGTGGTGGCGTCGTTCTCGATCGCGCAGCTCGTGTTCGCCCCGCTGACCGGCCGCCTGTCCGATCGGGTCGGGCGCAAGCCCGTCATCATCCTGTCGCTGGTGGGCACCGCCATCGGCAGCCTGCTCACGGGCCTGGCGGGCTCGCTGTGGCTGCTGTTCCTCGGTCGCATCGTCGACGGCGCGAGCGGTGCCAGCGTGTCGGTGGCGCAAGCGGCGGTGACCGACGTCGCGCCGCCGGAACAGCGTGCGCGGCTGCTCGGCCTGCTCGGCGCCGCGTTCGGCGCGGGGTTCGCGCTCGGTCCCGCCATCGGCGGCGTCGCCGCGCTGGTGAGCCACCGCCTCCCGTTCTTCATCGCGGCCGCCATCGCCGCCGTGAACGCGCTCGCCGCCGTCCGCCGCCTGCCGGAGACCCACCCCGACCACTCCTCCGCTTCAAAGCGCGTGGAAGGCGGCGCCGCAGCCACCGGCGCGCGCAGAACCCGCGAGGACGGCGCGTGGCGGCGCTTCGTCGTCGTGACGTTCGTGTCGCTGGTCGCGTTCAGCGGCTTCGAGGCGACGTTCTCGTTGCTCACCGAGTCGCGGTTCGACCTCACCGAGAGCGCCACGTACGGCGTGTTCTTCCTCATCGGGATGGGGCTCGTGCTCGTGCAGGGCGGCTTCATCCATCCGGTCGTCGAGCGTCTCGGTGAGCTGCGCACGGTGCGCACGGGTCTGGCGTGCAACGCCGTCGGGCTCGCGCTGGTGGCCGCCGACGCGGGATGGGCAACGCTCACGCCCGCGCTACTGCTGCTCGTCGTCGGGCAGGGGCTCGTCACGCCCACGTTGTCGTCGCTCGTCGCGGGCCGCATCGGTCACGAACGGCGAGGCAGCGCGCTCGGCGTGCAGCAGTCGGCCGGCGGCCTCGCCCGCTCGGTCGGCCCCGCGCTGGGCGGCTTCCTGTTCGGTTGGTCCGTGCCGGCGCCGTACCTCGTCGGTGCGGTGCTCGTCGTCGGCGCCCTCCTGCTTGTGCCCCGTTCGTCGGGGGAGGGAATTGAACGACAGCTTTCGACCCTCTAACGTCTCGTAGTTACCCGTCGGTAACTTGCAGAGGTGGCGCATGGCCGAGTTCTCCCTCGCCCTCAACGAGGACCAGCTCCAGATCCAGAAGTGGGTCCACGACTTCGCCGAGGACGTCATCCGTCCCGCGGCCGAGGAGTGGGACGAGCGGGAGGAGACCCCGTGGCCGATCATCGAGGAGGCGGCCAAGATCGGCCTGTACTCCTTCGACTTCATCGCCAACGCCTTCTCCGACCCGACCGGCCTGATGATGCCGGTGTTCAACGAGGAGCTTTTCTGGGGTGACGCCGGGATCGGCCTCGCCATCGTCGGGACGACGCTCGGCGTCGCCGGCATCTTCGGCAACGGCACGCCCGACCAGATCATGGAGTGGGTGCCGCAGTGCTTCGGCACGCCCGACAAGCCCGCCCTCGCCGCGTTCGCGGTGAGCGAGCCCGACGCCGGTTCCGACGTGTCCTCGTTGAAGACGCGCGCCGTCTACGACGAGGCGAAGGACGAATGGGTGCTCAACGGCCAGAAGACGTGGATCACGAACGGCGGCATCGCCGACATCCACGTGGTCGTCGCGTCGGTCGAGCCGGAGCTCAAGGGTCGTGGGCAGGCGAGCTTCGTGATCCCGCCCAACACCCCCGGGCTGTCGCAGGGCTCGAAGTTCAAGAAGATGGGCATCCGGGCGTCGCACACGGCCGAGGTCGTGCTCGACGACGTGCGCGTGCCCGGCTCGTGCCTCCTCGGTGGCAAGGAGAAGCTCGACGAGCGTCTCGCCCGCGCCCGTGAGGGGGCGAGCGCGCACGTGCAGGCCGCGATGTCCACGTTCGAGGCGTCGCGTCCCATCGTCGGATCGCAGGCGATCGGCATCGCGCGCGCCGCGTACGAGTACGCGCTCGAGTACGCGAAGGAGCGCAAGCAGTTCGGCAAGCCGATCATCCAGAACCAGGCGATCGCGTTCACGCTCGCCGACATGGCGACGGAGATCGACGCCGCCCGCATGCTGGTGTGGCGCGCGGCGTGGTTGGGACGCAACGGGCAGTTCAAGAACGGCGAGGGCTCGATGTCGAAGCTGAAGGCCGGACGCGTCGCGGTCTGGTCCACCGAGCGCGCCATCCAGATCCTCGGTGGCTACGGCTACGTCCGCGAGTACCCCGTCGAACGGTGGCACCGCGACGCGAAGATCTACGACATCTTCGAGGGCACCGAGCAGATCCAGCAGCTGGTCATCGCCCGCGCCATCAGCGGCATGCGCATCGAGTAGCCGTCCTCGACCCGGGGGAGGCCCGTGTAAGGTCCGGCCCGCCCCGTTGGAGGGTGAGCCACTTCACGATGCGAACCGCCGGACTCGTTCTCCTCATCGTCGTCTCGCTCGGCTTCGACTTCACCAACGGGTTCCACGACGCCGCCAACGCGGTCGCGGTGTCGATCACCACGCGGGCGTTGCGGCCGATGACCGCGCTCGGCATGGCGGCGCTGCTCAACGTCGTCGGCGCGCTGGTCTCGACGCGCGTGGCGGCGACGGTCGGGTCCGGGATCATCACCGCGCCCTCGGGCAGCCACGGCCTCGTGATCGTCTTCTCGGCGCTGGTGGGCGCCATCCTCTGGAACCTGCTCACGTGGCGACTCGGGCTGCCGTCGTCGTCGACGCACGCCCTCATCGGTGGCCTCATCGGCGCCGCGGTCGCGTCGGCGTCCACGGTGAAGTGGTCGGGCGTCGTCGACAAGGTCATCGTGCCGATGCTGGCATCGCCCGTCATCGGGCTGCTGCTCGGCTACCTCGTGATGGTCGCGATCCTGTGGCTGTTCCGCCGGGTGCGTCCCAACACGGTCAACCGCGGCTTCCGGCGCGGGCAGACCGCCTCGACGGCGGCGATGGCGTTCAGCCACGGCACGCAGGACGCGCAGAAGACGATGGGCATCATCACGCTCGCCCTCGTGACGACCGGGCACCTCGACCACTTCCACGTCCCGTTGTGGGTCGTGCTCGCGGCAGCCTCGGCGATGGGCCTCGGCACGCTCGCTGGCGGCTGGCGCGTCATCCGCACGCTCGGGAGCCGCATCACCCCGCTCGACCCCCCTCGCGCGTTCGCGGCGCAGACGGCGGCATCGACGGTGCTGCTCGTGTCGGCCTACGGGTACGCGATGCCGGTGTCGTCGACCCATGTCATCACCACGTCGATCATGGGTGCGGGTGCGAGCCGAAGGCTGTCCGCCGTGCGGTGGGGCGTGGCGCAGCAGGTCGTCGTGGCGTGGATCCTCACGATCCCCGGGTCTGCGCTGGCGGCGTGGGTCGCGTACCACGCCGTCCACACGTTCGTGAACTGACCGCTACGAATTCTTGACGAGGATCGACTCGACGACGTCGGAGACGTCTTCGATGGCGTTGAGGGAGTCCTCGAGCGCTTGCACGATGTCCTTCCACTTGAGGACCTCGAGCGCGTCGTACGCGCCGCCGAAGAGCGTCGCCATGCAACGGCGCGACAGCACGTCGCCGTGGCGCTCGAGGTGCTCGATCCGCTCGAGGTGGTAGCGCGCGCCTTCCTTGCGTTGCAGGCAACGCATCAGCTCGACCAACTCGTCGGTCATCGTGACGAGGATGTCGGCCAACTCCGGCACCTCCGGAAGCGGCTCCTTCACGCCGACGAGCTCGATCAGGGAGGCCGCCGCGAACATGTCGTCGACGACGTCGTCGATCTCCTCGGTGAGCGCGTGGATGTCTTCACGGTCGTACGGCGTCACGAAACTCGCGTCGAGTCGGCGGAGGAGCTCCACGGTGAGCTCGTCACCACGGCGCTCGAACGACTTGATGTTCTCGAAGTGGTCGGGCAGGTCGCTGAACGACACGATGAGCTTGTTGACCTCGTCCGCGCAGTCGCGCGCGTTGACGGCGGCGGCGACGAACAGGTCGAAGAACCCGTCGTCGGTGGGGACGACGCGGAACCGGCTCAGGCTGCTCAGCGCGCGGCGAACGAGCCCGCGCTTCGCGTTCGGCTCGGCCGGCGCCGCGGAACGCGTCCCGGTCAGCTGCCGGAGTCGCGACAGCCGGCGCGGCGCCGCCATCGCGTCGATGCGACGGGCGAGGTTCACGGCGTGGTCGCCGAGCCGCTCGTAGAAGCGCGCGATCAGCGCGAGCTCCGCCGCTGCCGTCGGGTCGAGGTTGGCGAGCACGGCATCGCTCACCAGTTGGGCTGCGAGCTCGTCGAGGTCGTCGTCGGTGGCGCTCAGCTCGAACGCGGCGTCGCGTGAGCGACGGCGATAGGCCTGTGCTGCGATGCGCCACATGCCGATCGCCTTCTCGGAGAGCTGCTCGATCAGCCCGCGCGCCTTGGGCGACACGGCCGACGCGAGGTGACGTTGGGCGCGTTGCGCGATGTGCTCGGCGAGGTCGGCGCTGCGCTCGAGCTCCGGCACGATCTGGAGCACCGACACGAGGTTCTCCAACTCGACCGGATCGGCGGGTGCCTGCGCGAGCCGCTCCTTGATGAGCGCGATGAGCGCCTCGCAGCGCTCGTCGATGGCCTTGTCGTCGGCGATCACCTGCGCTGCCCGCTCGACGTCCTGGTCGAGCAGCGCGTTGGTCGCCCACCCGATGCTCTCGCCCACGAGCGTGAAGATCACGAGAACGGCGTCGTCGATCCGCCGCTGCAGCCCTGCGCCGTCCGCACCGTCCACGTGCCAGACGCTACTTCGGCGTCGACCGCCGTCCGGCGAGCCCGGTGGCGGTGGCGCCGCGTGCGCCGTGTCGCGCTGATCTCGGTCGGGCGCCGTCATGTGATCGTGCGTTGGCGGTCGCTGTGGCGTTCGTCCTCGATGCGATCGCCGAGCTGCACGACGCGCAGGCTCGTGACGAGCCCGACGCCGCCGACGACGTTGCCGAGCGTGTACCAGGCTGCGGTCGTGACCCAGTCGAGGTAGCCGAACGGCGCGCCGTGTTGCAGCGCGGCGAACATCTCGAGTGACACGACGATGACGTGGTTGAGCGGCGCCGCGGCGAGCACGAACGCGGCCACCACTGCGGCGACGAGCTTGCCGCCGACGGAGTCGGTCGAACGTTCCATCCACGTCATGAGCGTGATGACCGCGCCGCCGAGGATCGCGCCCGCGAACGACCGCCACCCGATGCCGATGCTCGGGTAGTGGGCGCCCACCTCGACAGCGACGCTGCCGACGCGCGGGAACGCCGACACGACGAGACCCATCACCAGCCACCCGGCGACGAGGTTGGCGGCGAGCGTCCCCGCCCACAGGCGCCCGACGTGGCTCCACTTCGCCTTGCGGGCGAGGACGGCCGCGATCGGGACGAGGAAGTTCTCCGTGAACAGCTCGCTGCTCGCCAGCGTCAACGCGATGAAGCCGATGGAGAAGGCGAGCGAGGCGAGCGTCTCCGAGTGGGTGTCCGCCTTCACGAGGTAGAGCGCGAACACGCCGACGGCCACGTCCGCCCCGCCGACCAGCCCGGTGGCGATGAGCGACGGCGTCGTGCGCTCCACCCGGTGCACGCCCTCGTCGACGGTGCGTTGCAGCGTGGCGGTGAGCTGGTCCTCCTCCGGCTCCTCCACCCCTCGGGCCTGGTCGGCGCGGTCCTCGGTCGGCATGTCCCGACCTCTGTACCCGTCGTGGCGGGTCCGAGTCAGGACGTGAGCTGCTGCACCAGCGCGCCGTAGGCCATCAGGTGGCGATCGCCCACGAAGGCGTCGCTGACGTGCTGCCGTGCCGCCTCGCCGAGCGCGTGCACCCGCGCCGGTTCCGCGAGCAGGTCGACCACGGCATCGGCGAAGGCATCGAGGTCGCACGGGTCGTCGAGCAGCACGCCGGTGCCGGGCACGACCTGGTCCACGATGCCGCCGACGGCGGACGCCACGACCGGTTTCGCCTTCCACATGCCTTCGGCCACGGTGAGCCCGAAGCCCTCCGCGAGGCTCTTCTGGACGACGACCGTCGACCACCGTTGCAGCGCGTTGACCATGACGGCGTTCTCGTCGACGTCGTCCATCGGCAGCGACACGAGACGGATGCGGTCCTGCTGCGCGCGTGGCAGCGACTTCCACGCCTCGGTGCACGACGCCAGCACCTCGGCGCCCTCGGGATCGTCGGCCACCCCCTCGGTCGAGGGGCCCACCAGCGCGAGCTGCGCGTCGACGCGCCCGGCGACGCCGTCAGCGAAGCCGCGCAACACGCCTTCCATGTCCTTCAGGCGGTCCCATCGCGACACCTGCACGACCACCGGCAGCGCGGCATCGAGCGGTTCGCCGCCGACGATCGAGGCCGTGTGCACGACGTGCCCCTCGGTGCCGTCGCGCCGCTGGAACGTGACGGGCTCGCCGCGCCCGCCGCCGCCGACGACACCGATCGATCGCACGATGCGCGCCACGTCGTCGTCGCCCAGGTCGCGGTTCTTCGGTGCGAACGGATCGATCGACGGGGGGATGATGTGCGCCCGCCCGTCGATGCCCTCGGGCACGTGTTGGCGCCGTGAGAAGACGAAGGAGTCGGCGGGCTCGATGTACGGCAGCAGGAACGACCACGCCTCCCGCGTGTGCTCGTTCGGCTCGTCCGCGCCGATGTGGCACCGCCACACGACCTTCGCGCCGTGCTCGCGCAGCGGCGCGACGAGCCCTGCGGTCTGCGGGTCGTGCAGGAGCACGATGTCACCGGCGTGCACGCTGCCGACGAGTGCGGCGGCGTTGTCCCCCGTGACGCGGTCGTAGTGGCGGTGCTCGGCGCCGCCGAGCCCGCCGTCGTCGCCCGCCATGCCGTGGATCCGGTTGTGGATGCGCTTCGTGATCCGGAAGAACTCGGGGTCGCCGGCGGCCACCAGCCAGCGCACGTCGAGGCCCGCCCCGCGCGTGTAGCCGAGCAGCACCTGCAGCATCTCGGCGACGCCGCCGCCGGACGCCGTCGAGTTCACGTTCCACACGGTGTGCCCTGCCAGCTCCTCGCGCGCCAGTGCCGCCGCCTGCTCGAGCGCGGCGGCCCGCTCGGCACCGATCAACGGCTCGAGCCGTGCCAGCGGATGCGCCGGCACCATCACCTCCTGGAGCGCCATGGCCGAAGAGTTTGCCGGTTTCGGCGGAGGCGATCCCTACCTCGCGGTCGCCTGCCCGGCCGTGGCCGCGGCGCCCGCGGTGCTCTCGGGGCGCAGCGCGTCGCGCAGCTTGCGGAGGATCGCCTCCAGGTCGTCGCGCTCACGCGCGTCGAGATGCCGCGCGAACACGTCGTCGAGGTCCGCCACGTGCTTCGGGATGGCGCGTTCGATGCGGCGCCGACCCTTCGCGGTCAGCGTGCACCACGAGACGCGGCGGTCACTGGGGCAGGCCTCACGCTTCACGAGACCCGCCTCCTCCATGCGGTCGACGGCGCGCGTCAGCCCGCTCGAGGTGATGAGCACCTGGTGCGCGAGGTCGGTCATGCGCAGGCGTCCGTCCGGGCTGCGGGCGAGACGGAGGAGCACCTCGAACCACTGCCGGCTGAGGCCGGCATCGCGCTCGAGCCGGCGCTCGAGCTCCGTGCTCAGCCCGGCGTGCGTCTCGAACAGCAGTCCCGCCAGCGTGAGGCGTGCGTCGTCGAGGGCGCAGGCGTCGGAGGTCACGATGCCACCGTAGGGACGGGTCGTTGCGTCCGCAACGATCTTCGGGAATACCGTTGTCCACACAATGTTTGCTTACACAACTATTGTGCTGACAACGGAGGAGCCCTCCCATGAGCCAGACCGTCGAGACCGGAACCGTCACCCGCACCGTGGACGGCGTCGAGGTGCCGCTGCCCGGTACGTACGCCCTCGACACGGCCCACACCCGCGTCGGGTTCGTCGTCCGTCACCTGATGGTGTCCAAGGTGCGCGGCCACTTCGACCGCTTCCACGGGGACATCGTGATCGGCGACGACCCCACCGAGTCGTCCGTGCAGGTCGAGGTCGATCTGACGTCGGTCACCACCGGTGACGCCAAGCGCGACGACCACCTCCGTTCGCCCGACTTCTTCCACGTCGACGAGCACCCGACGATGTCGTTCGCGTCGACCGCGGTGCGGCGGGGCAAGGGCGACCGGTGGACCGTCGAGGGCGACCTCACGATCGCGGGCGTGACGCGCCCGATCGAGCTCGAGGTCACGTTCGAGGGCGCGGCGCAGTCGCCGTGGGGCACGACGAGCATCGGCTTCAGCGCCACTGGCAGGTTGAACCGCGAGGACTTCGGTCTGAACTGGAACCAGGCGCTCGAGACCGGCGGCGTGCTCGTCGGCAAGGACGTCACCCTCGAGCTCGAGGCCGAGGCGATCCTCCAGTAGCTACGGGCGGGCGCGGTCGGGCGCGTCGGTCGCCGTCGTGGCTCGGATGCCGCGCAGGCCGGCCCAGGCGAGCGCGGCGACGTGGCGGGCGAGATCCTCGGGCGAGCCCGACATGTCGGTCGTCACCCAGTGGCGGCTCGTGCCCTCCGCGAGGCCGACGATGCCGTGCGCCAGCAGGCGGCGGCGCTCGGGGTCGAGTCCGTCGACGTCGATGAGCACGGCGATGCTGTCCGCGATCGACAGCTCGACGGCCCGCACGGCGTCGGCGAACTCGACGTCGCGGCGGGCGCCGCTGCCGAACAGCAGCTGGAACGCCGCGCGCTGCTCGGCCACGAACGTGAAGTAGGCGACGAACCCGGCGACGACCTGCTCGCGCGGGTTCGTCGCCTCGGACGTGGCCTTGCCGATGGCGTCGCGCAGGCGGCCGCCGACGTCCTCGAGGAGCTCGAGGTACAGCTCGCGCTTCGAGCCGAAGTGCTGGTACAGCACCGGCTTGGTGACGCCGGCGGCGTCGGCGATGTCGTTCATCGACGTGGCGTGGTAGCCGCGGTCGGCGAACACCGAGAGCGCGGTGTCCAGCAGCTGGCGGCGCCGCCGGGCGGCGGGGAGGCGGGCGGCGGGCGCCCGTGGGAGCCGGGGGTTCGGAGCGTTCGTCACATCAGTGGACCGTGATCCGGTTCCGGGAGGAACCGGTGTCGATGATGGCGAAACCATGGCTCGTGAGGCCAGCCCGGCAGGTACCCGCGACGACGACCCGGCGTCCCCCGGAGCCGTTCCGTCCGCTGCCGGCGCGCAAGATGGGGGTCAGCCTCCTGGCCACGCAGGCCCGCCGTCGCCGGTATCGCGGCACGCTCCCGCCGCGTGCCGGCCACGCAGGCTGGTAGTTGCTCCCGGTGTCCGTCGTGCCTACGGCCTCGCGTCGTAGGCACGACGAGACCGTTCAGTAGTTGATGACGGAGCGCGCCACCTCGCCGGCCTCCATCGCCTTGAACGCGTCGTTGACGTCGTCCACGGAGATGCGACGCGAGATCAGCTCGTCGAGCTTGAGCTGACCGTTCTTGTAGTACTCGAGCAGCCGCGGCACGTCCTGCTGCACGTTCGACGACCCGTACCAGCAGCCCTTGATCGTCTTCGCCATCAGGACGACGCCGAAGAACGCGGGCAGCTCGAGCATGACCTCCATGCGGGGGACGCCGACGAGGATCGCCTCGCCACCGCGCCGGGTCATCATGATCGTCTGCTCGATCGTCGGCTTCAGGCCGATGACCTCGAACGCGACGTCCACGCCGCGCTGCTCGGTGAGGTCCATGACCTTCGACACCGGGTCGCCCTCGCTCGCGTTGACGAGCGTCGTGGCACCGAAGTCCTTCGCCATCTCGAGCTTGTTGGGGAGCATGTCGATGGCGATGATCTCGCTCGCGCCGGCGATCTTCGCGCCCTGGATCACGTTCAGGCCCACGCCGCCGCACCCGATGACCGCGACCGTGTCGCCCTGCGCGATGTCCGCCGTGTTGAGCGCGGCGCCGACGCCGGTGAGCACGCCGCAGCCGATGAGCGCAGCGATCTCGAACGGGATGTCGTCGGGGATCTTCACCGCGCCGATGGCGGGGATGACGGCGAGCTCCGAGAACGTGCCGGAGCACGCCATCTGCTTCACCGGCTCACCGTCGCGCGAGAACCGGGTCGACCCGTCGAGCAGCCCACCGGTCGCCATCGCCATGCCGCCCGCCTCGCACAGGTAGCCCTGGCCGTGCGTGCAGAAGTAGCACTGCCCGCACTGCGGCACCCACGACACGACGACGTGGTCGCCGACCGCGAGCCCCTCGACGCCCTCACCGACCTCGACGATCTCGCCCGCGCCCTCGTGGCCGAGGACCATCGGGAACGCGCCCATCAGCGTGCCGTTCTGCACCGAGAGGTCGGAGTGGCACACACCCGACGCGCCCATCTTCACCTTCACCTCGCCGGCGTGCGGTGCTTCGAGCTCGAGGTCCTGGATCTCGAGCGGCTCGTTGAGCCCGGTGCAGACGGCTGCCTTCGGCATTGCGGGTCCCCCTGTCGGCGACGTTGAACTGACGGGTGCGCATCGAGCGGACGGATCCGTCGCTCGATGCACGACGGTTGTGCCGGCGACTCTTGCACCGGCTCGCGTCAACGGCCAAGTTCACGATCCTCGCGGTCGGCCGCCTTCACGGCGTAGCCGAACACGATCGCCGGGGCGAGGACGAGCGACCCCACCACGAGGCAGGTGACGATGACGGTGACGAGCGCGCCGGAGTACCCCACCACGAAACCGACGACGAAGCAGACGATGGCGACGGCGAACAAGCCGTAACCGACGCGCTGTCCGGCGTCGGTGAGCCGGCCGATGCGGCGCCGCTTGGCAACGACGGGATCGACGGTGCTGCTGTCGGGATCGGCGGTGACGGCGTCGCTGCGGTCGGCGTCCTCGTCCGGTGCTTCGCTCACGGCAGCCAGCCTGCACCGGCGAGCAGCGCCTCGAGGTCGTCACGGACACGGTCGTGGGAGAAGTGCTCGACGGCGACGCGGCGATTGTGCTCGAGCAGCGTCGCGTCCGGGGCGCGCAGGAACGCGTCGGCGGCGTCGACGCCCTCGTCCGTCGTGGCGTCGAACCATCGGAACCCGAAGGCGCGCAGTTCCGTGGCGACGTCGTAGCGGCCGACGATGGCGGGACGCCGGTGGATGGCGGCCTCGACGGGTGGGTTGCCGAACCCTTCGCGCGTCGACGGGAACACGACGAGATCGGCGGCGGCGTACGCGTCCTCCATCGATCCCGGGCTCGGCTCGTGGACGACTCGGCAGCGGGCGGTGGCGAGGGCGGCCGCGAGATCGTCGCCGTACCCGTCCTCGCTCGGGCCGAGCAGCCAGTACGTGGCGTCGAGCGCGGTCGCGATCTCGATCGCCCGCGGGATGTTCTTGCGGGGGATCGCTCGCACCGGGTGCACGACGAGGCGCTCGTCGTCGGCGACGTCGAGCTTGCGGCGCGTGGCGTCACGGTCGCCCGGCGCCGGGTGCACCTCGAAGCCGTTGTAGATGCGCTCGGCGCGGATGCCGCGCGCCGCGAACTCGTGGCGCGTGTGCTCGTTGATCACGACGTGGCGCCACGCGGGATCGTCGAGTGGAAGTTCGGTGACGTGCGCGAAACGGGGGAGCTGCCACGGGGGATCGTGATGGCGCACGAGCGCGGGCCGTCCGGCGAGCACCCGGGCCACCGCGCGCGACGCCGGTAGGTTCATCGGGATCGTGCAGAGGTTCTCGACCACGACGAGGTCGGCGTCGTCGAGCGCGGCGCGCACGTCGCGTTCGTCGGGCGCCGTGCCCGCGTCGATGGCGAGCGAGCGGATCGTGCGGTCGACCGGGCCGTCGCCCGCCACGGTGAGCACGGTGAAGCCGAGCTCGGTCAGCGCCCGCTGCCACTGCGCGGCGACGACGGAGACTCCGTCCGCCATCCCGAGGCGGAACGACACGATGGCGCACACCAGCATCGGACGATGACCGTACCGAGCGAACGGGTGCGCGCCGTCATGGAGGCGCACTGGCGCCCCGAGGGCTACACCGTGCCGAACGGCGTCACGTACCCGTTCCGGTGGCTGTGGGACTCGTGCTTCCACGCGATCATCTGGGCCGCGCTCGGCGACGCGGATCGTGCGTGCACCGAGCTCGCGTTCGTGTTGCGGGCGCAGGACGACGACGGCTTCGTGCCCCACGTCGACTACACCGCGGCGCCCGCGCACCACGCCGGGTTCTGGGGGGTCGAGGGACACTCGACGATCACGCAACCGCCGATGTACGGCCATGCCGTCGCCGCGTTGCGCCGGCGCGGCATCGACGTCGACGACGAGCTCGTCGAGCGCGCCCGCCGCGGGATCGAGTTCTTCCTCCGCGCCCGTACGCACCCGAGTGGGCTCGTGCGCGCCGTGCACCCGTGGGAGACGGGGTGCGACGACAGTCCCCGGTTCGACCACTGGGGCGCGGCGGATGCGGCGCGCTGGTACGACGTGAAGGGCGAGCTCGTGGCATCGCTGCCGGACAACGGCTTCGACTGCGCGCCGGTGTCGTTGACCGCGCTCGTCGCGTGGAACGGACGCGAGCTCGGCATGGACACCGGCGCGCTCGTCGACGCACTCGCGTCCCGGTGGGACGGCGCGCGCTGCACGTGGGTCGACGGCGGTGACGGGGCGTCGACGTCGGGACGGACGCGCACGCTGGAGGCCCTGCTGCCGCTCCTCGTGCTCGACCAGCCCTCGGCGATGGCGGAGGTCACGGATCCCGCCGCGTTCGGTGCGCCCTTCGGCCCCACCGGCGTGGACCGGCGGGAGCCGGCGTTCGATCGTCGCCGGTACTGGCGCGGCCCCGTGTGGCCGCAGCTCGCCTACCTGCTGTGGTGCGCGGGGGCGGACGTGGGCGCGTCGACGGTGCGGGGCGCGACCGCGTCCGGCCTGTCGGAGTACTGGGACCCCGACTCCGGCGACGCGCTCGGCGCCACCCCCCAGTCCTGGACCGGCCTCGCCCTGCTCATGGCCCCGTCCCCTCCTCCCCCTCCGAATGTTGGTGCGATGTCGGCGTCATAGCGCCCTGTTCGCACCAACATTCGAGGGTGTTGGCGGCGGAGGAGGTGGGCGAGGACGTCGATGGTCGCCACGAAGATGATGAGGTCGCCGAAGGAGACGACCTGGTGGAGAGGGCGGACGGGGACGATGTCGCCGAGAAACGTCAGGCGGTCGCTCGACGTCGCCACGTGGCGCGGGCCGGCCAGTTCGACGAAGTCGACATCCGCGGCAGCGACGACGTGCGCGTCGACGAGCGCGTCGCGCCGCACCGGCATGCCGCCGTCGACGGCGATGGGGACGACGTTCGCGGCGAGCCCCACGAGCAGCACGCCGACACCGGTGAGGTGCAGGTTCACGACGGCGAACACGACCAGCGCGGCCGCACCCAGCAACGCGAGCGCGACCGCGCCCCCGCCGCTGCCGCGCCCCGCGACGAACTGCAGCGCGACGCCGGCGACGAGCACCACGGGCCACTGGATGCGTGGTGACGCGAAGCGCGTCGGACGCGGCGGCAACGACAGTCCGATCGCCACCCCGAGCACCACGGCGATCGACGTCAGCGCCACACGGCGACCGTACCGGCGCGGCACTACGGTGCCTGTGATGGCGAGCGAAGCGGTGCTGCGCGACGTGTCCGACGGCGTCGCCACGTTCACGATCAACCGGCCCGATCGTCGCAACGCGCTCTCGTGGGACGTGATGACGGAGTTGCGCGAGGCGTTCGAGGCGGCGCGCCACGACGACACCATCCGCGTCATCGTGGTCACCGGCGCGGGCGACAAGGCGTTCTGCGCCGGTGCCGACCTCACGGGCATGGCAGGCGACGCGGGATGGGCGCAGCAACACGACGGACGGGGCGAGCTGGCCCGGCTGTTCCGCGCCATGTGGGAGTCGGGCAAGCCGACGATCGCGCGCGTGCGCGGCTACGCGCTCGCCGGCGGGTTCGGGTTGTGCCTCGCGTGCGATCTCGTCGTCGCCGCCGACGACGCGCAGTTCGGTACGCCCGAGATCAACGTCGGGTTGTGGCCGTACATGATCACGGTCCCGCTCGTGCGGTCGATGCCACCGAAGAAGGCGCTCGAGCTGATGATGACCGGACGGCGCGTCAACGCCGTCGAAGCGGAGCGCATCGGGTTCGTCACCCGCGTCGTGCCCGTCGACGAGCTGGACACCGCAGTGGACGCGCTCGCTCGTGAGTTGGCGTCCAAGTCCACGTCGATCATGCGACTGGGACGCGACTCGTTCTACGCGGTCTGGGACCAGTCGGCGGAGGACGCACTCCGTCTGCTCCATCCGATGCTCACGATCACGACCGCCACGGAGGATGCCGCCGAGGGCATCGCCGCCTTCGCCGAGAAGCGTCCGCCTCGATGGAAGGACCGCTGAGCGGCTAACCGAGTCGTTGCCGCAATGCCGCCGCCAGATCGGACGGCAGGCAACGATCGAACGCCTCGACGAACGCCTCCTTCGCCGTGGGGTCGAGCGTCCGCGGGTTCGGCTGCTGCGACGCGATCGACGAGAGCTGCTGCTCGTCGATGTGCGATGCCACCTGATCGGTCAGGCAGGTCGCCTGTTGCGCCGTCAGGCGTTCGGGTGCGCCCTGCACGACCGCGTCGGTGAAGGTCCGCGCCAACTGCTGCGCGCGAGGTGTGACCGATACGGACGGCACCGTCGACGGCGACGCCTTCGACGGGCCCTTGCTGCACCCGGCGGCCGCGACCGACAGCGCGAGCGCGAGCACGAGCGCGGCCACGACCCCCGTTCGGCGCACGCGGGCGAGTGTACGTTCGGGGCGATGGCCGACACCCCGAACCTGCACGACTGGAAGCCGCTGGTCGACGACGTCCGCGTGCGCAAGGAGACGGCGTTCGCGATGGGCGGTCCGGACCGCGTCGCCCGCCAACGCGACCTCGGCAAGCTTCCCGTGCGCGAGCGCATCGACCTGTTGCTCGACGAGGGAACGTTCGTCGAGTACGGCGCACTCGCCGATCACATGGACCCCGCGCTCGCAGAACGGGGCTCGCTCGCCGCCGACGGTGTCGTCACCGGCATCGGCCGCATCGACGGACGTCGCGTCGCGATCATCGCGTACGACTTCACCGTGATGGCGGGGTCGATGGGCAACGTCGGAGAGCAGAAGACGGCGCGCATGCGCGAGCTCGTGTTGCGCCAACGCATCCCCATCGTCTGGTTGCTCGACTCCGGTGGCGCCCGCATCCAGTCCACCTCCGGGTCGACGTTCGCGGGGGCAGGTGCGTTGTTCCGCGAGCAGGTGACGCTGTCCGGCGTCGTGCCGCAGGTGGGCGCCATGCTCGGCCACTGCGCGGCGGGCACGGCGTACATCCCCGCCCTCACGGACTTCGTCCCGATGGTGAAGGGCACGTCGTCGATGGCGCTCGGCGGCCGTCACCTCGTGAAGGCGGCGACGGGTGAGGACGTCACCGAGGAGGACATGGGTGGCTCGGCCGTCCACAACAAGGTGTCCGGGGTCGCCGACCAGGAGGTCGACTCCGACGAGGCGTGCCTCGCGATGGTGCGCCACTACCTGTCGTTCTTCCCGAGCCACAACCAGGAGCCGCCGCCCGTCATCGAGTGCGACGATCCCGTCGACCGCCGGTGCGAGGAGCTGTACGACATCGTGCCGACGGCACCGCGTCGCGCCTACGACACCCGCAAGGTGGTCGAAGCGATCGTCGACCACGGCGACTTCCTGGAGATGAAGCCGCAATGGGCGCGCAACATCGTCACCGCGCTCGCACGCGTCGGCGGCCACGCCGTCGGCATCCTCGCCAACCAGCCGATGGTGCTCGGCGGCGCGCTCGACGTGAACGCGGCGGACAAGGCGGCGCGGTTCGTGTGGTTGTGCGACGCGTTCGGCATCCCGCTCGTGTTCCTGCACGACGTGCCCGGGTTCATCGTCGGGTCGGCCGTCGAGAAGCAGGGCATCATCCGCCACGGTGCGAAGATGCTCTTCGCCGTGTCGGAGGCCACCGTCCCCAAGGTCTCGGTGGTGCTGCGCAAGAGCTACGGCGCGGGGTACTTCGTGATGAACGGTCTCGCCTACGAGGCGGACTACCTCGCCATCTGGCCCACGGCCGAGATCGCGGTGATGGGACCGGACGGCATGGTGAACATCACCATGCGCAAGCAGCTCGAGCAGATCCCCGAGGGCAAGGAGCGCGACGAAGCGCGCATCGCGATGGCAGAGGAGTTCCGCAAGAACATCGATCCCTACATCGCCGCCGGCCACGCGCAGGTCGACGACGTCATCGACCCCGCCGACACCCGTCTCGCCATCTGGCGCGGGCTGGAGGTGTCGGCGACGAAGACCGTCCAGCGTCCGTGGCGCAAGCACGGCGTGCTGCCGGTCTGACGATCACCCCGCCAGCCACGCCTGTCGTGCAGTGACCCCCCGGATTCGATGGTCACTGCCCGACGGCCGGCACGAAGCCGAGCGTCGGCGTCAGGGTTCGGGCTTCACACCGGTGAGCAGGAGCTCGGTCATCCGGCGGGGCGCCTCGGAGAGCAGCGGGAACAGGACGGCGCGCTTCGGGTAGCGGACGTGGCGGCGGTCCTTGCGCACCGCGTCGACGGTGGCGCCGGCCAGCGTGTCGAGCGGCGTGTCGGTCACCAGGTGCAACCGGTAGCCGCGCTGGAAGCTCTTGGCCGTCGGGCGGTAGTCGTTCACGTGCGTCAGCATCTCGGTCGGCACGCCCGCCATCTCGACCAAGGTCGTGCCGATCGGCTGCTTCTTCAGGTCGGCGCGCAGGCCCGCGGTGAAGTGGGACAGGCCCGCCTTCGTGGTGGAGTACGCCGTCAGCCCCGGGTAGACGCCACACGCGGCGAGCGACGAGATGTTGACGATGTGGCCGCCGCCGCGACGCAGCATGCGCGGGATGACCTGGCGGCACAGCTCCATCGGCGTCGTGAGGTTGATCTGGACGATGCTCGCCACGTCGTCCGCGGTGTGGTTCCACAGCGCGTCGCCGAGGTCGATACCGGCGTTGTTCACGAGGACGTCGACCGGGCCCGCTTCGTCCTCGACGCGGTGGATCAGCGTCGCCACCTGCGCGCGGTCGCCGAGATCGGCGGGATGGGCCGTGCCCCCGAGGTCGGCCGCCAGCTTCTGGATCGCCTCGGCGGAACGGGCCACGAGCGCGACCAGCGCCCCCTCCGCCGCGAACTTCCTCGCCAGCGCTTCGCCGATGCCCCGCGATGCGCCGGTGACGAGCACCCGCTTGCCCCGTAGTTCCATGACGCCCCCCTGTGTCGCCGCGAGGCGAGGCTACTCACTAGGGTGCGCCGCCGTGCCCGAGGTCCGCGCCGAGATCACCGCCAACGTGTGGCAGGTCCGTGTCGAGGTCGGCCAGCGTGTCGAGGTCGGCGACGAGCTCGTGATCCTCGAGTCGATGAAGATGGAGATCCCCGTCGTCGCGCCTGTGGCGGGCACGGTCAGCTCGATCGCCGTCGCGCCCGACACGCAGGTGCAGGAAGGCGACCTCGTCGCCGTCATCGACGAGTGATCCACCACGAACGACGCGGCGCGGTTGCCGTCGTCACCATCGACCGTCCCGAACGACGCAACGCGGTGGACCACGACGCGCTCGACGGGTTGCTGCGCGCACTCGACGACGCGAGCGACGCAGCTCCCTCGACGCGCGCGCTCGTGCTCACGGGCGCGGGCGACAAGGCGTTCTGCGCGGGTGCGGACCTCACCGGGTTGGAGGACGCATCGTTCGCGGCCGCGCTCGGCACGGTGCTGCGCCGGCTGCGCGACGCGCCGTTCGTGACGATCGCGGCGGTCGACGGCCCTGCGCTCGGTGCGGGCATGCAGCTCGCCATCGCCTGCGACCTGCGCGTCGCGTCGCCACGCGCCCGCTTCGGGATCCCCGCCGCCAAGCTCGGTCTCATGGTCGACCTGTGGACCGTGCAGCGGGTGGCGTCGCTGGCCGGTCACGGACCGGCGCGCGCGGTCCTGCTCGCGGCGGACGTGATCGACGGCGATGCCGCGGTGCGCCTCGGCCTCGCGCAACGGAGCGGCACGCTCGACGACGCGCTCGCGTGGGCGGACGACATCGCCGCGCTCGCGCCCCGCACCATCCAAGGCCACAAGGTCGGTCTCGCCACGCTCGAGGGCACGGCATCGAGCGACGACTACGACGCGGCGTTCACCCGTGCGTGGTCGAGCGACGACCTCCGTGAAGGCCTGCGAGCGTTCCACGAACGGCGCCCGCCGCAGTTCCGCGGCGAGTGACCAGTCCCTGAACCACATCGGTCACCGCGCACGGGCGGAACCGACGAGCGGCGCGAAGTCCTGGTCGTGGAGCGCGCACACGACGTGACGTTCGCCGCCGGCCCACGACTTCTCGTCCGGCCGCGCGTTGGCGATGTCGAAGTGCGAGGCGAGGAAGTCGACGCCGGTGTAGCCGGCGAAGTCGGCGAGGCAGCGGTCGTCGGCGAACGCGGCGATGGCGACGTCACCCGGGTACGGCGCGTCGGGCCCGGACGGCTCGACCTCGACGGCGTACACCTCGTGCTGGTGGGGCCCGGCGCAGTCGACGACATGCGCGCCCGCGAGGTCGAGCGGGGCGTCCGTGCGGAACGTGTCGGTGTCGAAGCACTGCCCGACCGCGAGCGCGGACGGCGTCAGCTGTGGCGCACCGGCGGACGACGTGGTCGTGCCGCCACCGGCACTCCCGAACGGGTCGAGCGGGCGCGTCGTCGTGGTCGCGCCACGGCTGTGCCCGCCCGTGCAGGCGACACACGCGACCGCGCACACGACGACGGACGCGAACCGCGCGCGCCGCACGTCAGAAGTTCGAGGGGAGCAGGCGCGAGAAGTTCTCGAAGAAGAAGAAGAGCGCCACGAGGAAGAACGGCAGGCCGATGGCGTAGGACACCCACTTGCGCCAGCGACGCCCGACCCACCACGCCGCGAACCAGATGGCGGCGCACAGCAGACCGAAGAGGAACACGGGCAGCTTCGGCGCCCGCTTGCCCCCGAGCCCGAGGTCGAGTTGCTGCGGCGGCTTGCGGGGTGCGGCCGGCAGCGCGTTGCCCTGCAGCACCGCGGCGACGACGATGCGCTGCGCGGCGCTGTACTTGGGATGGCACGCGGTGAGCGTCAGGCGGTTGTCGTGGAAGTCGCCGAGGACCTCGACCGCGCTCGGCGCCACGATGGCGTGCGGGCTGCCGTCCGCCTGGGCGATCACCTTGTACGTGAACTTGCCCTGCACCGTCGTGATGACGATGTCGTCGCCGACGGCGAGGTCGTCGATGTTGGCGAACGGCGCGCCGTACGTCGTGCGGTGCCCGGCGATCCCCGCGTTGCCCTGCTGCCCCGGCAGCGGGGTGTCCGGGTAGTGGCCGGGCCCGTTCTTCAGGTCGTCGTCGCCGACGCCCTCGACCACGTAGGCGGACAGCCCGATCTTGGGGATCTCGATCTTGCCCAGCGCCTCGCCCTCGGGCGGGGCGGCGGTGGACGGCGCCACCGACGTGGGCGTCGTCTGCACCGTGGGGGAGTCCGACCCCGACGACCCCGACGACCCCGTCGACGCCGACGAGCCGGATGACCCCGACGACCCCACGGTCGGGCTGTCGTCGGTCTGTGCCACCTTCTGGTCGAACTGCTTGTGGAGGCGGTCCTGCGCCTGCGCCTCCCGGATCCCGGTGCCCCAGAGCTGGTACGCCACGAAGAGCAGGATCAGCACGCCCAGCGTGATCAGCGTCCGCCCGATGCCGCTGAGCACCTTGGCCAGTTTCACGGAGGACGACTGTAAAGCCCGTGCGCCCGTGGGCCCGTGCACGCGCATTGGTCGCCGCACCAGGGCACAAGTAGCCTCGCGGCGGTCCCATGGAGCACGTTGCCCCCGTTGTCCAGCTCCGCGCCGCGGTCTCGTTGCTCGGACGCTTCCCCGCCCTCGCCGGCGTCGACCTCGACATCGCCCACGGTGAGGTCGTCCTCGTCGAGGGACCGAACGGCGCCGGCAAGACGACGCTGCTGCGCACCTGCGCGGGGCTCGTCCCCGTGGTGGCGGGCACGGCCACCGTCGCCGGGTGCGACCTGACCACGGCGGACGGCCGCCGGGCGGTGCGCCGCCGGGTCGGCCTCCTCGGCCACACCACCGGTCTCTACGAGGACCTCACCGTCACCGACAACGTGCGCTTCTGGGCCCGTGCGTGCGGGGCCACGGCGGCGGAGGGCGATGCCGCCATGCGGGCGCTCGGCCTCGACGGGCGGTTGGCGGACGTCGTGGTGGCCAAGCTGTCCGCCGGCCAGCGCCGCCGGACGTCGCTCGCCGTGCTGGTCGCCCGCCGCGCCGAGGTGTGGCTGCTCGACGAGCCGCACGCGGGCCTCGACCAGGCGGGGCGCGACGTCGTCGACGGGCTCATCCGGGCCGCGGCGGCCGCCGGCGCCACCGTCGTCGTCGCGTCGCACGAGCTGGACCGAGCCGCTGCCGTTGCCGACCGCGTCGTCACCCTCACCGGCGGCACGGTCGTCCCGCCCGCGGCGCCGTCCCCACCGCCGCCGCTGGAGGTGGCCGGTGCTCGGTGACGCCGTCGTGCGCGACGCCCGGCTCGTGGCGGGCAAGGACCTGCGCCTCGAATGGCGCAGCCGCGTGACCACCAACCAGGTGGCGCCGTTCGCGCTGCTCGTCCTCATCCTGTTCGCGTTCGCGCTCGACCCCGACCGCGGCGTGCTGCAACGAACGACCGCGGGCCTGTACTGGGTGACGATCCTCTTCGCCGGCCTGCTCGCGGTGCAGCGGGCGTTCGCCGTCGAGGCGGCGGACGGCGTGCGCGACGCGTTGCGCCTCTCGGGCCTGCACCCCGGCGCCATCTTCCTCGGCAAGGCGAGCGCGGTCGCGCTCGAGCTGGCCGGGCTCGAGGTGCTGCTCGGCATCGGTGTCGTGGTGCTCTACGACACGACGTGGACGGGCTGGTTGCTCCTCGTCGTCACGGCCGTGGTCGCGACCATCGGTGTCGCTGCCGCCGGTAGCCTCTACGGCGTGCTCGCGGCCGGTCTGCGGGTGCGGGAGACGCTCCTCCCGCTCCTGTTGTTGCCGGTGCTCGCACCAGTGCTGCTCGCGGCGACCCGCGCGTTCGAGGCTGCGCTCGACCACAGCCCGTCCGACGGGTGGTCGTGGGTGGAGCTGCTGACGACGTTCGCCGTCATCTACGTGGCCTTCGGCATCCTCGCCTTCGGGTCGCTCTTGGAGGAATCGTGACCCAGTCCGACACCAGCGTCCCGGTCCACACGGGTTCGCGCGCGACGCGCCTGCTCGGGCTGGCGTCGCTCGCCGGTGTGGCGGCCGTGCTCGTGCTCGGACTCGTGGTCACCGGGCCCGACGCCGTCCAGGGTGACGCGGCCCGCCTCATCTACCTGCACGTGCCCGTGGCGATCGCGATGAACGTCGCGTTCGGCCTCACGACGATCGGCAGCGCGATGTGGCTCTGGAAGAAGTCGCGGTGGTGGGACACGCTGGCCGTCGCCTCCGCCGAGGTCGGACTCGTGTTCACCGGCCTCACGTTGCTGTCGGGGATGGTGTGGGGTCGACCCATCTGGGGCGTGTACTGGACGTGGGACGCCCGCCTCACGACGTTCTCGCTGCTGTTCCTCCTCTACCTCGGCTACCTCGTCGTGCGTCATCTCCCCGCCGACACCGAGGTGCGCAACCGGCGTTCCGCGTACGTCGCGCTGCTGGCCTTCGTCGACGTGCCGATCGTCTACCTCTCCGTGTCGTGGTGGCGCGGGTTGCACCAGAGCGCGACCTTGAGCCTGAACTCGACGATCGCGGGGATGATGCTGTTCACGCTCGTGCTCGGCATCGTCGTCGCGCTGATGCTCTTCACGTGGTTCCTCGTCCACCGCTTCCGGCTGGCCTGGCTCGAGGACGAGGTCGAGGCGCGCGGGTTGGACGTCGCCATCAGCGAACGCCGCGCCGAGGCCGGCATCGTCGAGGTCGCGCCGTCGTGAGCCGCGTCGCTCGGGGGTTGCGCCCCCGCACCCCATCGCCGTCAGGCTCCCCGGCGGTCGCGCTGCCGGCTGTCCGTCATCGGGCGGGCGCCCGATGAGTGACTGGACCTACGTCGCCGTCGGTTACGTCGCCGTGTTCGTCGTGCTCGTCGTGTACGCGGCGCGCCTCGTCGTGCGCGGGAAGTCGTTGTCGAAGCAGGTGCCGCCGGAGGATCGCCGGTGGATGTGACCGAGGTCGGTCCTGCCGACTCGACGCCCGACGCCGGGCCCGAACCCGACCTCACCCCTCGCCCGGTCACCGACGCGCCTCGCCGCCGCCGCACGCGCAACCCCGGTGCCTACGTCTTGCTCGCGCTCATCCTCGCCGCCATCGGGTTCGTCGTGTTCCAGGGCCTCAACAACGCCGCGCTCTACTACCGCAACGCCGACGAGGCGATCGCCGACAAGGGCAACCTCGGCACCCACCGCTTCCGCGTCCAGGGCACGGTGCTGAACGACGTCGTGAAGAACGGCAACGAGGTCGACTTCTCGATCCAGTTCCCGTCCGACCAACCGTCGTCCGCGCAGAACACGATCGCCATCCGCCACACCGGTGGTGACCCGCCGGAACTGTTCAAGCCCGGCATCCCCGTCGTGCTCGAAGGCCACTGGGACGCGAGCGGGGCGTTCTTCGCCAGCGACAGCATCCTCATCAAGCACACGGCCGAGTACAAGGAACAGAACCCCGGCCACGTCGCCAGCGACGCGCCCTAGTCGATGAACGCCGCACTGGGATCAGCCGGGATCATCCTCGGCTTCGTCGCCTCGCTCGGGGGCATCGCCACGCTCGGCGTCGGCCTCGCGAAGCGGCGCACGAAGCTCCTCCTGGCCGGGCGCACCTACGTCTGGCTCGTCGCCGCGGGCGCGCTGCTGGCGTTCGTGTTCATGGAGCGGGCTCTGCTCACGCACGACTGGTCGGTGGCGTTCGTCGCCAACAACTCGAGCCGGCACACACCCTTCCCGTTCAACGTGGCGACGCTGTGGTCCGCGCTCGAAGGGTCGATCATCCTGTGGGCCACCGTGCTCGCCGGCTACATGGTGGCGACCGCGTTGAAGTTCCGGCGACGGGCGACGGACCCGCTCGTCGGCTGGGCCACGCTCACGATGTTCGTCGTGTCGCTGTTCTTCTTCGGCCTGATGCTGCCGAACCTCGGTCCCGCGGACCCGTTCAAGGGGACGCCGTTCTCGATCCCACCCGGCTTCGACGGCCCGGGGCCGAACGCGCTGCTGCAGAACCACATCCTCATGGCGTTCCACCCGCCGATGCTGTACCTCGGGTACGTCGGGTTCACCGTGCCGTTCGCGTTCGCCATCGCCGCGCTCGTCACGGGCCGGCTCGGTGAGGGCTGGCTGCTGGAGACGCGGCGGTGGACGTTGTTCGCGTGGGGGTTCCTCACCGTCGGCATCGTGCTCGGCGCCTGGTGGAGCTACGAGGTGCTCGGGTGGGGCGGCGCATGGGCATGGGATCCCGTGGAGAACGCGTCGTTCCTGCCGTGGTTGACGGGTACCGCCTACCTGCACTCGGTGATGGTGCAGGAGCGGCGCGGGATGTTGCGCGTGTGGAACCTCGCGCTGCTGTGCGCCACGTTCTCGTTGACGATCCTCGGCACGTTCCTCACCCGTTCCGGCGTGCTCGACTCCGTCCACGCGTTCACCGAGTCCGGCATCGGCGTGTGGATCCTCTCGTTCTTCGCCTTCATCGTGCTCGCCGCCGTCGGTTTGATCGGTTGGCGCGGTGACCGCCTCCGCGCGCCGGGGCGCATCGACTCGCCGCTGTCCCGCGAGGGCGCGTTCCTGTTCAACAACCTGTTCTTCGCCGTGTTCGCGTTCGCCGTGCTGCTCGGCACGGTGTGGCCGTTGATCGTCGAGGCGGTGAACGGCGAGCAGCTCTCGGTGGGGCGGCCGTGGTTCGACTTCTTCGGGATGGTGCTCGGCTTCGGGTTGCTCGGGCTGATGGCGGTCGCGCCCGTGCTCCCGTGGCGCAAGACCACGACGGAGACGCTCGCCCGCCGCCTCCAGTGGCCGGCGTGGACGGGGGTCGCCGCCGTCGTCTTCGCCGTGCTCGTGCACGCACGCGGTCTCGCCCCGCTCGTCGCGTACGGCCTCGGCGGGTTCGCGGCGGGTGCCTCGTTGCGCCAGGTCGTGCTGGCCACGCGCCGGCAAGGTGTGCGCGGTCTCATCGGCCGTGCCAACGGCGGGATGATCGTGCACCTCGGCGTCGTCGTCCTCGTCGTCGGCTACATCTCGAGCGTCACGTTCCAGTCCGCGCGCGAGGTGCGGTTCACGCCCGGCCAGAAGGTGACGATCGAAGGTCACACACTGGAGTACCGCGACACGTCGACGTCGGTGAACGACCGCTACACGAGCGTCGCCGCCCACATCGTCGTCGACAACGGCAAGCAGTACGCGCCGTCGCTGCGCCAGTTCCCCAACCGCTCCGACGTGATCGGCACGCCGTCCGTGCGCACGACCCTCGTCGACGACGTGTACCTGTCGTTGCTCACGCCACCGGACGCCGGCGGCGCCGTGAACGTGCGCGTCATCATCGAGCCGCTGGCCGTGTGGATGTGGATCGGCGGGGCGATCATGGGCATCGGCGCCGCGCTCTCGGCGTGGCCTGGCCGCCGGCGCAACCCGCTCGACCCCGTGTCGTCACCGGTGCCGATCGAACATCCCGCCCCACCCCCGGAGGAAGAGCCGGACGAGCCCGCGCTCACGGGGGTCGACTGATGGCGGCGACGCGCGGCGACGAAGTCGCGCTCGCCGAGCCGCCCCGCAAGGGACGGGCGGCGCTGTTCGTGGCCGTCCCCATCGCGGTCGTCATGGTGTTGCTCGTCGCCGTGCTGCTGACGCGCAAGAGCGCGGCGGACCGCGCCGACTACGACCCGTTGGAGAACAAGCCGGCACCCGCCATCGTCGGTACGACACTCGACGGCAAGCCGTTCGACCTCACGCAGCTCCGCGGTGAGTGGGTCGTCGTGAACTTCTTCGCGCAGTGGTGCACGCCGTGCCAGCAGGAGCACGCCGACCTCGTGTCGTTCGCGCAACGTCACGCCCAGGCGAACGACGGCGTGCAGCTCGTGAGCGTCGTGTTCCAGGACGACCTCGACAAGGTGAAGGCGTTCTTCGCGCAGCGCGGTGGCGACTGGCCGGTCGTCACCGGTGACGACGGGCGCATGGCGCTCGACTACTCCGTCGTGCGCGTTCCCGACACGTACATCATCGACCCCTACGGCATCGTGCGCGCCCGCATCCAACGACCGGTGCAGAACACCGACGAGCTCGACGTCCGCATCGCCCAGCTCTACGACGAGCTGTTCGGGAGCTCGGGTGCGTCGACGTCCTCGAGCACGCCATGAAGCTGAAGGTGAGCTACGGCCTCATGGCCATCGTGCTCGTCGGCGCGCTCGTCATCGGCACGCGCAACGAGGCGTCCGCCACGCCAGAGCAACGCGCGTCCAACCTGGCCCACTCCATCAAGTGTCCGGTGTGCCGCGGCCAGTCGGTTGCGGAGTCCGACTCGGAGGCGTCGAAGGCGATCCGCACGGAGATCGACCGACGCATCGCCGCCGGCCAGTCCGACGACGAGATCCGCGCCTACTTCGCGCAGACGCTCGGCGAGGACATCCTGTTGCGCCCACCGTCGAGCGGTTGGGGCGGGCTGGTGTGGGTGTTGCCCATCGCCGGGCTCGTCCTCGCCATCGCCGGCGTCGGGTTCGCGTTCTGGCGATGGCGGCGGTGGGAAGCGGCGTGACCGCATGACCGCGACGAAGTCGGGGCGCGGCACGCGGTCGGTGAAGCTCGACCCCGACGCGCTCGCTGCGCTGGAGGAGCAGCGACGCTTCCTGCGACGTTCGCTCGACGACCTCGAGCGAGAGCACGAAGCGGGCGACCTCGACGAGGACGACTACGCCACGCTGCGCGACGACTACACGCGCCGGCTCGCGGCCGTGGACCGTGCCGTGGAGGACGGCCGCGCCGAGTTCGCGGCCGCGCGCCCGCGGCAGAGCCGGGCGCGCACGGCGTCGATCGTCGCCGGCGTGATCGTGTTCGCGCTGCTGTGCGGGTTCTTCGTCGCCCGCAACGCCGGCCGGCGCGAGGCCGGGGGCACGATCTCCGGTGCCATCACGCAGACGGCGACGCAGCGCAACAGCCAGTGCCTGAGCGAGGTGCGCACCAACCCGCAGGGCGCCATCGACTGCTACACCTCGGTGTTGAAGGACGCGCCGCAGAACGTCGAGGCGCTCACGTACCGAGGGTGGATCAAGTTCGTGAACGGTGACCCGCAGGGCGTCGACGACCTGCGCCAGGCCGTGCAGGCCGACAGCAACTACCCGGACGTGCACGCCTTCCTCGCCATCGTCCTGTTCCGCGCCGGTTGCGTGACCGATGCGGACTCGGAGTTGAAGCGACTCGACGCGCTGCACCCGTCGCCGCTCATCACCGACCAGGTGGCGTCGCTGCGCACGCAGATCCAGCAGGCCCTCGCCGATCCGGCGTCGGCGGCGCCGTGCGCCCCCGGTTCGTCCCCGACACCGACGACGCGATGATCCGGCTGGGCGGCGGCCAGGGCTTCTACGGCGACGGCCACGACCCCGTCACCGCGCTGCTCGAGGACGGCGTCGACTACCTCGTGTGCGAGGCGCTCGCCGAGCTGACGCTGGCGATCCTCCAGAAGGACCGCCAGCGCGACGAGACGCTCGGCTTCACGCGCGACCTCCCCGCGTACGTCGCGGCCGCGCTCCCGTACGTGCTCGACGGTCGCACGAAGCTCATCACGAACGCCGGTGGCATCAACCCCATCGCCGCCGGGCGCGCCGTGGTGGCGACCGTCAAGGCGATGGGCGGCTCCGGCGTCACGGTCGCGACGGTCGTGGGTGACGACGTGCGAGCGCGGGCCGCGGAGTTGTCGTTGCCCGACGACGCGCTGTTCGCCAACGCCTACCTCGGTGCTCGCCCTATCGTCGACGCGCTCGCCGCGGGCGCGGACATCGTCGTCACCGGGCGCGTCGCCGACGCTTCGCTGTTCGCGGCCCCGCTCGTGCACGAGTTCGGGTGGACGTGGGACGACTGGGACCGTCTCGCCGCCGGTGTCGTCGTCGGTCACCTCCTCGAGTGCAGCGGCCAGGTCACCGGTGGGAACTACTCGGGCGCGTGGTGGGAGAACCCGGACCCTTTGCGCGTCGCGTTCCCGATCGCGGAGGTCGACGACGACGGCACCGCCGTGATCACGAAGCCGCGCGGCACGGGCGGCATGGTCACGTTCGACACGGTGCGCGAGCAACTGCTCTACGAGGTGCACGACCCGGCGCGCTATCTCAACCCCGATGTCACCGCTGACTTCACGTCGTTGACGCTCGACGATCTCGGCGACGACCGCGTGCGCGTGTCGGGCACGCGGGGCGCGCCGCCGCCCGACACGTACAAGGGCCTCGTGTGCACGCCCGCGGGATGGGCGGGCGAGGCGCGCTTCGCGTACTCGTGGCCGGACGCGGAGGCGAAGGCGCGGGCCGCGCTGTCGTTCGTGCGCACGCGCGCCGAGCAGGCGGGCGTGCCGGTGGAGGAGTGGGTGGAGGAGTACTTCGGCGTGAACGCCTTCGGCGGACCGACCGTGGACGTGCACGACGACTGCGAGCCTCCCGAGGTGATCGGGCGCCTGGCCTGGCGGACGGCGGAACGCGACACCGCCGCGTCGGTCGGCAGGGGCGCGGGCGTCCTCGGCCTGTCCGGGCCGCCCACGATCGCGGGCACGGGCCGCACGCGCGACGGCGGACCGACCCAGCTCCTCGCCGTCACGCCCTTCGCCGTCGACCGCGCCCTCGTCGACGCCCAGGTCCGCGTCGACCTCACCACGACCTGACCGCCGCCCGCTTCGTGCCCTCCCTGGCGAATGTTGGTGCGTTGTAGGCGCTCCGACGCCCTTTTCGCGCCAACATTCGCCGCCGATCCTCCGACGAGCACCTCAGGACAGCAGGTCGAAGAACCTCGGGTACTCGCGCGTCAGCTCGGCGCCGTCCACGAACAAGGTGTCGCCCGACACCCATGACGCGTCGTCGGAGGCGAGGAACAGCGCGGCGTCGGCGATGTCCGACGGCGTCCCGGCCCGTCCCATCGGGATCGTGTGCAGGTACGCGTCACGCAGCTGCGGGAAGTCGCGCTGGAACGCGGTGAGCGGGGTGTCGACGAGTCCGGGACCGATCCCGCACACGCGGATGCCGTGGCGGCCGAGCTCCATCGCCGCGCAGCGCGTGAACATCTCGACGCCCGCCTTCGCGGAGCAGTACGCCGCCATCCCCTCGCCGGGCTGGCTGGCGTTGATCGACGCGATGTTGACGATGGCGCCGCCGCCTCCCTGCGCCACCATCTGGCGCGCCTCGTGCTTCACCGACAGGAAGACGCCGGTGAGGCAGATGCCGACGACGGTCTGCCACTGCTCCAACGACATGTCGGCGATCGCTGCGAAGTCGCCGACGCCCGCGCAGTTCACCCCGATGTCGACGCGGCCGAACCGTTGGACGGCGGCGGCGACGAGCGCTTCCACATCCGACTCGACGGTGACGTCGCCGGCGACGCCGATGGCGCGATCGTCGCCGATGGTCGCGCACACGTCGTGCAAGAGGTCGGCGTTGCGATCACCGAGCGCGACCACCGCGCCTTCCGCGGCGTAGCGCTCCGCGATCGCGCGCCCGATGCCCGACGCGCCACCGGTGACGACGGCAACCTTCCCCCCGAGTCTGTCTGCCATGGCGGTCACGGTACTGTCCGGCCGTGGAGCCGCCGCTCGCACCACCGACGTCGCCGGAGCCACCACCCGCGCCACCGCCGCCACCGCCGCCACCGCCGCCACCGTCGCCCTACGTCGACGCGCCCCTGGCACCGGCGACGTGGCGCGTGCTCGAACTCGGTCTCGACGCGTTGCTGTTCGTGTGCACGCTCGGCATCGGTTGGCTGGCGTGGTGGATCATCGCCTGGGAGGAGGGCAAGACACCGGCGCGCGCGATCCTGCACACGCGCGCGGTGCGAGCCGACACACGCGCGCCCGCGTCGTACGGGCGCATCGCGTTGCGCGAAGCGGTGGGAAAGGGCATCGCCGGCGCGGCGGGCGCGGCCGGGTTCTACTTCCGCGACGCCGGTCTCGTCGCCCCGCTCGTGTTCGCGGCGTCGATGGCGTACTGCGCGATGTCCGGTGTCGCGGCGGCGCTCGACGACCGAAAGCGCGCCATCTGGGATCTCTTGGCCAGGACCGAGGTCGTGCTCGAACCGGAGGTGGCACCCACCCCGGCGGACGACGTCACGCAGACTGCGGCGGGAAGTACGTCGCCGTCGTGAAGCGGTCGCCGTCCCAGGCGAGCGCCCACGTCGACCCCTTCGCCCACTGTGGCGCGTCACACGACGCGCCCTCGCGACGCACCTCGTCGAGCAGGTCGGGGATGAGGTCGCCGTGCGCGCACAGCACGGCAGCGCCCTGCGCGGCCTCGGTGCGCAGCAGCTTCCACGCCGTGTCGAGCGGCGCGCCCTCGGCGAGGAGGTCGGTGCGCTCGACGGCGAGACCTCGCTCCTCGGCCAGCGGCTGCACGGTCTGGACGCAGCGCACGGCGGGACTCGACAGCACCCGGCGGATCGTCACGCCGTCGAGCAGGCGCACGAGCGCGGCCGCCTGGCGCTCGCCCTTCGTGGTCAGCGGCCGAAGGACGTCGTCGTCCTGCCACGCCTTCCGGCTGGCCGCGTCCGCATGCCGCACGAGGTAGACGTCCACGCGAGCGGCGAGCGTAACCTCCCCTCGTGACCCGCATCCGCCTGCGCGACCTCTGCGGCGCCCGTTGCGGCGACAAGGGCGACATCAGCGATCTGTCGCTGTTCGCCGACGACGAGCCGGCGTACGAGGCCATCCTCGCCGAGGTCACCGCCGATCGCGTGAAGGCGCACTTCGGCACGCTGGTGAAGGGGGCGGTCGAGCGCTACGAAGCGCGCAACGTCCTCGCGCTCAAGTTCGTGCTGCACGACGCGCTCGGCGGTGGCGCGCCCCGGTCGTTGCGCGCGGACAACCTGGGCAAGACGTTCTCCGGCGCGCTGTTGCGGATGGAGATCGACGTGCCCGACGACGTCGCCGCCAACGCGTCCCGCCGGAGGGCGCCGATCAACCGCTGAGCCGGCGCAGGTCGCCGAGCACGCGCGGCAGCGTCTCGAGCATCGCCGTCACGTCGTCGTCGGTCGACGACCAACCGACGGAGAACCGCAACGACCGGTGGGCGTCGACGCCCATGGCCGCCAGCACGGGCGACGGCTCGAGCGCCTCGGACGAGCACGCGCTGCCGGAGTGGGCGGCGATGCCGGCACGGTCGAGCGCGAGCAGGACCGCCTGCGGTTCGATGCCGGGCACGCCGAAGCAGGCGATGTGCGGGAGGCGGTGGGCGCGGCTGCCGTACACGGGAAGATCGACGGCATCGAGCACGCGCGTGGTGAGCGCGGCCTGGGTGCGTGCCTCGGTGTCGACGTCGATCGTCGCCACGGCGGCACCGAAGCCGACGATGGCGGGCACGTTCTCGTAGCCCGCTCGTCGCGCCCGCTCCTGGTCGCCGCCGACGAGCAGGGGCTGCAACCGCACCCCCCGCCGCACGAGCAGCGCGCCCACGCCCGGCGGGCCGCCCAGCTTGTGCGCGCTGACGGACACGAGATCGGCGTCGAGCGAGCGGAAGTCGATGGGGACGTGACCGTTCGCCTGCGCGGCGTCGACGTGCACGAGCACGCCTCGCTCGCGGCACGCGGTGACGACGTCGGCGACCGGCTGCAGCGTGCCCACCTCGTGGTTGCCCCACTGCACGTGCACGCACGCCGTGTCGCCGTCGATGGCGCCCACGACGTCGTCGACGTCGACGCGGCCGTCGCCGTCGACACCGACGATCGCCGACCGTCCGGTGGCCTCGACGGCGAGGCGGACGGCGGAGTGCTCGACGGCGGTGACGACCTGCGTCCCGCCCCGCGCCGCGGCGCCGTGGACCGCGGTCGCGATCGCCTCCGTGGCGCTGCTCGTGAACACGACCTCGCGGCTGGAGCGGCAGCCGAAGAAGGCAGCGACCTGTTCGCGCGCTGTCTCGATCGCGGCGCGCGCGGTCAGCCCTTCTTCGTGGATGCGGCCGGGGTCGCCGAAGACGCGCAGCGCGTCGGTCATCGCGTCGACGGCGGCGGGACGCAGCGGCGACGTCGACGCGTGATCGAGGTAGTGGCGCGCCACCGCGCGCTCAGACGATCGAGTCGACCGCGGTGACGCACACGTCGTCGCCCATCGGCAACGACGACTTCGTGGCCGTCTCCGCGTCGCCGTAGAGCGTCGCGAGCATGCCCTTGACGAGACCGCGGTCGACGGCGCAGATCACGGGATGCTCGATGGCGGCGTCGCCGAACGGACAGTGCTCCGACACGATCCGCAACGCGTTGCCGTGCTTCTCCGCGTGCGCCGCGAACCCGTGCGCGCTCAACGCGTCGGCGACGGCGTGCAACGCGGAACGGAACGAACGTTGCACCGCTTCGCCTTCTGCCGTGCCCGCCACGGATGCTGCCATCGCCCGGCCGTACTCGATGCCGACCTCCTCGGCCATGGCCTCGGCGCGCTCGCGGGGGAGCTGGGCGAGCGCCCGCCCGAGCAACGTGACGAGCAGGTCGTCGTGACGCACGGGGAACTCGAGCGTCATGTCCTTCTCGGTGACGCGGTAGCGCTTCGACGGGCGCCCGACGCCCGCGCCCTCGGTGCGCTCGGTGCCGACCTCGACGTACCCGCCGCTGGCGAGCTTGTCGAGGTGATGGCGGGCCACGTTCGGGTGCAGCGCGAACGCGTCCGCCACCTGCGACGCGGTCACGCCGAGTGCCTCACCGCGCACGAACAGGTAGATGTCGCGGCGCGTCGGATCACCGAAGGCCGACGTGATGGCGGTGACCGCCGACGCGAACTCCGTCGGCGAGAGCGGACCTGCGTCCATACGTCGGTAAGTTTACGGCCATGGGTATCTCTCAGGCGCAGGTCGTCGACGCGCTGCGTCCGGTCGAGGATCCCGAGCTCCATCGCAGCATCGTCGACCTGGGCATGGTCAAGAACGTCGCCATCGACGGCGGGCGGGTGCAGGTGCTCGTGGCGTTGACCGTGCCGGGCTGCCCGCTCCGGGCGGAGATCGACCGCCGGGTCACCGAGGCGGTGGGGGCGCTCGAGGGGGTCACTGCCGTCGCCCTCGACTTCACGGTCATGACCGAGGAGGAGCTGCGTTCGCTGCGGCAGCGCCTGCACGGCGACCCCGCCGCCACCGCCGGCACGCACGCCGCGCACGGTCATGCGCAGGGCCGGGCCATCCCCTTCGCCGATCCGGCGTCGCGCACGCGCGTGCTGTTGATCGCGTCGGGCAAGGGCGGCGTCGGCAAGTCGTCGGTCACGACGAACCTTTCGGTCGCGCTGGCGAACCGCGGTCGTTCGGTGGCGGTCGTCGACGCCGACGTCTGGGGGTTCTCGATCCCCAAGATGCTCGGCGTCGATCGCCCGCCCGTGATCATCGACGAGATGCTCGTGCCTCCCGAGGCGCACGGCGTGCGCTGCATCTCGATCGGCTTCTTCGCCGACGAGGACCAGCCCGTGATCTGGCGTGGGCCGATGCTGCACAAGGCGCTCGAGCAGTTCCTCACCGACGTGTACTGGGACGAGCCCGAGTACCTGCTCGTCGATCTCCCGCCCGGCACGGGCGACGTGTCGATCTCCCTCGCGCAGATGTTGCCGCGCGCGGAGATGTTCGTCGTCACGACACCGCAACCGGCCGCGCAGCGCGTCGCGCAGCGCGCCGGCTTCATGGCGCACAAGGTCAACCTCCAGGTGCGCGGCGTGATCGAGAACATGTCGTGGTTCACCGCGGACGACGGCACGCGCTACGAGCTGTTCGGTCGTGGCGGCGGCGCGCAGCTTGCGCAGGCGCTCGAGGTCCCGATGCTCGGGCAGGTGCCGCTCGTCCCCGAGCTGCGCGAAGGCGGTGACGTCGGCGCGCCGATCGTGGCCGTCGCGCCGGATTCGGAGGCCGCGCAGGCGTTCGAACGGATCGCGGCGACGATCGACGTCGAACTGGCGCCGACGCGCCGGTTCCATCCCGAGCTGAAGCTGCTCTAGCGCGCTAGCGACGTACGAGCTCGCGGAGCTTCGTGATCAACGGCTCCGCGTCGCCGCTCTTCAACAGCAACGGCACGTTCTGGCGCGCCATCTCCTTGCGCACGAAGTCACCGGCGACTGCGGTGTAGGCGACGATGGCGATGTCGGGCTTCATGTCGCGCAGCGGCGCGATCGCCTCGAACCCGTTCATCCCCGGCATCAGGAGATCGAGGATCACCGCGTCGGGTGGCTCCTCTCGGCACGACGCCAGCGCCTCCGCGCCGTCGCCGGCCTCACCCGAGACCACGAAGCCTTCCTGCTCGAGCTGCACGCGCAACAGGAAGCGGACGTCGGGTTCGTCGTCGACGATGAGCACGCGGATCGCGTGCTGGCCGTTGGTCGTCATGCGCTCGGTGGGCTCGGCAGCTCGATGCGGGTGACGATGCCGTCCGCGCGGCGGAACAACGTGACGTCACCGTCCTCGAGTCGCGCCAACTGGCGCGCCACCGGGAGCCCGATGCCGATGCCCGCGGCGGACATCACCGCGTGCTCGCCTCGGTAGAAGAGCTCGAACGCCTGCGCCACCTCTTCGTCGCTCGGGTCCGCGCCATGCGTCTCGACGTCGATCGTCGTTCGCCCCGCGACGGACGCGAGTTGCACGACGACGTCACCGCTCGTGTACTTCGCGGCGTTGTCGAGCACGAGGAGCAGGATCTGGTCGAGCGCTACCGGTCGCGCCACGACCGACGCCGCACCTTGCACGTCGAGCGTGCCGGCGCCCGACACGTCGGCCCAGGCTCGCCGCGCCGCGGCCTCGACGTCGAGCACGGCGGTGTCGCCGACGGGCAGCACCGTCGACACCCCGGCGGCCATGAGCAGCTGGTCGAGGAGGCGCTCCACGAGGCGGGCGTTGCGGACCACACCGTCGGCCAGCGCGGCGCGCGTTGCGTCGTCCTGGGCGCGGGCGAGCGACTCGGCCATCCCACACAACGTGGTGACCGGCGTACGGAGCGCATGCCCGACCACGTTGACTACCCGGCGGCGAATGGCATCGACCTCTTCGAGCGCCTGCGCCGCCGCCACCGAAGAGGCGTCGTCCACGACCACACAGCGTAGAGGCCTTGCCGCGGCCGCCGCGTACGATGGGCGCTCCCGCCGGCCATCCGAGGAGCCTTCCCGTGCACGTCCGCATCGGCGTCACCTACAACCCCCGCGAGATCGAGATCGAGCTGCCCGACGGCACGGACCCCGCGTCGGTACGTGACCAGGTGGGCGAGGCCCTGAAGGACGAGCACGGGATGCTGTGGCTGACCGACCGCAAGGGTCGCCAGATCGGCATCGCCGTCGAGAAGCTGGCCTGGGTCGAAGTCGGCACCGCCGCCGACGTCGGCCGCATCGGCTTCGGCGCGCCCTGACGTCGAGACACCGGTTCGCCCGGACGGGGGCGCGCTTGTAGCGTCCGGTTCGTGACGAATCTGCTCGACCGGCAGCTCGTCTTCGTCACCGGCAAGGGCGGCGTCGGGAAGACGACGATCGCGGCGGGGCTCGCCCTCCTCGCGTCCCAGCGCGGCAAGCGCACCCTCGTCGCCGAGGTCGACGCCAAGGGCAACCTCGCCGACTTCTTCGAGGTCGGCGACACCGAGTTCGACCCCCACGAGATCGCGCCCAACCTCTTCGCCATGTCGATGCACACCGAGGAGTCGCTGAAGGAGTACCTGCGGCTCCAGCTGAAGGTGCCGCTGGTCGCCCGCATCGGTCCGCTCGCCCGCACCTTCGACTTCGTGGCCCAGGCCGCCCCCGGTGTGAAGGAGGTGCTCACCGTCGGCAAGTTCCTGTGGGAGGTGCGCGAGCGCCACTACGACCTCGTCGTGGTGGACGCGGCCGCCACCGGTCACGTCGTCGCGCAGCTCGCGGCGCCGAGCCACATCCGCGAGCTGGTGAAGGTCGGCATGGTGCGCGACCAGACCGGGTGGATGCTCGACATCCTCGGCGACGCGACGCGCACGGGTGTCGTGATCGTCGCCTCGCCCGAGGAGATGCCGGTCAACGAGACGATCGAGCTCGCCGGTCGCATCGGTACCGAGACGAACGTCGACCTCGCCGCCGTCGTCGTGAACCGCGTGCTCCCCGAGCTGTTCGGGCGGGCCGAGGAAGCATGCTTCGACGAACTGCGCGAGCCCGATCACGTCGGCGCGCTCGAGGCGGCCGTCGGCGGCCCGGTCACCGCGGTGCTCGATGCCGCCGAGCTCGCGGTACGGCTGCGCCGGACGCGGGCCGGTCACCTGGCCCGGCTGCGCAGCGGGTTGCCGGAGGGTACGAACCTGCTCTACGTGCCCGAGCTGTTCACGCGCCACCACGGCGTGCGGGCCACCCAGCTCGTGGCCGAGTCGCTCGGCGAGGAGCTCGGCTTCTGATGGCGCGCGGTCGCGGCGACGAGGAACGGCTGGCGTCGCTCGAGCAGCTCTTCGCGGCCAAGGAGATCGTCATCCACTGCGGTTCCGGTGGTGTCGGCAAGACGACCACGGCGGCAGCCGCGGGCGCGGAAGCCGCCATCCACCTCGGCGGCAAGGTGCTCGTGCTGACCGTCGACCCGGCCAAGCGCCTCGCCAACGCGCTCGGGCTCGAGCAGTTCGGCAACGTCGAGACGCGCGTCCCGCCGGAGGCGTTCGCCGAGGCGGGCGTGGAGCCGCGGGGCGAGCTGTACGCCGCGATGCTCGACACCAAGCAGTCGTGGGACGACCTCATCCGCCGCCACGCGCCCGACGAGAAGACGCGCGACGCCATCCTCGCCAACCCGCTCTACCAGAACCTCATGGGACGGTTCGTGCAGAGCCACGACTACATCGCGATGGAGCGCCTGTACGACATCCACAGCTCGGGCACGTACGACCTGATCGTCGTGGACACGCCACCGACGCGCAACGCCATCGACTTCCTCGAAGCACCGGCGCGCATGGCCGACTTCTTCTCGAGCCGGTTCCTGCGCTGGCTCACCGTGCCCGCCCGCTCCCGCGTCCTCAACTACGCGTCGAAGCCCTTCTACACGATCGCCGACCGCATCCTCGGCTCGCAGTTCCTCGAGGACATCGCCGAGTTCTTCCTCCTCTTCCAGTCGATGTACGACGGCTTCGTGGCGCGCGCCAACGCCGTGACGCGCGTGCTCGGCGATCGCCGCACGACGTTCGTCGTCGTGTCGACGCTGGAGTCGGCTCCGGTCCGCGAGGCGCAGTACTTCATCTCCGAGCTGCGCAGCCGCGATCTCCACCTCGGTGCCGTCGTGTTGAACAAGGTGCTGCCCGACTACCTGCTCGGCCGCGACGCGACGCGCAGCGCGCAACGCATGTGCAACGAGGCGCCCGCACTCGCGAAGCAGTTGTCCGGCGGCAACGACCCCGCGGTGTTGCAGCGCGTGCTGCACGAGGTGGGCAACAGCTTCCTCAACTTCCAGGTCGTCGCCAACCGCGAGGCCGAGACGCGAGCCGAGCTGTCGTCGATCCCCGACGTCGTCGCCACCGTCCCGTACTTCGACAGCGACATCTTCGATCTCGGCGGACTCGTGCGCCTGGGGGACAAGATCTGGCGGTGATCACGACTCCGTGACGGGTGGGGTCGTCGCCTGCGGTCACGAGGCGGTCGCCGACGCCGCGGCCGCCGTGCTGCGCGCCGGCGGCAACGCCTTCGACGCCTGCGTGGCCGCCGGGTTCGCGGGCGCCGTCGCCGAGCCGGGCTTCACCAGCCTGGCGGGCGGTGGCTTCCTGCTCGCGCACACCGCGGGCGGCGACGCCGTGCTCTTCGACTTCTTCGTCGACACACCCGGTCTCGGCCTGCCGCCGGGGGAGCGCAACCTGCACTTCCTCCCGGTGAACGTGCGCTTCGTCGCCGCCGACCAGGTGTTCCACGCCGGGTTGGGCTCGGTCGCCGTTCCCGGCTGCCTCGCCGGCTACCTCCACGTGCACGACCGCCTCGGACGCCTCCCGCTCGCGGACGTCGTCGAGCCTGCCGTCGCGCTCGCCCGTGACGGTGTGGTCGTCGACGCGACGCACGCCGAGGTGCTCGGGCTGCTCGAACCGATCCTCGTGCGCGAGCCCGAGGCGCGCGCCATCGTGGCTCCGCGCGGCCGCATCCTGCGCGAAGGCGAGCGCATGACGAACGTCGATCTCGCCGACTACCTCTCGACGCTGGCACGCGACGTCCACGCGTCGTTCTACGAGGGCGATCTGGCGCGCGCGCTCGACGCGCGCATGCGCGGTGGCGACGGTCTCGTGACCGAGGAGGACCTCGCCGCGTACGCGGTCGTCGAGCGCGAACCGCTCGTCGTCGAGTACCGCGGCGAGCGCATCCTCACCAACCCACCGCCGTCGTTCGGTGGCGAGCTCATCGCGCTCGCGCTGCAACTCGACGAGGCCACGGGTGACGCGCCCGCGTGGCAGAGCGCCGACGCGCTCGTGCGCAACGTCGAGGTGATGATCGAGGTGGACCGCCGCCGCCATGCGAACGGCGCCACGAAGGGCACCACGCAGATGACGGTCGCCGACGACGACGGCAACGTCGCGTCGATGACGACGTCGAACGGCGAGACGTCGGGCGACGTGATCCCCGGTACGGGCGTGTTGCTCAACAACATGCTCGGCGAGGACGACCTGCACCCCGCGGGCTTCCACGCCGGCCCGCCCGGCCTGCGGGTGCCGTCGATGATGGCGCCCACGATCGTGCGCGCCCCGGACGGCAACGTCGCGCTCGCGCTCGGCAGCGGCGGCAGCAAGCGCATCCGCACCGCGATCGCGCAGGTCGTCATGGCCGTCATCGGCCACGGCCGCGCGGTGGGCGACGCCGTCGAGGCACCACGCGCCCACTGGGACGGCGCCGTCGTGCAGCTCGAGCCGGGGTTCCCGGCCGACGCCGTCGCCGCCGTCCGGGCCCGGTGGGACGTGAACGAGTGGCCGGTGCGGAACCTCTACTTCGGCGGCGTCCACGCCGTGCAGCCGCCGGGGGCGGGGGCCGGCGATCCCCGCCGTGGCGGGGCCGTGCGGGTGGTCGGGGGCGGTGCCCCCACGCAGTGATGGTCACGCGGCGTGGTGGCGTCGTACACTTCCGTGCAGGCGACAAGGGAGTGGGAGATGGGTCTGTTCCGCCGTACCCCGCAGCGCGATGTCATCGACCTCCGCGAGGAGCCCGAGCCCGAGCCGACGAAGTTGGAGTTCGGCATGCCGACGCCGTGCCCTTCGTGCGGCTCGCCCGGCTACCTCGACGGCATCGACATCAAGCGCATGCTCATGTTCCAGCACTGTCCCCGCTGCTTCACGAAGTGGGAGACGAGCGAGGCAGAGCTCACGAACGCCAGTTGATCGCGGGCGCGCCGTAGGGTGCTGCCGTGGCATCGCTCTCCGAGCTGGCGCGGCTGCGCACCGACCTCGACGGTGCCGCGCTCGCCCACTTCCAACGCCTCGTCAGCGCGTGGGGGCTCCTCGCCGACTTCTGCTTCGCGGACCTGTTGCTGTTCGCGCCCGAGCGCGGTGGTGACAGCGGCCGCTTCGTGATCGTCGCCCAGATCCGTCC
>Ga0070741_10001271_pt1 | contig 78857 bp, 72 predicted proteins | sample Coa_R1_4_FD_66440 | JGI IMG/M metagenome (GOLD analysis project Ga0070741, IMG submission 66440) | Surface soil microbial communities from Centralia Pennsylvania, which are recovering from an underground coalmine fire - Coalmine... | ecosystem: Environmental > Terrestrial > Soil > Unclassified ...
TGCGCGCGGCTTCCTGAAGAGATGGGGCGACGGCCGAAAAAACGGGCGCGACGGCCGGCGGCGCCGCGGCGGCCGCGCGTTTCCGCCATCCGCGCCGCGCGCCTTGCCGCACCGCCGCGGCTCGACCTGCGTCGCTGCGAGCAGTTTCTGCTGCACGAGGCGCGGCTGCTCGATGAAGCAAAATTCGACGACTGGCTGGCGCTGTTCACCGCGGAAGCCTGGTACTGGGTGCCGAGCGAGCCGGATCAGGCCGATCCGATCGAGACCGTGTCGCTGATCTACGACGACCGCCGGCTCTTGGAAACGCGGGTGCGGCGGCTTTCGAGCCCGCGCATGTATTCGCAAGAGCCGCGCTCGCGCACCAGCCGCATGGTCGGCAATGTCAGCATCGAAGACGCCGACCGCGACGCCTGCACGGTGCGCTCCAAGTTCATGATGATCGAGTACCGCCGCGAGCAGCAGCGCCTGTTCGGCGGCACCATGCTGCACCGCCTGGTGCAGAGCGGCGGCCGCGTCATGATCGCGTGGAAGCGCGTCGATCTCGTCAACTGCGACGCGCCGCTCGACGGCATTACGGTACCGTTTTAGCGCTTACGTCCCCGTCGGCCGGTGCCGTGCGGTGCGGGTGCGCTGCGCGGTCAGCCATTTGGAGCGGCCGGCGATCGCGAGCGTAAGCGCCCGCAGCGACGGCGGCCAGGTGGTCGGCAGGCCGAGCCAATAGGAAATGCGCTGGGTGTGCTCGGTGAGCGGCCGCTCTTTGCGCTCCCACGTGGCGAGCGCGCCAGCGACGTCGTGCTCGCGCTCCAGATAAACGGCGAGCGACAGCGCATTCATCATGGCGCAGCCGCCGCCCTGGCCGATGTTCGGCGGCAGCGCGTGCGCGGCGTCGCCGATCATGGCGACGCCGCCGGCCGACCAGCGTTTGAGCCTGATCAGATCGAAACGGTCGTAGCGGCCTTGCTCGCCGATGCGGTCGATCAGCGCTTGCAAATGCGGAAACGCGCGCTGCCATTCGTCCTTGCGCACCGGCACCGCCTTGGCGGCGTCGTCGCTGTCCAGCATGGTGAGCGCGATATAGATCTCGGTTTCGCTGCACGGCGTGTAGAGCACGCGGCGGGTGCCCGACCAATATTCGATCGTGGTCGCGCCGCCGTCGCTCGTGGCCCGCTCGGCCGCGGTCTTGTCCATGAGCAGCCGCGTGCAGCCGTCGACCAGGAACTTGCGCTTGGCCAACAGCTCGAGCGAATCGCGCACGCGCGAATTGCTGCCGTCGGCGCCCACCACAAGATCAGCTTTCAGCCGTCTGCCGTCGGCAAGCACCAGTTCGCCGGCTGGAGTTGCGCCCGCCACCGCCGAGTTCGTGACGATTTCGACGCCGGCGCGCACCGCCGCGGCGGCGAGCGCATTGATCACGTTCTGGCGCACGATCGAGAACACCCGGCTGCCGCTCCAGCGATGCACCGCGATCAGCCGGTCGCTGCCGTCGCGCACCTCGCGGGTATGAGCGAACGGCGCGCCCCTGACCGCGTCCGCATAGGCGCCGACCGCCTCGAGCACGCGCAGGCCGTTCTCGTAGATGTAGATGCCGGCGCCGGTGGTGCGCAGCCGGTCGGCGCGCTCGTGCACGCGCACGCTCCAGCCGCGCTGCGCCAGCGCGCACGCTGCCGTCAGCCCGGCAAACCCCGCACCGGCGATCTCGGCGTGCCGCTTGCTCATTACGAGGAGCTTATTATCATTGCCGGCGAACAGGGCAATGTCCGCCCGCGTGGAGAAAAATCATGGCCCGATTGCGCCATTTCGCCGTCTGCGTCCAAGACCTGGAGAAGGCGGCGAAATTCTACGAGAACGTGTTCGAGCTCAAACGCATCGCGCGGGAGGACCTCGACATCGGCTCGGCCATCTACATGAGCGACGGCGTCATCAATCTGGCGCTGCTCAACTTCTCGACCGGCGCGGGCAGCAAGGCCTCGGACCTCAAGGACCCGAAAGCTTTCGTCGGCGCCCACCATTTCGGCTTTCAGGTCGACGACCTCGCCGAGACGCAGAAGCGCATCGAGCAGAACGGCGGCAAATTCTTCTTCGATCTCGGCGACGAGCGCCACGGCAATTTCGAGCGCAAGTTCAAGGACCCCGACGGCGTGATCTTCGACATTTCCAAACACGGCTGGCAGGGCACCGATAGCTACAGCAAACCGAAACCGTAGAAAATCGTAGGGTGGGCAAAGGCGCGAATGCGCCGTGCCCACGCTGCGTGCGTTGACCGCGTGGGCTTCGCTTCGCTCAGCCTACCCTACGTAACGAACTGATTGGTGTAGAGCTCGTCCACCGGCGTCTTTTTCTGGATGATGCCCTTGGCCAGATAAAAGTCCTGCAGCTTGGCGACGCGTTGGGGATCGACCGCGCCGAGCACTTTCTGGCCCGGATAAATCAGCTTGTCGTAATAGGCGAACGCTTCCTTGACCTGATTTTCCTTGCCGTTCCATTCCGGCACGAATTTGACGAAATCGTTCGCGGACTTGTCCGGATCGTCCATGATGTCCTTCATGCCGTGCAGCGCCGCCTTGACGAAAGCGCGCACCAAGTCCGGCCGGTTCTTGATGGTGTCGTCGGAGGCGGCGACCGCCTGCGCCATGTGCGGGAAGAACTCATCGGTCGGCAGCACGTTGACGGCGACGCCGGCGGCCTCGACCGGCGGAATCCAGTCCGGCACCCCGGCCATGCCGACCGACTTTCCGGTCGCCACCATCTGCCAGACGCCGACCGGACCGGCCGACTCGATGTTGACGTCGTTCTGGGTCAGCCCGACGCTCGCCAGCAATCCGAGCAGCGCATAGAACGTGGTGTCCTGATACGACATCACCGTGATGGTCTTGCCCTTGAGGTCCGCCGGCTTGGCGATGCCGGAATCCTTGCGCACCACGAGCTGCATGAACCCCTTGCCGCCGAACAGGCAGACGATCTTCACCGGCACGCCGTTCTGCCGCACCACGATCGGCCCGTCGGCGACGATGCCGCCGAGCGGCGCGTTGCCGGCGCCGACCTGCTTGGCGACGTCGACGCCGCCGCGACCGACCGCATAGCTGACGTCGAGCCCGGCTTGCGCGAAATAGCCGCGGCCCTTGGCGAGCTGGATCGGGCCGAACGCCGGCAACAGCGGCGGCGCCGGGAACAAGTATGTGATCTTTTCCGCAGCGCGCGCCGGCGCGATCAACCCCGGAACGGCCGCGGTGCCGGCCAGCGCGGCGGCGCCTTGCAGCATGCGGCGCCGCGACACCTTCAAGTCTTCAAGAACGAGCATGTATCGACTCCTTGGCTGGCGTGTGCGACCGCGCCGCGGCTCTGCCCTATCGGCGGCCCCCCTCTTTGCCACTATACTGGACTTATCCGGGCGGCGACACGCGCGCAAACGGCCCAACTTCCATCAACTGCTGCGGTCGCTCGGCGATGCCCTCTCCTTCCGCTTCCGTCCCGCTCAGGCTCGAATATCGCGACGTCACCATGCGGTTTGCCGATCGCGGCGGCAGCGGCAGCGGCGCGCTGACCGCGGTGCGCGGCGTCAGCTTCGCGGTGCGCGACGGCGAAGTGGTGTCGCTGATCGGCCCAAGCGGCTGCGGCAAGAGCACGCTGTTGAATATCGGCTCCGGCCTGATGGCGCCGAGCAAGGGCGCAGCTTTGGTCGACGGCGCGCCGGTCGCCGGGCCGAATGCCCACGTCGCCTTCATGCTGCAGAAGGACTTGTTGCTGCCCTGGCGTACGGTGGCACAGAACGTGATGTTCGGCGTCGAAATTCAGGGCGTGCCGGCGCCGGACCGTCGGCAACGCGCCGCAAATCTGCTCGAGCAATTCAACCTCGCGGAATTTTCCGATGCGTATCCGCACCAATTGTCCGGCGGCATGCGCCAGCGCGTGGCGCTGGCGCGCACCTTGGCAGTCGATCCGCACGTGCTGTTGCTCGACGAGCCGTTCTCGGCGGTGGATGCGCAGACCCGCATGAGCTTGCAGCGCGACCTGGCGCAGACGCTTGCACGCGCGCAGAAGACCGCACTGCTCATCACCCACGACCTGTTCGAGGCGGTGACCTTGTCGGACCGCGTGCTGGTGATGAGCCGGCGGCCGGGCGTCATCATCGACGAGATCGCGATCGACGTGCCGGGCCGCGACGATCCGATCGGCCGGCGCGCCGACCCCAGAGTGGCCGGCTACGTGGCGCGGCTGATGGATCGGCTCGACATCGCGCACGCGCCGCGCGAGCGCCAGCCGGCGGCAGGCAGCGCATGAAACCCGGCGGCGATCCGTCGATGCGTAAAGGCGCCGGCGCCAGCTTGGCGCTGCTGGTGTTCTTTCTCGCCGCCTGGGAATGGGGGCCGCAAGCGCTCGGCGTGCCGAGCTTCATCGTACCGCCGCTGTCGACGGTCGCCACCGAATTCGTTCACGCGTTCCAATTCGATCATCTGCTGCTGCACACCGGCGTCACCATCGGCGAAGTGCTGGCCGGCTTCGTGCTCGGCAGCCTGCTCGGCGCCTTCGTCGGCTATCTGCTCGGCATGTCGCCCGCGGCCGAGCTGGCGCTGTCGCCCTACATCCTGGCGCTGCAGATCGCCCCCAAAGTGGCGTTCGCGCCACTGTTCATTCTGTGGATGGGTTTTACGGTCTATCCGAAAATCCTGGTCGCGATCCTGATCGTGTTCTTCCCCGTCATGGTCAACGTGCTGACCGCCTTGCGCAACGTCGATCCCGACTTGATCAATCTGGCCCGCGCCTTCACCGCGACGCGCGCGCAGATTTTCTGGAAGATCGAGTTTCCCAACTCGATGCCGCCGATGTTCGCCGGCCTGCGCATCGGCGCCACGCTCGCGGTCGTCGGCGTCGTCGTCGGCGAACTGGTCGGCGGCAACGTCGGGCTCGGCTATCTGCTCACCTTTGGCGAAGGCCAGGCCAACACGCCGCTCGTCTTCGTCTCCATCGTCATGCTCACACTGGTCGGCGGCATCGCCTATCTGGCGGTCATCCTCGTCGAGCGCCGCGTGCTGCACTACCTACCGAAGCGAGAGCTCGGCGGCGAGCTGTGAGCGCGTTACGACGGAAAATGCTCGGCGTGCCAATCGGCTTCGAGCGCGGGATTGATCTTGCCGTCGATCACGAACACGCCCGGGGCGCCGTCGGCGACCCAGGCTTTGAGCGGCTCGAGATCGGCCGGCGTGCGCACCGTGATGCCGCGTGCACCGTAGCCGCGGGCGATCGCGGCGAAATCGGTTTCCGGGAATTGCACGATGTCGACGGAAAAGCCCTGGCGCCGGAAATAATGCACCTCGGCCGCATAGGACGCGTCGTTGTAGACCAGGACACACAGCCGCAGCCCGAGCCGGATCGCGGTTTCGAGATCCGCGATCGACATCAGAAAGCCGCCGTCGCCGGTGCCGAGCACCGCGAGCTTTCCGGGATTGGCGACGGCAAGGCCAATCGCCGAAGCAAGCCCAAGCCCGACCGACTGGAACGAATGGCTCAGGCACGAGGCGCGTGGGTTCGGCACCCGCAGATAGCGCGGCACCCAGCCGCAGAAATGGCCGGAATCCGACGCGACCACGCGATCGGCCGGCAGAATGGCATCGACTGCCTTGCTCAAGGTACGCGGATCGATGAACGCCGCGCCGGACTGATCCGGATGCGGGAAGTGATGGTTGTCGCCTGAGCGGATGCGCTCGCGCATGGCGTTGCTGCGCCAGCCCCCTCCCTGCCCTCCTCCGCCGTCGCGCCGCCCAAGTTCTGCGAGCAACGCTTCCGCCGTCGCCTTGGCATCGGCCTGCACGGCGATCTGCACCGGCATCTGATAACCGAGCTTGCCGGTCTCGACATCGACCTGCGCCACCACGGCGCCGGGCGCCACCAGCTTGCCGCGCTTGGTCGTCCACGACGTGAGGCTGGCGCCGAACGCCAGAATGAAATCGCTTTCGGCGATCAGCTCGTCGGCGACCGGGGAAGAAAAGCCGCCGCAGATGCCGAGCGACCACGGATTGTCGGCAAAGAGGCCGTGGCCGCACACCGATGTTGCCAGCAGCGCGCCGACAGCGTCAGCGAGCGCGAGGAGCGCCGCTTCGGCACCGGAGATCACCGCACCGCGGCCGCCGAGAATGAGCGGCCGTTCGGCTTTGAGGAGCGCATCGGCGGCACGCTGCACCAGCTGTGGATCGGGCTGCATGCGGCCCGGCGCCGGCGGCAATTCGAGCGGCGGCAGGTTCGACGCGAGCGGCGCATGCTGCACATCGAGCGGCATGCTCAGCACCACCGTTTGCCGGTCGCGCAGCGCCCGGGTCACCGCGCGCAAGGCGTCCTCGCGCGCCGAGGCCACCGTATGCAGCCGCTCCGACACCGCGCCGACCGAACGCACCATCTCGGCCTGCTCGATATAAAAATTGTTCTTCACCGCGCCGTTCGGCACGTCGCCAGCCAACACCACGAGCGGCGTGCGGCTCTTCGCGGCCTCGCCGATGCCGGTCAGCGCATTGGTCAGGCCCGGCCCGGAATGCACGCTGACGAGAGTGAGTTCACCGGTCGCCTTGGCGTAGGCGTCGGCCATGCTGGCGGCATTGCACTCGTGGCGCGCCGAAATCAGTTCCACCCCGGCCTGCACCAGCCCGTGGGAGACCTTGAAATTGGCAGTGCCGAGAAGGCCGAAGCAGCGCCGCGCCCCATAGGCCGCCAAGTCGCTGGCGATCACCGAGGCGACGGTTGGGTTGCCGTTCATGCGTATGGTTCCTGCTGCACCGCCGAGAAAAGCGAGGCGATACAAGACGATATTCAATCCAGGCGCAACGGCCGGACCTAGCCTGTAAAAATCTTCAAACTTGAATATTTAAGCTTGAAATAATCCATCGCCCGTGCCACCTTGATGGGCGCGAACACGGACGGCGGCGGCCATGAAGATCGCATGCCTCGGCGGCGGCCCGGCGGGCCTCTACTTCGCCATCAGCATGAAGCTGCGCGACTCGCGCCACGACATCACCGTGTTCGAGCGCAACCGCGCCGACGACACGTTCGGCTGGGGCGTGGTGTTCTCCGACGAGACGTTCGAGAACATCGCCGCCAACGATCCGCCGAGCGCGGCGGCGATCCGCGCGCATTTCGCCTATTGGGACGATATCGCGGTCTATTACCGCGGCGAGCGCATCGTGTCCGGCGGCCACGGCTTTTCCGGCATCGCGCGCAAGCAGCTGTTGCTGCTCCTGCAGGACCGCGCTCGTGAGCTCGGCGTCGATTTGCGCTTTCAGACCGAGATCGACAGCGCCGGCGAACTCGCCAAGCATTACGACCTTGTCGTCGCCGCCGATGGGCTGAACTCCAAAACCCGCCGCGAGTTCGCCGAACACTTCAAGCCGGCGATCGACCTGCGCAAGAACAAGTTCGTCTGGCTCGGCACCCGGCAAAAATTCGACGACGCCTTCACGTTCATCTTCGAAGAGACCGCGCACGGCTGGGTGTGGGCGCACGCCTATCAGTTCGATGCCGACACCGCGACCTTCATCGTCGAGTGCTCGGAAGCGACTTGGCAGAAATTCGGCTTCGGCGCCATGAGCCAGGACGAAACCTGCCGCGCTTGCGAGCGCATCTTCGAAAAATATCTCGGCGGCCAAAGCCTGATGTCGAACGCCACGCATATCCGCGGCTCGGCCTGGCTGAATTTTCCGCGCGTGCTGTGCGAGACCTGGTCGCACCGCAACATCGTGCTGATGGGCGACGCCGCCGCCACCGCGCATTTCTCGATCGGCTCTGGCACCAAGCTCGCCATGGAGAGCGCGGTGTCGATGGCCGATTATCTGCACAGCGAGCCAACGCTCGAAGCGGCGTTCGCCAAATACGAAAATGCACGGCGCACCGAAGTGCTGCGCCTGCAATCGGCGGCGCGCAATTCGATGGAATGGTTCGAGGAGGTCGAGCGTTATCTGCAGCTCGACCCGGTGCAGTTCAATTACTCGCTGCTGACGCGCTCGCAGCGCATCAGCCACGAGAATTTGCGGCTGCGCGACAAGAGCTGGCTTGAAGGCGCCGAGGCCTGGTTCCAGCGCCGCGCCGGCGGCGACAATGCGGGGCGGCGGCCGATGTTTGCGCCGCTGCGGCTGCGCGAGCTTCATCTGAAGAACCGCGTCGTGGTGTCGCCGATGGCGCAATACAAGGCCGTCGACGGCTGCCCGACCGACTGGCATCTCGTCCATTACGGCGAGCGCGCCAAGGGCGGCGCCGGCCTCGTCTTTCTCGAGATGACGTGCGTGAGTGCTGAAGGCCGGATCACGCCGGGCTGTACCGGGATGTACAAGGAAGAGCACGAGGCGGCCTGGAAGCGCATCGTCAATTTCGTCCATGCCGAGACCGAGGCCAAGATTTGCTGCCAGCTCGGCCATTCGGGCGCCAAGGGCTCGACCCAGCTCGGTTGGGAGGAGATGGACGCGCCGCTCAAATCCGGCAACTGGCCGGTGATGGCGGCGTCCGCGACCGCCTGGTCGCCGCGCAATCAGACGGCGCGCGCCATGGATCGAGCCGACATGGATCGCGTTCGGGATCAATTTATTGCTGCGGCCGAAATGGCGGCGCGCGCCGGGTTCGACATGCTCGAGTTGCATTGCGCGCACGGTTATCTGCTCTCGTCGTTCATCACGCCGCTAACCAATCGGCGCACCGACGAATACGGCGGCTCGCTGCAAAACCGCATGCGCTATCCGCTGGAAATCTTTCACGCCGTTCGCGCGGTGTGGCCGGCGGACAAGCCGATCTCGGTGCGGATTTCCGCCAACGACTGGGTCGGCGATGACGGCATCGCGCCGCACGACGCGGTCGCCATCGCCCGCCTGCTGCAGGAGGCCGGCGTCGACATCTGCGACGTGTCGGCCGGCCAGACCTCGATCCGGGCGCGGCCGGTCTACGGCCGCATGTTTCAGACGCCGTTCTCCGACCGCATCCGCAACGAAACCGGCATGGCCACCATGGCGGTCGGCAACATTTTTGAGCCGGACCACGTCAACTCGATCCTGATGGCGGGCCGCGCCGATCTGGTCTGCCTCGCCCGGCCGCATCTTGCCGACCCATACTGGACCTTGCATGCCGCCGCGAAGCTCGGCGACCGCGGCGAGACTTGGCCGGCGCCCTATTACGCCGGCCGCGACCAGCTTTATCGGCTCAGCGGCGGCGCCGAGCCCGTCGCCACAACGGCGGTGTGACATGGGTCTCACAGGCCAGCATGCGCTCGTCACCGGCGGCGGCAGCGGCATCGGCGCCGCGGTCGCCATCGCGCTCGCGCAGGGCGGCGCCACCGTGACGATCTGCGGCCGCCGCCGCGAGCCGCTCGACGCTACGGCGGCGCGACAATCCGGCATTCACGCCGAACTTGCCGACGTGACTGACCGCAAGGCGATGCACGATCTTTACGAGCGTGCCGAAAAAGCGCGCGGGCCGTTCGCCATCGTGGTCGCCAATGCCGGCGGCGCGGCGAGTGCCCCGGCGGAAAAAGTCACCGCGGAATTATGGAGCGACACGCTCGCCGTCAATCTGACCGGCGCATTCTTCTCGGTGCAGCCCGCGCTCGCCGGCATGCGCGAACGCGGTTTCGGCCGCATCGTTTTCATTGCTTCGACCGCCGGCCTGAAAGGCGCGGCTTATGTGGCGCCTTACGTTGCCGCCAAGCATGGCGTCATCGGCCTGGTGCGCGCGCTGGCCGCCGAGACCGTAAAGCACGGCATCACCGTCAACGCCGTCTGCCCCGGCTACACCGAAACGCCGATGCTCGACCGCGCCGTCGAGCGCGTCGCCGCGACCACCAAACGCGACGCCGCCGAGGCGCGCGCCGCGCTGGCGGCAAAAAATCCGCAGGGCCGTTTCATCACGCCGGAGGAAGTCGCCGGCGCGGTGCTGTGGCTGTGCGGCGACGCGAGCGCCGGCATCACCGGCCAAGCCATTGCGATTTCCGGAGGCGAGACATGGTGAGCGCGCCGCTGCCCGCCGTCGCGCGTGCCGACGGCAGCAAGCAAAGCGACAGCAAGGCGCGGCTGCGGCTGTGGATCCGGCTCCTGCGCGCCAGCCGGCTGATCGAAGGCGTGGCGCGCGAGCGGCTGAAAACGCAGTTCGACGCCACCTTGCCGCGCTTCGACGTCATGGCGGCGTTGTTCCGCAAGCCCGACGGCATGCTGATGAGCGAAATCTCGCGCTTCCTCATGGTGTCGAACGGCAACGTCACCGGCATCGTCGACCGCCTGGTCGCCGACGGTCTCGTCGCCCGCTCGCAGCGCAACGGCGATCGCCGCACCTCGTTTATCACGCTGACCCGCAAGGGCCGCGCCGCGTTCGCCGCCATGGCGGCCGCGCACGAAAGCTGGGTCGACGAGCTTTTGGGCGGCATCTCGGCGCGCGATGCCGAGCAGATGTCGGCCAAGCTGAAATCGTTCCGCAGCGATTGGGAGGGCGAAGCATGACCGCAATGGCCGCGCTCAAGCCGCAGCATTTTCTCTGGCGCAGCGACGGCGCGGTCGGCATCATTCAGCTCGACCGGCCGGAGCGCAAGAACCCGCTGACCTTCGAATCCTACGCCGAGCTGCGCGACACGTTCCGCGCGCTACGCTTAGCCGATGACATTCATGCCGTGGTGCTGCTGCCCAACGGAGGCAATTTCTGCTCCGGGGGCGACGTGCGCGACATCATCGGCCCGCTGATCGACAAGGACATGAAGGGCCTGCTCGCGTTCACCCGCATGACCGGCGATCTGGTCAAGGCGATGCTCGTCTGCGGCAAGCCGATCATTGCCGCGGTCGACGGCGTTGCGGTCGGCGCCGGGGCCATCATCGCCATGGCGGCCGACCTGCGGCTCGCCTCGCCGGCGGCGCAGACGGCTTTCCTGTTCAACCGCGTCGGCCTCGCCGGCTGCGACATGGGCGCTTGCGCGATCCTGCCGCGCATCATCGGCCACGGCCGCGCCGCCGAACTCCTTTACACAGGCCGCACCATGACGGCGCAGGAAGGCCATGAGTGGGGCTTTTACAACAGGCTGGTCGCCGCCGAGGCGCTGGAAAGCGAGGCGCTCACGCTGGCGCGCCGTATCGCCGCCGGGCCGACCTTCGCCTACGGCGTCACCAAGACCCAGCTCTATCAGGAATGGGCGATGAGCCTCGATCAGGCCATCGAAGCCGAGGCGCAGGCGCAGGCGATCTGCATGCAGACCGAAGATTTCGCCCGCGCCTACCGCGCCTTCATCGCCAAGCAGAAGCCGTTGTTCGAGGGGAATTGAAGTGCCCGACCAAACCTTCCTCGTCTGGCCGTTTTTCGAAGAGCGCCACCGCGTGCTGGCACAGGCGATCGAGGCGTGGGCCGCCGCGAATTTGCCGGTCGACCATCAAGATGTCGCCGCCGCCTGCCGTACGCTGGTGCAAAAGCTCGGCCGCGACGGCTTTCTCAAACACACCGCGCCCGATCCCGCTGCGCCCTCCCCGCTCGACGTGCGCGCGCTCTGCCTCATCCGCGAGACCTTGGCGCGCCACGACGGCCTTGCCGACTTCGCTTTCGCCATGCAGGGCCTCGGCGCCGGCCCGATCAGCCTGTTCGGCGCCGCCGCGCAGCGGCACCTGCTCGAGCGCACCCGCGCCGGCGAAGCGATCGCCGCGTTCGCGCTGACTGAGCAAAAGTCCGGGTCGGACGTCGCCAACATCGCGCTATCCGCCAGGCGTGATGGCGAGACGTACGTTTTGGATGGTGAAAAGACGTGGATTTCCAACGGCGGCATCGCTGATTTTTATGTCGTGTTCGCCCGCACCGGCGAAGCGCCGGGCGCCAGAGGCCTATCGGCCTTCATCGTTCCGGCCGATGCACCCGGCTTTTCCGTCGCCGAGCATCTCGATGTCATCGCGCCGCATCCCTTGGCGCGGCTGCGCTTCGATGGCGTGCACGTGGCGGCTTCCGCGCTGATCGGCGTGCCGGGCGACGGATTCAAGATCGCCATGGCGACGCTCGATATCTTTCGCGCCACCGTCGGCGCCGCCGCGCTCGGCTTCGCCCGCCGCGCGCTCGATGAAACGATCGCACGCGCCAAAAAACGCGAGCTGTTCGGCGGCCCGCTCGCCGACCTGCAGATGGTGCAGGCGCACATCGCGGACATGGCGGTCGACGTCGATGCTGCGGCGCTGCTGGTTTATCGCGCCGCCTGGGCCAAGGACAACGGCGCGCCGCGCGTCACGCGCGAAGCCGCCATGGCAAAACTGTTCGCCACCGAGCGCGCTCAAAAAGTGATCGACAAAGCGGTACAGCTGCACGGCGGCGACGGCGTGCGCCGGGGCCACATCGTCGAGCGGCTTTATCGCGAAATCCGGGCGCTGCGCATCTACGAAGGCGCCTCCGAAGTGCAAAAGGTCGTCATCGCACGGCAAACTCTTGCGGGAGCATGATCATGGCAGCGCATTCGCTCGGCCGCTCGGCGCACACCGACACGTTCACGCGCGACAACCTGCCGCCGTCGCAACTATGGCCCGACATTCCGCTCGACGGCTTCGATTATCCCGAACAGCTTAATGCCGGCGTCGAACTGACCGACACCATGGTCAAGCGCGGCTTCGGCGATCACGTGGCGCTGATCGGCAACGGCCGCCGCCGCACCTACAAGGAGCTGTCGGACTGGACCAATCGCATCGCCCACGCGCTGGTCGAGGATTTCGGGGTCAAGCCCGGCAACCGCATCCTGGTGCGCGCCGCCAACAATCCGGCCATGGTCGCGTGCTGGCTCGCCGCCACCAAGGCCGGCGCGGTGGTGGTCAACACCATGCCGATGCTGCGCGCAGGCGAGCTCGGCAAGATCGTCGACAAGGCCGAGATCGCGCTCGCTTTGTGCGACACCCGGCTGATGGACGAGCTCGTCACCTGCGCCAAGACCTCGAAATTTCTGAGGCAGGTGATCGGCTTCGACGGCACTGCCAATCACGACGCCGAGCTCGACCGCATCGCGCTGTCGAAGGCGGTGACGTTCGATGCGGTCAAGACCGGCCGCGACGACGTGGCGCTGCTCGGCTTCACCTCGGGCACCACCGGCGAGCCCAAGGCGACCATGCATTTCCATCGCGATCTGCTGATCATCGCCGACGGCTATGCCAAGGAAACTCTCGGCGTCACGCCGGATGACGTGTTCGTCGGCTCGCCGCCGCTCGCCTTCACCTTCGGGCTCGGCGGCCTGGCGATCTTCCCGCTGCGCTTCGGCGCCACCGCGACGCTCCTGGAAAACGCTTCCCCCGCCAACATGATCGAGATCATCGAGACCTATAAGGCGACGATCTCGTTCACCGCGCCCACCGCGTACCGCGCCATGCTGGCAGCGATGCATCAGGGCGCGAACCTGTCGTCGCTGCGCGCCGCGGTGTCGGCCGGCGAGACCTTGCCGGCGCCGGTGTTCGACGAATGGATCGGCAAGACCGGCAAGCCGATCCTCGACGGCATCGGCTCGACCGAGATGCTGCACATTTTCATCTCCAACCGCTTCGGCGACGCCGCGCCGGCTTCAACCGGCAAGCCGGTGATCGGCTACGAGGCCAAAGTCGTCGACGACGACATGCAGGAGAAGCCGCGCGGCGAAATCGGCAAGCTCGCGGTGCGCGGCCCGACCGGCTGCCGCTATCTCGCCGACAAGCGGCAGAGCGCGTACGTGCGCGACGGCTGGAATCTCACCGGCGATTCGTTCACGCAAAGCCCGGACGGTTATTTCCATTTCGCCGCGCGCAACGACGACATGATCATCTCCTCGGGCTACAACATCGCCGGACCCGAGGTCGAGGCGGCGCTCCTTGCGCATCCCGACGTCAAGGAATGCGCGGTGATCGGCGCGCCTGACGAGGGCCGCGGCCAGATCGTCGAAGCGCACGTCGTCCTGAAAGACGGCGTCATGGCCGGCGTCGACGCGGTCAAGCGGCTGCAGGACCACGTCAAGGCGACCATTGCGCCCTACAAATATCCGCGCTCGGTGAAATTCACCGACGCGTTGCCCAAAACCGCGACCGGAAAGATTCAGCGCTTCCGCCTGCGCCCGGAAGGCAAGTGAGCGCTGCAATGACCGACGCGCACCAATTCCTTCACCCGCGCCATTGGAAGCAGCCGAAAGGCTATGCCAACGGCATCGCCGCCGAAGGCCGGCTGGTCTTTCTCGCCGGCCAAGTCGGCTGGAACGCCGAGGAACAATTCGAAAGCGACGATTTCGTCGCGCAAGTGCGCCAGGCGCTCGCCAATGTCGTGGCGCTGGTGGCGGAGGCCGGCGGCAACCCCGAACACGTCACCCGGCTGACTTGGTACGTGCTCGACAAGCGCGAATACATGACGCGGCTACGCGAGCTCGGCGATGCTTACCGCGGCGTCATGGGCCGGCACTTTCCGGCGATGACATTGGTGCAGGTCGGCGCGCTGGTCGAAGACCGCGCCAAGGTCGAGATCGAGGCTACCGCGGTGGTACCGAAATAAGCCATAGCCTGCGTGGGCACTCGCTCAATCGACCAGCTTGTAAAAGCGCTCGTCATAAAGCGCTCCGGCCATCGGCGAAAGTTTTTCGCGAAACGCGCGGGTGTGTGCCGCCTCGGCGTGGCCGTTGAGCGCTTTGCGATTGGCCCAGACCTCGAACACCATGAAGTGGTTGCCGCGGCTGGCCTGCTGCAAGACCGTATAGCCGGTGTTGCCGGCATCCTTGGGCGTGTCGTCGCTCATTGCCTTGAGCAGCGCCATGCAACCGTCCTTGCTTGCGGGAATGACGTCGACGTGGGTCAGCACGTAAATGGCTTTTGGCTCGTTCACGCCACTCGACGGCCCGCCGTAGAGACCATTGCCAAGGCGCCGATCAATTGGTGCGTTGCCGACCGTCTTCATCTGCTCGATGAGGTCCGCGCTCGATGCCGCCTTGTCGTGGGCTTGGCCGGCGGCTTGGTCTTTCCAGATTTCCACGATCGCAAAGCGGTTCGGCCGCGCTACTTCCTTGAGCACGTCGACGCGTAGATTGCCGTCCTCCCTGCGGCTCGCCTCGCGGTAGTGCCGGAGCACCGCCGCCCCGGATTTTGTCGCATTCGGCATGATGTCCACGTAGGTAACGGCGTAAACGGCCCTGTCCTGGGCATAAGCCGCGCTGCCGACCAGTGCCATCAGAATGGCCACTCCGGCGGCGATCAATCTGATAAAGGTGCTCATCCCCTCCCCCAAATCTCTATAAGAAATATCATACCAAACGCCGCCTCTCGTCGATACGCCGATGCTGGCGCATCGGCCGCGTTTGGCGTAGCGTGAGAGCGCTGACTGTGGCGCTGCAAACGGGGGGAACCATGCCTGCGAGAGCGCGCTATGCGGTTTTGATCGCTGCCTGGATCACGCCGTCTTTGCTTGTCGCCACGACGTCCCACGCCGAAACCATGGACGAGCTGTACGCCAAGGCCAAAGCCGAAGGCCAGGTGGTGTTCTATTCCGGCGGGCCGGTCGCGCCCTACGAACGCTTCGCCAAGGATTTCGAGCAGCGTTTCCCCGGCCTGAAAGTGTCCATGACCGGCGGCTTTTCCAACGTGCTCAACGAGCGGATCAACGCGCAGCTGCGCGACCACAAGGTCGAAGTCGACATGGCGTTCTTTCAGACCGCGCAGGACTTCGTCGTCTGGAAGAAGCAGGGCGTGCTGGCGAACTTCAAGCCCGAGGGTTTTGACCGGATCGCGCCGGAGTTCCGCGATCCCGACGGCGCTTTCACCGTCACCAAGGTGAACGCCATTACCTATGGCTATAATACTAAGGCCGTTTCACCGAACGATGTGCCGAAATCGGCACTCGATTTTCTCAAACCGCAATTCGCCGGCAAGCTGATCACCTGCTATCCGGCCGACGACGACGCCACGCTTTATCTGTTCTACACCATCGTGCAGAAATACGGCTGGAGCTATGTCGACCGTTACATGGCGAACAAGCCCAATTTCGTGCAGGGTCATCTCAGCGTCGCGCGCAGTGTCGGTTCGGGGGAAAGCATCGCCACCTTCGACGCTACATCGTCCGTCGACGCGGTGGCGAAAGAGGGCGCGCCGGTCGCCTCGGTGTTCTCGGCGGAGGACCCGACGCCGCTATTCACGCTTACGTCGGGCATCTTCAAGGACGCACCGCATCCGAACGCGGCAAAACTGTTTCTCACCTGGTACATGGCCAAGGAGCAGCAAAGCCGCACCGGCGTATTCTCGGCTCGCACCGACGTGCCGCCGCCGAAAGGCTTGAAGCCGCTGTCGTCCTACAACGTCGCCAACGGTTATCGCGACTTCGTCAGCAACGCGCCGCAGCTCGCCGACCTGCGCAAGCGCTTCGAAGGCTACACCGGCCCGATCGTCAACAAGGGCGGCGTGCGGTAGCGCGTGAGCCATTTCGACGCCGCCGCCCGGAATTTGCCGGAAGCGATTGAGTATGTGACGCGCGACCGCTCGCCGTGCGGCTCAGCTAGACGCGCACAAATTCCTTACCCTTGTTGGCGGCGGTAAAGCCGTTGAACACGTCGTTGACCTCATTCCAAGACTTGAGCTTCTTCATGTTGCCGAGCCAACGCTTCACGTTGGGATATACTGAAAAGTCGCAGTCGATCAGTTCGCCGATCGACACCAGGCCGGCGCCGAAATAGTCGGCAATCGTCATTTCGTTGCCGCAGAGATACTGCTTGTTCGGCCCAATCCAGTGATCGTTGAGAATCTGCAGCCAATTCCTGGCGCCCTGCTGTCCCCAAGCGATAGCGCCGGCATGCGCCTCGTCGCTGCGGCGCTTGTGATGCGGAAAAAGTTGCGGGTAGACCAGTCCATAGCCGAAATCGCGATAGAATTGGGTATTGAGCCAATCCATCATCTCATTGATCTTGGCACGCTTCTTCAGATCTTTCGGATAGGCCGGCAAGTCGTATTTGTCCGCCAGATATTTCATGATAGCCGAGCCTTCGGTCAGGCGGAGATCGCCGTCCTCGAGCATCGGCACCATGCGATTGGGGTTGAGCGAGGCGTATGGCTCCTGATAATGGGCGCCCTGGAGTATATCGACCGTTTCCTCGTCGCACGCGATGCCGCTCTCGGCGATGAGCAACCGCACTGGACGGCAAGCGGTGGAAACCGGATGCATGTAAAGCTTCATGGTCTGACCTCCCGTGTGGCCGCTGCCGATCGTCTGCGCGCAAGCGCAGGGCTTGGCAACCAGAACATGATTGAAGCGTGAGACGATCCCGCCAGCGCAGATTAATTTAGCGCACTATTGCACAAAGGAGAACGGCCGGATGGCCGAGGCGTTCGAATTAGGCCTTTTCACGTTCGGCGATCTCACGCCGGACACGCAGACCGGCAAGACGATCAGCGCCGAGCAACGGATGAGGGAAATACTCGCCGCGGCCAAGCTCACTGAGACGGCTGGCCTCGACGTTTTTGCGGTCGGCGAACATCATCGATTGGATATGGCAGTGTCCGCCACGGCCGTCGTGTTGGCCGCCATCGCGGCGATAACGCAACGGATCCGCCTGGCCAGCGCCGTCACCATCCTGAGCACGGCCGATCCTGTGACGGTATTCGAGGAATTTGCCACCGTAGATCTCATCTCCAGCGGACGCGCCGAGATTATCGCCGGGCGCGGCATATTCACCGAGTCCTTTCCGCTGTTCGGTTACGACCTCGCCGACTACGATGCCTTGTTCGAGGAAAAACTCGGGCTCCTCATCAAGCTCAACAGCGCTGAGCGCATCACGTGGCAGGGCCGCTTTCGCCCCGCGCTGCACGATGCCCCGATACCGCCACGCCCCGCACAAAGCCGCTTGCCGGTCTGGATTGGCACCGGCGGCACGCCGAGCAGCGCCGAACGCGCCGGCGCACTCGGATTGCCGTTGGCGCTTGCCAACATCAGTCTGCCACCGGCAAAGCTCGCGCCCAGGGTCGATATTTACCGGCATGCGGGACTGCAAGCCGGACACCATGCCGCGGACCTGAAAGTCAGTGTGGCGACCCACATGTACATTCGGGAAAACTCGCAAGCTGCGCTCGACGAGTTCTATCCGTACTATGCCGCGTACTTCGCCACTCACAGTGCCTCGCAATATCGCGCGCAACCGATAACGCGGACCGATTATGACGCGCGCGCCGGCCAGCACGGCCCGATCTTTGTCGGCAGCCCGCAACAGATCGTCGACAAGATCCTGTATGAACGCGAGTTGTTCGGCCACCAGCGCTTTCTCGCGCAGATCGATATCGGCGGTATGCCGTTCGCCAATGTAGCGCGCGTAATCGAGCTTTTTGCAACCCAAGTTGCTCCGGCCATTCGCGGTTAAGGTGTTATTCCACCGTTCACATGGACGTTGCTGAGGCGAGCCGCGAACGCCTGTTCGATTGACCGAGGGCTTGTGGCGAGCGGTCGTGTTTTGTCCGCGCCTGCCGCCCACGGCGACCCCGATTGCGGTTGCCGCGGATTGCGGGCTAGTTTGATCCAAGCCACGGGGAACCTGATCATGCGGATGCTAAAAGCAACTTTCGGCCTTGTCGCAGCCTGCGCCTTGGCGATCGCGGCGGCGAATGCCGCAGCGGCGGAGCCGCTGAAAATCCGGCTCGGCTACGGCGTCGCCGCCGAAGAGCAGCTCTGGCTCCTGCTCGCCAAGCCCGATATCGGCACCCATTACGGCAAGGATTACACGGTCGACGGCACGCGGTTCTCCGGGTCCGACAAGCGCGCCCAGGCGTTCGAGGCCGGCGCCATCGACATCGCCTCATCAAGCGCCAATGGCGTCATCTTCGCCGCCGCCGAGGGCGTCAAGGGCAAGATCATCGCTTCGATCTCGCGCGAGAGCAAACGCGGCTACAGCACGTCGTATTACGCGCTCGCCTCGTTGCCGATCAAAACCGTGCGCGATCTCAAGGGCAAGACCATCGCCATCAACGGCTTCGAAACGTCGGGCCATCTGTGGCTGAAGACCGCGCTGGAACACGCCGGTCTGCGCGAAAGCGACGTCACCATCGTGCCGATCTCCTTTCCGGCCATGGCGGAATCGTTGCGTTCCGGCAAGATCGATGTCGGCGAATTCCCGCAGCCGTTCGATGCGCTGCTTCACAAGGAGGTGCAGGCGACCAAAATCTTTTCGGCCAAGGATGCGATCCCGACCGACGAGGAGTTGATCGTGCTGGTCGCCAAAGACGAGTTCCTCAAGGCGCACGCCGACGCGATCAAGGCTTTCCTGGCCGATCTGCGCGCCGCCACCGCGTTCTATCTGCAGCACGCCAAGGAAGCGCGGCAGATCCTGCTCGACAAGAAAATGGTGCGCGTGCCGGCGGACGTGTTTTTCGGCATGGATGACTATTACCGCGATCCGGACTTGCGCGCCGAGGTGGCGACGCTGGAGCGCATGCAGGAATCGCAATACGCCGCCGGCTTCCAGAAGAAGAAAGCCGACATCAACCAGCTCGTCGACCTGAGCTATCTGCCGAAATAGGCCAGTGTCCTCGATCGTCATTGCGAGCGAAGCGAAGCAATCCAGGGGTGGGGTGCACCCCACTGCTGGATTGCTTCGTCGCTTCGCTCCTCGCAATGACGAGGCACTAAAATCACGCTAACGCCATGGCGCTGTTGGAGGTGAAAGACCTCGACAAGACTTTCATCGCGAAGGACAAGCCGGTCGCGGCCATCGACAAGCTTTCGCTCGCGATCGAAGCCAACGAGTTCGTCGCCATCGTCGGGCCGTCCGGTTGCGGCAAGAGCACGTTCCTGCACATCGTCGGCGGTTTTGAGCGTCCGGATGGCGGCGCCGTGCTGCTCAACGGCCGTCCGGTCGGCCGCCCCGGCCCGGACCGCGGCATGATGTTCCAGGAGCACACGCTGTTTCCCTGGCTCACCGCGCTCGGCAACGTGGCGTGGCCGCTGGAAATGAAAGGCATGGCCAAAGCCGAGCGCCTGGCCAAGGCCCGCGCCTATCTCGATCTGGTGCACCTGTCGCGCTACGCCGCGCTGTACCCGGCGGAGCTCTCAGGCGGCATGCGGCAACGTGTGGCCCTGGCGCGGTTGTTCGCGCTCGATTCGCAGATCCTGCTGATGGACGAGCCGTTCGGCTCGCTCGATTCGCAGACCCGCGAGCTGCTGCAGGAGGAGCTGCAGGCGATCTGGCGCCGCGACCGCAAGACGGCATTGTTCGTCACCCACGACATCGATGAGGCGATCTATCTCGGCACCCGCGTGCTGGTGCTCACGGCGCGGCCGGCGCGGATCAAGGCCGACATCGCGCTGCCGGCCGTCGAGCGCGGCGGCGATTACCGCAAATCGACCGAGTATCTGCGTACGCGCGGAGAAATCTGGGATCTGCTGCGCGAAGAGGTCCTGCGCGGGCGCGCGCTGGAGGACGGATGAAAATTCCGGCCGCCGTGCAGCACTGGATCGTCCCGGTCGTCGTGGTCGCGGCGTGGGAGGGCTTTGGCCGCGCCGGCATGATGCCGCGCTATCTGCCGCCGCCGACGCTCATTGCCGGTGCGCTGTGCGAGGTGGTGGCCGACGGCGAGCTCGCCCGCGCGGTGGCGACCAGTCTCTATCGGGTCATTGTCGGCTTCACGCTTGGCACCAGCGCCGGCATGCTGGTCGGACTCGGCGCCGGCACCATGCCGGGCGTGCGCCATTTCTTCGATCCGCTGGTCGGCTTTCTTTATGCGGTGCCGAAGATCGCGTTCCTGCCGGTCTTTCTGCTGCTGTTCGGGCTCGGCCACGAATCGAAGATCGCGCTGATCGCCTTCTCCTGCTTCTTTCCGGTGTTCATCGCCTCGCGGCACGCGGTGCTCGGCGTCGACAAGCATCTGGTCTGGACGGCGCACAACATGGGCGCGGCGCGCGCCACCACGTTCTTTCGCGTCATCGTGCCGGCGGCGGCGCCGCAGCTGTTCACCGGCGCGCGTATCGGGCTGGCGCACGCCTTCATCCTGCTGTTTGCCGCCGAGTTGATGGGGGCGCGCGGTGGCATCGGACCGCTGATCTCGGAAGGCGAGGATGCCGGGCGCTTCGACCTGATGTTCGCCGGCATCGTCACGTTCGCGGTGCTCGGCTTTGTCGGCGACCGCATCCTGATGACCGTGCGCGGCTTCATGCTGCGCGGCCAGATGATCGGCACGATCGAGGAGGCGGTGCGATGAGAGCCGCGCTCCTTCGCCACGTCGAGCGCTGGTATTCGATCCCGCTGTTGCTGCTCATGTGGCAGGCGGCAGTATCCAGCGGGCTCGTCGAATCGCGGCTCCTGCCGGGGCTCGGGCGCGTCGCCGCCGCGCTCATACGCGATACCGGCAACGGCGTTCTGCCCTATCACACTGCGATCACGCTCGGCCGCGCCGCAGCGGGATTTGCCCTCGCGGCCTTGGCCGGCGTGCCGTTCGCCGCCGCCATGGCGCGCTCGGCGCTCCTTCGCAACCTGTTCGAGCCGATCTTCTTCTTCGGCTATCCGGTGCCGAAGATCGCGCTGTTTCCGGTGTTCACCTATGTGTTCGGCATCGGCTCGCCGTCGAAGGTGGCGTTCGCCTTTCTCGAATGCCTCTATCCGATCGTGGTGACGGCCTATCTCGGGTTTCGCGCCATTCCGGTGCGGCTCGTGTGGAGCGCCGAGAACATGGGCGCGCCGCGCTGGGCCATCATCGGTCGCGTGATCGTGCCGGCGGCCATGCCGGGAATCTTCAGCGGGCTGCGCATCGCGCTGCCAATCGCGATCGTCGTCATCGTGCTGACCGAGATGATCGGCGATTCGCGCGGCCTCGGCTATTACATCGCGATCTCGGGCACGCGCTTCGAATTCGCTAACGTCTATGCCGCCATCCTCATCATCGGCGCCTGCGGCTTCGTGCTGGATCGCGGCCTGCTGCGGCTGCGCCGCGCCGTCGTGCACTGGGAGCGCGACGGCGAAAGAGCCCTGTAACGCGGCTCACTCGGCGGCGAGCTTGCCGAGCGCACCGCCTTCGTCGTAGCCGGCCATCAGACCGTCGACGATGGCGTTGAAGGCCGCCCAGTCGGTCTCGCGGAAGGCGTGATTGCGCACGATGAACGAGGCGCCGGCATAGAATTTTTCGTACTGCAGATGCCGCCCGGCGAATTCCGAGCCGACCATGTCCCAGGCCAGCTTGAACAGTTTCATGCGCGTCACCGCATCGTTCTGCGGCGTCTGCCAGAACGTCTGAAAATCACTTGCCAGCTCCGGATCGCGCAGCACCGAAATGTTGGCCGGCATCTGGAACACGCCGCCGCCGCACAGTTCGCGCAGCTCGTCGACAAACTTGGTGTAATTCTGCGTGCACCATTCCAGCGCGCCGTACATCATGCGGCGGTTGAAGCAGACGTGGCCGTTGCCCGGCCAGTCGGCCTCGTAGGCGTTGATCTGGCCGTGGACCATGCCGGCGATCTGCGCCTCGTAGGACGACACCCGGCCGAGCGCTTCGCGCACCGCCGGCACCTGGTCGGCGCCGGTTGCGTGCGCGATCTTGCTGCACAGCCCGACCAGGAGCCGCATCTTCGCCCAGTAGCGCACATTGGACTGATGGTTGCCGAAGCAATGGCTCGGCGTCTTGACGTAGATGTCGCGCGACAAGAGCGCATCGCCGTGCACGAATACACGCTCCCACGGCACCTTGACGTCGTGGCAGATCAGCATGCAGTCGCTTTCGTCGTAGCGCCAGGCGAGCGGCGAATCGAACTCCGACGTGGCGCCGGGCGCGAACGGCTGGCGCGACCACAATTGCAGGCCCGACGCGTTGCACGGGATCGCGCAGGTGATCGCCTCGTTCTTCTGGTCCGGCGCCAGCGGGATGACGTTGCCGATCCAGATATCGTTGGCGAACGCCGCGCCCGTCGCCAGCATCTTCATGCCGGCGATCGTCACGCCGGAATCGTCCTCGCGCACCACCCGCAAGGTCGGCAGCGGTATGTTCTGGCGCTGATAGAACTCAGGATTGCGCGCGGCCTGCGGCGGCACCACGGCGTAGACGACATAGAGATCGTTGTCGCGCGCGGTGCGGTAATAGGCGAGCAAATTGTCGGCGTGTGCACACGGCGCTTTCAGCTCGTCGGGCTTCATCGCCATGCCGGTGACGAACGAGGCGACGTGGTCGGGCGAACGGCCGAACATGCCGTGGGTGAAATCGGCGATGCGGCGATGGCCAAGCATGCGCCGCTGCAGATCCTCGCGCGAACGCGCGCGCAGGAAGTAGATCGAATGGCGCCCGCCGTCCTCCTCGTAGCTCATCACGTCGCGGTTCGCCGGATCGGCCTTCATGTCGTAGAGCGCCGCCACGGTCTCTGCCGCGCCGCGGAACGCCGGGTGGCGCGTCACGTCGTCGACTCGCTCGCCGCCGATGTAGACGGCGCGGCCGTCGCGCAGCGATTCGAGATGCTCTTGTCCGGTGCGCAGCATGGGGCCAGAACGGTCGTCCAGCGCCGTCGACTAGTCAAGGGCAGTGCTGTGCGACGGCGCGCACGGCGCCAATTGCGCAAAGCCGAATTCAGCGCACCTGAAAAACGAGCTTGCCGCGGAAATGGCGGCCCTCGCTGACCCGATGCGCTTCGGCGGCTTGGGACAGCCGATAAAGCTTGATCTCCGGCGGCCGGATTGCCCCCGACACATAAAGCTCGGCGATGCGCTCCATGGCCTGGCGCGAACGCGGCACCGGCGGCCGCAGCCCGGTGACGTCGCTGCGGCTCGTTTGCGGCGCCTGCGCGCCCGACGCAATGAACGCGGCGCGCCCGCCCGGCTTGAGCACGGCATACGACTTTTGCGCCACCTCGCCGCCCACCGTTTCGAACACGGCGTCGCAGTCTTTCACCACCTTGGTGAAATCCTGGGCGTTGTAGTCGATCACCTCGTCAGCGCCGAGGCCGCGCACATAGTCGATGTTGGCGGCGCTGGTCGTGGTGATGACGCGGGCGCCGAGATGCTTGGCAAACTGAATGGCAAAGCCGGCGACGCCGCCAGCCCCGCCCTGGATGAGAATGGTCTCGCCGCGACGGAGCTTGAGCGTATTCTCGACGGAATCGATGGCGGTCAAGCCGGTGAGCGCCAGCGCCGCCGCATCGACATGCGACAGCCGTTCCGGCTTCTTGCCGACGAGGGCCGCCGCGATGGCGATCTTTTCGCAGTAGGTACCCTCGCGGCCGGAGCCCAGCACGCCGAACACCGCATCGCCGACTTTCAGATCGCTGACGCTGGCGCCGACGCCCGCCACCGTGCCGGAAAAGTCGCGGCCCGGAATCTGCGGAAATTTCACCTGGCCGTGCGGCGCGTATTCGCCGTTGCGAAATTTCCAGTCCGCGGCGTTGACCGTTGCGGCCACCACGTCGATGAGGACGTCGTCAGGCCCGGCAACAGGGTCCAGAAGGTCGCCGTACTGCAGGACTTCGGGGCCGCCGAATTTGTCGAGATAGGCTGCTTTCATTGTGATACTCGCTGGCAAGCTACAGGGATTTGTCGCGCAGGCGCAGAATGAAGAGCGCGACCAAGCTGAGAAACGCGGTGACGATGATATAGAAGCTGGGCGCCAGCTTCGAGCCCGTCACGTCGATCAAGGATTGGGCAAAGAACGGCGCGAAGCCGCCGAAGATCGTCACCCCGACATTGTAGCTGAGCGACAACCCGCTGACGCGCGTCGCCGCCGGAAATACCTTGGCCATCAGCGACGGCAGCGAACCGCTGTAGCAGGATTTCAAAAACCCGATCCAGCACACCATCGCGATCAAGACGCCAATCGACGCGTGCGACGCGAGCAAAGCAAATGCCGGATAGGCGGTGATGCAAAACAGCGCCGCCGCGGCCATCATGACCCTGATCTGGCCGACGCGGTCGACCAGCATGCCGACGAACGGCACCACCACGGTCTGCAGCGCGGCGGCCGACATGGCCGCCGTGTAGCTCAGATATTGCGGCAGATGCAGCTCGCGGATGGCGTAGGTCGGCATGTAGACCAGCATGTATTGCGAGCTGGTGGAGATGATGACGGTGCCGATGACGAGAAGCAGCAGATCCCATTGCGTCACGATGAGATCGCGCATCGGCGTGCGCGGCGGCGCGGCGGTGCGGAATTCCGGCGTCTCGTCCATGTGGCTGCGGATGTAGTAGCCGATTGGGCCGATCAGCAGCCCGACCGCGAACGGGATGCGCCAGCCCCAGGCCTGCAGATCGGCCGCCGACATGGTGCTGGTCAGCAGCACACCGAGGCCGGTGGCAACCAGCGCGGCGAAACCCTGGCTCGACCATTGCCAGCTGGCAAAGAAGCCGGCGCGGTCGGGGCGATGCTCGACCATGAAGGTGACGGAGCTGGCGAATTCGCCGCCGACCGAAAAGCCCTGCAGCAGCCGCGCGCAGATGACCAGAATTGGCGATAACAGCCCGAGCGTGTCGTAGCTCGGCATGATCGTCATCAAGCCGGTACCGATGGTCATCAGCACGATCGACAACGTCAGCGCCGCCTTGCGGCCGCGCCGGTCGCCATAGTCGCCGAGAAAAAGCGCGCCGATCGGGCGCGACAGAAACGACACGCCGTAGCTGCCGAGCGTAATCAGGATGGACACCGCCGGATCGGCGGCCGGGAAAAACACCTTGGAGATAATGACGGCGAAATAGCCGTAGACCAGGATCTCGTAGAACTCGAGCGCATTGCCCAGTGAGGCGGCGACGATGAGTTTGGTGGCCGATCCGGCGCCGTGCGCCCCGGCTGATCCCGACATGGTTGCTGCGGTCATTCGGCCAAATCCCCCGGGTTCGCCGCGCAGGCGGGTCGTTGCGCTGCGGGTCCGTAAGCTAATGGCCGCGGGATCACCCGTCAAAACTGCCGGTATGAATTTCTTGGGGACGCGCGCGTACCCCGCCGCGCGCTCAGCGGGCGTTCAGGGCGCTGGACGGCTCGGCAAACGGCGCCACGACAAAACGTGTCGCTTGCAGCACGCCAAGCCCGAGCGGCGTCGGCACGGAAACGCGAAACAGCGTCATCAGCCGCGTGCCTGAGATCGGCGCCAGCCACATTTCCATGTCGCGCTCGGCCTTGAGGTAGCGCACGCCGGAGCGGCCGATGTCGTAGCCGGCCAGCGGCGAAAAATAGAGCGCACAGACCACCGCCGGCCCCTGATAGCCGGCGTTCGCCCGGACCTGCTCGGTACGCTTGAAGGTGAGCTGCCAATCGAACCGCATGCGGCCGTCGAACACCGCGATCTTACGGTCGCAAGCCGCCGGTACCGCCGTGTTGCCGCTGCCCGGCACGCGGATCAGCAGCGCCGTCATCGGGTCGACCACGCCGACCCGATTGGCGTCGGTGAGCGGCACGCCGCTGGGATCGGGCTTGGGCGGATGCGTCAGCGTCTCCTTCGCCTTGCCGCCGTTGAACGCGATCTTGATCTCGTCGGAGGAACTGCCCGACTCGTAGTTCACCACGAACTCGGATGGGACCGCCTCACGGGCGTTGAACGTGCCATGCGCTTTGGCAGCGCCATGCCCATGGGCAAAGATGCGCAACAGCCCGATCGTCGAGCCGCTGCCCGAGGCGGCGTATCGTTTTTCGCCAACCTCCACAGTCCACGAAATCTGTCCGATGGGGACGCCGAGCAGGGTCGCGGCATAGGCAGCGTCGAGCTTGACCTCGGTCTCGCCGGCGCCGGCGTCAACGCCGCCTACCAAAAGCAAAGCGGCGGCATAACAGAGAGCAATGAGACGGCGCGGCATCGCTAACCCGGGCACCCGCTGTACCATACGGCGTCCGGAACCGCCCCTGCGGTCCGCGCGAACGCCTCCCGGGGACGCTTGAACACAGCCGGCCCGCTCGGAGCGATGGTCTTCCCCCGCCAACATGGCCCGATCAAGGCACCGGCCGGGCGCGATTTATGCGATCCGCTTCAAGTTTGCCGCATAGTTCTGCCAGCGCTGAAAATAGACTTCGGCGGCGTGCTCGATGAGCTTGACGGCGGCCTCGTCGGTGCTGCGGATCACCCGCGCCGGCGCACCGACCACAAGCGAATTATCCGGAATGGTCTTGCGCTCCCCGATCAGCGCGCCGGCGCCGATGATGCAATTGGTGCCGATCTGTGCGCCGTTCATCAGGATCGCGCCCATCCCGATCAGGCAATTACGGCCGATCGTGCAGCCGTGAAGGATCGCGTTGTGGCCGACGGTGCAGCCGTCGCCGACCGTCAACGGATAGCCCGGATCGGTATGCAGCGTGCAGTTCTCCTGAATGTTGGAGCGCTCGCCGATCTCGATCCATTCGTTGTCGCCGCGCAGCACCGCGCCGAACCAGATGCCGACGCCGGCCTTGATCCGCACCTTGCCGATGACGACGGCACTGTCGGCCACATAGCAGGTGCCGGCCGGCGCCATGTCGGGCTCCTGCCCTTGCAAACTGAAAAGAGCCATTCCGCACTCCGTTTCGGCACCGTGCCGAGTGCCCTGCTCAAAACACCGGGTTTTCGCGGTAGGTGCCCCAAGGCTTCTTCAAGGCTTCGACGATCTCGCCCATGGTGGCGCCGGCTTCAACCGCCTCGATCGTCACCGGCATGATGTTCTGGCGTTCGTCCTTGGCGGTCGCGACCAGCCTGTCCATCGCGCTGCGATACTTGCCGGCGTCGCGCTCGGCGCGCACGCGCTGGGTGCGCACGATCTGCCGCTCCGCGGTTTTCGGATCGTACGGATGGGTCTCGATGTCGTGGGCTTCCTCTTCGTCGACGAAACGATTGACGCCGATCACCGGCTTGTCGCCGGTCTGCTTGCGCAGCGCGGTCTCGTAGGCGAAGTCGGCGATCTGCTTCTGGAACCAGCCCTGCTCGATCAGCCGGATGGTGCCGCCGTTCTGATCGACATAATCGAGAATGTCGAAAATCCGCCGCTCGTATTCGCTAGTCAGGCTTTCGACGAAATAACTGCCGCCCAGCGGATCGACCACGTTCGAGACATTGATCTCCTCGGCGATGATCTGCTGGGTGCGCAAAGCGAGCCGCATGGCGTCTTCGGTCGGGATGGCGAAGGCTTCGTCATAGCCGTTGGTGTGCAGCGACTGGCAGCCGCCGAGCACCGCGGACAACGCCTGCAACGCGGTGCGCACGATGTTGATGCGGTATTGCGGCTTGGTGAGCGTGGCGGCGGCGGTCTGGCAATGAAAGCGCAGCCGCATGGATTCCTGGCTCTTGGCGCCGAAGCGGTCTTTCATCACTTTGGCCCAGACCCGGCGGGCGGCGCGGAATTTGGCGATCTCTTCGAAGAAATCGCCCTGGCTGACGAAATAAAACGCCAGCCGCGACGCGAACTTGTCGACGTCCATGCCGGTCTTGAGCACCTCGTCGACATAGACCATGCCGTTGGCGATGGTGAACGCCGCCTCCTGCAGCGGCGAGGCGCCGGCTTCGGAGATGTGATAGCCGGAAATATTGATCGGGTTGTAGCGCCGCATGTGCTCGGCGCAGTAGGTGATGCAGTCGCGCACGATGCGCACCGACGGGCCGATCGGGAAGCAGTATTCCTTCTGCGCCATGTACTCCTTGAGGATGTCGGCCTGGATGGTGCCGGACAGCCTGTGCAGATCGAGCCCACGTTTTTTCGCCATGGCGACGTACATGGCGAGCAGAATCCAGGCCGACGGATTGATGGTCATCGACACCGAAATGTTTTCAAGGTCGATGCCGTCGTAGAGCGCTTCGACGTCGGCCAGCGTATCGACCGCGACACCCTCGCGCCCGACTTCGCCCTCGCTCATGGGATGATCGGAATCGTAACCCATCAGCGTCGGCATATCGAAGTCGGTGGAGAGCCCGGTCTGGCCCTGCCTGATCAGATATTGGAAGCGTTTGTTGGTGTCCTCGCCGGTGCCGAAGCCGGCGATCTGGCGCATGGTCCAGTGCCGGCTGCGGTACATGGTCGGATATGGACCGCGGGTGAACGGGTAGCGACCCGGCAGGCCGATGTCGTCGAGCGGAATATCGGCCGTATCGGCCGCGGTGTAGACGCGTTTGACCGGAATATCGCCCGAGGTGAAGAACTCCTCACGCCGCTCGGCCTGCTTGCGCAGGAACGCCGCCACCTCGTTCTGCTCCCAGTCTTCGAGTTGCGCGGCAAGCTTATCGAGAGATTTCGGATCGGGCATTTCGTTCATGACGCGCTCCTGAGCGGTTCGCGGTCCAAAGTGCGGGCGAGAAACTCTGCCGCGACCGAATAGGGATCGCTGTCGCGGCGCATGAGCTTGGCGGCCTGCGCGCCGTCGCCGGTTTCGAAATCAGCGGCGAAACGCTGCAGCAGCATGGTCTCCGCGGTTTTACGCAAGCGGAATTGGGCGATGGCGAGGCGGCGCTCGCGCCCGGCGTCGCTGTCGCGCGCGAAGGCGCGGTGCTGCGCGATCGCATCGGCGAGCGCGTCAAACCCCTCGCCGCTCACCGCGCTGGTGCCGATCACCGGCACGCTCCACGGCGGCGGCTCCTTGCCCAGGCCGAGCATCAGCATGTGCTTGAGATCGACGATGGCGCGATTGGCATCGCTGCGGTCGCATTTCGACACGACGTGAATGTCGGCGATTTCCAGGACGCCGGCTTTGATGGCCTGGACTTCGTCGCCGAGGCCCGGCGGCGTGACCACGACAGTAGTGTGCGAAGCCTTGACGATCTCCACCTCGTCCTGGCCGACGCCGACCGTTTCGATGATGATGGTATCGAAGCCGGCCACGTCCAGGATGTCGACCGCGTCGAGGGTGGTGTGCGCCATGCCGCCGGTCGCACCGTGCGTCGCCATGGAGCGGATGAACACGCCGGCATCGCCGGCCAGATCGCTCATGCGAATGCGGTCACCCAAAATGGCGCCGCCCGAATAGGGACTCGACGGATCCACCGCGATGACGCCGACCTTGCCGCCCATGGCGCGCAGCTTCTCGGTCAATTTGCCGACCAAGGTCGACTTGCCGCTGCCCGGCACGCCGGTAATGCCGATGACGTGCGAGCGCCCGGCGAGCCGATAGATTGTGCCGAGCGCCTGGCGGGCTTCCGCTTCGCCGTGCTCCGAGCGCGAAATCAGCCGCGCCACCGCGGCGCGCTCGCCGGCCTGCACGCGCTCGACCAGATCGGACGAGGACGGCCTGCGGCTCACGACCTGACCCTCTCGAGCTGCGCCTGCATGTCGGCGAACACTTTGCGGTCGTCGATGACGCGACGGGCCTTGAAGTCGGTGCGCGCGATCGAATTCGGTGCCACGACCTCGACAACAGCGCGCAGCGCCAGCACATGGCGCAGCTTGCGCTCGACCTCGGCGCGGAAGCCGGCCATCGCTTCCATGCCGGCGGCGAACGTTGCGGCATCGGCTTCGACCCGCAGCAACAACTCATCCATCGCCGCGGCGCGGCTGATGACGATGCGATGCTCGCCGCCATACTGGGAAAGCTCATTGAGCGCGGCGTCGACCTCGCTCGGATAAACGTTCTCGCCGCGGATCGTGAACATGTCGTCGATGCGGCCGAAAATGCCCTGCGGTAAACACGGATAAGTGCGCCCGCAGGGATTCTTGTTGTTGGTCCACAGCGACAGATCGCCGGAGACAAGACGGATCATCGGCTGCGAGGTGCGCTCCAGATGCGTATAGACCGGCGTGCCACGCGAACCGTAAGGCACGCGGCGCATCGTCTTCGGATCGCAGACTTCGGTGTAGACGATGTCCTGCCAGCACAGCATGCCGGACGTTTCTGCGGTGCCGGCCAACCCCATCCACGGCGTCACCTCGGCCATGGAGCCGCAATCGATCACCCGCGCGCCGAACAGGTCCTCGATCTTGCCGCGCACCGCCGGAATCGACGCGCCGGGCTCGCCGGAAAAAAACATGATGCGCAAGTTGAAATCGCGCGGATTCAATCCTTCGTCCGCTGCCACCTGCGCAAGATGCAGCGCATAGGTCGGCGTGCCGTAAAACGCCGTCGGCTTGAGGAGATCGAGCCATTGCGCGCAGCGCGCGGTCATGCCGGCAACGCCGGCGCCGAACGGAAAGCAGCGCGCGCGCAGCCGCTCGGCACCGACCAGCGCTCCCCAGCTGCCCATGTAGAGCGAAAAGATCGCCGCGATGCAGATCGTGTCGCCCGGTCGCAGCCCCATGGCCCACATCACCCGCGCGTGGGCGTTGGCGATGGCGCGCCAATCGTCGCGGCCGATCGCGAACGCCGTCGGCCGGCCGGTGGTGCCGCTGGTGCCGTGAATATGAAAGACCTCGGCCTCGGGTACGCACAGATAATCGCCGAATGGCGATAGCCGCTCCTGCGCCGCGCGCAGGTCGCGCTTCTCGACGACCGGCACGCGCGCTTCGAAATCTTCCAGCGATTTGAGCTGCGATGGATGAAAGCCCGCTTCGTCCCATTTGCGCCGGTAGAACGGCGCGTGCTCGTAGGCGTAAGCGCAGACCTCGCGGAGGCGCTGTAGAATCAATGCTTCGCGGCCGCCGGCCGGCATCGTCTCGCGCTCGGCAAACCAATAACGGCTCGATGCGTCGGGGAAATAATCCTCGTCGTAGCGCGGCGGAAACGACCAGCTCTCCATGGCGGTCAGCGCGCTCCTCGTTGTTCGACGAGCTCGCGCAGGCGCCGCACGATCGCGTCGGGTGGCGTGTCCTGCAGCATCACCTCGTGCACGCCCATTTGCTTCAAGGCCGCGGCGTCCTCGTCGGGCATGACACCGCCGGCGACGACGATAATGTCGTCGGCGCCCTCCGCCTTGAGCCGCGCCAGAATCTTGGGAAACACCGTCATCTGCACGCCAGACAGCAGGCTGACGCCGAGAATGTCGGCGTCCTCCTCGATGGCGGCGGCCACGACTTCGTCGGCCGTGCGGTGCAGGCCGGTATAGATGACGTCCATGCCGGCGTCGCGCAGCGCGCGGGCGACGATCTTCACGCCGCGATCATGGCCGTCGAGCCCGACCTTGGCGAGCAAGACGCGTATCGGCGCCGCCATGGCGCTTCCTCCAGAGACTATTTATCGCCCTGGATCATACAGGATTTGCCCCAGCGTCGGTTAGCGGACTTTCAGCTTGAGCAAAGCATCGGCATTGCCGTGGCTGAGCTTGGCCATGTCGGCGGGCGAGAGCGCAATGCGGTCGAGAAACGCGCGGCCCCAGGCGTCCGGCGAATAGGGATAGTCGACCGAGAACATGATGCGGTCGATGCCGAAGGTGAGCAGTGCAGCCAAGAACGGCGGCTCGTCGAAAATGCCGCTGGTCGTGATCCAGACCTGATCCAGGATGGTGCGGCTGATCGGGCGCTTGAGATGGTCCATGTCCAGCGCAAAGACCTGGTCGATGCGGGTGAGCATCATCGGCAGCATTTCGCCCATGTGGCCGATGATCAGCTTGAGCCGCGGATGGCGGTCGAGCGTTCCGGCCACCACCATGCGCAGCACGTGCACCGCGGTCTCCGAGTGCCAGCCCCAACCGGCGGTCTCTAGGACGCGTCCCGGTCCCGTCGGCAGGTCGGAGAAATAGGCCTGCCTGATCGCCTCCGGCGGAATGTGCGGATGGATGTAGATCGGCACGTCGAGCTCTTCGGCCGCGGCCAGAATTGGCTGATAGCTCGCATGGTCGAGAAAGCGGCCGTCCGTCGTGCCATGCACCATGGCGCCGACAAAGCCGAACTCTTTGACGCAGCGGGTCAGCTCAACCGCCGCCGCGTCGGGGCTCTGCATCGGCAGCGCGGCGAAGCCGGCAAAGCGATCCGGATAGCGCGCGATCGCCTTGACCAGATGGTCGTTGACCTCCTTCGCCATGGCGATGCCGTCCGGGCCCGGCACCAGATCGGGGCCGGCACCGCTGTTCGACAGCACCTGCACCGAAATGCCGGCGCCGTTCATCGACTTGAGGCGACCCTCACCGATTTCCGGCAACAGCTCGAGCGGGCTCGGCACGCCTTTCGGCAGCGTTCGCGGCCGAAAACCGCGGCGGGCCAGCACGCTCTTGTCGATCCGGCTCGCGACCGCAGGGACCGAAAAATGCTCCTCGAGGGCGACAGTACGCATGGGCGGTTTTCCCCTTTCTTTAAGGTGGCCGCCGTTGTTGCATCGTTGTCGCGGCTCGGCAAGCGGCCGGAACCATGGTTTCCGGCGCGCGTTGCACGAACGGCGGGGGTGATTGATCGGGACGCCCGCCTTGCTGCACCTCAACAGACGACAGCTTCTTGGCTCCAGCGCCGTGGTGCTGCTGGCGCTGAGTGCGAGCACCGCGCGCAGCGCCATCGTCAAGGGCGGACTGCCGTGGAAGCCCGGCGCCGCCAATCCTCCGACCCCGGTCAGCGGGGAAGGCTGGCACTATTTCACGTCGCAAGAAGGCGCACTGGTCGAAGCGATCGTCGACCATCTGATTCCGGCCGACGAGCTGTCGCCGGGTGGCAAGGACTGCGGCTGCGCCGTCTTCATCGACCGCCAGATGGCCGGACCTCAGGGCCGGGCCGAAGGCCTTTACATGAGCGGACCGTTCCAGAAAGGAACGAAGCAGCAGGGCCCGCAATCCGCCGACACGCCGGCGCAGCAATACCGCAAAGGCTTGGCCGCTTTCGACGCGGCCTGCCACAACAAATTCAGCGGCAAGTCCTTCGCCCAGCTTTCCGACCAAGAAAAAGACGAAGCCATAAAAGGCCTCGAGGACGGTTCGCTCAAGCTCGGCGGCATCGAGGCCAAGGACTTCTTCAAGCTGATCCTCAAAGACACGCAGAACGGCTTTTTGGCCGACCCGATCTACGGCGGCAACAGGAACATGGCGTCGTGGAAGATGATCGGCTTTCCCGGCACGCATTACGACTATCGCGAATGGATCGATCGTCACAATCAGCGCGTCACGCTGCCGACGGTCGCCATCGCCACCCATCCGAACTGGGCATCGTGAGAATTTTGTTGCCGCTCATTGCGGCTTGATTGACGTAACGAGAGTTGCCGATGACGCAAAAGCTTCCGCACAAAGACGCGGTCATTATCGGTCTCGGCTGGACCGGCTCGATCCTGGCGCACGAATTGACCGATGCCGGTCTCGACGTGGTCGCGATCGAGCGCGGCCCGTGGCGCAATACCGGCACCGACTTTTCCATCACCTACGCGCAGGACGAGCTGCGCTACCGCATCCAGCACGAACTGTTCTTGCGTCCGGCCCAGATCACCGTCACGTTCCGCAACAACGCGCAACAGACCGCGCTGCCGGTGCGCAACTGGGGCGCGTTCATGCTCGGTAATGGCGTCGGCGGCGCCGGCGTGCACTGGAACGCCGAGACTTGGCGGTTTCTGCCGTCGGATTTCGTGCTGCGCAGCCATTTGACGCAGCGTTATGGCGCCGGCTTCCTGCCGCAGGACATGACGATCCAGGACTGGGGCATCACCTATGAGGAGCTTGAGCCGCACTACGACGCATTCGAGTACTTGTGCGGCACGTCCGGACAGGCCGGCAACATCCAGGGAAAAATCCAGCCGGGCGGCAATCCGTTCGAGGGCGCGCGCGCGCGGCCCTATCCGACGCCGCCGTTGAAGCAGGGCTACGGCCACGCGCTGTTTGCGCAAGCCGCACAGCAGCTCGGCTACAAGCCATTCCCGCAGCCCGCCGGCAACATGTCGCAGGCCTATACCAATCCGCTTGGCGTCACGCTCGGCCAATGCACCTATTGCGGTTACTGCGAATGGTTCGGCTGCGCCAACTATTCGAAATCCAGCCCGCAGACCACCATCCTGCCGGTGCTGGTGCGCAAATCGAATTTCGAGGCCCGCACCGAGTGTGAAGTCACGCGCATCAATCTCGACAACACCGGCAAGCGCGCGACCGGCGTCACTTACGTCAATGCGTCCGGCGAGGAGTTCGTCCAGTCCGCTGATCTGGTCATCCTGTGCGGCTTTCAGCTGTTCAACGTGCAGCTGCTTCTGCTCTCGGGCATTGGCAAGCCGTACGACCCGAAGACCGGCCAGGGCCAGATCGGCCGCAACTTCACCCACCAGACCATGTCGTCGGCGATCGGCTTCTTCGACAAGGACCAATACAATTTCAATCCATTCGTCGCCGCCGGCGCGATCGGCATGTGCATCGACGAATTCAACGGCGACAATTTCGATCACACCCAGGCCGGATTCGTCGGTGGCGGCTATATCGGCCAGGTGCAGACCAACGGACGCCCGATCGAGTCGACACCGGTGCCGCCCGGTACGCCGGCCTGGGGCAAGCAATGGAAACAGGCGCTCCGCGACAACTATCTGAGCACCATCGTTGGCGGCTCGTGCCACGGCTCGATGTACAGTTATCGCGACGTCTATCTCGATCTCGATCCGACCTACAAAGACCGCTTCGGCCGACCGCTGGTGCGCCTCACGATCGATTTTCATGACAACGAACTGAAGATGAGCGCGTTCTTGACCGACAAGTACGCCGAGATACTGCAGAAGATGGGCGCCAAGCAGATATTCAAAAAACCGCGCAAGGGTCCCTACGACGTGACGCAGTACCAGACCTCCCATCTCAACGGCGGCGCCATCATGGGCGACAATCCGGGCAACAGCGCGCTGAACAAATATTTGCAGAGCTGGGACGTACCGAATCTGTTCGTGCAGGGCGCGACCGCGTATCCGCAAAATGCCGGCTATAACCCGACCGGCACGGTGGGCGCGCTGGCATACTGGTCGGCCGCGGCGATCCGTTCGCAATATCTGAAAAATCCGGGACCTTTGGTGCATGCGTAGCCGCCGCCCCCTCGCTGCCACCCTCACTGCTGTCGCGCTGTGCGCCACGATCGGCGGCGCCGGCGCAGAGGGCATCGACAAGCAGAGCTTCAACCAGGTCGAGAAAGGCCGTTATCTGGCCACCGTGGGCGATTGCGCCGCCTGCCACACGCTGCCGGGCAGCGGCCATGAGCTCGCCGGCGGCCGGCCGCTCGAAACGCCGTTCGGCACGCTGGTTGCGCCCAACATCACGCCCGACCCGCAAACCGGCATCGGCGCCTGGACCAACGACGAGTTCGTCAATGCGCTGACCAGGGGCACCGGCCGCCACGGCACCCGGCTCTATCCGGGTATGCCCTATACCTACTACACCAAGCTCACGCGCGACGATGCGCTCGCCATACGCGCCTATCTGAACACGATTCCGGCCGTGCATAACGCGGTGAAATCGAACCAGTTGCCGTTTCCCTTCAATATCCGCTGGGGCATGAATATCTGGGATGCGCTGTTCTTCAAGGCGCAGACCTTTGCGCCCGATCCGCACAAGAGCGCGAAATGGAATCGCGGCGCCTACCTCGCGGAAGGGCCCGGGCATTGCGGCCTGTGTCACACGCCGAAAAATTTCCTCGGTGCCGACAAGGACGGCCAGCGCCTGCAGGGCTACAATCTGCAAGGCTGGTTCGCACCGAACATCACCAACGATACGCGGCGCGGCATCGGCTCATGGTCGGTCGACGATATCGTCAGCTATCTGAAGACCGGCGATAACAAGATGACCACGACGACCGGATTGATGGCGGAGACGCTCAATCTGTCGACCTCGAAGATGCGCGACGAGGATTTGAAGGCGATCGCGGTCTATCTGAAGGATCAGCCAGGCCAGAACGACAAGCCGGGCGCCGCGCCGGACCAGTCGGTCATGAAGATCGGCGGCCAGATTTACGCCGACGAATGCTCCGGCTGCCACAAGTCCGACGGCAGCGGCACGCCGGCGCTGTTCCCGACGCTCAAAGGCTCGCCCGCGGTGCAGCAGACCGATTCCACGACGCTCCTGCGCGTCGTGCTGCGCGGCGCCGAAGCCGCCGGCACCGACAAGGCGCCGACTGCGTCGTCGATGCCGCAGTTCAGCTGGATTCTGACCGACGATCAGGTCGCAGCCGTGGTGACCTACATCCGCAATAGCTGGGACAATTCCGCACCGCCGGTGAGTGCCGGCGACGTGCACAAGGCGCGGCAGGCCTTTGTCGAGCGCAGCGATTAGGACCCTGTCTCTACGTTGTCATCGTCCGCGAAGGCGGAGCATGACAGGTGAGGAATTCACGGTCCGTTCTGATGCGCCTCAAAGCCCGGCCCGCTGGTGGTGTAAAGCGGCGGCCAGCCGCGGCGATTGCTGTAGTCCGTCATGCTCAAGCCATAGAGGAAGGAGAGCCAGAGAAAACCGCTGATCGCGAACACCCATTTCAGCGACGGCGGTCCCTTTAGGCGCATGAAGAGAATAAAGAGCACGCTCGTCTGAAGCGCCGCGATGCCAAATTGCACCACCGGTGCCCAATGGCCGAGGCCAAGAAAGGCGGTGATGAGGCTTATTGCCGCCAGCGCCAGCATCACCAGCCATGCGATCACGAACGGCAACGGCCGGGCGCGCCTGGGATGAATCTCCGGTCCGATGGTCATGAGCGCCCCACCAGATAGATGCAGGGGTAAAGAAACAGCCAGACCGTATCGACAAAGCTCCAGTAGATGCCGACGACTTCGAGCGGCGCGTAGTAGGCCGGCGTAATCTCGCCGCGCCGGATGCGCCACAGCATGTAGAGCACGAGCCCGATACCGATGGTCAGATGGATCGCGTGCAGGCCGGTGGCGACCCAATAAAACACCCAGAACAACTCGCCCGCATTGCCCTCGCCCGGTTTCGTAGCGAAGTTGACGACCGGAACGACCCGGTCCTGGAAGTCCTGGTAATATTCGAAACCCTTGATCAACAAGAACGCGCAGCCTAGCGCCACGGTGACGAGGAGCCACCGCTTCATGGCGCGCCGTTCGCCCTGCGCGCCGGCATTGATGGCGAGCACCATGGTGAGGCTGCTGGTCAACAGGATCGCCAGATTGACGCTGCCGCACCACAGCACGGCATCCTTGGCCGCCACGGCGAACTCGTGCGGGTATGAGATGCGGTAGATGAAATAAGTGAAGATCAGCGCGCCGAAGAACAGCGTCTCGTTGACCAGAAACACCCACATGCCGAGCTGGGCGGCATCGCCCTGCTGCTCGAGCGTGGCGAACTGAATCTCCGGGCGCAGTGTCGCACTAGCCGGCATGCGGCACGCCCTCCTGGGTCACGTAGGTGTCGCGTTGCGGGTCGTAACAGTATGGCGCGAGCGTAACCGTGGGCGTTCTTTCGAAATTATGCTTGGGCGGCGGCGACGACGTCGCCCATTCGAGTCCGGTCGCGCGCCACGGATTGGCCGACGCCTTGCGGCCCCAGAACAGCGACCAGCCGAGATAAAACAGCGGCAGCAAATAAGCGACGGCCAGGATCGAAGCGCCGGCGGACGACAGCAAATTCCACGGCTCCCATTCGGCCGGATACGTGTAGGAGCGCCGCGGCATGCCGAGGTAGCCCAGAATGAATTGCGGAAAGAACGTCAAGTTGAAACCCACATAGGTGAGAATTGCCGCAAACCGCGCCCAGATCTCGGGATAGAGCCGGCCGGTCAGCTTCGGCCACCAGTAATGCAGTGCGCCGAAGAACGCGCTGACCGTGGCGCCGACCATGATGTAGTGAAAGTGCGCGACCACGAAGTAGGTTCCGTGGACGTCGACGTCGATGCCGAGCGTCGCCAGCATCAGCCCGGTGACGCCGCCGAGCGTGAACAACAGCACGAAGCTGAGCGCATACAGCATCGGCGCATCGAAACTGATGCGGCCTTTGTGCAAACTCACGGTCCAATTGAATACCTTGATGGCGGAAGGAACGGCGACGAAAAACGTCATCAGCGAGAATACGACGCCGGCATAGACCGAGATGCCGGCGACGAACATGTGATGCGCCCAGACGAAGAAGCTCAGAATGGCGATCGCCATCAGCGCCATGGTCATGCCGGCGTAGCCGAAGATCGGCCGGCGCGCGTAGCAGGGAATGATCTCGCTGACCACGCCCATCGCCGGCAAAATCATAATGTAGACGGCGGGATGCGAGTAGAACCAGAACATGTGCTGCCAAAGAAGCGGATCGCCGCCATGGTTGGGATCGAACAGGCCGATGCCCATGAGGCGTTCGACCGCAAGCAAAAACGTGTCCATCGCCAGAACCGGCGTCGCCGTCAGCATCACCACGCTGACCGCATAGATGCCCCAGACGAACAGCGGAAGGCGCATCCAGGTCATGCCCGGCGCGCGCATGCAGTGAATGGTGACGATGAAGTTCAGCGACGTCATGATCGACGAGAAACCGTTGATGAAAACCGCCATCGCCGCCGCGAACACGTAACCGTTGGCATAGGAGGTCGAGAGCGGCGTGTAGAACGTCCAGCCGGTATCGGCCCCGCCCATGACCAGCGAATAGAGCACCACCAGCCCGGACAGATTGAAGACGTACCAGCTGCCGAGATTGAGCCGCGGAAACGCCAGATCGCGCGCGCCGATCATCAGCGGCACGAAGAAATTGCCGAACGTGGTGGGGATCGACGGGATCAGAAAGAACCACACCATGATGACGCCGTGCATGGTGAACATGCGGTTGTAGACGGCGGGTTGCAGCAAGCCCTCGGGCGTGGCGAGGTTGAGCCGGATCAGGGTTGCGGCAAAACCGCCGATAAAGAAGAAAAACGTGATGGAGGCGAAGAATAACAGCGCGATGCGCTTGTGGTCGCGCGTGAACAGCCACGACGTAACCGTATGCTCCGAGGTCAGATAACTCGGCCCGGCTTCGGCACCAGGTTCGGCGGCGGGCATGCGTTCCAGCGTGGTGGTACTCATCGGCCGGACTCCTGCTTGCCGAGCGACTTGATGTAGGCGACGAGCTTCATCAGATCGTCTTCGCCGAGCTGTCCGGAAAAATCCGGCATGACCGGCGGATAGCCGGCGACGGTAAAACTGCGCGGATTGAGAATGCAGTCGCGGATATAGGCTTCGTCGGCGAGGCGCACCGAGCCGTTCTGCAGATGCACATACGTGCCGTAGACGCCAGCGAGCGACGGCGCATGCACGGTGCTGTTGGCGTCGTGGCAGCCGCTGCAGCCATGGGCGCGGAATACCACCTCGCCCTGCTGGGCCAGAGACTCATGCACGCCCTGCGCTGTCAGCCAGCGCGCGTAATCGGGGCCGCTCAGGACATCGACCTCACCCTTCATGGTGGCGTGCTGCAGCCCGCAGAATTGCGTGCATTCGAGCTTGAACACGCCGGTCTTGTCGGCCTTGAACCAGATCGTCTGCAGCGTGCCGGGCACCACGTCGCGCTTGATGCGGAAGGCCGGAATGAAGAAGCTGTGAATGACATCCTCCGACGCCATCACCACCCTGATGGTCTTGTCGACCGGCACGTGCAGCGCATCGATCTCGCGCTGGCCGCCGGGATGCTGGATCTTCCACATCCACTGCTTGCCGACGACATAGACTTCCTCGTCCGGGCGCGGTGTCTGGTAAAGCCAGATGTAGATCGAGGCGCCCCAGACAAAGAGCACCAGAAAGGCAACGAGGGTGGCGGTCGTCCAGCCGATCTCGAAGTGCCATGTCTTTTGCACGCGATCGGCGCGCGACACCGCGCTGCCTTTGCGATAGTGGATGCAAAACATCAGCATCATGGCCACGACCGTCGCCATGATCAGGGCGGAAAGACCGAGCTCGGCGAGGTAAAGATTATTGACCGCGACCGCGTTGACGGCGGCGGTGTCGGGCCAGAATGGAATCCAGCGGCTCATTCAATATACCTGGCGTCAGCCGTGGCGCCGGCGCCGGATGGCGGCGAAGTGGGCGATCAAGGCGAAACCTGCCGCCAGATTGGCGGCAGTGAAGGCTGCAAGCACCGGCACCGTGAAGCGGCCAAGCGGAGCGCCCTGCACGTGGCACAGCAAGATAATCCGAGTGAGCAGATCCTGCGATTTGTCCTGCTCGGCGTCGGCCAATGCGCCGACCAGGTCGCGCGGCGCGATGGATACGCCCTCGACGTAGCGGCTGATCAGGCCGTCAGGGGACGCGATGATAAAGCCGGCCGGGTGAATGTAGGCATCGAGCAGCGAATCGTAGCGATACGGAAATCCGACCGCGTCGGCGATCTCGCGCACCGGCTCCTCAGGCGCGGTGAGAAAATGCAGGCCGCGTTCGGCATCTGGGCGATCAAGCAGTCCGGCATATGTCGCGCGGGCTGTCGTCGCATCCGCCGGCCTGTCGCGCGGATCGATGCTGATCGCCACAAGCTGATAATCGCGGCCGGGCTGGAGCGGCAGCTTGTCGAGCGTACCGGCGATGAGATTGCGCAGCGTCACCCCGCACAGCGACGTGCAGCGCAGATAATCGAGTACAAGAATGACTGGGGCTTTGTTGAAAAACGTGCCGAGCGCGACGCTGCGGCCGGTCTCGTCGATGAACGTCGTGTTTAGCGACAGTTGCGCCCCGGGGTGCGGCCGAAACGCCAGCGCAGCGAGGTCGCTGTCGCCGACTCTTGCGGACCGCGACACGTTCGGCAGCGTCAGGCCAATAGCCAGGGCTCCGCCACAAAGCGCCGAGACAACGAGCAAAGCCCAAGCCGCGCGTCTCATGGCTGCGCCTTGGGAAAACCGGGCACGCCGGTCGCGGCGAGCTTCTTCATCGCCTGCTCGATCGGGATGTGGACGATGCCTTTGTCTTTATCGATCCAGTAATAGGTGTTGAGGCGGCGTTCCTGGTCGGCGCGAAAGCGCTGCAGATCGCCTGCGGCGTCGGTCTGCAGCCGCGGGCCGGGCGGCGCCATGTGCAAGGTGCGATCCACGTCAGGCAACGCATTCGGATAGGCCCAGATCAGCACAAAAGAAGAGACGACCAGCAGCACCGGGATAGCGGCGTAAAGCAACGCCACCGGCCGCAGCGACCAATCGGTCGGCTCGAAATCCGTGGTGGGATTTTCGCGCTCCGCCTTTTTTGGCGGCGCCACTTCGGAAGAATGCGGCTCATGCGCCGGCGGCAAGCGGCGCGGCTTCACGACGCCATAGACGAACGCGGCGGCAAGGCCGCCCAGTGCCGCCAGGCCCAACCAGGCGCGGCCAGCGATGCGGTTCTTGCGCTGGGCCGTCTCAGCCATGATCGGCCGTCCAGATCGGCGCGGCCGCCGGTGCGAGCCGGCGCGTGTAACGCAAGCCGAAAGCAAACAGCAGCGCCATCGCGCCGCCCAAAGCCAGCATCGCCGCAAGGTCGAGCCAGAACGGCGTCGGCGCGGTGAACTCCGGCATGATCAGAAGCCAGGTGTTGGCCAGCCGGCTGATCAGAATGCAGATGCAGACGATCGCGATCGCCGTGCGATTGCGCTTGCTCGGCGCCCAGAGCAGCACGAAGAACGGCACGACGAAGCCGAGCACAGCCGACACATAAATGGCCGGATGCCATACCGAATCGAGACGCTTCAAATACCAGGGGATTTCAGTCTTGAGGTTTTCCTCCCAGATGATCAGAAACTGCATGAACTCGACATAGGCCCAGAAGATCGTGGTCGCGAGCAGGATCTGCGACAGGTCGGAGAGATGGCGCCTGCGCTCGCCGGCCGGCCAAGCGAACAGCGCCGCGGTCAGCAGCACGATCGCCATGCCGGTGTTGAACCAGCTTGCGCCCTGCGTGTAGGTGAAAACCGCCGACCAGAATTTCGGCTCGAGCGACAGAATCCAATCGATCGATGCAAAACCCGCCGAAAACGCCAGAACGACAAGGCCGAGGCCGCTGATCCACGACAAGCCCGGCGCGACCGGCAGCCTGCCCTCGCGCGGCCCCCATAGCGCGAACGCAGCCAGCAGGTTCCAGAGCACGACATAGGCCGCGTAGCGGATGAAGAAAGCCGCTGGATTGAGATAGAAGACGTTGCCGAGATCGGGCGCCGGATGCGTCCACGCGTAGAGCGACGACAAGCCGAGAAACGCCGGAATGCCGGCGAGGCTCGCCAGCGGCATGGTGACGATCGCCGCGTCGAGCGCCGGTCGCGCCGTCGCCATCCATTCGCCGCCGGACAGATCGTGCACCAGCACCAGCGTGACGCCGGCAAGCGGCAGGCCGAGCCAGAACAGATAACTGCACAGCCAGGCGCGGTAAAACGCGGCCGGGTCGACGATGGCGCCGATCACGCAACCGACAATGCCGAGCCCGCCGAGCGCAGCGGTGGCCGGAGCGAACCAATGCGGCGTGCGCCTCATTGCAGCACGCTCCGCTTGTCGGGAGGCACGTCGGCGACCGTGGCGCTGGCGCTCATCTGCAAGGCGCGGATGTAGGCGGCGATGGCCCAGCGGTCGGCAGGCTCGACCCGGTCGGCATAGGGAAACATCACGCCGTAGCCGTGGGTGATCACGTCATAAAAATGCTGACTCGGCGCGTTACGCAGCGCATCGCTGTAATAAGACGGCGGACGCGGAAAGCCGCGCTGTACGATCATGCCGTTGCCATCGCCGTAGCGGCCATGACACGGCGCGCAATTAATATCGAAGCGCTCCTTCCCCCGCTCGAGCAGTGCCATGGTGACCGGCGGCGCGGGCGGCGGATGCAGAGCATCATCGCGCGCGACGACGTGCGGCGGCGGTGTTGCCGGCCAATTCGCCTGCGCGCCATAAGGCAGCTCGTAAGGATTGAGCTTCGGCTGGTTCGCCATGTTGTCGCACGCCGCCAGGGCGACTGCCGTGGCGCACGCCAAGGCCACGACGGCGATGCGGCGCCGCCGCGTCACGCGTGCACCTCTTCGATCCGTTCGGCGCCGAGCAGTTCGAATTCGCGGCGGATGGCAGGAGTGTCGAAACTCGGATCGGAGGCTTCGATGCAAATCAGGAAACGATCCCGCGTGGCGCGCGGAAAGCTCGCGGCTTCGAACACCGGGTGATAAAGCCTGGGCAGGCGCGACACTGCCAGCATGGCGAAGAAGCCGGCGGCGATCGTCACCAGCAGCATGAATTCGAAGGTGCCGACCATGAAGGCCGGCCAGCTGTTGTACGGCCGGCCGCCGACGTTGAGCGGATAATTGAGCGCTTCGTCCCAGTATTGAATCCAGTAGCCCCACGCCGCGCCCAGGATCGCGCCGCCGAACATCACCCGCGGCAGCAACCGGTGCGGCCCAGGATGGATGATGCGGTCCAATCCTTCGACCGGATACGGCGTATAAGCCTCAAAAGCGCGATAGCCCTGCTGGCGCAGCCGTACGGACGCATTTTTGATTGCTTCCGCCGAGTCGAACACAGCCACAACGCCGAAAAGAGAGGTCATTTCGATCTCTCCTGTTCGACGACTTCGCGCACTTCGGTCATGGAAACGATCGGCGCGAACCGCAAAAATATAAAGAAAACGGTGAGGAACAGGCCGATCGTGCCGGCGAGCGCCGCCCAATCCCACACCGTTGGAAAGAACACGCCCCAGGAGGATGGCATGGAATTGTGCTCGAGGCTGGCGGTCGTGAACATGAACCGCTCCTGCCACATGCCAACGATGATCCCGCCGGATATCAAAAACAAAAGAAGCTGGCTGCGGCGGACGATTGGCAGCCACAGCAGCTGCGGGATCACGACGGTGAGGATCTTTTCCGACCAGAAAAGCGGCGCGGTGAAACCGAAGATGCGTTCAAAGAACTCGGTGCGCGCGGCGACGTCGCTGCCGTAGATCGGGCCGAACGCTTCCCACACATAGGCGTAGGCCAGCATGACGCTGCCGACCAGCATGACCTTCGCCATGGCGTTGAGGTGATATCCGGTCAGCACGTTCTGCAGGCTATAACCCCAGCGCACCAGGATGGTGAGCATGATGATCACCGCCGTGCCGGAGATGACGGCGCCGAAGAAGAAATACGGCGGGAATTGCGTGTCGTGCCAACCGGGCGTCAGCCCGCCAGCGAAATCGAGGCCGACCACGCTGTGCACCGACACCACCATCGGCGCCATGATCGCCGACATGATGGCGTAGACGATGCGCTGGTTGCGCCACTGCTCGGAGGACCCGCGCCAGCCCAGCGCCAGAACGCCGTAAAAGATTTGTTTGAACCGGCTCTTGGCGAGATCGCGCACGGTGGCGAGATCCGGCAGGATGCCGGCGTAGTAATACATGATCGACATCAGGATGTAGCAGATGAGGCAGATGAAATCCCACCACAGCGGGCTGCGCACCTGCGGCCACACGCCCATCACGTTCGAATACGGAAACAGCCAATAGAACAGGCCGGGCCGGCCGAGATGCATGATCGGCAGCAGGCCGGCGCAGGGTGCCGCCGACAACAGCATGCTCTCGGCAATGCGGTTGGTCGCCGAGCGCCACGGCGAACGGGTGAGGAAAAACAGCGCCGACACGATGGTCCCGCCGCTCGCCAGCGCGATCCACCAGACGTACTCGGCAATCGCCAGGCCCCAGGCGACTGGAATGTTGACGCCCCACACGCCAATGCCGCCGATGAACAGCCAGCCCATTTGAATGATGAGCACCGTGAACAGCGCGAACGAGATGGAAAACCCGACCCACCACCACAGCGGTGCGCGGTCCATCAGCACACGGCTGCTCACCTCCTCGCTGAGCGAGGTCAGCGTCACGTTCGGCGCAATCACCGGAGCATCGGCTGACAGTTCGCGCGGCGAGGTCATCGTCATGGCGCTATCCGCGGACGTTCACGACTGCCCGGCCTTGATCGCCGGATTCGAATTGCGAATGAGCGCCGCGTAGCTGGTGCGCGGCCGCGTATTGAGATCATCGAGCAGCACGTAATCGGTCGGCGCCGCCTTGCGTTTGGCGACGGCGCTGTCGCGATCGTTGCGGTCGCCGAAAACGATCGCCTGGGTCGGGCAGCTCTGCTGGCAGGCGGTGACGATCTCGCCGTCGTGGATCGGCCGGCCGTCGCGGTTGGCGGCGATCTGGACCGTGCGAATGCGCTGGATGCAGTAGCTGCACTTCTCCATGACGCCGCGGCCGCGCACCGACACTTCCGGATTCCACGATTCCGCCGGACGTTCGTTCGCCGCCGCATAGGCGTAGAAATTGAAACGGCGCACCTTGTAGGGGCAGTTGTTGGAGCAGAACCGCGTGCCGACGCAGCGGTTGTAGACCATCAGATTGAGGCCTTCGTGATCGGTCACCGTGGCATGCACCGGGCAGACCACTTCGCACGGCGCGTTCTCGCAATGCATGCAGGGCATCGGCTCGAACGCGACATCGGGCGCATCGGCGGAGCCCGAATAGTAACGATCGATACGCAGCCAGTGCATGATGCGCTGGTCGAGCACCTGATCCTTGCCGACGATCGGCACATTATTCTCCGCCTGGCAGGCGATCGCGCAGGCCTGGCAGCCGATGCACGAGTTGAGGTCGATGGCCATGGCCCAGGCGCGGCCCGAATAGTCGAAGGGCGGATAGAGCGACTCGGCCTTGCCCTTTTTCACCACCGCATGCGGATCGGCGTTGAATTGTTCGAGGCTCGCCTCGCGAACGAGGTCGCGCCCGAGCACGCGATCCTGATTCTGCGTGGTCGCGAGGCGATAGACCTCGCCGGTCTTGTTGATCGAGGTTACGGCGGCAAGCCACGGATCGGCAGCGCGGCGGCAACGATAGGCGTCGAAGCCGGCGCCGACGCCAAGCCCGCCCGCGGCGCGGCCCCAGCCAAGCGGCAAAGTGATGCAATCCAGCGCCTGGCCAGGCAGCATGTAAACCGGCGCTTTCAGCTTTGTTTGCTCGATATCAATCTCGACCACATCATGAGTCTTGAGCCCGAGCCGTTGCGCAGTCGCCGGCGCGATCAGCGCGGCGTTGTCCCAGGTCAGCCGGGTGAACGCCCGCGCCATTTCGAGAAGCCACGGATTGTCGGCGTAACGTCCGTCCCAGGTTCCTTCGTCCGGCCGGAAAAGCGCGACCAGGCCGTTTTGTTGCTCAGGGGCGGTGGGCTGGCTCACCGCGGCTGTCTTCGGCGTCAGCGATAGCGACGGTTCGGCCGTGTTGGGCACCACGCCGACGCGCAGCGCCTCGTGCCAAAAACTTTCGAAGTCGCCGCGATTTTCCTGCTGGGCGCGGCTCTGCCAATAATCGCGGACGCGCTTGTGATCGTCGGAAACAAAATCGCCGAGCAAAAGCGCGACGATCTGATGGGCCGAATGGCCGTCGTAGAGCGGGCGCACCTGCGGTTGTTGGATGGTGACCGTGCCGTCGAACGCACGCGCATCGCCCCAAGCCTCGTATTCGTGGGTCGCCGGAATGCGCCAAGTGCTGGCGTACGCGGTTTCGTCGTCGTAGAGCCCGAGCGCGACCGAGAACGGCACCCGGCGCAACGCGGCAGCGAAATCGAGATCGGCTGGCGCGTCATAAATCGGGTTGACGCCGAGCATGAGCAGCGTGTCGACCTTGCCGGCCGCCATGTCTTGCATGAGCTCGTCCATCGACTGGCGCATCGCGCCGGCATTGGCGAGAATCGGCGCGGTCAACCGCACCGTGCTGCCGAATGCGCCGAGCGTGCCGTTGATGGCATCGGCGAGCACATGAATCTCGGCCGGCTGCTCGCGTCCGGCATGGACCAGCGCCCTGCCCTTGTGCCCCGCCAGATCAGCCGCCAACGCCTTCAGCCACGCAGCACGTCCATTGTTCTGCTGCGCCCATTCCTGCGGTCCGGCTCCAAGCGAGCCGGCCACGTAACGCAACGCGTTGACGAGTTCGTCCGGCCGCAGCGGCAGGCGGTGATCGGCCTTGGCGCCGAGCAGCGTCGGCGTGCTCTCGATGGCGTAGACCCGGCTCATGGCGCCGCCGGTCTCGGTCGGCCGCCGCGCTGCCGCGAATTGCCGCGCGTAAGCAAGCCACCCGGGCGTCGCCGAGATCAGATCGCTTTCGATGCCGAAAATCCGATCGGCCTTGTTGAGATCGAATATCCGGTCAACCGGCCGGCCGAAACTCATGTTGGCTGCGGCGAGTTCGTTATCGCGATGCAGCGGCTCCCATTGATGCCAGCGCATTTGCGGAAATTGCTGCTGCAGTTTTGTCAGCTGCGCCGTAAGCGACGGCGAGCTGATCGCGCCGGTGAGCACGCACAACCCCTCGCCTTTCCGTTCCAGCAAAGCGCCGCGGCGCGCATGCAAGGTGCTGACGAACGCTTCCCAGGTTGCGATCTGCCCGTTGCCGACGATGGTCTGGGCGCGCCGCGGATCGTAAAGCTGCAGGATGCTGGCCTGCATGATCGCGCTCGAGGCGCCGAGGCTCGCCGGATGATCCGGATTGCCTTCGACCTTGATGGGCCGCGCCATCTGGTGGGCGACCAGAACGCCGGTCGCATAGCCGTCGAGCGTGACGGCGCTGGCGTAAAAGCGATTGCGGCCGGGCACGATGTTCCCCGGCTCTTCCACGTAAGGCAACAGCTGGCGCGGATTGGCCTCCGGTCCGCAGGCGGACAGGCCGCCGAGCGCCAGCGACGCCGCCATCAGCTGCAGAAAACGCCGGCGATCGAACGCATTGACGATGTCGCGGAAGCGCGGGGCGTGCTGTTCGACCACGGCGGCGAACTCCGGCGTCTCCGCCAACTCTTCGAGGCTGCGCCAATAGGTACGGGCCGGCTCACTCATCATCGATGACAAATTCCACAATCGGACAAATTCTCGGTACGAATGTGATATTGCGCCTTCAGCGCCGCGCCGGACGGCGTGGCCGACGTGCGCTGCCAATGCGGATTGAAGACTTCTTCCCGCGGCCGCAGGTGCGGTGCCGGATCGCGATGGCACGACAAGCACCAGCTCATGTAGAGCGTGCGCGCCTTCCAGGTCAGCGCCATGTCGCCGATCGGGCCGTGACACTCGGTGCAGCCGACGCCCTTGGCGACGTGAATGCTGTGATCGAAAAAGACGTAGTCCGGCAGCGTGTAGACGCGCGTCCAGCGGATCGGCGTGTTCTCCGCAAGGCTCTGCCGGTCCGGCGCCAGCATCGCGGCGTTGGTCCAGATCTGCGAGTGGCAGGTCATGCAGATCGCCGTCGACGGCATGCCGGCGTTGGCGGACGTCTCCACTTTGGTGTGGCAATAGCGGCAGTCGAGCCCGAGGCCGCTGACATGATGCTTGTGGCTGAAGGGCACCGGCTGGTCGGGCGCAAATCGCTCCTGCGTATTGTAACCGATCACCGGAACGACCCAGATGGCGAGCAACAGGACCACACCGGCGCCGGTCACGCCGATGAGCGCCGCGTTCATAAACAGGTTTGCTCGAGGCCCGAAGACGGCCATTGACTACGCCCTAGCGGCCGCCCCCGCCCCGCCGGGCGATGCAGATTCAAAAAGAGCCTGTCTCCCAGCGAATTTCGCTGTTTCAAAAACTCGATCCGCGCCGCTTGGTTCCAGCGCCGGAACCGGTCCGCCACCGGAGTTCTCTCGGTCGGGTTGCCGACACTGAGCGGTCGCCCCCTAACCGGCAGCCATCTTGGGCTTCGCCAGGCCGAACAGGCGCCGCAGACGCCGCCGGGCGATTCGCTCGACCGTGAAATAAGTCAGCGCGGCGATGCCGAACGCGATCAGAACCATTGCGCCGATCAACAGCAGCGAAGACAGCTCAGAGATGGTGGCGCGGTCGCTGATACCTTCGGCGTTCAGCAGCCGCGTAGCGCCGAATTGCACGAGCCCATGCGCCAGATACAGCGAATAGGACAGCTCACCCAGCCACAGCAGAGGCGCGGCATTGAGGAGACGTGTCACACGGCCATCGTTGCCCACCGCGACCAGGATGAACAGCCCGAACACAGCCACCGTCAGGAAATCGGAAATGCCGGTCTGCAGCAGGACAAGTAGAACGGCCGCCAGACCGATTGCCGCGGCGTCGCTTGTCATCCACCCACTCAGCCGGCCGCTGCAATAGAGGCTGTACATCAACATGCCGAGCGTGAATTCCGGCAGGCAGCGCAGCAGCGTCGTCGGGCCGTCCCATTGATTGAAATAATCGTTGGTCAGCAGCATCAGATAGCTCAACAGGCCGATCAGAACGGCGGCGAGCAGAGCCTTCAGCTTTGCCGGCGCCTCCCAGACGATCGGCAGCAGAAGCGGAAACAGCAGATACGCCATGAATTCGACACTGATCGACCAAGCCGGATAATTCCAGCTCAGTTCGCTCGCCTTGACGCCTTGCAGCATCAACAGATTGGCAAAGAACGCGCCGATCGAACGCGCGCCGGTCAGCGGAATCGGACTGAAGTCGCCGGTGGCGATGTAATCGGCCGTACGCGACGAGAGTGCGGTCGCCAGGAACAACAGCAGGATGAGGATGTGCAGCGGGTACAAGCGCGCGATGCGCGCGCCGATGAAGCGAAAGTAGTTACCGCGAAGATCGCGCAGAAAAGCGTGATGATAGACGTGCGTCATCACGAAGCCGCTGAGCATGAAGAACAGGTCGACGGCCAGGTAACCCTTGCTGATGATTGGGCTGTGGGCGTCGAAATGCGCATTCGGCGCCCAGATATTGTAGTGATAGATCACCACCCATACGGCCGCCAAACCGCGCAACGGCGTCAGCGACGGCAGAACGCGGGCATGCGGCATGGCTCGTGAATCTTTTCGTACTGCAATCTGACGGAAGCAATCGGATCTGCGCTCACGGCGTAAACTGCCTTTGCCGGCCGCAGTTCCAGGATGTTCCGTCGCAAAAGTTTCCTTGTCTCGTATCAAACGTTCGAACGAGGACTGCCCTGACGCGTTTCATTTCGAGGTTCCCGGAACTGCTCATGGTCGAGCGCCGTTAGCTCCTGAGCAGAACCGCGGCAAAACGCGCAAGCTCAAACGCCCATGACCAAAGACGACATCGCGGCAAAGGACCGCCAACGGTCCGGCACCAATCGCAGACGATTCCTGATGGCAAGCGCCTCGACCGCCGCCGTGCCGGCGTTCGCCCGCGGCGCGCCTTCGGAAACCACCCCAACAAGCGCCGGCGGCGCCGCGCGCGCACCGGTCGACATCGCTCTCACCATCAACGGCCACGAGCGTCGCCTCGCTGTCGATTCCCGCACATCCCTGCTCGACCTGTTGCGCGAGCGCGCCGGGCTGACCGGCACCAAAAAAGGCTGCGATCACGGCCAATGCGGCGCCTGCACGGTGCTGCTCGACGGCCGCCGCGTGCTGTCATGCCTGACGCTCGCGGTCGCCGCGCAAGGCCGCGCCGTCACCACCATCGAGGGCCTCGCCAAGAACGGCGAGCTGCATCCGATGCAGCAGGCCTTCATCGATCACGACGCATTCCAGTGCGGCTACTGCACGCCCGGACAGATCATGTCGGCGGTCGCCTGCGTCAATGAAGGCCACGCCGAAACCGAAGCCGACATTCGAGAGTACATGAGCGGCAATCTGTGTCGCTGCGCCGCGTATCCGAACATCGTTGCCGCGGTGATGCAGGCCAGGCCGGTCATGAAGACCGCGAGTCGCGAATGACACGTCGAGAATGACAACAAGGACCGAGCATGCGCCCGTTCACCTATGAGCGCGTCAGCGATCCCGCCACGGCGGCGCAGGCCGCCGGCGCACGCGCCGAGCCGGCCTCCTATCTGGCCGGCGGCACGACGCTGGTCGACCTCATGAAGCTCGATGTCATGCAGCCGCAACGGCTCATCGACATCAATGCGCTGCACGATACCGACCAGGGACGCATCGCGCTCCGCCCGCATGGACTGCGCCTCGGCGCCCTGGTGCGCATGGCGGAAGCGGCCGATCACGCGGACATTCAGCGCGAATATCCGCTGATCGCGCAATCGCTGCAGCTGGCGGCGAGCCCGCAACTGCGCAACATGGCGAGCCTCGGCGGCAACGTCCTGCAACGCACGCGCTGCACTTATTTCCGCGATGTCTCCTATGCGGCCTGCAACAAGCGCCACCCGGGCTCCGGCTGCGCGGCGCTGGCCGGCGTCAACCGCATGCATGCGGTGCTCGGCACCAGCGAGCATTGCATCGCCACATATCCGGGCGACTTCGCCCAGGCGCTGATCGCGCTCGATGCCGGCGTCGACCTCATCGGACCGGACGGCCCGCGCACCATTGCGTTCGCCAAGCTGCACCGCCAGCCGGGCGATCGGCCGGACCAGGAGACGACGCTGCGGCCCGGCGAATTGATCGTGTCGTTCGCGGTACCCGCCGGTCCATGGACCCGGCGCTCGCTCTACCTGAAAGTTCGCGACCGCCAGTCCTACGAGTTCGCGCTCGCTTCGGCGGCGGTGGCGCTCGATTTCGAGGCCAACGCGGTGCGCGAGGCGCGCATTGCGCTCGGCGGCGTGGCGACGGCGCCGTGGCGCGCGCGCGAGGCCGAAGCCGCCCTGCGCGGCCGAATCGTCGACGACCAGGCAACGATAGAGGCGGCGGAAGCGGCCTTTGCGGGCGCGCAGGGCTACGGGCACAACGATTTCAAGATCGAGTTGGGCAAGCGCACCTTGCGCCGCGCGCTGCGGCAGGCCGCCGCGATGGAGATTTAGATGGCAAACGCTGCCGCGCCGACGCCAAAAGCCAACATGGGCGCGCCGGCGCCGCGCCTCGACGCACGCCTGAAAGTCACCGGCGCGGCGCGCTATCCGTCGGACACGCCGCTCGGCAATCCGGCCTTCGCGGTCCTGGTCACGAGCGCCATCGCCAAGGGCCGGCTGGAGCGTCTCGACCTCGACGACGCGCGTGCGGTTCCCGGCGTTCTCGACATCCTCAGCCACGAGAACACGGCCGAGCTGAAAGAGGTCAAATTCGGCCAAGGCTCATCGACGTCGATCCAGGATCTCGGGCCGCAGATTCGCCAAGGAGGCCAGATCCTCGCGGTGGTCGTCGCCGACAGCTTTGAAGCCGCCAACGAAGCCGCGTCGCGCGTGCAGCCGCGTTACTCGGAACAGGCGCCGTCGGCGACATTCGGCTCGCAAGGCCTGACACAGCAGGACGCCACGCAAGTCTCGGAGCGACACAAGCACCTGCCGCAAGCCGGCGATGCCGAAGCCGCCCTGACTGGGGCGGCGGTCACCATCGACGTCGAATACGAGACGCCGACGCAGCATCACAATCCGATGGAGCTGTTCACCACCACCTGCGCCTGGACCGGCGATCAGTTGACGGTCTATGAGCCGAGCCAATTCGTCTACGGCCTGAAGAACGCCTTGGCGGAGCGGCTCGGCATCGACCCGGGAAAGGTGCGGGTGGTCAGCAGCTACGTCGGCGGCGCGTTTGGCTCGAAAGGGACCATGACGCCGCGCACCGCGCTGATCGCGCTCGCGGCGCGGCGGCTCAATCGGCCGGTGAAGCTTGTCGCCACGCGGGCGCAGGGCTTCACCATCGCCACCTACCGCGCTGAAACCCGCCATCACATCCGGCTTGGCGCCGATCACAACGGCAAGCTCGTCGGCTATGCTCACGAAGGTTCTGAGATCAGCTCGCGGCCGGATCCGTATGTGGTCGCCGGCGTCGAAGACAGCGCGCAGCTTTACGCGTTCGGCGCCGTCGGCACCAAGGTCAACGTGGTCCATGCCGACCGCAACACCCCGGGCTTCATGCGCTCGCCGCCGGTCGTGCCGTACATCTACGCGCTGGAAAGCGCCATGGACGAGATGGCGCAAAAGCTCGGCATGGACCCGATCGAGTTCCGCCGCATCAACGACACGATGCAAAGCCCGATCGGCAACAAACCGTATTCCAGCCGCTCCCTGATGGCGTGCTACGATCAGGCCGCCGAGGCCTTCGGCTGGAGCCAGCGCAAGCCGCAGCCCGGCTCGATGCACGATGGCGACTGGCTGGTCGGCTATGGCTGCGCCACCGCGCTTTATCCGACCCATACCGGTCCGGCCGCGGCGCGCGTCCGGCTGCGGCCGAACGGTGAGGCGCGCGTGCAGATCGCCGCGCACGAGATCGGCAACGGCGCCTACACGGTCATCGGCCAGATGGCGGCGGAGCGGCTCGGCCTCGAGCTCAATTCGGTGACCGTCGAGATCGGCGACTCGCAGCTGCCGCCGGCGCCGGTGGCGGGCGGTTCGCAAACCACGGCGAGCTCATGCAGCGCGGTGCTGAAAACATGCGATCTCATCCGCACGCGGCTGATCCGCGCCGCAGTCACCGCCAATGACGGACCGCTGGCGGGCCGCGGGCCCGATGACTTGACGCTTCGCGATGGGAGAGTCGTGGCAAACGACGGCACCAGCGAAAGCTTCGCCGACTTGTTCACGCGCATGGGCGTCGGCACCATCGAGGAATACGGCGAATTCATTCCGCAGGGACTGAAACCGGAGGCGATCGCCAATCTTTACGCCGGCAAGGTCCAAAACGTCGGCGGCCCCCATGGCGACAAGCTCATGTACGCCATGGGCGCCGAGCTGGTCGAAGTGCGCGTCCATGCGCTGACGCGCGAAATCCGGGTGCCGCGCATGGTCGGTGCGTTCGCCGCCGGGCGACTGATGAACACCCGCACCGTGCACAGCCAGCTGATGGGCGGCATGATCTGGGGCATCAGCTCGGCGCTGCACGAAGCAACGGAGATCGATCCGCGCTACGCGCGCTACGTCAACGATAACCTCGCCGACTACATGATCCCGGTGAACGCCGATGTCGACCGCGTTGAGGTCATCCTGGTCTCGGAGGTCGACCACGACGTCAATCCGGCCGGCGTCAAAGGCCTGGGCGAACTCGCCAATGTCGGAACCGCCGCCGCCGTCGCCAACGCGGTGTACCACGCGACCGGCATCCGGGTGCGCAAGCTGCCGATCCGGATCGAGAAGCTGCTGCAAGCGTAGAACACATCTCGTCATTGGGAGCCAACGGGTCCCGCCACTTCGGGCCGGGCCCGTTGGCTGTTCGCAACGACGATGCGTGATCCTGTTAATGCAACGCGGCGGAAAATAAGCGGCACCATGGCACAAAGTATCCATTCGAACGTTGCAGTGCCGGGTCACAACCAAATACGGAGAACAATACCCATGAAACGCTTACTCATGCTCGGCGCCGCGTTAGCCGTCGCCACCACGACTGCCTTTGCCGCCGGTGAAGTGATGACCAGCGTTCCGTCGCAGAGCGTCACCGTCACCGACTGGTACAAGCAGAGCGTCTACGATCCCCAGAACAACAAGATCGGCGACATCAAGGACGTGCTGGTCGATTCCGAAGGCAAGGTCAACGCCTTGATCATCAGCGTCGGCGGCTTTCTCGGCGCCGGCGAAAAGGACGTGGCGGTCAAGTTCGACGCGGTCAAGAAGACGGAAAAGGACAATAAGGTCCGTCTGACAATGAACGCCAACAAGGACGAGCTCAAGTCGGCGCCCGGCCTGAAATACGACAAGCAAACGACCACCTGGGTTCCCGATAACAACAACAAGACCGGCTCGAAATAGCGCCCAGCCGTCGTTGCAGATCGAACCGAAGAAAGCCCCGGCGAATGCTGGGGCTTTTTTATACCGGATCGCGCGGCACGGCCGGGAAGCGCGACGCTGCGGCCGCAGCAATCCGGGAACTTCCGCCCAGACCGTTCGTTCAACAACAGAACCAATCCAACGCGATCGATGGGAGGGGCGCGCGTCGGCGTTTCTGCGAGGTTTTTTCCATGGCCCAGACTGTTGGCGATTTTCTGGTTGAGCGGCTCCACGCCTGGGGCGTGCGCAAGATTTTTGGCTATCCCGGCGACGGGATCAACGGCGTGTTCGGCGCGCTCCAGCGCGCCAACGGCAAGATCGAGTTCATCCAGGCCCGCCACGAGGAAATGGCCGCCTTCATGGCGTCGGCTTATGCCAAGTTCACCGGCGAACTCGGCGTCTGCATCGCCACCTCGGGTCCCGGCGCTTCGCATCTGGTCACCGGTCTCTATGACGCGCGGCTCGATCACATGCCGGTGCTGGCGATTACCGGCCAGCAATCGCGCAATGCGATGGGCGGCCACTATCAGCAGGAGGTCGATCTTGCGAGCCTGCTCAAGGACGTCGCCGGCGCTTTCGTCGAGCAGGCCTCGACGCCCGCGCAGGTGCGGCATCTGGTCGATCGCGCGGTGCGCATCGCGATCGGCGAACGCCGCGTCACCGCAATCATTCTGCCCAACGATCTGCAGGAAGCATCCTATCAGGAACCGCCGCGCAAGCATGGCACGCTGCATTCCGGCGTCGGCTTCTCGAAGCCGAAGACCGTGCCCTACGACCACGATTTGCGCCGTGCCGCCGACGTGCTCAACAGCGGCAAGAAGATCGCCATGCTGGTCGGCGCTGGCGCGTTGCGCGCCACCGACGAGGTGATTGCGGTGGCCGACAAGCTCGAAGCCGGCGCCGCCAAGGCACTCCTGGGCAAGGCGGCGCTGCCCGACGACCTGCCCTGGGTCACCGGCTCGATCGGCCTCCTCGGCACCGAGCCAAGCTTCAAGCTGATGACCGAGTGCGACACGCTGCTGATGATCGGCTCCGGCTTTCCGTATTCGGAGTTTTTGCCGAAGGAAGGCCAGGCCCGCGGTGTGCAGATCGACATCGCCCCCGACATGCTGTCGCTGCGCTACCCGATGGAGGTCAACCTCGTCGGCGACGCGGCCGAAACCTTGCGCGCGCTGTTGCCGCTTTTGAAATCGCGCAAGGGCGACGGCCAGTGGCGCAAGACCGTCGAGAACAACGTCAAGGGCTGGTGGAAGACGCTGCAGGATCGCGCCATGGCGGACGCGGTTCCGGTCAACCCGCAGCGCGTCACCTGGGAATTGTCGCCGCGGCTGCCGGATCGCGTCATCGTCACCAGCGATTCCGGCTCATGCGCCAACTGGTTCGCCCGCGATCTGAAAATGCGGCGCGACATGATGGCATCGCTGTCGGGCGGCCTCGCCTCGATGGGCGCCGCGGTGCCCTATGCGATCGCCGCCAAATTCGCTCATTCCGACCGGCCGGTGATCGCGCTGGTCGGCGACGGCGCCATGCAGATGAACAACATGGCGGAGCTGATCACCGTCGCCAAATATTGGCGCCAGTGGATCGACCACCGTTGGATCGTGTGCGTGTTCAACAACGAGGATCTCAACCAGGTGACCTGGGAGCAGCGGGTCATGGAAGGCGACCCGAAGTTCAATGCATCGCAGCAGATTCCGAACGTGCCCTATCACCGTTTCGCCGAGCTGATCGGGCTCAAAGGCATCTACGTCGATCGCCCCGATGCGCTCGCCACCGCGTGGGACACTGCGCTTGCCGCCGATCGGCCGGTGGTGCTCGAGGTCAAGACCGATCCGGAAGTGCCGCCGTTGCCGCCGCACATCACGTTCGAGCAGGCCAAGCACCTGACCGAATCGCTGATCAAGGGCGATCCGCACGAGCGCAGCGTGATCAAGGAAACGGCGAGGCAGGTCTTTGCTTCGATCATTCCTGGGAAGTAACAGTGACGACGTCGAACAGCGGCGGCGCTCCGATCAAGGGACTGCAAGCTGCCGCCTATCGCATCCCGACCGACTTTCCCGAAGCGGACGGGACATACAGCTGGGACGCGACCACGCTGGTGGTGGTGCATGCCAAGGCGAACGGCACGACCGGTGTCGGCTACACCTATGCGGATGCGTCGATCGTGTCGCTGGTCCAGGGTCTGCTGCGCCAAGCGACCGAGGAGCGCGACAGCTTCGATATTCCGGGCGCCTGGGTGGCGATGCAGAAGAGCGTGCGCAATCTCGGCCGCTCCGGGCTCGCGGCTTGCGCTATTTCCGCGGTCGATGCGGCGCTCTGGGATCTCAAAGCGCAGGCGCTCGATCTGCCGCTGGCGACCTTGCTCGGCCGCTGCCGCGACCGCGTGCCGATCTATGGCAGCGGCGGCTTCACCACGTATTCGCCCGAGCAGTTGCGCGCGCAACTGCGCGGCTGGGTGGAGCGTGACGGCTGCGGTTTCGTCAAAATGAAAATCGGCAGCGAGCCCGAGCGCGACCCGGAGCGGATCGAACAAGCCCGGTCCGCGATCGGCGATCGTCAGCTGTTCGTCGACGGTAACGGCGCGTTCTCGGTCAAGCAGGCGCTGGATCTCACGCAAGCCTGCGGCGACGCCGACATCCGCTGGTTCGAGGAGCCGGTCAGCTCCGACGACCTGCCCGGCCTGCGGCTGATGCGCGAGCGCGCGCCGCAATCCATGGAGATCGCCGCCGGCGAATACATTTATACGTCCGACGACGCGCGGCTGATGCTGGAAAACGACGCGGTCGACGTGCTGCAGGCCGACGCGACCCGCTGTGGCGGCATCACCGGCTTCTTGCACGTGGCGGCTTTGTGCGAGGCGCACCATATCGACCTCTCCGCCCATTGCGGGCCGTCGATCCATCGGCACGTCGGCTGCGCGGTGCCGCGGCTGCGCCATCTCGAATGGTTTCACGACCACGTGCGCATCGAGCAGATGCTGTTCGACGGCGCGCCGCAGCCGCATGACGGCGCCATCGAGCCCGATCTCGGCCGTCCCGGCCACGGCATCGTGTTCAAGCAAAAGGACGCCGAACGCTTTCGCGTCGGCGGCACGCCGTCATGACAGCCGTTACCCGAAGAGCCGATGCCGCGCTCGATCTGGCCTCTCAGGCGGCGCTGATAGGCGCCGCGGTGCTGCTGGTGCTGCGGCCGCGCCTTGTCGCACACGCAGCAAACTCGCCGCTATTGCCGAAAACGCGCGACATTGCCCTGGCCGCCGCACGTTATGTCGCGCCCCCTGCCCCGCCTCCGCTGCCGTGGCACGTCAGCAAAGCACGTGCGCTTTCGCGTCTCGTCGCCAGATATGCGCCGACGCGCATCGGCGCGGCGCGCGAGCTGACCAAAAAAGCCGGACGCCGGCTCAACGGCAGCTCGGCCTTGCTGGCATTTTCGGTTCTGGCCGACAGCGCGGTTGAGCATTATCGCGGCTCGTTCGCCAATCGGGCGATGTACACGCCGCTGGTGGCGTCGGCATTGACACTGGGCGGCAGTGTGTTCGGCTTGGCCGATGCACGGCCAAAGAAACACATGGTCCGCGACACGATTTATGCGGCGGCAGCGCTGACCGGGTTTGGCGGCCTTTGTTTTCACGCCTACAACGTTCTCAAGCGGCCGGGCGGCTGGTCCTGGAACAATTTGTTTTATGCAGCGCCGATCGGCGCGCCGATGGCGCTGGCGCTTGCCGGCCTGCTCGGCCGCGGCGCCGAGCGCGTACGCGACGTGCCGCCGCGGCAGCGCCCGACAGTTCTGGGCATGCCGGCCGGCCGCGCCCTTGGAGCCGTCGCCGCTGCCGGCCTTGCCGGCACGGTCGGCGAGGCCGGCCTCCTGCATTTCCGCGGCGCCTATCACAATCCGGCGATGGTGCTGCCGGTCACGGTGCCGCCGGTCGCGGCGGCGCTGCTCGGCGCGGCCGCCGTGCGGCCGAGCGCAAACGCCAATCGGCTCGCGCGTCTGTGGCTGCGGATCACGGCGCTGCTCGGCTTGGGCGGCGTCGGTTTCCACATCTTCGGCGTGTCGCGCAACATGGGCGGCTGGCGCAATTGGAGCCAGAACGTGCTCAACGGCCCGCCGCTGCCGGCGCCGCCGAGCTTCACCGGCCTCGCGCTCGCCGGCCTCGCTGCGCTGTCGCTGATCGAGGACGAGACCGATGCCTAACCGCTATCCCGGCTACGACGTGCTGGCGAAGCGCAATTCGCCGTCGTGGAACGACAAGACCCGCGCCGTCATCGACAAGCGCCTGGCGATCGATCCGGACCATCACGCCTTCTTCACCGACCAGGAATGGCCGGTCATGCGCGCCATCTGCAACCGCATCGTGCCGCAACCGCTTGATCGTCTGCATCCGGCTCCGGTCGCCGCCATGGTGGACGAGAAGCTGCAAAAGAACAGCGGCGACGGCTATCGCGACGCGCGTCTACCGTCCATGCGCGAAGCCTGGCGGCGCGCGCTCGCCGCGATCGATGCCGAGTCGACATCGCGTTATGGTCGGCGCTTTCATGAAATCAGCGCGCTGCTGCAGGACGACTTGTTGAAAGCGATCCAGAACGGCGAGGTGGACGAGAAACCCTGGGGCGACCTGTCGCCAAAACTGTTCTTCGAAAAGCGCCTGCTGCACGACGTCGTCAGCGCCTATTACGCGCATCCTGCCGCCTGGAGCGAGATCGGCTTCGGCGGGCCGGCGAGCCCGCGCGGCTACGTGCGCATGTTTTTCGACCGGCGCGATCCGTGGGAGGCGGCCGAAGCGCATCCGGGCCGAGAAGACAAAGCGCGTGCGGAGAATGCCCGTGTCGGATGATCCCGAACATACGCCGCGTGCGATCGATGGCCGCGCGCCGGATGTATTTCATCCGGGCGGCTGGGTGCCGATGCGGCAATATGACGAAGACGAAGCGGTCGATTTTGCCATCGTCGGCACCGGCGCCGGCGGCGGCACGCTGGCCTGCAAGCTCGCCGAGTACGGATTTTCGGTCGTAGCGCTCGATGCCGGCCCCTACTGGCGGCCGCTCGACGATTTCGCTTCCGACGAGCAGCACCAGGCAAAGCTCTACTGGACCGACGAGCGCATCGTCGATGGCGACAATCCGCTGCAGCTTGGCGCCAACAATTCGGGAAAATCGGTCGGCGGCTCGACCGTGCATTTCGCCATGGTGTCGCTGCGCTTCCGCCCCGAATGGTTCAAGGCGCGCAGCCAACTCGGCTACGGCGCCGATTGGCCGCTCGATTGGCGCGAGATGTGGACCTACTACAGCGAGGTTGAGAACGCGCTGAAAATCTCCGGCCCGGTTAACTATCCGTGGGGTCCGAAGCGGCCGCGCTATCCGTATCGCGCCCACGAGCTCAACGCCGCCGCCCTGGTGCTGGCCGAAGGCGCCGAGGCGCTCGGCATTGCCTGGTCGCCCACCCCGCTCGCCACGGTGTCGACCCCGCGTGGCCATTCGCCGCCCTGTGTCTATCGCGGCATGTGCGTGATCGGCTGCTCGACCAACGCCAAGCAAAGCGTATTGATCGCCTGGCTGCCACGCGCGCTCAAAGCCGGCGCCGAAATCCGCGACCTCGCCATGGTGGGCCGCGTCGAGCACGACAAGTCCGGCCGCGTCACCGGCGTGCGTTATCACCGACAGGGCCGCTGGCGTTTTCAGCGCGCCAAGAACGTGGTGGTGGCGGGTTACTCGATCGAGACGCCGCGGCTGCTGCTCAATTCGGCAACCGGCCGGTACCCGAACGGGCTCGCCAATTCCTCGGGTCTGGTCGGCAAGAACCTGATGGTGCAGGCCAACCAGGCGGTGTGGGGCATGATGGATCGCGAGATCCGCTCCTATAAGGGACCGCCGTCGCTCGCCATCACCGAGCACTGGAATTACACCGATACCGGCAAGGACTTCTTCGGCGGCTATTGCTACATGAGCCAGGGCCCGCTGCCGCTGGTCTGGTCGAATACGGAGTCGAGCAAACGCGGCCTATGGGGCCAGCCGCTCATCGACGAGATGGAGCGCTACAATCATCAGGTCGGGCTGAAAATCGTCGGCGAATGCATGCCGCAGGAGAAGAACTGCGTTACGCTTGCCGACGAACGCGACCAATACGGCCTGCCGATCCCGCGCGTCACGTACTCGTATTGCGACAACGACCGGCGCCTGATCGGCCATTCGCTCGGCTTCATGCGCGAGGCGATCGAGGCCGCCGGCGCCACCGAAATCTGGGACGAGACCGACGACACCTGCCATCTCAACGGCACCGCGCGCATGGGCGACGCTGCAGAAACGAGCGTCGTCAACGCCGACTGCCGATCCTGGGACATTCCGAATTTGTGGATTTGCGACGGTTCGGTGTTTCCGACCGTCGGCGGCGTCAATCCCTCGCTGACGATTCAGGCCATCGCCTGCCGCACGGCGGACAGAATCAAAGCGCTGGCGGCGCGGGGCGAGCTTTAGGCTCGCGGCCCGAGTCAGCGGGTTAGACAGCTTCCCTATTGCTAGAGCCCGAGCGCTGCCGAAGGGAGGTGACTTCAGCGGCGAGGTCGCCGTCACCTGCTGAAGCGGCCAGCAGCTTGCTCACATAGCCGTTGAGCATCGCATGGCACTCGCAGCTACGCCGCTCCAGTTCATCCTGGTCGACGATCTCCATGTAGCCGCGATGGCATCTGATCGCGCCCAAGGCTTCGAGCCGGCCAGCGACCAGCGTGACCGTGGTGCGGCGGACGCCGAGCATCTGCGCCAGCGTGCTCTGGGTCAACGGCACCTTGTCGCCGGCGCAGCGGGTCTGAATGGCCAGAAGCCAACGGCAAATCCGCGCTTCAACGGGATGCACCGCGTGGCACAAAGCATTCTGCTGCGACTGCGCGACCAGCCCGTGGGTGTGGCGCGCCACGCGGCGACGAAGCGACGGATTCTCGTCCAAAACCTGGCGAAATGTGGCTGCCGAGAGCCGCGAGCCACGTCCGGCGATATGCACCACGGCGTCCGAGGCCGCCGGCGCCCCGGCAAGGACCGCCAGCGCACCGACCATGCCGTCGCGCCCGATCAAAGCTGCGGCAGCGCCGGGATTGTCCCGGAGCGGCATACTCATGGCGATCAGGCCGGAATGCGGGAAAACCACCTCCTCGACGGCATCGCCGAGATAATGCAGGCACTGGCCGACCCGCAGCTCGAATGGCGCCATATGGCCGCGCAAAGCGGCGTATTCGGCCGCCGAAAGCTCGGAAAGAAAGGTATTCTTCTCGTTTGTCACTTCGAGCATGATTCCCACTCTCAATCTGCGTCGCTGCCAAACGAATGCGATGCGTCGAGCTCCCCCGGGTTAAAAAGCGCACCATGGGGATCGGTTCCCTAACGAGGGCATTTTTTTACTGTGGCTCTGCCGCCACAGCAGACCGGCCTTCCCCGGCCCTTACCGGATAACCGGCTGACCCCGGTCGGCCGCGAGGTATGGCTTGCCGCGCGACCGGGCAATCAGCGCCCGGGACTCACGCACGGTCGCGCTGGCCGCACTGTAGGCCTCCCGCAGCGACCGCGAACGATTACACAAGTCCTCGACCTTGCTCCGCCAGTGCGCACTCAGGTGATCGAGCGTCTCATCCAAGCGAGCGAACGGGATTTCGAACACCCGCCGGTCATGGTCTTCATAGACGTCCAGGCGCCACGTGCGCGTTTCCCGCTCGCACTGGCTCATCAACTCGCGGATGACATCATAGGCATAACAAAGCGCCTCGTCACGATCGGCAAATTTGACCCCCCCGGTATCGGTGATGCCGCAGGACCCATCGCGCAGCTCGAACGTATAGAGTGGCATTCTTTTTCCCGCACGATCAGCAAGTTGCGACGGCTTCCGAACGCAAACTCAGAGGGGAAACTTATACTGCAATTTATCTGAAATAGAACGCTCGTACCAGCCCCAGGGTTCTGAACCTTATCAGGAACTCTAATTCTCCTGATTAGGTTCCATGGGCCGGAAAGCGAGCCGCGCCACGCGACGCGGGCCAATCAGCAATCCAGCCCGTGGTTGATCAAACGTTACCCGGTCCACGCGGCTTTTCGGCAATCGAGAAAAACAGCGGCAAGGGTTGCTCTATTAACATGCCCGCCGGGTCTGGTGCAGGTCGCGCGATGCCATGGGCTGGCGAGCGGGCGCAAGCAGCCGGATGGGCATCGAGCGACGCCAATGTTCGCGGGCGTACATAGGATATTTGCGCTGACCAGGTTGCGGGCTTTCGCCCGCGACGAAAGCGGCGCGAGCGTTGTCATCATCGGCCTCACCCTGCCGGCGATCATCGGCGCCATGGCGCTGGCGGCGGAGCTCTCGTATTGGCAGCAGCATCATCGCGCGCTGCAGAACGCCGCCGACGCCGCCGCAATCGCCGCCGCAACCAACAACGGCTCGAGTTATGCCAACGAAGCCAAGGCGGTCGCCGCGCTCTATGGTTTCCAGGACGGCACCGGCAACGTCCACGTGACGGTCGCAAGCCCCGCGAGCGCTCCGGGCTGTTCCGCAAACTGCTACACCGTCACCGTCGCCGACGCGGTCCCGCTCTATCTGTCGAGCATCGTGGGCTATCAGGGCAACACCACAATCGGCAATCAGCGCGCCACCACGCTGACCGCAAGCTCGGTCGCCACCGTCCAGCAGGCCTACTCGTATTGCGTCCTGGCGCTGGCCAGCAGCGGTGCGCAGGGCATTACCTCGAACGGCGCGCCGAAGGCCGACCTGCAGGGCTGCAACACGATGTCGAATACCAGCGCCACGTGCCACGGCCATAACCTGAACGCCAATGTGGGCGACGCAAACGGCACCGATGACGGGTGCGGCATTCAGCAGAACTCGAACGCACCGACGGTGACCGATCCTTATGCCGGCGTCGCCAGCAACATTCCGGCGGACAGCTGCGACGGCAACTATCCCCAGGAGCCGGCCAAGAAGAAAGACCCGGCGCTGCCGGCCGAGAATCAATGGTCCGGCTCGATGAATCTGGGTGTGGGCACCGTCGTCGTGTGCGGCGATCAGCAGCTGGTCGGCAATGCCGTGCTCAACAACACGGTCGTGGTCATCGAGAACGGCCAGCTCGACACCAACGGCTACACCCTGCAGGGCAGCGGCCTGACCATCGTGTTTTCCGGCTCCAATAACGCCAGCTATCAGCACATTCCGACCGGCGGCGGCACATTCGACATCACCGCGCCGACATCGGGGGCATGGAGCGGCATCGCCATCTATCAGGACCCGAGCCTCACCACCAACGTCGATATCTCCGCCGCCGGCAACAGTCCGACCTGGGACATTACCGGCCTGGTTTATCTGCCGCATTCCAGCGTGACGTTCAGCGGCGCCGTCAACAAGTCGAGCCACGGCACCAATTGCTTCGTCATGGTGGTCGACAACATCACCATCAACGGCACCGGCTCGATCTTCGCCGGCGACAACAATTGCGCGGCCGCCGGGCTCACCGCGCCGCGCGGCGGATCGCGCGGGACGCTGGTGAACTGATGACCATCAGCCAAGCCATAGCGCGCCTGCGCCGCGACGAACGTGGCGTCGCTGCGCTCGAATTCGCGCTGGTCGGGACCTTCCTGGTGGTCGGCCTCCTCAACGCCGTCGACGTCGGCTACTACACCTATCAGCGCATGGCCGTGGAGAACGCCGCGCAGGTCGGCGCGCAGGCGGCCTGGAAAAACTGCAGCGATCCGAGCACGATGCTGCCGGCGACCGTCAACTGCACGACGGCGAACGGTGCCGCGGCGGATCTGAGCAGCGCGATTACGGCAGCCATCCAGAGTTCGTCGCTCGGCACCTCGATTACGCTCGTCTCCGGCTATCCGGCGGAGGGCTATTACTGCATCAATGCCTCGAGCATGCTGCAAGCCGTCGGCAGCTTGTCCAGCAAACCATCGAACTGCTCGGCGGCCGGCAATTCCGCGCTCTCGCCCGGCGACTACATTCAGGTCGGCGTGACCTACACGTACGCGCCGCTTTTCCCCGGCATTTCGGTGATGGGCGCATCGGGCATTACCGCCATTACCGCGACGGCCTGGATGCGGCTGGGTTAGGGCATGAAGCGGCGCCCCCTCCACAGGCTTGCCCGATGCGAACGTGGCAGCACCGCAGTCGAATTCGGGCTGCTGCTGCCGGCCTTCGCGTCACTCGTGATCGGCACGCTCTATACGGGTCTCGTCGTCTATTCGGCCGCCGGTCTGCACAGCGCGGTCGAGCAGGCAGCACGCTGCTATTCCGTCAACGCCACGACCTGCGGCAGCTCGGATGCGGCGGTGAGCTATGCGCAGGGCCAGTATCACGGCATCAACAGCCCGAATTTCACGGCCGCGACCGCGTCCTGCGGCCATCAGGTCAGCGGCAGCGTCACGGTGGGACTGAACGACGTGTTCGCCAATCTCAGCATCCCGCTCACCGCGACGGCGTGCTTTCCGTAAGCTCTCGAACGCCGGAGTCACCGGTGTCCGGATGGCCGCGAGCGTGATCGTCTGATTGGGGATCGTTTGCCTCAGCGCCACTGCGAGAGCAGCTGCTTTTTTGGCGGGCGGCGTTTCGGCTCTTTGTCGGGCTCTCGGGGAGCCGAGCCGACCAGATAGTACAGCGCCGCCAAGCTGCCGCCCGCGACCGCCGTCACGCCACCGATGAACAACAGCACGTTCATATGAAAATAACGGCGCGCCGTAGACCGCGTTCCGGTCGGAGGATAGCGACAACGTGCATGCCCGGTACGGCTGCGGCACAGAGCGCCGCCCGGCGACCCGGGCGTCGCAAGAATACGGCCGGGGCGCGCTTTGCTGCAGATCAGCCGCGAGGCTCGGCTTCTTCCAGCCGTTTTTCGAGCTGCGTAATCAAATGTGCCAGAGGCTCGGATAGCGGGGTTTCCTGGGCATGGCCATAATACGCGCGCAGCCGCTCGCCCAAAACCTCGCGAATGTTGCGCTGGGCCGCTCTATCGAGCAAGGGCAATTCGTCCGCCGCCACGGTACGTTCCTCCGAGGAGCTCTTCGCGGCCCTCTCTTTGTCTCTGTTTTCTTTCCTACATGGGCTAATGCATGGGCCGCGGGAGCGTTCCCCGGCAACGCAGACCCGCCGAACCTCACAGCCGAAGCCGGCGGGCACAAAACCGCATTGCTAATGGTTAGCGGACAAATCCGGCCTTCCGTCCGGCAACGCAGAAGTCGCTTGGCGGGCTTAGCCGATCCCGGGAGCGTCGGAAACAAGCGGCAAAGCGGCGGCGCGGCGGCGAACATAGGGCAGAAGCCGCTGCAGGCGCTCGATATATTGCCGGTCGATCTCATCCTTGCTGACGCTGGAACTCGATGCGTCCTGGATCTCGATGTCGGCGCAAAATTCACTGCAATAGAAGCGATTGGCGCTGCTTTTCCAGGCCGCGTCGGGAGCAATCACGGAATGACAATTCGGGCACTTCATGGGGGTGGCCTCCTCCGCGCCTACAACGCGGCAGGCGGTTCCTGGTTCCATGCGGAGGCGCGCGAATCGCATCCGGCGGGGGGTTTTGAGAGGGTCGCGTCGCAAGGCGCGCAGCAAATGGCCCCGGCCGGATGCCGGGGCCCTTGATCATTTGCTCTGACGCTTGCCTTACGGCTCCATAACCTGGCCACGCGCCGTTGGTTGCGCCGTGCGCAATTCCTCTGTTGCAGCGCGCCGCCAATTTACTCCGACGGCTTCAATTGTTGCAGCGTCATCGCGCACAATCTGTCGGCACCCTCGACGCCGCGCTGCGCCAGCTCGATGATCTTTTCCGCCACAAGCCGCGTCGCGGCGTCGTCGATCATGCGCAGCTGCAAGGCTTCGCAGACGGCTTCCAGCGCTTCCGACATGTCGCTGATTTTCTCTGGATCGAACGGCCTGCCGGCGAGAAATGGTTTAATCGGCATCTCGACCTCACTTAATCTTTTCTTGTGGGGGCGAAACACGGCGGCATGCGCGTGGGAAACTGGGCGATGCCGTGATTAGTTGAGAAAGCTGTCAACTGGGAAGATAACGCCCGGCAAGGGGCGGGGTTCCCGAATGGATTCCGTCAGGAAAGTGGATTCGTCAGGAACAAGGAACGTGCCAACGGACGAACAGTTGATGCGATATGAGATCGTTGTCTGTCGCAGCTTTCTGCGCCCTCATATTTGTTGCTCCTGCGGTTGCGATCGCAGCCCACGGCCGACACGGCTCCGCTCATGGCAGACACGCGTCTCATGCGGCCTCGCCGCGTGAACCGGCATTGACCGCCGATTCGATCAATGCGGCCGCGCCCGGCGCGAACGGCAACGATCCCGCGTTGATCGCCAAGGCCGAGGTGCTGCTCGACCGCGATGACTTCTCACCCGGCGAAATCGACGGCCGCGACGGCGAGAACTTCCACAAGGCGCTTGCGGCTTTCCAGCGGGCCAACAACTTGAACGCAACCGGAAAGCTCGATGACGAGACCTGGAATGCGCTGAACGAGGGCAACTCCGCTGCGCCGCTCATCTCTTACACGATTTCGCAAGACGATGTGGCCGGTCCGTTCGAGAAGCGTATCCCCCAGCAACTGGACCAACTGGCCGACCTTCCAGGCCTCTCCTACAAAAATCCGCAGGAAGAGCTTGCTGAAAAATTCCACATGAACGAGGGCCTGCTGCATCGGCTCAATCCGCACGCCCATTTCGACCAAGCCGGAGAACAGATCGTCGTGGCCAACGTCGAACCCATGGCGCTGCGCCGACACGGCGATACGCTCGAGGCGGTGCCGCCCAAGAACGAGCGGCGCGAGGGCGCCGGCGTGGCGACGATCGTGGTGAGCAAGCCGGCGCACGAGGTGCGCGCCTACGACAAGGACGGCAAACTCATCGCCTTCTATCCAGCCACCATCGGCAGCACCGAAAAGCCGGCGCCGTCCGGCACGTTCAAAGTTCGGCGCGTCGCGTTCAATCCGGACTATCACTACGATCCGAAATTCGCCTGGAAGGGCGTCAAGGCCAAGGAGCCGCTCACCGTCAAGCCGGGGCCGAACAATCCGGTCGGTCTGGTCTGGATCGATCTCACCGCGCCGTCCTATGGCATTCACGGCACACCGGAGCCGGACAAAATCGGCAAGACCCAATCGCACGGCTGCATCCGCCTGACGAACTGGGATGCGCTCGAGCTTGCCGGCATGGTGCAAAAGGGCACCGCGGTGAGGTTCGAGGACGAGGATTCGCAAACGGCGCCGGTCGCTGCCGAATAGTCGCTGACGTCACGCATCAGCGCGCAGGTCGCACGTCGGCGCGATAGCCGGTGCCGCTCCTGCAAATACTCCCGGTCGTTGACCAGCCGTTGACCAGCCGAGCGTTCCACAGACCGAACCCGTCTTTCCGTCCGACAAATTGCACGATAGCTTACCCGGCTGGCGCATCGAATAGATCGGCCACGGGAGACAGAAAATGAAAACCCGCAGAGCGGTGGCGTTTGCCCTGGCGGCGGCAACGCTGGTATGCGCGGCGGCCACGACCGCCGCGGCACAGACTGCTGCGGCCCCGGCTTGGCCGACGCGGCCGGTGAAGCTGATCGTCGGTTTCGCGCCCGGCGGCCCGACCGATTTGGTGGCGCGGCTGATCGCGCAAAAACTCGCCGAAGCGACCGGCAAGAATTTCTTTGTCGAGAACGTTGCCGGCGCCGGCGGCAATGTCGGTACAATGCGCGCGGCGCACGCGGCGCCGGACGGCTACACGCTGCTGGTGACCGGCGGCAACATCACCAACAACCAATATCTGTTCGCCAAGCCGGGCTACGATCCGCTCAAGGATTTCGACGCGGTGACGGTCGCTGCGGCGACGCCGATCGTGCTCGCGGTCCATCCGTCGGTGCCGGCGAAAACCGTCAAGGAGCTGGTCGACTGGATCCGCGCCAATCCGGGCAAGGAGAGCTATGCCTCGCCGGGCACCGGCACGCCGCCGCAGCTCGTCGGTGCGCTGTTTCAACACTCGCTGAAGCTCGATCTGGTGCACGTGCCGTTCGACGGCGGCGGCACCGCGGTCCAGGCCGCGGTCGGCGGCCACACGCCGATCTCGTTCGGCGCCATGGCGCCGGCGGTGCCGCTGATCAAGGCCGGCCAATTGCGCGCCCTGGCGGTGACCGGCAAGGCGCGGTCGCCGGCCTTGCCCGACGTGCCGACCATGACGGAGGCCGGCTTTCCTGACGTCGAGGGCGTTACCTGGACCGCCGTTGTGGCGCCCGCCGGCACGCCGAAGGACATTATCAGCAAGCTTCACGACCTGATCGGCCAGGCGTTGACCCAACCGGACGTGAAGACCAAGCTCGCCGCCATGGCCTATGCGCCGATCGGCTCGTCGCCGCAGGACTGCGCCGAATTCTTCAAATCCGAATTGGCGAAGTGGGGCCCGGTGATCGAGCAAGCGGGACTGAAGGCGGAATAACAAGCGCCATGCCGTTCTTCATCTGCACCGCCTGCGGTACGCAATTCGCCGAGAGCGCGCAAGCGCCGGCGCAGTGCGTCATCTGCGAGGAGGAGCGCCAATACGTGCCGCCGCGCGGTCAGACCTGGACCACGCTGCAGGCGCTACGGCAGAGCCACACCAACACCTTTCGCGAATACGAGAAAGCCATCATCGGCATCGGCGCGACGCCCGCGTTCGGCATCGGCCAGCGCGCCCTCCTGGTCCGCACCGCGGGCGGCAACATCCTTTGGGACTGCATCGCCACGCTCGACGATGCGACCGTGACCATGATCAACGGCCTCGGCGGCATCGCCGCGATCGCGATCTCGCACCCGCATTTCTATACGACCATGGTGGACTGGGCGCATGCGTTCGGCGCGCCCATCCATCTGCACGCCGCCGACAAGCAATGGATCATGCGCGACGATCCGGCCATCGCGCTGTGGGACGGCGACCGCAAGACGCTGTGGCCCGGCGTCACGCTCATTCGCTGCGGCGGCCATTTCGAAGGCGGCACGGTATTGCACTGGACCGACGGCGCCGATGGACGCGGCGTCGTTTGCGCCGGCGATATTCTGACCGTGGCCACCGATCGCAAGTGGCTGTCGTTCATGCGCAGCTATCCGAATTTCATTCCGCTGTCGGCGCGCGCGGTGGAGCACATCGGCGCGATCTTGCAACCATTCGCGTTCGAGACGATCTACGGTCACTATTTCGACCGCGTCATCGCAATAGACGGCAAAGGTGTGCTGGAACGCTCAGTCGCGCGCTACATTGCGGCGGTCGAAGGCAAGCGCGGCTACGGGTAAGCGGCGGCGGCGTTGCGTATAAGCGCGGCGCAGCTCACTCAGCCTTGATGTGCGCGAACGCGACGACTTTCTTCCACCTTGCGGTATCCTCGGCGATGAACGTGGCGAATTGAGCCGGCGGCATTGGTGCCGGATCGGCCCCGAGTTGCTTCAACGCCGCGATCACCGCGGGCATGGCCAGAGCAGCCTCGATTTCGGCGTTCAGCTTGTCGACGATCTCGCGCGGCGTCGCCGCCGACGCCGCAATGCCGTGCCACGCGGTCACGTCGAAGCCCGGAACGTAGGTCGCGAGCGGCGGCACGTCCGGCAGCACCGGCGCACGCCCGGCCGAGCAGATCGCGAGCGCGCGCAGCTTGCCGGCTTTGATGAATCCGATCGAGGCGGCGACGACGTCAAACATCACCTGCACGCGGCCGCCGACCAGATCGGTCAACGCCAGCCCTGCCCCTTTGTACGGCACGTGCAGCATCTGCACGCCGGTCAACATCTGAAACAGTTCGCCGGCCATGTGCTGCGGGCTGCCGAGCCCGCCCGACGCCATATTGATCTTGCCGGGATTGGCTTTCGCATAGGCGATGAATTCGGGAACGGTGTTGGCCGGAACCGACGGGTTCACCTCCATGACCAGCGGCAGACGATCGATGCTGCCGACCGGAGCAAAATCGCGAACGAAATCGAAGTTGAGCTTGTCGTATAAGGCCGCGTTGATGGAATTGGACGACAGCGCGAACAGCAACGTGTAGCCATCCGCCGGCGCCTTGGCGGCGAGCTCGGCGCCGATGTTGCCGCTGGCGCCGGAGCGGTTGTCGACAATGACCTGATGACCGAGACGCTCCGACAACGCCTGCGCCATGACGCGGGCGACGATGTCCGAGGAGCTGCCGGGAGGAAATCCGACCACAAGACGCACCGGCCGCGTCGGATAATCGAGCGCCGCTGCCGCGCGAGGCAGAGCCACCATGGCGGCCGCGCTGACGGCGTTACAACAAAACTGCCTCCGATGCATGATCATCTTGTCCCGCCGCTGCAATAGCTCAGCGTCAATCGCCCTTGCGGGCGATTGTGCGCCAAGCACACATCGGATCATAGCATCAGGAGAAAGTGCGAATCGCGGGCCGGGCGCAACTCCGGCTGGCCACTTTGTCGCTACCTACGCACCGTGAGGTAGTGGCCGCTGCGTTACGGATGTCCGCTTTGGGTACCCTCAATCGATAGCCCCCGGCTCCCGTGCGTTCCATGCTGCGTGTCTGCATTCCACGCCGCCGCGATCGCGAATCAAACTAGGCGAGAATCAGATTTGCACAAGAGGCGGCGGAGAGCCAGCCGACATTGCCTACTTTTCATTTGCGCGGCTTATTCTTTCGTGGCAGCCGCAATCGGTCCTCTGACAAGCACGGCGATCGGCATTAACCCGAGCAGCGCACGGGCTTCGATGCTCGCGCCGACAATGACCGACGAACCGGGGTTGAAGAGGTTCGAGAAACGTCCCTGGAGCTCATCCGGCATCGCAATACGGCTGTTGCTGCGCTGCAAAAATGGAAGACCTACGCAGATGTCTTCCGAAGGTTGGTTGTTGCACCGCCAACATGCCGCGACAACGGCGCAATCGTCCCACACGCGCGCAAAAGCCACGACGTCCCCTTGAGAACCGGAGGTGCCCAGAGATAGATATCTGCCGGCCGAGAACAAACGCGGGATTTTCTTTCGCAGTGCAAGAAGCCGCGCGATGACGAATTGCTTGAGGTGGCCGGTCTGCCAGAACGCAGCCAGTTCGTCGATCAAGGCATCGGCCTGCAATGATCTCTGCCGCGCCGCAAAATCGACGGCCGACCGGTTGTCGGGATCGACCAGGCTGAAATCCCAATACTCGCAGCCTTGGTAGATGTCCGGGACCCCCGGCGCGGTGAGCTTCACGACCAGTTGTGCCAAGGCCTTGGCCGCGCCTGCCGTGGCGATGTGCTGCGCGAAGCCGGCAATTTCGGCCAACAGCTGGGACGTACCCGAGAACAGCCAGGCGATGTAATCGGCGGCGGCGCGTTCATACGCTTCATTGGGGGCCGACCAATCGCTGTGCAGTTTGGCCTCGCGCAACGCCTTGCGCTGCCACGCCGCGATCCGCTCGGCAAAGGCGGCGCGCCCGGCTCGATCGGATAGATCGAGGTCGGGGGGCCACGCGCCGACCAGCGTCTGGAACAACATTGCGAGATCGCCGGCTGTGGGCATGAGGTTGCCGGCATCGTTGGCGCAATGCGGCGCGCTTGCCGCGATCCATGTTTCGACGGCCTGCGCCCATTCGCGCGGAATTTCGCTCAGCACGGCGAGCCGCGCCCGGGCATCCTCGCCGCGCTTGTGATCGTGCGTCGCGGTCGCGAGCATTGCGTTCGGCAATGCGGTCGCGCGCGCGCTCATGCGGCCATGGAATTCTGCCGTCGAGAGCGCGAAGACGCGCAGATCGCAGCCGACGTCGTTGCGCGACAACAGCCGTCCGTAGCGATAGAAGGCGGTATCCTCCACCGCTTTGGCGCACAGCGGCGCGCTCAATTGCTGAAAGCGGGCGAGCGCGACATTTTGCAAGCGGTCGAGCGAGGAATGAATGCGCTTGCCGGAAAGCCATTGCCCGAGCGTTTCCAGAACTTCGAGGTCGCCGGGGAGGCAGGCCGTGGCGGCGCACGCGACCGCTTGCGACAAAAACCTCCCATCGGCCGGCGAGGCATGATCGACGCGGGCGTAAATGCGATAGACACGGAACGCGACCAGGATCTCGGTCACACAGCGGCGGATCGCGGCGCGTGAATAATCGCGCGTCGCCAGATCATTTTGCGCGATCGCATGGAGCGCCTCGACCAATGCCTCGCGCTGTGCCGCGAAGCTTCGCTCCAGTATCTGCCGCCGCGCCAGTTGCTCTTCGGCCCGGAAGTCTCCGGGCCGGCCGCTGATCCGATGCCACACATCGCGCAACGGCGCCTCGCCCTTGGCATCGTGCAGCACCGCGCTGACTTCATCCATGAAGTCGTATCCGGTGGTGCCGTCGGTGAGCCATTCGGCCGGCAGGCTCTCGCCGTGCGCCAGGATCTTCTCGACGACGATGTAGCCCGGACCGCCGGGCGCATCGGCCGGCCGGCCGTTTTCGAGCGCGCGCAACCGCTCGCGCAGGGCGCGGCAATACTTCTCCGGCTCGGCTAGGCCGTCGATGTGATCGATGCGCACGCCATCGATCAGGCCCTCGCCATAGAGCCGGAACACCAGGGCGTGCACTGCCTCGAACACCTCGCCGTCCTCGATGCGCAGCGCAGCCAGTTCGTTGATGTCGAAAAAACGCCGCCAATTGATCTCGTCGTTGGCGGAGCGCCACCAGGCGAGGCGATAGTGCTGCCTCTCCAGCAACGCATGCAGCCGCTCCCGGCCTTCCGGCGCAGCTGGATCGAAGTCGCGCGGCGAAGCGTCGCTCAAAACTTCGCCATCGGCGAGCGGAAACACGTGATCGAAATAACGGACGACGAACCGCTCCGCGTCGCGCGCGAGCGTGATCTCGCCTTCATCGAGCGCTTCGCCATACGGCCGCCCGAGCACGGGCAGCAACACCTTGCCGGCAAGGCTGTGGTTCGGCGGCTCCCAGTCGATATCGAAATAACGTGCGTAAAAGCTGTCGCGTCCGCGCGCCAGAACGTCCATCCACCAGGCGTTCTGGCTGCCGACCGCCATGTGATTCGGCACGATGTCGATGATGAGCCCGAGCTCGTGCCGGCGCAGTTCGCGAACGAAGCTGCGGAACGCGTCCTCGCCGCCGAGTTCGGGATTGATTCGCGTCGGATCGACCACGTCGTAGCCGTGCGTCGATCCCCTCCGCGCCGTGGTGATCGGCGACGCATAGATGTGGCTGACGCCGAGCGCGGCGAAATAGGACGCGAACGCGCCTGCGTCGGCAAACGTGAAGCCGCGGTGCAACTGCAATCGCAGTGTGGCGCGCGGCGGGCTCACGGCACACCTCGCGCAGCCAGCAAACCGACCCGCTGCCGCGCGGCCGGATCGTCGAGCAGCGCCGCCGCGTCGCCCGGATAGCGGCGGCGCCAGTTCGGATGCTCGTCGATCGTCCCGGGAAGATTGGGCTGCGCCGTACTGGCCAGCGCATCCTCCAGCGGCAGCAGCGCAAGACGCGACGGCGTCGCGGCAATGAAGTTCACCGCGGCGTCGGCAGCGCGCGCGCCGTCGTCCGGCGCCAGTACCGTACCGTCGGCGACTCCGGCCGACTCAAATGCCCGCGACAGCATCTTGCGCTCCTTGCTGCGCACAGCCTGTGCTTGCGGAATGTCCGTGACGACGCCGCAGCGTGCCCACTCGTCGAGGTCGCTGCCGCGCCACCAGCCGGCGACGGTCGCCAGATCGTGCGTCGACGTCATGGCGACCGCTTCGGCCGGCCATGCAGCCGGCTTTTTGAATTGCTTGGCGGTGCGCTCGAACCACAGCACGCTCATGCCGTAGATGCCGGCGCGCCGCAGCCGGCCGCGGAAGCCCGGCGGCACGGTGCCGAGGTCCTCGCCGATCACGATGGCACGCTGGCGGTGCGATTCCAGCGCGGTGAGCCGGAACAGATCGTCGAGCGGATACGCCAGATAAGCGCCCTCGCCCGAGCCGGCGCCGGCCGGGATCACCCAAAGCCGCATGAATCCCATGGCATGATCGATCCGCAGCCCGCCGCCATGCCGCATGCAGGCGCGCAGCGTCGCGACGAACGGCGCAAATCCGCTCTCGCGCAGCCCATGTGGTGAAAAGCTGGTCAGCTCCCAATTTTGTCCGTTGCGATTGAACAGGTCCGGCGGCGCGCCGATCTGCAGATCGCCAAGGAGCGTATTGTTGCTGGCCCATGCGTAACTGCCGCCGGGACTCATCCCGACCGCAAGATCGGCGACGAGGCCGATCTGCATGCCAGCGGCTTTGGTTTGCTGCTGGGCTTTCGCCAACGAGCGGTCCGCAATCCATTGCAAAAAAATGTGGAACAGAACGTCACGCTTGTTCTCGTCGCGGAAGCGCTGCACCGCAGCGCCATGCGGATCGCGCCAATGCGCCGGCCAATTCCGCCAATCCCAGCCCTGCGGCCCGGCTTGCAGATGCGCGCGATGCAAAACTTCGAACAAGGCATGCTGTTCGAGCGCCGCGCCCGCGCCGGCGCGAAAGGCGGCGAAGTCGACGACAAGATTGCTGCCGCTCGTGCCGGCCAGATCGTGCGCGACGAAATCATCGAACAGGCCGCGCAGCAGCGCAAACTTGTTCTCGGCTGCCTTGGGCCAATCGATCAGCGATGCCGACTCAAGCTCGCGCGCCGCAGCGTCCAAGCCGGCCGCATTCCTGACGCGCTCGACACGCTCGCTGCCGAAAATCGCCGCGGGGTCGGCGAGCAGCGGATTATAGAACAGCCGGTTCGACGGCGAGTACGGGCTGAATTGGCTGTGATCCGCCGCGAACAACGCGTGGGCCGGGCTGAGGCTGAGCGCAGCAATGCCGAGCACGCCGGCACGCCGCGCCAGCGCGCTGACGCCGCCCATATCGCCGATGCCGCAATCGCCGGTGCGACGCAGCCCATAGGTCTGCACGGCAAGACCGGCCAATCGCTCGCCGGGCGCGATGTCCTCGATGGTCATGCAGCGGGCCGGGGCGACCGCCAACGTCAGCCGCGTCTGTCCAACTTCGAGCGTGTGATAACCGGCCGTTCGGATCGGCGGGATGCCGATACCGCGCATGGTGCGGCGCACCGCAACATCGGCGGCGCTGCCGTCTTCGTGGATGAGACGCGCCTGTTGTCCCGCGCCGCCGAGGCTCGTCGGCAGAGGTATCGATTTGCCTACCGTTGCCGTGACCAACTGCGGCGATTGCGGTTGTTCCAGCACGTGTCGGCTATGCGCCAGATCGGCAGCGCTGTCGCAGGGCAGACGCAGCGCGGCGAGGATGCGGCGTAGCGATTCGAGCGGCACGTCATGCCGTGCCTTGGCGTAATCGGTCCACTGCACCGCAATCCCGGCACGGCCTGCAAGGTCGCGAACCGCCGCGTCATCCATCACGAGGCCAACAGCGCGACGGTGGAATAAGGTTCGAGCCGGCCGCTTTGGACGGCTTGCGCGGCGGTCTTGGAAGAGCTGAACAGCAGCCGGTACGGCTGCGACGGGATGGCCGCGGCTTCGCCGGCCAAATTGCTGGCGAGCACGAGAACTGCGCCATCGCCCATGCGCCAGCGGGCGAGCACCGCGGCAGGCCCCACGGCGTGGGCTTCGAGCGCGCGAGCGCCATCGAGGCGCGGCACGATCTCGCTGCGTCGTACGGACAGCAGATGCCGATACAGGCTTTCGCGTCTGTCGGCATCGGCTGCATGCGGTGACGGGCGCGACCGCTCGAACGTCGCGGGCGCATTGGGATCGGGAATTTGCCTAAGCTTCTGCGGATCGGAAAATTGCGCGAAGTCCGCGAATTCGCGTCTTCTGCCGTCACGCACCGCTTGGGCCAGCTCTGCATTGTGGTCGGTGAAAAACAAAAACGGCGATTGGCTGGCCTGATCCTCGCCCATGAAGACCAGCGGGATTTGCGGACATAACAGTTGCAGCGCAATGGCGGCCTCGAGCGCTTCGGCCCGCGCCAGCACCGTCAACCGCTCGCCGAAGGCGCGATTGCCGACCTGGTCGTGATTTTGCAGGAACAGCACAAACGCGGTCGGCGGCAGTGCCGCGCTGGGCGTACCGCGCTTCTTGCCGTCGCGATAGGCCGACGGCTCGCCCTGATAGATGAATCCGTCCTTGAGGCAGCGGGTGAGCCGTACCGCCGGCGCATCGGCGTAATCGGCGTAATAGCCTTCATGCTCGCCGGTCAGCAGAACGTGCAGCACGTGGTGGCCGTCGTCGTTCCACTGCGCGTCGAAATCGCCGGCCAAATGGCGCGCAGTATTGTCGTCATTCTCGAGCACGAGATGAACGCGACGTTCCGGCCCGACGCTGCGGCGCACTTCGGCCGCCATCTCATCGAGCCAGCCCGGATCGCCGATGGCATGCACCGCGTCGAAACGCAGGCCGTCGAAGCGGTATTCGATCAGCCAGTACAAGGCGTTCTCGATGAAGAACCGGCGCACCTCGTTGCGGCGAAAGTCGATCGCGGGGCCCCACGGCGTCGCGACATCGTCGCGAAACATCTGCGGCGCGTAGAGATGCAGATAATTGCCGTCGGGGCCGAAGTGATTATAGACCACGTCCAAAAAGATCATGAGGCCGTGCAGGTGTGCGGCGTCGCTCAAGGCTTTCAGGTCATCGGGCGAGCCGTAGCCCGCTTCCGGCGCAAACGGTAGAACGCCGTCGTAGCCCCAGTTGCGCGCGCCGGGAAACTCCGCGATCGGCATCAGCTCGATGGCGGTAACCCCGAGTGCGGCAAGTCGCGGCAATTCAGCCGCGACGCCTTTGAAGCCGCCGAGCAGCCCGACATGCAGCTCGTAGATCACGGCTTCGCGCCACGGCCGGCCGCGCCAATCGATTTGCCGCCAGCGATACGATGCCGGATCGACAACCATGCTGTCGCCATGCACGTCGCCCGCCTGCGCCCGCGCCGCCGGATCGGGGACCTCGGTGCCGTTTTCCAGAACATAATGATAGCGGGTGCCGGCGCCGCAATCCGTTTCGACTTCGAACCACCCGTCATCATGCCGTCGCATCGGCAGCGGCGAACGGCCCGCAACAGCCAGCGCAAGACTGCGCTGCGCCGGCGCCCAGATGCGGAATTGCGTGCGGCCGGGCTCGATCAGATTGGCGCCGAAGGGCAGCCGCCAGTTCGAAGCATTCATTGCGGCGCCGCCGGCAGATTGCTGTAGGTCAGAACGACGCTGCGTGCCCGCACCAGGACTTTCTGCTCCTTGAGATCGAGCACGTCCGCCTCCGGGCGCGCGGTGTCGATGAGGATGCTGACCGGCAGCGCCGGCTCCGGCAGCTGAAAGGTCTGATCCTCGCCGGTCGGATTGAGCAGGAAATTCAGAATGGACACGGTGCCGTCATCGTTTCGGGTAGCGCGGCGCAAGCACAGCAGCCGCTGCTCCGGATCGGTCCAAGACGACTCCGCCACCCGGGCGCCGTCGGCGTTGAACCAAGCGATATCGAACACGCCCGGCGCCGGCTCGCGGTGACCGTGGAGAAAATGGCGCGAGCGTAGGGCACGGTGCTCCTGACGCACCGCGATCAGCTTGGCGACGAACCGGATCAACTGGTTGCCTTCGGCCGTTTCCGGCATGCTCCAGTCCATCCAGGAAATCTCGTTGTCCTGGCAATACGCATTGTTGTTGCCGCCCTGGGTGCGGCCGAATTCGTCGCCGGCAAGCAGCATCGGCGTGCCGTGGGCGAACATCACGCTGGCCAGCATGGCGCGGCGTACGCGCGCGCGGGTCTCGACGATCGCTTGGTCGTCGGTCGGTCCCTCGGCGCCCCAATTGGCCGAATAATTCT
>Ga0070741_10001272_pt1 | contig 78789 bp, 70 predicted proteins | sample Coa_R1_4_FD_66440 | JGI IMG/M metagenome (GOLD analysis project Ga0070741, IMG submission 66440) | Surface soil microbial communities from Centralia Pennsylvania, which are recovering from an underground coalmine fire - Coalmine... | ecosystem: Environmental > Terrestrial > Soil > Unclassified ...
CATAGCGGGAATGAATTCGGGAGTCATTAGAATTGCCGCCTTCAGTAGGGGCGGAAGCCGGCGAGCACTACCGCTATTTCCGGCGGCCCGCATCCTCGCTGATGTACATGATGTCATGCTTGAAGATGAAGAGGTTGGGTGCGCCTTCGCGCGTCAGCCGGAGCATGTTCTTGTCGTAGTACTCGATCCAGCCGCGTACGATTTCGCCGTCGACCAGCTTGATAGTGACGTTCTTCTGCTGCTCGCCGATTGCTTTGAGGTACTTGGATTCTTCCAATGTGTCTTCCGGGGGAGGCGCCTTGCCTCCCTTTTTCGCTCCACCACCACTGGGTCCACGAAAAGGCATAGGCGCATTGTACACGGGCAAAGAGGCGCGAGCGTTGACTGGGCGAAGCTGGCTTCGATCAGCAATATGGCAGTAAAATCCGCACCAATAGCGAGTTTGGGGGCTTCCATGAAAAACAGGTGGGTGATCGTCGTTGCGGCGGTGATGTTGCTTTGCTGTTATCTACTTGCCCAGAGCCGATTCCCCAGCCCACCGCCGCCGATGGAACCGGCGCCCCCGCCAAGACCTGCAAAGACCAGGGTCCAGCTTAACGATCCCCTGGAACTGCAGCGCGAAGCGAGAGAACTGGCTGACCTTGCCCGCACCATACCGGCGGACATCGATAACGTAAATCGCGGCATCATTTCCAAGGACGTCGGAGAAAAACTGAAAAGGATTGAGAAGCTTTCGAAGCAACTGCGAAGCGAAGTCACACGATAAAAAGCCGCCGGCCGAAGCCGGCGGCTGAGCCGAAGTTTTGTTCAGCTTAGAAAGTAAGCTTCAATTGGAACTCCACCACTCGGGGTGAACCCACCGCGAAAACGCCTGAGCCGAGGCCGAGGCGCAGATTGGCAGGCTGCGGGTTGGTGGTTCCGTTGGGCGAGCCCGGCGATCCATCCAGCGTTGGGCTGAATGGCGCAGCCGGACCGTCGAAATTCGCGAAGTTGAAGATGTTGAAGGCGGTGACGCCGGGCCGGATTTCAACCCGCTCCTTGATCTTGTAGCCCCAACTCAAGCCGAGGTCGAAGGCGCGGAGCCAGCTTTGGCCGACTGCTCCGGGAGGAGCAAGGGGAATCGGTTGCATGACGCCGCCGAGGGCCTGCAATTGCGACAGCGTGAATAGACCGTTGTTAATCAGCTGCTGACCGGCCGGCGTTGCCTGACCGACCATCGTATTGTTGTAATTGGTTATCAGCTTATTCAAGCCGCTGACCCCGAAATCACGTCCGAAGCCACCGATATTGGTTCCGGGGAGCAGATCGCCGTTTCCGCCATTGGAGGCGCCTGAACCATCGCCCGTACCGTCGCCGGTCACGTCGCTCACGAAGATTCCTCCCGGAGCTCCTGTAACGGGCAGAAGCACGTTCGACGCTAGCGGGCTGTAGAAGTGAGAGATAACGCTGAAACGGAGGTTACCGGGAACTTCCGCATATCCGCCAAACGAAAGCTGGTGAGTTCGATCCAGCCCGTTGGGTCCGATGTAACGGGAAGGCTGGCTGTTGTCAGTGGAGAAATTGATGAAATCATTGTCGCGTGCAGTGGACACGTACTTCGAGAACGAATACGAGACTTGCAAGTTCAGGTACTTAAGCCCTCGGAACGGATTTCGCAAGTTCTGCTTGAGGGAGGCCTGCAAACCGTTGTAGACAGAACGCCCGATGGGCGTCAGCATCTGGTTAGCGCCAAAGTTCGGGTTGACCCCTGGAAAGGCCGCAGCGGGCGCGCCAACCAGCCCACATGGCAGTCCGAAACAGAGGCTGTAACCCGAATCGAGGCCGTTGCCGGCAAAATCGGAGATGCTGGCCCCCGGAGTGGCAGCGATGTAACAGTTGACCGCAGCCACAGAGGTAGCCTGAGTAACACTTCCGCCACCGCAGCCTGGGCCGACCGTGGCGTTGATGGCCGCGAGCGCTGCATTCGGGTCGAAAAACTGCGCAGCCCCAACGTGATTGGTATCGACTGAAAGCATGTTGCGCGTAGCCACGTTGCGCAGGTAATCGACCGTAAACACGAGCCCGGGCTTGATCTCGTGCTGGACGCCGACATTCATCTGGACCGAGCGAGGCGTCTTGTAGCCAGGAAAGAAGAGGTTGGTGCCGGTGATATCGATGCCGTCGGAGAAAATGTTTCCGAAGTACACCGGGTTCACTGCCGGACCTGCGGCGATGGTCGCCGCCTGATATTGCTGCTGCAATGCGACGATCTGCTGGAACACACTTCCAATCGGCGCACCGCAGAACGTGGGATTCACAGTGGATCCGTCGGGGAGACTTACACCTCCGGGAGGCGCAGCACCGTTCTCGCACGCGGGCAGGGTCGCAAGGAATAATCCCTGCGGCTCGCGGGCCGGCGGGTCGAAGAGGTTGTTGTTCCAAATCGAGTTCTCATAGAACAACCCGATTCCGGCGCGAATGACGGTCTTGCCGTTGCTCTTGGGATCCCAAGCAATGCCCAGCTGTGGAGCGAAGTTCTTGTTCGGTTGATGCACGGCTGGGACAAGAGCAGGATCAAGCGGGGCGATTGGAGGAAGAGAACCAAACTGCGTGTCGGTACGTCCAGTATCGCGCACGTAACGAACGCCCGCGGTCACAGTGAAATTGGGCTTTACTTTCCAGGAGTCTCCGAGGTACCAGGAGAAACGGTTGTCCGGGCCAAGTCCGCCGCCCGGGAGTCCAAATGCTTTTTCCAGTGTGCCGAAACCCTGGCCATTGCCCATGTTCACAGTGGTGACGGGGTAGTTCAAGGGATTCGAGGCTCCGCCCGGGAAGGGGCAGTTAGCCGGGACTGAGCAGTCGACGGAGTTGGCTGGAGCGCCTACAGCAGGCGCCGTTCCCAGGAACTTCGCAAAACCGCCGCCCTGGATGTGATCGTAATTCACGCCATAACGAAGGATGTGATTGTGAACCGCCTTGCTGCCGTCGTACTTGATCTGGTGGTTGGACTGCATGGTCGCTTGAGGCGCGAGGAAGTTTGGCCCAGAGCAGAAGACGTCGGCGCCGGCCGTAAGGCAGTTGGGATCGGAACCAATCGCCAGCTCGATGCCGGGGGCGGGATCGAAAATGCTGCTTCCGGTGACGGCATCGGTAATTCCGTTCTCGAACTTTGTGTATCCGAATCGAACGCTGTGCGTGAAGCTGCCCGTATTGAAATCGATTCCAACCACGTGATCGCGAGCATGGTTCACATTGGCAAACGGCTGGAAGGAGTTGGGAATGAACGGCAGGACGCTCTTGTTCTGATCGTAAGTGAACCGATAGAAGGCCTTGGCATTGCCGCCGATCTGGTAGTCAAGACGTCCCAGCACCTGGTTCTCACGGAATGGCGAGGTGAACGTCCCTGTGAGGCCAGTGAATGAACCACCGGGCAAAACCGGGTTGATGAAGTCCTGCTTATTTCGCTCGGCATTAACGAAGAAGAACAGCCGGTCCTTCATGATCGGGCCGCCAAAGCTGCCGCCAAACTGATTGCGCTGGAACGGATTCGTGGAACCGCCCGGCAGCGGCGCATCGAGCTTCTGGTCGCGGAAGTAGTAGAAGCCTTCACCGTGATAAGCATTCGTGCCCGACTTGGTGGTCAGGTTCACCGATCCGGAAGAGGTCAGCTCAGTGGAAAGATCGAGCGAAGACTGCTGCAGCGAAGATTCCTGAATCGCCCCGAGAGGCAGGTTCTGAGTGGTGGTACCGACGGTTTCGTCGCTGACATCGACGCCATCGACTTCGATGCGGGCGGTGCGGCCGAAACGGCCACCGAACGAAATAGACGAGAAACCATTCTTGGTTGGATCAAACGTTCCGCCGTCCTGGATCTGGACGCCCGGCTCAAGCTGCGCGAGGTCCATGAAGTTGCGCCCGTTGATGGGAAGATTTTCGATCTGATCTGTGGTCAAGACGCCCTGGACGGTGGCCTGCTCAGTGTTGACACCGATCTCAGTACCCTGCACTTCGACAACCTGCGTACTTTCGCCGACGGCAAGCTTCGCGTTCGCCGTTGAGGTGACGTTCACCTGCACCGTAACCGGCGTCTCCACGGTCTTGAAGTTGGGAGCCTCGACTCGAACCGCGTACTGGCCGGGCACCAGGGCTCCGGAGTTGTAGGCGCCCGCGGTATTGGAGGTCGTCGTGATGGTTTGGCCTGTGTTCCTGTTGATGATCGACACTTTGGCGCCGCTTACAACGGCACCAGAGGCATCGGTAACGGTTCCCACGATGCTTCCCGTGCTGATTGTGGTTTGTCCAAATGCCAAGGTCGACGCAGCGAACAGCACGGCCAGCGCGATCAGCAGCATGGCGAAAACTGCTTTGCGGGGGGAGCTACAAGTAAACCGCATCGTTCACCTTCCTATTGGTGTATTCGAAACCAGCTTGTGTGACAGCGAGCAACGCTCAAGCAACTTCATTGAAACGTTCAAGAACTGAACTTTCTCGGATTCGCCGTTCCCCATCCAACGGCATCAGCCACGTCGTCGGTCCAAATCTGTCTCTAATTTTGAAAATTCGGGTGCCCTGCCGCGTGCAATCAGTTAACCAACATCATCGGAAGGAATCGGGGCAGGATTTTGAACGACTTAGGTGGACTCGGGTGGCTTTCGCTTGTGGAATGGTCGTGTCGGCCTCTCGAATTCCATATCCGAGTTCCTGAAATTCGTAGCAAACCCGGTCATGAGGTCGCGTGTAACAGGTTGCGTTTGTATTGTGTTGCAGGGCGACGGCCGGTTACTCGTCAGAATGTTCCTTCCAACTGTAGTAACCACTCCGGTACCTCGGCTTGTAATTGGCACCGTTGGAGACACCGGTGACGTTGACGGTGATTCGCCGGAACTCGGAGTCGGAGAATTTTTGAGAAGGATAGTAGGCCAGAAGATACTGGGTTCTTAGTTCGTCGCTAATTTGACGGAACGCATCGTCAAGTTTGGGAAGCGAGTCGGCATAGTAGTATTTCCCTCCGGTATCGGTGGAGAGTTGAATTAAGGCGTGCTCGCCGCCGGTATCACGACCGGCACTCGCTTCGACGGGGACCACGATGATGCTGTAGACGATGGCTTCGGCTTCCTGCGCAGCCCTCAGGGCTTCCTGATAATCAGTCTTGCTGACGGTGTCACCGCCATCGGTGATGACGACCATCACTTTGCGACCCTGGCGGCGATCGAGAGCTTGCGAAGCGAGATAAAGAGCGTCGTACAGGGCGGTCGCTGACCCCAGGCGGATGCGATCAATGCCATGATCGATTTGTTTTAGGTCCGAGGTGAAGGGCGCGAACTCGTTCACAATCTCATTGAATCCGTACACCGCCACAGCGTCGATGGGGCGCAGAATGGTATGCACGAAATGGCGGGCAGACTGGAGTTCGACCGGAAGATCCTTGCGCGTGCTTAAGCTGGTATCGATGGCGAGGACGATGGATAGAGGGAGCGCGGATTCCTTGTCAAAGACGGCAATTTTCTGATCCTCTCCGTCCTCGGCGAGCTTGAAATTCTCTTTCTTTAGGCCGGCGACGGGCGCGCCATGTTCGTCGGTCACGGTTACGAACACATTGACCAGTTTGACTTTGACTTTGAGGGTAGAGGAGGCGTCCTGGGCCGACACGGGCACGCCCACGGCAATCGCCAGAATGACGGGGAGCAAGGCTCTCATGCGGAAACAGACCGAGGAATCAATCATTTAGATGCGGACTGTCCAGAATGGGTGCCTTGCGCGTTGGGGATTTCCGGGGGAAACGGCTCACCATCGGCCCAAACAGCGCCATCCGCGAAATACTCTTTTTTCCAGATCGGAACCGTCTTTTTAAGCGTATCGATGATCCAACGACACGCGTCAAAAGCTGGCCCCCGGTGCGCCGAAGCGACCACGATGCAGACGCTGGTTTCGCCAATTTCGAGACGCCCGAGGCGGTGAACTATGGCGACATCGCGAACGCTGTAGGTCGCGATGGCCTGCTGGGCAAGAGCCTCGAGTTGTTTCAGGGCCATTTCTTCGTAGGACTCGTAGTCGAGATAGAGGGTTCGGCGACCGCGAGTATTGTTGCGCACCACACCATCAAAGATGACGGCCGCGCCATCCTCGGGGTGTTTGATCCCATTAAGGATGGCCTGAGTGTCAATCCTCTCGCGCACGATTCGCGCCCGCTGAGCACCTCCACTGACTGGGGGCAGCAATGCGACTTCGTCGTTCGGTGACAGGGGGCGTTCGGGACCTGCGTATTCCTGGTTCACCGACACGGCGATCGAAGGCAACAGATTCTTGAGGCTGGGAATGCGTTCTTGATAGTAGTCCAGCACGTCGGCCAGCGTCGCTCCTGGACGGAGCGTGACCGAATCTGCCGAGCGGCCGCAGACATCCTTCAGCATCCCGAAAAACAGAACCCGTATCTCCATGTCGGTATTAAGTGTACCGCGCCGATGAGGTCGCCCCGGCTACGCGGTCGGGCGGAGGCCCATAAAACATCACACGAAGTGTCGATTTCACCCCTGCCTGTACGACGAACATACAGAAGCGGCAAAGAGCGGTAGAGGAGAGGGAAATGAGTCGGCACCTGAGAACAATTCGGAGTTTAAGAGCAATCGCAAGTTTCGCGCTGGTGGGAATTGGCTTCCTGAGCCTCAGTGAGAGTTTGAGTGCGGCGATTGCCTGGTTGAATCGTGTTTCGAGCGCGAGCGCCGAGATGCCGAAGTCATTGTCTCTTCTACTGGCCGCGGGACAAATTGTGGAGGCAATCGCCGGCCATCGGCAATCGGCTGTCTGCGTTTTTCAGCACACGCTCGCGACGTCCTGGCCGTTGCTGCTGGTCGTAAGTGGGACCGTGTTGTCCTGGGATACCCTAGGAAGCGAATCAAGAGAACCTCGCGAATAATTCTGGCGAGATTGTCGAGCGGGCGATTGCCGGTTCGACGTCACATTAGAGCATTCAAAAGCTGCACTCAAAGGAGAGAGGCACATGCGAGTTATGGTGATGGTGAAGGCGACCAAGGATTCGGAGGCAGGCAAAATGCCCAGCCAGCAACTGTTGACGGACATGGGGAAGTTCAACGAAGAACTGGTCAAAGCGGGTGTGATGCTGGCCGGAGAGGGCCTGCACCCGACGTCAAAAGGCAAACGTGTTCGCTTCTCAGGAACGAAGCGCACCGTCATAGACGGTCCATTCACCGAAACCAAAGAATTGATCGCCGGGTTCTGGTTGTGGCAGGTCAGGTCGATGGACGAAGCTCTCGAATGGGTCAAGCGCTGTCCTAATCCGCATGAAGGTGAAAGCGAGATTGAAATCCGCCCGGTGTTCGAGGCGGAAGATTTTGGTGCGGAATTCACTCCTGAGCTGCGGCAACAGGAGGAGCGGTTGCGCGACCAGATCGCCGCAAAGAAGAAATAACCCCGAATGTCTCCGGCGTGTCGAATATGTGAAGCGCCATTCGATGCGTAGATAGAGCCAGATCCGGCCGATCGAAACAGCGTCCGAAAGCTCGGCTCACAATCAAAATTCAAACCACGAAAGAGGAGCACACCATGCGATACATGATGATTGTCAAGCACCCGGAGAACCAGGGCCAGCCGCCGAAGGCGCTGATGGAGGCGATCATGCAGCTATCTGAAGAGGCTGTGAAAGCCGGAACCATGCTGGGCAACGGCGGGCTCAAGCCTACCGCACAGGGGGCACGGGTACGGCTTTCGGGCGGGAAGGTGACGGTCACCGATGGTCCGTTCAGCGAAGCCAAGGAAGTCATTGGCGGCTACGCGCAGTTCGAGTTGAAATCGAAAGAAGAAGCAATCCAGTCGGCAGTGAAGTTCATGGAGCTGCACAAGAAATACTGGCCGGGCTGGGAAGGCGAGACCGAAGTTCGCCAGATGTTTGAGCCGGGCGACTTCCCTGGGAAGGAGTAAGGCGCAGCGGTCAAAAGGCGATGCCGGCCGCTTGCGCTCTGCCAGTAGAAAGTGGTGTGATCGGTACTTGTGACGGGTTCGGACACACAGCGCACCATCGAAGCGGTCTGGAGGATTGAGTCACCCAGGTTGATCGCCGGGCTCACGCGCATCGTGCGGGATGTTGGCATCGCCGAGGACCTGGCCCAGGACGCGCTGGTGATCGCGCTCCAACAATGGCCCGAGTCGGGCGTTCCGGATAATCCGGGCGCCTGGCTCATGGCGACAGCCAAGCACCGGGCGATCGATCATTTCCGGCGAAACGCGCTGCTCGACCGCAAGCACGAAGAACTAGGGCGCGAGCTTAACGCGAAAGAGATGGCCGTGCCAGACCTCGATTCCGCTCTCGACGACAACGTTGGCGACGACCTTCTGCGGTTGGTGTTTATTTCGTGTCACCCGGTGCTGTCGAGGGAAGCTCAAGTCGCGCTCACGCTGCGTTTACTGGGAGGCCTGACTACCGACGAGATTGCGCGTGCTTTCCTGGTACCGGAGAGCACGGTCGCGCAACGCATTGTCCGGTCCAAGCGAACGCTTTCCGAAAAGCAGGTTCCGTTTGAAGTGCCGCGCGGAAAGGACCTTGCCGCGCGCTTGTCGTCGGTGCTTGCGGTGATTTACCTGATCTTCAACGAAGGCTATTCGGCCACGGCTGGAGAGGACTGGATGCGGCCGGCACTTTGCGAGGAGGCCCTCCGGCTCGGGCGCATTCTCGCGGAACTGGCGCCAAATGAGCCCGAGGTACACGGACTGGTTGCACTGATGGAGATCCAGGCTTCGCGAGCGAAGGCCAGAACCGGGCCTTCCGGCGAGCCAATCCTGCTTCCCGATCAAAATCGAGGTCTTTGGGACCAACTTCTTATTCATCGTGGGCTGGCGGCGCTACAGCGGGCCGAAAGACTGGGCGGCCCACGAGGCCCGTACGTCCTTCAGGCGGAGATCGCCGCGTGCCATGCGCGAGCACGCAGCGGCGACGAGACGGACTGGGCACGCATCGTGACACTCTACTCGGAACTCGCCGAAATTACGCCATCTCCCATCATCGAATTAAATCGGGCGGTGGCCGTGTCGATGGCGTCAGGACCGGCGGCGGGACTTGAACTCGTCGAGGACTTGACGGCTAGTGGCGCGCTTGCGAACTATCATTTATTGCCAAGCGTCCGCGGAGACCTTTTGAAGAAGCTCAACCGATTCGATGAAGCTCGTGTCGAGTTTGAACGGGCAGCATCGCTCACGCGCAACAAACGAGAACAACGACTCTTGCTCGATCGAGCCATGGCATGCCGGTCCGAGGGTGCTAATCAGTGAACTGGGGCGGGCGAATGCTGCGTGGTTGGTCAGGCGCGATGGGCGCGGAAGCGGAAGCGGGTGTCGCCCCGTTCGACTTCGATGTCGCGAAACCCGGCCGACTTAAGACGCGCCGGGAATTCTTCGGGGTTGACGGGCACGTAAGTATCAGCGATGTGAGCGATTCGCAACTTCGTGCTGGCCAGGCTGTCGGTTCCGGCGAAAACTGCTCCCGGTTTTAGAACCCGCGAGACCTCGCGGAGTAGCTTGTCCTGAAGCGTAGCCGAAGGCACATGATGCAGCATGGTGAAGGCTACCGCGCCGGAGAATGAACAATCGGCAAACGGCATCGCTGTCCCGTCGCCATGCACGATCGTGAGCTTACCGTTTCCGAACCTGCGCTGAAGAGCTTGCGCCATTTTCGGATCGACCTCGAGGGCAGTCAGGTGAGCGCAGCGTTCGCGCAACAAGTCGGTAGTAAGACCGGGTCCGGGCCCGATCTCGAGAACATCGGCACCAAGATCGATGTCCTGTAAAACCCAGGGCACAATTTGTTCCGAGACCGTCTTCTTCCAATATGCCGAGCGGCAGATCCAGCGATGAAGCAGGTTCATGCGGGCATTGTTTCGCTGGCAGGAAGAAAAAGCAAACGTGAGTCGGTTCCCGAACTGGCCTACGGGCGAGGACGCCCGCAGTTCGACGACGTAAGCACGCCTACGGGCGGGGACGCCCGCAGCTCCATTTACTTAAAACAGGGGTACGGGCGAGGGCGCCCGCAGTTCGACGACGTAAGCACGCCTACGGGCGAGGACGCCCGTACCTCCATTTACTTGGGACAGGGGTACGGGCGGGGACGCCCGTACCTCCATTTATTTCTGTTAGCCGACAGGCTGAACGGTCAGCACTTTTTCGCGCTCTTCGGCGTCCTGCTTCTCCTCGCGAGGAGTCGAAGGCAAGGCAAGTTCAAGCGCCTCGTCGATAGTCTTGATGTAGTGAACCTTCAAGTTCTCGAGTTGCTCAGGCGTGAGATCTTCCTCGACGTTCATCTTGTTTTCCGCCGGAAGAAGCACGTCATGCACTCCGGCGCGTTTGGCGGCGAGCACCTTTTCCTTGATTCCGCCAACCGGCAGCACATTGCCGCTCAGCGTGATTTCGCCGGTCATCGCGGTAAGCGGACGCACTCGGCGGTCGGTGAGCAGCGAGACCAAGGCAGTCGCCATGGTGACGCCAGCCGATGGACCGTCTTTCGGAATCGCGCCCGCCGGAACGTGGATGTGAATGTCGTGCTGGGCGAAAAAGTCCTCGGAAATTCCGAGTTGCACGGCATTCGAGCGTACCCACGTCAAAGCTGCCTGCATCGATTCCTGCATGACCTGGCCAATCTGGCCCGTCATCGTGAAACCGCCCTTGCCTTTCATCTGGTTGGCTTCGATGAACAGCACATCGCCACCGGTCGGAGTCCAAGCCAGGCCGACAGCCACGCCGGCCCGCTTCGTCCGCTCCGCGATTTCACCTTCGGTGCGAACTTTGATTCCGCCGAGGAACTCATGAATGATCTGTTCAGTGACGATCAACTTCTCGGTCTTGCCCTCGGCCAAGCGGCGCGCTTGCTTTCGGCAAATCGTTCCGATGTTCCGTTCCAAATTGCGAACACCGGCCTCGCGCGTGTAATGACGGATGACGGTGCGTACGGCTTCTTCGGGAAACTCGATCTGCTCGGCCGTGATGCCGTTCTCCTCGATCTGACGCGGGATGAGGTACTGGAAGGCAATGTGGACCTTCTCTTCTTCGGTGTATCCCTGCAGTTCGATGATCTCCATGCGGTCGCGCAGAGGCTCGGCGATTGGGTCGAGCATGTTCGCGGTGGTGATGAAGAGCACCTTCGAAAGATCGAACGTCACGTCGAGGTAGTTGTCGCGGAAGCTCGCGTTCTGCTCGGGATCGAGAGCTTCAAGCAACGCCGAAGCCGGATCGCCTCGGAAATCGCGGCCGACCTTGTCGATTTCATCGAGCATGAATACCGGGTCCTTGGTCTCGGCGCGTCGGATGCCCTGGATGATCTGTCCAGGCAAAGCGCCGATGTAAGTACGCCGGTGACCGCGGATTTCGGCTTCATCATGCACGCCGCCGAGGGATAGACGAACGAACTTCCGGCCCAGAGCGCGGGCGATCGACTTGCCGAGTGAGGTTTTGCCGACTCCCGGAGGCCCGACGAAACAAAGGATCGGCCCCTTCATGTTCGGCTTCAAACGACGGACCGAGAGGTAATCCAGAATGCGATCCTTGACCTTCTGCAGGTCGTAGTGATCGGTGTCGAGGATTTCCTTCGCCTTCGGAATCTCGATTTCCTGTCCCGATGTCTTGTTCCAGGGCAGAACGGCCAGCCACTCGATGTAGTTGCGAGTGACCGAGTAATCGGCGGCCATGGGCGACATGCGGGAAAGACGGCCCAATTCCTTGAGCGCTTCTTTCTTGACCTCGTCGGGCATTCCCGCTTGTTCGATCTTCTGCCGGAGTTCCTCGGTGTCACGAGCGCCTTCATCCTGCTCACCCAATTCTTTCTGGATGGCCTTCATCTGCTCGCGGAGGTAGTACTCGCGCTGGGTTTGCTGAACCCGGTCCTGCACCTCGGACTGGATTTTGTTCCTCAGCTGCTGGACTTCGAGTTCCTTGGCCAGGTGCTGATTGATCTTTTCAAGGCGGATCCGGACGTCGGTCGTCTCGAGCACATCCTGCTTATCAGGTGTCGAAAGGGACGGCAGAGACGAGGCGATGAAGTCGACTAAGCGCCCGGGCTCTTCAATGTTCATTGCGACCGTTGAGAGCTCGTCGGACAAGGTCGGTGATCCAGCCACGATCTGCTGGAACAGAGTCAGTACGTTCCTCTGCAGGGCTTCGACTTCCGAACTCTTAGGGGGAATCGACTCGGGGACCGTCTCCACCCGCGCCCGCATGAAGGGGGTCAGCTGGGTGAATTCGGTCAGACGCACGCGTTCCAGGCCCTCGGCAAAGACAAAGAGGCTCTGGTTGGGCATCTTTACAACCTTATGAACCACCGCCAGGCTGCCGACGGTATAGAGGTCTGTCGGCTGAGGCGAATCCACCCGCGCCTCGCGCTGGGCGATCACAATGATGGTCTTGTCCTCGCCTAATGAATTGATTAACTGCACCGAACTCTCGCGTCCGACGGTCAACGGAAGAACGGCGTGGGGAAATAAGACTGTGTCCCGAACGGGCAATACCGGGAGGGAGCGCTGTTCTTCCTGCGGCTCCGGTTCCTTTTTTTTAGGGGAAACTGCGCGTTCGGAGCGTTCTTGCTGTGCCATGTTGCTCCTTGAGTGTGTTTCGCTCAAGTCTTGGATGAGTTCAAGAGGGCGAAAGATGCAAACCGACCCTGGCTAAGGGTGTTATCGGCGTTGGATTCTAAACCCTTGGGGGCAGGTTTGCCATGGTGCCCATGGTTCAGGACCGATCAGGGGTCAAAAAAAAAGACAAGGCCGCGCCCGGTTTGGCTACGGCCTCTTCGTTCCAACAACAAAGCCTAGAAAACGTGCTTCGCCAACTCGCCCTTGAATACGATCTCCTGCAGAACATGGGTGTTGGGATCCGGATGATTGTAGAGGACCTCGGTCCGGCCGGCTTTCGCCTCGAGCTTCACGAGATCGCACTTGGCCTTGGCAACGGCCGGATTCTTGGCACGCAGCTGGGTGAACACCATGATGTGATCTTCGCCCTGCATGGTGTGCTCGACACGGTAGTCGCCCTTGGGGAGCGTGACCCCGCCAACCTGAATGGAGTCGGTGAAAGTGACCTGCTGCACGTCGGCCACGCCGTACTTATTAAGAGTCGCCAGGCAAAAAACCGATAAACCAACCACCACCAGCGCCATCAGCGCCAGCAATTTCATTGCGCGCATAATCTGCTTCCTCCTATGAACGGTCCCGCCTCTTGGACCTGTTTCCAAGCTATCTTGGACAGAGTGGCGGGGCAGTGTGCTGACTCACAGGGAGATGTGATCCTGGTACATGCGTTTGGTGCGGATTGCACGTATGACCCCGGGGCAGTTAGGCAGCGGGGTAAATGCCGAGGATTTTCACGAATTCGGCCACCTCACCGAGATGCCGAAGCGCATTGCGCGCCGCCTCATCATCACCACGTAGGAAGTCCACATAGAAGACGTACTCCCAGGGACGGCCTTTCACCGGGCGAGATTCGATCTTGCTCAGACTGATGTCGCGCAATGCAAATACGCTTAGGGACTTGAACAGAGCGCCAGCGATGTTTTTCACCTTGAACGCGATGGAAGTCTTATTCGCGCCGGACAAAAAGCGCCTCTGCTTTCGAATCAGAAAGAAACGCGTGAAGTTCTGCTTGTCGTCCTCGATTCCGGCGAGCAGAATCCGCCCGCGGTAGACGGTCGCAGCCTGTCGGCCGGCGATTCCGGCCGCATCTTGCCGCCGGTTCGCGATCACGTGCTTCACACTTCCCGCCGTATCGTAAAAAGGCACTGCTTGCATAGACGGGTGTTTCCGAAAGAGCTCTCGGCATTGCTCGAGCGCCACGGGGTGGGAAAGAACCTGCCGGACGTCTTTCAGTTTGACTCCCGGCCCGGCGATCAGGTTGTGAACAATACGAAGATGGAATTCACGCTGGATGAAGACATCGTGAGCAAGCAGCAAGTCGAAGTGTTCGGCGACCGATCCGGCAAGAGAGTTTTCGATGGGAATGACCGCGGCATCGGCGGTGCCACGCTTGATGGAGTCGAATACTTCGGCGGACCGCGGACAGGGAACAATTCTCGCGTTTGAACCCAACCGGAGCGCAGCCTGATGGCTGAAGGAGCCCAGTTCCCCCTGAATGGCAATTTTCATGCACCAGAAGTTATCCGTCGGCGACGGCAGAAGGCAAATCTTTCTTTAGCACGAAAGCATCGATGCCGTTGGGGTAGTACTGGGGAATGGTTCTTACAACAGCGAAGCTATGGCGTTTGTAGAAGGCAAGCGCGGAAGCGTTATCTACGGCGGTCTCCAACCGAATCCACTTGCAGCCCTTCCGGTTGAGCCGCTCCTCGGCCGCGCGCAGGAGGGCCGAACCCACTCCCGAGCGTCTCGCGCCGGGCAAGACGTCGATGGTAATGATGTGGCCGGCACGAGCCCGGTTCAGGTTGGCCACCACAAAACCAAGGATCTCGGGCGCAGCCGCAGACCGGTCCCCTTCTGCCGCTGAAGAAGGTTCGGCAATAAGGGTGAAGGAGCCCGGAACTTTCAGGTAAACCCAGAGCTCTTCGCGTGAATAGGACACCTGCGGCGGAAAACATTGCTGGTCTATTTGCCAGAGCAGTTCGAAGTCGTCATTGTGGAAATCCCGGATGGCGAGGCGCACCCTCACATTGTAGCGACACAAAAGGGCCGGCACGCGGCGGGTAAGTTTCACAATTCTTTCGATATCCAGTCTGTTACTGTATTGCGCTACTGCATCCGTAGACGTAACATGCGCATCTCAGGTGAGGTATGGCCCGGTTTCTTCTTATCGATGCGGTCTCGGGTTTCATAGTGTTGGTGGTGTGGTATTTGGCGTTTGTGCGGTATAACCGTCGCAAGGGGTCGGCTGTACTGCAGTGGGTCCAGACCGCATGCTCGGGAAGAGCGCGGGTCCTCTCGGCCCGCTGGACAGGATCCACGAGACTGCTGGCTGAGCTACGATTTCCCCCTCACATCTTCGAGCATGCCCGGGTTGTCATCCATCTGCTGCCGCGTCCCATCCCGGTGAACTGGGCCCTGAGCCGCTGGCGTAAGCAGCGGGAGACGCTTTGCTTCGAAGCGGACCTGGACACAGCACCCCGTTTCCAGTTGGAAGTCCATAACTATCGCTGGTCGGGACACCATGGGAAAAATGCGCCGGCGGCCAAGAATTGGATGGTGAGCCGTCCGGGACCGATCGTGCTGACGAGCCGGTCGCACTGGGAAAAGGAACTGAATCCAGTCATCGGAGCGCTCCTCGCGTCACGCGAGAAGAACTTCTCGACGGTCCGTTTCAGCCCTCAATCGCCGCATTTCCGCGCCACCTTGGACATAGATTCCCTCTCCGATCATCCCGCCGATGCTGGCTTCCTGAAAACCCTGCGCGAGTTGGCCGCGGGCTCGTCCGCCTCACGCCAGTAAGCACGGTGCCAGAAGGCGTCAAGCGTTGAACCCGTTGGCGTGATTGGTGTCACTGAACCATTCCGCCGATACTTGCATAATTAACCTGTCTAACTCCGCCTAATGGAGCCGGGGCACCTCGGTCGTCAGGTGCTCGACGCGATGCTCCGGGGAGGGCGTATGAAACTCTCCAGCTTTATCGTGGGAACCATCTGTGGTCTCGCTGTGATCGCGGTTGTGCTGATGCTGTTCGGTGTGCTCAGCTTCCACCGACCCGTCACCCTGCAGGGGGCCGCTCTATACAACCCGAGCAACGAAGTCGTTGTTACCGGTTCGGTGGCGAGTGTTGACGAGTTCACCTGTCCAGTCGGTGAAAACGAAATCGGCGGTCACCTGATACTTACCACCGCGCGAGAAGACCTGTTGATCCACCTCGCTCCGGGCCGCGTCATGCGGAGCCAGTCATTCTCCTTCGTAGCCGGGGACAAGCTGCAGGTGGTTGGGGCGAAGTTCCGGTTTCGCGGACAGAATGGTGTGATTGCACGGGAAATCACGCGCGGCAATGAGACCTTTGTGCTTCGCGATCATGAGGGCAAGCTTCTGGTAACGCAGTAGCCGGCCCGGCGACGGGGTTCTGAAGAGTTGGGCAGACCGCTACGGGAAAGCTGGTCTAGCTTTCCGCGGGTTCAGCTACAAAGCGGTATCCGACCCCGCGGACGGTTAGCAGGTGCTTGGGCTTGGCAGGGTTCTGTTCAATGTAACGCCGCAGCCGCACGATGAAATTATCAATAGCGCGAGTATCGGTGTCCTCGTGCAGACCCCAAACGTCCTCCAGGATCGACTTTCGTGACACAACTTTGCCGCCATTCTGGATGAGGTAGCGGAGCAACTCTGCCTCCATGACGGTCAACTGGACGGTATTCTCTGCTGCCCGCAGTTCCAGCGCATTGAAGTCGATGACGGTGCCGGCAAAGCTGAAACGATCGTGAGCGCCCGCCGGCTCTGGAACTGGCGGTCTGGAAACCGAGTCGCGGCTGGCACGCATCCACTCGCTGCGCCTGAGCAAGCCTTGCAAACGGGCGAGCAGAATGGGCAATTCGAAGGGTTTGGCGAGGTAGTCGTCGGCGCCGGAGGCAAAGCCTTTGACGATGTCCTCGGGACGTCCCCGCGCGGTCAACATGAGAATTGGCACGAAATTCTTGGCGGCGCGTAATTCGGACGCGATCACAAAGCCGTCACGGCCGGGGAGCATGACGTCGAGGACGATTGCGTCGAACGCCTGCTTGCGCCGTTGCAGCAGATCCAAGGCTGACTCGCCATCCCCTAATACCTCGACCGCGTGCCCTTCGGCCTCGAGGTTGAATTTCAAGCCTTGGGCCAGGTGCCTTTCGTCCTCGACAATCAAGACGCGGCTCACGAGGCAGTGCTCCGTGGCAAATCGAGAGTCACCGTCGTACCCTTCCCCTCGCCTTCACTGAAAGCGATAACTTTTCCGCCGTGCTTTTTCGCAATCGCGCGCACGATGAACAAGCCCAGGCCGGTGCCTTTCACATTGCGAAATGCCCAATTCTGCACGCGGTAAAAGCGTTTGAAGACTCGCTTCAGTTCGTGGGGTGGGATGCCGATGCCCTGGTCCTGAACTTCCAACAGCAGACGCCTTGTACCGGATGGCTCGAGTCGGACCGTGATATCGATGTTGTTCTTCGAGTATTTCACGGCATTATCGAGAAGATTGGAGACGGCGGTTCGAAGATCATCCGGGTCGCCCTTCACTGTCGCGGTTCCGTTGGCCGAGTTCTGGAAGCGCATCGCACCCGGTTGCAGGTGATGGCGCACATTGGCCACGTCAACGCACTCCTGTACCAGGCTGCCGAAGTCCAGGTCAGTGGCTTGCAGAGTCTTGCGGCGATGACCCGATTCTCCTGCTTTCAGGACCTGCTCCACGGTGGTGAGCAGCCGATCGGTATCCAGCAACATGAGGGAATAGAAATCGCGCCGCTGCTGCTCCTCAAGTTCCCTTCTCTGCAGCGTTTGCAAGTACAAACGTATAGAGGCGATCGGGGTCTTCAGTTCGTGGGTGACGGCATTGATGAAGCTGTCGTGCTGCTCATTTCGGCGGATTTCACGAATGAGGAAAAGAGTATTCAGAATGAGGCCGGTGCTGATGGCGCCGAAGAATATGAGGCCGAGTAATACTTTTACGCCCTCGCGCCAATTGAGGATGATCCACCCGAATCCAACGGTGGCGGCCACGACGGCCAGGCACACGCCGAGGGAAGCGAAAAAGAAGATCGCTTTGCGCCGGCTGGTGATGCGCATGGCTACATTCTACCGCTGCGGCTCAGGCCTTCTGAGAGACCGCCACCGGGCGAATGCAGTTGGTACTCGCCGAACACATCGGCTTCCGATACACTTTTGAGAACTCACGCTGTGGTCTCCGTCCGTGCTGCAGGTCAGAGCACTATTGTCCTCGGCATTGATTCCCCTACCGCGGCTGCTCAGGGGTATACATGGCACGAAGTCTGGCTTGGGTCCCAGACGCGAGAAATGCGAGATGGATCTGCTCCGATTGCGGGTGGAACTATCCGCTTCCAACGTTATTGACCGACCCGGAAGCCAAGAGCGCGTTCGACCGGCTCGCGCAAGCGCGCTTCGAACAGCACCGTTGTACGGACTATCCCCAAGCACCGGGAATCCGCGAGGAAAGCGTCTCCGACCGCGCACGCAAATTCATCGCGCGCGGCTATAAGCCAAAAGATGCCGTGCAACTGGTGCTGGACGAGATCGCGCTCGAGCATCGCTCACAACCCAGCGTGATCGAAAAGGCTCGGGCGGAAGCGGAAGAGTTCCTGATGAAGTTAAGACAAGGAAAAATTTAAGGGACGAAAGCCTCAGTCGCCAGCCACAGTCGCCTCAGGAACCGGAACCAGAGCAGGAGCGGTGCCGTCCTTCGGCATCTGACCATCCGGATTCACGCACTTGATCTGCTTTGCCAGGCCCAGAAACCGGAGTGCTTGAATCCCGTACCAGTTCAAGTCGATCTCGTACCAGGTCAGGCCATGACGCGCAGAAACCGGGTGAGCGTGATGGTTGTTGTGCCAACCTTCCCCGAAGGTGAAGAGAGCTACCATCCAGTTGTTGGTCGACAGATCACGTGTCTTGAAGCGGCGTGATCCCCACAGGTGCGTGGCCGAGTTCACCATCCACGTGGCGTGAAGTCCGAGGACAGTCCGCAGAAACAGTCCGCACATCAGAAACGGCAGACCGCCAATGGCGAGCAGCACCACGCCGCTCACGATCACCGGAAGGTAATGGTACTTGGTCATCCAGACGTGGAACTTGTCCTTCGCGAGATCAGGCGCGTAGTGGGCGAGAGTTTCCGTATCGTGGTGCATGGATTCCCCGGTGAGAATCCAGCCCATGTGCGACCACCACTTGCCGTCGATCGGAGAGTGGGGATCGCCTTCTTTGTCAGAGAACTGGTGATGAATGCGGTGAGTGGCGACCCAGAAAATCGGTCCGCCTTCCAAGGCGAGCGTGGCGCAAACCGTGAGGAAATATTCGACCCACTTGGGCGTCTTATATCCACGATGGGTAAGCAGCCGGTGATAACCCATGCCGATGCCGAGACTGCCAGAAACCCACCAGAGAAACAGGGACAAAAGCAGCGCGTTCCAGGTGAAGAAAAACAGCGACGCCAGAGCGCCGAGATGGAAGGCCAGCATGAACGATGTCGTGACCCAGTTAGTACCGGCAGATTTCCTATCCAGAAAGGCACCCGTTGGCATGAATTAATTAGCCCCGCATTTCCTTCGATGTAGACGGAACCTGTAACGTATCAGCTAAGGAGGTACATTGTCTGTAATAGTTCTGTAACGGGGGTGCACGCAGGTATTACGACGGATGGAACGGGGCCGTCATCGTTCGGTTGTACAGCACCAAACCAAGCTATTGGCCGGCGGCGTTACCGATTTGAATGCCTGCCCACTTTTCCAAGAGGGTGAGGGTAGCCGCGTAGTCGAGGTCTTGTTGTCCCTCTTCGCTGGACAGCTCGTAGATCTCTTCGACGGTTTTGAGTGCGGGCAATTTGACCCGCAGCTCGCGAGCGGCGTCGAGGGTAAGCCGGATGTCCTTGTGCATAAGCCGCAATGGAAAATTGGGTGAGAAGTCGCGCTTGAGGACGAAGGGAGCCTTGTATTCGACCACGCCCGAGCGCACCATCGAAGCCTGGATCAGGGGAATGAGAGTCTCGGCATCTACGCCAAGCTTGGTTGCCAGTGTGAGCGCCTCGGCGAACCCTTCGTAAATGAGAGCGATTTGCAGATTCATGACAAGCTTAGCGGCCTGCCCTTTGCCAGTGTCGCCCATGCGGAATACCTGTTTTCCCATCGCATCGAACAGAGGCTTGATACGCGCCAGTACCTGTTCGTCACCGCCGACGATGAAAATCAAAGTTGCGTTGGCCGCGCCGATTTTCGAGCCGGTGACCGGGGCATCGACGTAGTCGACTCCCCTGGTGTGAACACGGGAGGCAAACTTCTGAGTAGCGGTTGGAGAAATGGTGCTGGAATCGACGATCACCATACCCGACGCAAGCGACTGCTCCACGCCGCCTGGCCCAAATAAAACCTGCTCGACCGCATTGGTATCGGAGACACACATCCAGACCACCTCGGCCCCCTGAGCAGCTTCGGCCGGTGTTGCCGCGGACTTTGCGCCTGGCACATCTTTTCCGGGAGTGCGGTTCCAGACTGTCACGTCGTGTCCGGCTTTAACCAAGTTCGCGGCCATCGAGTGGCCCATAATTCCGAGACCCAGAAAAGCAACTCGCATCGAGAACGTCTCCTCTTGAGCTGGGGTGATTAGATATGACGTTTGTAACCAGGGTCAAGCAAACAGCATCGAATCAGGTGGATGTTCCTGCATTAGAATAGGCGTCAGCTTACCAAGACACACCTGCTAATGTAGCAGCTGAACGCAGCCCCTGAATCAACAATGATCAAAGCCACCCTGAAAGACCGATCGTTGCGCCGCCGCGCCGGAAGATTTACGCGCCTGGTGCGTGATTCTGCGATGACCCCGCGGACAGGCGAGGTCCACAAGCCTAAATTAGTGAGCAATGGCGAGCTCGGGCTGACGTTTATCGGTCATTCCACGTTCTTTCTCCAGATGGGCGGGCAGAATGTCGTTATCGATCCGAATTTCGCGCGCTGGCTATTCGTCCTGAAGCGGTTGAAAAAGCCGGGAGTGCGAATCAGCGATCTGCCGGCGATTGATGTCGTATTAGTGACGCATGCACATTTCGATCACCTGCACCGTCCGTCTCTGCGGGCTATTGCGCAAGAGACACGACGCCGCACGGGTAGAGGGCCGATCATCGTCGTGCCTCACCACGTGTTTGACCTGGTGTCCGACTTAGGATTCGAAGATGTCGTCGAGCTTGACTGGTGGAGCAGCTATCGCCACGGCAACCTGACGACGACTCATGTCCCGTCCCGCCATTGGGGCGCTCGCGTCCTGAAAGATTCCCATCGTGGCTATGGCGGGTACGTGCTGCGAGATGGAAAACATTCCGTGTACCACGCCGGAGATACCGCCTATTTTTCCGGATTTCGCGAGATTGGCCGGCGGCTCTCGCCGGAGGTTGCACTGCTGCCAATCGGCGCCTACAACCCGCCGCAGTTCCGCAATGTCCACACCGATCCTAGCGACGCGACCCGTGCATTCCTTGACTTGAATGCGCGCTGGATGGTTCCCATGCATTACGGAACGTTCCGCTTGTCCCACGAGCCGGTCGAAGAACCGCTGCAATTGCTGGAAAAAGAGGCAAAGGCGGCCGGGGTCGAAGATCGGGTTGTCGTGATGCAAGAAGGCGTTACGAAATTTTTCTAGCGCCTCCCCTCCCAAAATCTTTTCCTCTGTGGCGCCAATGCGGACGCTACGTTGTCAATACGCGAGCAGAATCCGCACATCACGCAGGTTGTTGCCGGTGGGACCAATCACAATGGCATCGCCGATGGAATCAAAGAACGGATAGGCATCAAACTTGGCCAGGGAGGTCTGAGGATTGAGCCCGCGCAATTGCGCTCGCGCGATGGTCGTCCCGTCGGCAATCGCTCCCGCCGCCAGACTATTGCCATCAATACCGTCTGTGCCCGCGCTCAGCACGGTAATGTTTTCTCCCGCAATCCTGGCAGCCATTGCGAGTACGAGTTGCTGATTGCGGCCGCCTACTCCGCCGTTCTGGACTTTGACAGTGCTCTCCCCTCCGGAAATCAAGCACACGCGAGCATATTTTTTGCGTAACTCGCGCACCCGGTTCACCAAGTACTCCGCCGTCGCTTCGTAATCCCAGTCATCGCAGGAATCGTCGACTTCGACTGTGAATGACAGCCGTTTCGCTTCCTCGGAAACGGATTCGACGATCGCCTTATTGGAAAGAATGGTCCACCAGCGGGAGCGATGGAACGTGGGATCGTCCGACTTTGGAGTCTCTTCGAGCGCATGGCGATCAAACAATTCGCGAACCGATGCCGGAAACTGAGGTGCAAGGCCGTAGGCGGCGACAATCCTATGGCAATCCTCGACCGTGGTTGAATCGGGCATGGTTGGACCGGAAGCGAGGGCATCGGGGGACGAGTCAGGAACGTCAGACACAAGAATCGAGACCTGCTGCGCGGGATGTGCTGCCGCGGCCAAACGCCCTCCCTTGATTCCCGACAGATGTTTTCGGACCGCATTGATTTCGGCAATCGGCGCCCCTGACAACACAAGCACTTGATAGGTGGCGATCAAATCTTGCAATGAAATTTCGGCATCGATGGGCTTTTCGGCGCAGGCCGAACCTCCGCCACTGATGAGGTAAATAACGAACGAAGCTGTGTTCTGGACGGCCGCGGTTTTCAGCATCGCTTCCGCGGCCCGGATTGACTCTGAATTCGGAATGGGATGGCCTCCGCGGAAATACCTGAACCCGTGGACCTGGGACGCGGGATCCAGCGGGCTTGCGACGATACCTTCAACCGAGCCACCCACCTGGTTCAGGAGAGCGTCGAGCATGCTGTGCGCGGCTTTTCCAATGGAAATCACCACCGTCCGGCTGAAAGATTGCAGGTCGTAGAGGTCTTCGCAGACGCGGAGGACTCCGCGATCGCAGTTGACGTGGCGATCAAATGCCTTCTCAACCGTAGCTTCCGACAGGGCATGCAGAAACAACTGGCTCGCGATCGCGCGCATGGATGCGGCGAGGCGCTCGCGATCCGCGCTGGGGCTTTGAGACATGGCGAGGATTATAAAGATAGTAGGCGAGAGTACTCAGCCGCAGCGACATGGCCCGAAGCGGAAGACCAAGCTGATGAGCCTGGCTCGCCGCTACTGAGGTTGCACAAGCTCGCTTGTCCAGCTTTCGATGGCTTCCCGCAGTTCCCGAAGGCGGCCTTCGAAGAAGTGGTCGGCGCCTTCGATCACGACCAGCTTTTTCGGATCAGGAACACTATCAACAAGGTGCTGGAGTTTGGCTCGTGGCCCAAACTGGTCGCGAGCGCCGCTGACAAAGAGTTTGGGTTTCGAGCAAGCGCCAAGAAAATCGTACTCATAGCTGCGATCGTCAACGGGAGAGACAGGCGTTCCCAGCGCGATTAACGCATCGACCCGCGGATCGGGACAGGCAGCCTGTAGTCCTACCGCAGCCCCGAACGAAAAGCCGGCGAAAATGATCGGCTGGCGATACTCACGTTCCAACCAGTCCAGCGCCGCACGGACGTCGTCTACCTCGCCGATGCCGTTGCTGTGTTCACCATGGCTGAGTCCCGCTCCCCGGAAATTGAAGCGGAGCACGGGAAATCCGAAGCTGTTCAGCGCCTTCATCGCGTGAAAAACAACTTTGTTGTGCAGGGTGCCGCCATACATCGGGTGAGGATGACAGACGAGAGCGGCATGGCTAGCATTTTCTGCGCCGACATTGAGCAGAGCTTCCAGCTGCCCGGTGGGACCATTCAGAAAAAAAGATCGGATTGCGGCGTTCGTGCCCAGCACGTCACAAGATTACACTGCATCCGGGTATCAGGTATTCTCTCGTGATGGACGTTGTCGCACTGACTCGCCAACTGGTCGATATCGAATCGATCTCCGGGAACGAGGCCCGGATTGGCGATTTCCTTTATCGCCAGCTTTGCGGGCTCGGTTATCAGGCGACCAAACTGCCGGTTGAAGCGGAGAGGGTCAACGTCTGGGCTGCTTCCCCCGAAGAACCTCATCCTGCCGTCGTGCTGTCGACCCACATGGATACGGTCCCTCCATTCATTGCTTCATCGGAGGACATGGGCAACATTTACGGACGCGGTTCGTGTGATGCCAAGGGCATTATTGCGGCCCAGATCGCGGCCGCAGAGCGTCTGCGCGAGAGTGGCGTCCGAGTGGGCCTGCTGTTTCTTGTGGGCGAGGAACGCGACAGCCTGGGGGCGAAGACGGCGAACCGGCAACCGCCCGGATCCAAGTTTCTGATTAACGGAGAACCAACCGAGAACCACGTGGCCCTGGCGTCGAAGGGTGCTCTGCGCGTGGAACTCACGGCAACCGGCAAGATGGCGCACTCGGCTTATCCCGAACTGGGCGAATCGGCCATCGACAAACTCGTGCACGCGCTCGCTCGATTGAGGTCAATGCAGTTGCCGTACGACTCGGATGTTGGACCGTGCACGATGAATATCGGACAGATCGAAGGCGGGCGCGCTCCGAATGTCATTGCCGATTCCGCAAAAGCGCTTCTTCTCTATCGGCTTATCGGGCCAGCGGACAATTTACGCCGTCAGATCGTGGAAACTGTCGGCGACCTTGCGCGCGTCGAATTCACGTTAGAAATTCCCTTCGTCCGTTTACGTGCGCCCGATGATCTGCCCACGATGGTTGCCGCGTTTACCACCGATATTCCAGCCCTGAACGCGTGGGGAGAGCCTCTCCTGCTGGGGCCGGGTTCCATCCACGTGGCGCACACCGAGCGCGAATATGTTGCCAAGAAGCAGCTGCTGGAAGCGGTCGACCTGTACTGCACCCTCACGAAACGCTTGCTGAGTTGAGAAGGCAAGCTGCTGCCCGAGTGTGCTGCTCACAAACCGTTTAGACTATGCGGATGACTACTCAGACGCTCAACTCATTGGCAAAGGCCTCGTCGGCTTATCTGCGATCGGCCATGCACCAGCCCATCCAGTGGTACGAGTGGGGCGAGGAGGCGTTTGCCACCGCGAAACGTGAGAACAAGCCGATCCTGCTCGATATCGGCGCGGTCTGGTGCCACTGGTGTCACGTGATGGACCGCGAGTCCTACGACGATCCTGAGGTGGCGCAGATCGTGAATGAAAGATTTATCCCCATCAAGGTTGATCGCGATGAAAGGCCCGATATCGACAGCCGCTACCAGGTGGCGATTAGCGCGATCAGCGGGCAAGGTGGGTGGCCGCTTACCGGATTTCTGACTCCTGACGGCAAGCCGTTTTATGGCGGTACGTATTTCCCGCCGAATGATCACTGGGGACGTCCCGGCTTCAAACGCGTCCTGGTGGCGATCTCGGACGCGTTCCATGAGAAGCAGGGCGAGGTCGCAGAGCAGGCCCGCATGGTGGAGAGCGCGTTGTCGCAGGCTGAATCGTTCGCTGGGCGCTCAGGACAATTCAGGCCGGGGGTCATCGACGCCATCGCACAATCTGCGGTCAAGATGTTCGATCCGGTGAATGGCGGTTTTGGCAACGCGCCCAAGTTCCCACATCCGTCAGCACTCGACCTTCTAATCGATTACTACGCGCGTACCGGGGACGAGCAAATCAGGAATGTCTTCCTCACTACGCTGGAGAAAATGGCGAATGGCGGTGTGTACGACCAGCTCGCAGGCGGGTTTCATCGCTACTCGGTCGACGAGCGCTGGATCGTGCCGCACTTCGAGAAGATGATCTATGACAATTCCGAGCTGCTGAAGAACTACGTGCATGCCTTTCAGGTCACGCGTAACGAGTTCTTCGCCGGCGTTGCGCGCGACATCGTGCGCTGGATGGACGAGTGGCTCAGCGATCGCGATCACGGCGGCTTCTATGCCTCGCAGGACGCGGACTATTCGATGGACGACGACGGGGACTACTTCACCTGGACTGTTGCCGAAGCTCAACAGGCGCTGACGGAGGATGAATTCAAAGTGGCGGCCCTGCGCTACGACATCAATGAGGTCGGCGAGATGCACCACAATCCAGCCAAGAACGTGCTTTATGTAAGAGCGTCCATGGACGAGATCGCTAAGCGTACAGGGCTGAGTGTGGAAAGGATTGCGGATTTGTTCGAGTCTGCGAAGCAGAAAATGTACGCCGCGCGCCTCCAGCGGCCTACGCCCTACGTGGACAAGACGGTTTATACCGGCTGGAATGCGATGGCAGTCTCAGCGTATCTGGATGCGGCACGTGTGCTCGACCTACCGGAAGTGCGCCGTTTCGCGCTGCGGACACTGGATCGCATTCTGTCCGAGGCTTGGCAGCCGGAGCATGGTTTGCGGCGAATTATTGCGTATTCCGATCCGCAGGCAGACCGTCGCGATGTTCCGGCAGTGCTTGATGATTATGCTCTCACCGCCATCGCTTGCCTGGATGCCTACGAAGCAACCGCTGACGTGAGCTATTTCAATTTTGCGCGGAGCGTCGCCGATTACATGCTCCAGCATTTCTATGATTCGGTTTCGGGCGGCTTCTTCGATACCGCAGTGTCCTCGAGGAGCGCGCTGGGGGTCCTCGGTTCCCGCCGCAAGCCGTTCCAGGACTCACCAACTCCCGCGGGCAATTCGGTCGCAGCCATTGCCCTGCTTCGCCTGCACAGCTATACGAACGATCAGAACTATCGCGACAAAGCGGAGGACACACTGGAACTGCTTGCCAACACGGCCGAGCAATATGGAATCTTCGCAGCCAGTTATGGGATTGCCGCGGTTCATTTCGCGCGTCCGCATCTGCAAGTGATTATCAGTGGCAAGGACGAAAACGCAAATAAGCTGGAGGCCGCCGCTGTTTCCGCATTCGCTGTTAACAAGGCTGTCATTCGGATGACGGAAAGTGAAATGGCAGCGCCGAATCTGCCTCCCGCACTGGCCGAGACACTCCCTAACTTGCCGGGGTCGAATCGGGCGGAAGCGGCGGCAATTGTGTGTTCCGGATTCGCGTGTTTGCCTGCGATTCGAGATCCCGGAGAACTCGCCCGAACGGTCGAGCAAAGCATCCGTAACCCGCCGAAGTGAGAGTTCAGGGCCGCAGTGACTTGGGCACATTACCGTTGGTTACCTTGGTTACTTGCCGGAACATTGGCAGAAGGAGCAAGGTTAGCTGGACGACAGAGTTGCGTTGTCCACCAGGCCGCAACGCCAGCCTGATGACGTACTTCATGGGTGTTCTCCTTGTGGTCATGCGAGCTAACTGTTGGCTGCAGGAACTTGCATGACCACGGATTCAACTCCGCAGTTTCCCTCGACATTCGTTAACTCCAAACGTAATCAAGGTAAGGGCTTCGCTAAGTGCGCATACGCTGTGTTATTGCTTGATTTGGAGAACAGGCGAACAACAGGCGGGGAACTCAATACTTCCAATCAGAGACGTTGGCGGCCGGCAAGGCAGGTTTGAACTCCTCTTCCGCAGTCGACGTTGAATACTTCGGGGCTCGCGAGAAAGCGCGCTCAACCATTCCCTCGAAAATCGGGATAAGCGAGTCGTTGCCGTCGGGATGCTGAAGGTCCGTGAGGCTCTGCTCCCAGCGCTGTGATTTCAGCAATGTAACGGAAGATTCCCGGCTTGGACTCTTAATCCAGGAGTACGCGATCCAGGCCACGATGGCGAAGTTATAGGCCACCATATTGCAGAGGTTGAGTCCCACCTGCGAGATGTAACCACCGGCACAGAGAGCGATCACGCTCAGCTCGACGGTAGCGAAGCCTCCGAATCCCAGAGCGATGCCGAAACTCCTCTGCTTCCATGAAATGCCCAAGTACTTCGAGAACACCAACAGGAAAAACACCATGCCACACTGGACCACGCGAACGCTGCGCTGCAGTGTGAGAATGGCCTGGACGAGCGGATCGGGATCGTTGACGCCGACACGGCTTGAGGCCGACATGACGCCGGCCACGAGCAACATCACTAACCCCGCCCATTTGAACAGCACAGACCCGAGATCTTTCAAGGTGTGATAAGGGCGGAAGATGTCGAGGAAAATCTCGTGGATTACCTTGAATCCCAGCGCCACGCTGAGCGCGGTTGTGCCCCAATAAGCAAAGAAATAGAAGTCGGACACGCCCAGCAGATAGGCAGGAAAAAGTACGGAGAAAACAAGAATTTGGGCAACGATGTAAGCGAAGAAGTAGGGGAAACTGCGGTACAGCTTACGGCGGAACATGAGGGTCGCCACCACCAGTTGCAAGCTGGGATGGGCCACCCATAAAGCCAACAATATCTGCTGTTTTGAGGTCACTAGGTGTCAGCAGGGGGCGCCCCGACACGGATTCCAGGAGCCGTATGCACCTGCCCTCAAGGAGCAACATTAGCAGCTTCTCACGACAGGTCAATGCACCGAAGTAACCTGAGGTAACCAACTCTCTGGTTACCCCGACCGCATGTCCGATCGGCCTCGCGGCTTGCCTGGATTTCGGTTTGGCATCTAAGCTGACTCGTAGGTCAGCCGGATGGAAGAGTCATGAGCATCTCGGAATGGCGCTACTGGATTCCCGTAATCGTGTTGAGCGCAGCAGTTGTGGCGCAGACCGGTAATCCCTCGGTGCCAGGCGACCAGCCAGTCGGCGTTTCCAAGGGTGCGACAAAAATTCCGGGAATTCTAACGGTTCCCCGCCAGGGTCAACGCCAAAGCGGCTTGATTGTTTTTGTTCAACAAATCAGTTTGAACGAGGACGGGATAGATTCGAAAGAGACCGAAGTATTGAAAAATCTCGCCGAGGCGCTCGGCGCCGGTGGATTTGCCAGCATCAGGTATCAGCAAACGTCAAACGGGGGTAGTGGCACTCGCATTGGGGTTGAGCCGGCGTCGAAGATCGTCGATGACGGCGTGGCGGTTGTACAGTCCGCGCCGGACCAAATCGGCGGTACTCCCGGTCCCGAGTTTCTATTGAGTTACGGTGTCGCAGCGACCGTCGCGCCTTACATCGCGGAGAAGTCACCCATTCGAGGGCTGATTCTGGTTGCTCCCAACATCCTTCCGGTGGAGACGCAGCTCGCAGAGCAGACGCGGCGCGATCTTGAAAAGCGGCGGACACCCGAAAGTGAAATACAAGAGGAACTCGCTTCGCAGAATAAGATCCTCTCCGATATACGTGCCGGAAAACTCCCGGCAGGCCGACTGATCGAAGGCGCGCCCGCCGAAACCTGGCTGGACTGGATGAATCGCAATCCGGCGGAAGAACTCGGAAAACTGAATTTGCCGATCTTAGTATTGCAGGCGGGACGGGACGAAACAGCAACCGACGCCAATTCGGAAAAACTCCAAAAAGCTCTGGGGACGCGAGGACCCGCCGTCGAATTCCGACTATTTCCGAACCTGAATCATAGCTTTTCAGTCGCGGCAAGTGCGGGGGGAAGCGGTGAATCCGACAAGCTCGATCCACAGGTAGTGGCAACAATTCTTACTTGGCTATCCCGACATACACATTGAGCAACGACGAATCGCAGGAATCTCGGTCGCGGCGTCGAAACTAGACTTCCGGACCCGCCTGAATGTAGGCACGCATCATGCGGACTTCGTGCGCCTTCTCGTCGAGATCGTGGAGCATGACGTCGCGGAGGGAAATCATTCCCTTCAGCGTCTTGCCTTCGCAGAGGGGGATATGGCGGAAGCCATGACGTCGCATGAGCATCATGCAAGTTTCGACATCTTCGTTGGGGGCGACAGTAAGCGGATCCTGGGTCATGACGTCGCTGACGCGAGTAGTGGCTGGATCCCGGCCTTCGGCGACGACGCGCCGCATGAGGTCGCGTTCGGAGAAGATGCCCACCAGTTCGCCATCCCGCAGCACCGGCACGGCGCCGATATTGCGGTCCACCATGGCTTTGACGACTTCGCAAACAGTCTGCTCGGTATCAGCCCGGTACGTCTCTTGACCCCTGATCAGCTCGAAACAACACGCCATCGTGAGAACCTCCGCAGCTCCAATGTGAGGACAACACAGATCGCAAGGTTGCTTTCGGGGGCGGAGTATATGACGAAAAATGCTGTCCAGGAAAGACAAATCGAGCAGTTTTCGCTTGGGCGGTATTGCCGATAGTGGAACAGCACCAAGGAATGGCGCGCCGGTTGCGGGTTCCTGACGAAAACCGCAGATATACAGTGATCCGGGGTGGCGTGGAAAGCCAAACCTTTGCCTGACGGGCCCATCCAAGTTTTCCGTTGGCTGGTTCACGGAGGCCCAAAATGAAGCCGGTCAGGACGTTCCTCTTCTCGATTTTGGTTCTGGCCGATCTTTCCCTGGTTCTTCTACTGCCGTTCGCAGTTCCCACGCAAAACGTGCCCACCCCAACCGTTAAGATCACGTCACCGGCCAATTCGCTGGGTCCGAACACCCGCATGCCGCCGGCGGAGGTGGAGTGTGACGGTGATCAAGTGCGCAGCCCTTGGTGCGAGGCGCGCTACAACAGCGTCATCTGATCACTGGTCGCTGTCCACATCGAACAGGTCAAGAATGCGCCCCGAGCCGTCAATCAGCAGTACGCGCCCGCTATAAACCACACGCTCCTGATCACCGGGAACATTGGGCAACTGGTTCTCGCATGACAGAGGAAGCGACTGGGCCTTGGACTCGGCTTCCTTGGGCAAGGTTCCACCCACGCGGACCTGGCGGTCCGATCCGGACGGAAGCTCGGGCTTCTCGAGAGCGCCAGACGGAAGCTCAGCGGCGTGTTGCTCCAGACAATTACGGATGACACGACGGTCGCGCGCGGTAAAGAGGACCGCATTGTCGAAGGACTTGTCGGCGGACTTGTCCGCGCCGGCAGGCCGAGGTGTTGAGTTGGCGGCAGGTTGATCATCCTTCGCGGGAGTTTGGGGAACTGGAGTTGTGGCTTCCGCAGGCGCGGACTGCTGCTCGCTCTGTGCAGTGGCCGGCGGCGGGTTGGGGGTTGAGCTGGTAACGAAATTCAGCACGGCTTCGGAGGCCACCGTGGCCTCCCGCTTGCCCGTCGCCGCTGCTGCACCGGTTCCTGCGGCGGCTCCAGCGCCGGCGCCGATCGCAGCGCCCTTTCCTCCGCCCGCAATCGCGCCGATCAGAGCTCCCAGTGCGGCACCGCCACCCGCTTTAGTGGCCGTGTTCTTCTTGTGCGATTCGCCTTTAATCTGCAGCGGCTGGACGTTGAGGGATGCGGCCACACCTTTGGAGCTGATTGTGTTCAGAACAAGATTGAGTTCACCCGGGTCAGTGAGCCGGCCAGACTCGTGAACCGAGACCACCGTGCCGGTAACGTCGGCTCCTTTAGGAAACAGCTGTTTCCCATTCACCATAATGGGATCTTCCAGCGTCCCGTGAAAAATATCGCCCCCTTTTGCCTGTGCGCTGGTGAGACTGTCGATCATGCGCACGTGGACTTCGGTGCCGCTAGGGATTTCTGGAGCGCTCGCCGAATTGCTCTGCGCCATGCTTAACGTGCACAAACCGAAACAAAGGATGACTACGCTGTACTGAATTGCTCTGCGGCACATAAAGCCTCTCCTGAAGTCGCAAGCGGTTGAAAGGGGCGGGGGTCGCCCTATCTGGTGAGATGCTACTCTGGCTCGAACTGCTGCACAACTGCGCAGTCTGCCACGTCACGAAAGAAGCAGCAACCGAAGTGGCTCTATTCCTGCAAAAAGACAACGTAAGAACATTCCCACAAAGCGGTGGGCAGCGTTCCCCGTGGGCGAGTGGTCAGGATGATGTTGTAGTCGTCCGTTGGCCGAAGATCCTCGATCGCGGACCTCGCACTGCCGGGCTCGACGAGCGCGAGGAAAGCGAGGAATTGATACAGGTCAGGCCCGCCGCGGTATTCCTGCGAGGCGAACGAGATATCCGTGTCCTCCTCCGCGCTGAAGTGCCAGGCCAATGACGCGGCAAGACTCACGGCACTCTCATAGCGCTTGTCGGATATGACTCCCGATGGGCAATTGTCGAATACCAGGCGCAGCTTGCGTTCGTCTTCGCGGGTAAACTCGCGCACTTTTGGTGACCCTGACTTGGCGGTTGACTTCCAATCTACGTGGCGAGCGGAGTCCTCAGGCATGTAATCGCGAATGCGGTACAGATCGTATCCGCGACCGCGGACAAAGCTCTCGAACTCCCCCGTGATCAACGGCAGTACCTCGAAGAGTTCGTCGGGAGACTCGAGGGCCGGATAAACGATGATTTCTCGTGCCAAGGGAACGCGGCGAGTCTTGGTGAGAAACGAAAAGGGAAAACGTGTCGACAGGCCGAAGCTGTTTTGCTGGTACCGACCCCGGCGGCCGAAGTGCAACTCGAGATCGGCACTGACTTCCGACTTTCTCGCGACGTACGGAAAGTAGACCGACCCTTCGAAGATGCCGGGCAAGGCTGCCGGACGCTCCATACGACGCAATTCCCGGTCAGGCAAATGCAGCCACTGGCGATCCGGAGGGCGGCCGCCAGGGAAGGAGAACGTTGTTTCTTTCCACCCCCATCTCTTCCCCTCCTTCTGCTTTTTCGGAGGCACGACGCTGACCGAAAAGGAAGGCCACCAGCGCCGGTTACGCAACATGATCCTGCCCGCGACCGGCCGGCCGGCGAACACGTGTTCGGGCAGGCGAACATCTAGCTCGAGCCCTCTCAGGACAGCTGCCGAAGCGATGCCGGAGAGGAAAATAGCCCCAAGCATCGCGGAGACGACTATGTAGAGAAGGTTGTTGCCTGTGTTCAGCGCAGCAATGCCAATGACGATGGCTACCAGGACGTAAACAATGCCGATGCGGGTGACCTCATAATCAAAAGTATCGCGAACGGCGTTTATGGCTACACGACGCGCCAAGTAGGGGACGGTTGTGAGTCCCACCACTGCCGCAATCAGAAGCGCGAAGGATGCGAGGATCAGCGTGGTCCACAGGTCTCCCGATTCGCGGGAGACGGTCGAGAACAAGGCTGCAGCGAAGGCGAGTATCAAGCCGACGATGGCCAGAAGAAAACGAATCCATACCTCGGAAATGCGGGGATGAAGAACTCCGCGCAGAATCGAGCGCACTCCGGCGTGGGTGGAAGCAGCAGACATGGGTTACATCGCTTTCGAGGGTAACACCGGACCGGTGCTCGAAAAAGTTACCGACGTTGGCCGGAAAAACGTTGTAGCCAGGCAGCAGCTTTGGCAGTCGCCTCGTCAGCTTTATGGCTGAGTCGAGGAAATCGTTCCCTGATTCTCTGCAGCAAACGGTGCGCCCAAGCGTATTCGGTGGAGAGGATGACGAGTCCGACCAGCAGAAAGAGGATGCCTTGCAGAATCGGCAGGAACAGACCTATGACGCCGAGGATGACAAACATCCAGCCGCCGATCAAAACAGCTACACGCTTCCATCCTCGATGCACAATAAATCATAACTCGCGGCGACGACACTCCGGCCGATTCAAATTAAGCGGTGGAGTTCTTCAGCCGGAACCAGACCCAAACGGCAGCAGCTACGGCGAGGGCACCAAAAACGAGATCCGATCCCCGGATGAGCCGTTCCAGCATGGCCCAGTGCTGTCCGAAGAAGTAGCCGACGCAGGAAATCGCAATCACCCATACCGCCGCGCCGAGGAAGTTCGAAAGCAGGAATTTCTTCCAGTGCATGCCTAGAACACCTGCCAACGGTCCGGCGACGATGCGAAGGCCCGCGACAAAGCGCGCCAGGAAAACCGTGACGGCCCCGTATTTCTGGAAAAGGTGTTCGGCTCGCTCGATCGAGCGGTGAGAGATACGAAATGTTCTGATGTAACGCGAGAGCAGCTGGCGGCCGCCAAAATGGCCGATGGCGAAACCAATGTTGTCACCCAGGGTGGCCGCGGCGACTGCAATGAGGACGATGTAGCGGAACCGGAGATCATGCTCGGAGAAGGCTGAGAAGCTGGCCAGCAGGAGGATGGTTTCCCCAGGTACGGGCAGCCCGGCATTTTCCAGGAGCAGCATCGCCGCAACCGCCCAGTAGCCGTAATTCGCGAGGAAGCTGCGCAGCAGGTCGAAAAAGTGCGCCATTGAAGACTAGACGTGGAGGTCGGAGATCACCTTAACAGCTGCCGGCGCGATTTACGATGGGGTCTGGTTAAGAAAATCGAGCAGGATCTTGTTGAATTCTTCAGGCGCTTCTTCATACGGAAGGTGGCCAACACCCTTCATCTCGACGAGGCGGCAGGTGCGGAAATACCGGCACAGGGTGTGGGCGGAACGTAGGTCCACCGCACGATCGAGCGTGCCCCAGACCAACAACGTAGGTATGTTGGCGATCTTTGGCAAGGCTGTTTCCAGACACTTCAGGTCGTCACCCCAGGTACTCAAAATCCGGAGTGCGTATTCGATGGTGCCGTGAAGCTTAAAAGGCTCACTGTATCCCTCGAGCGTTCCCGGACGGATTCTGCGGGGATCGCCATAGAGGCGACGCAGAATTTTGCCGTGCAATCGAGTGGCGCGAGGCGCAACGTGGCGAAACACGTTCGAAACCATCCGGCGGCTTAGGAACTTCGCCAAGCTGCGACCGTGTGCCGACCATGGGTTCACCGGAGCCACCAGAATCATGCGACGGACGGTGGGCCCGGGTGCGCTCACAGACATTGCGGCAGCGCTCATGGCCACTGCGCCCCCATGTGAAGTGCCGAGCAGATCGAAGGACTTGAGATCCATTTTCTCGGCGAACGCGAGCAGGCGGCGAGCACAGGCTTGGAAACTGCAGTCCATCGTCGGACATCGGTCGGAGAAACCTGCGCCTAGCATGTCAACGGCGTACACAGTTGCGGAAGTGGCTAGCGCCGGCAGGACGAAGCGCCACGAAAATGAGTACCCCATCAGACCGTGGACGAAGACTAGTGGTGGGCCGGACCCGGTGCGGAGATAACGCATACGCGCGCCGTCGATGGTCGTCCAGCACTCCTCGACGCGTGTCTCCACCTCCGCGGCTACGTTTTGTGGCCAATTCGGCATTTGCAGGTCCGTGGACAACTAAATCATTATCCGCTGAGTCGAACTAATTGATATCGCCTCTGTCGCTTTTGTGCTGGGGAGCGTTCTGCTCCCCTTTTTTTGTTCCAACTTGGGATGCTATGAGTCAACGTGGTTATGACTGCTCATATCGTCATAAACCAGTCCAAAGGGGGAACCTATCCACCGCTAAGATGCTGAATCCGAAGGGAGTACCGATTACCACATAGGAAATTCCAATAATCATATTCCACCGATGGTAGCTGATCTATAATTTTCAAAGTTGTTTGTTTATTGGAAGTTAGGACGATGGTAGGTAATCCCACGGTGGCACCAGAGTTGCATAGTCAGGTTCGGGGTAAAGATTCGAAGCGGCCTGCGGTCTCCCAGGTCCCGCCTTATCGGCCCATGAACAGGGATTTTCAAATTCGTTTTACGGCGGTAGCGCTGGCCCTACTGACCGCTGCCTCGATCACCCTGGCTTGGATTAACTTCCAGAAAGAACAGACGTTTCAGGTTCCGAACGACGGCGTTTCCTGGAATGAGAAGAACGGGAAACTGATTGCGGACCGCGTCGAGGCGGATGGTCCGGGAGCGCGGGCCGGCATTAAGAAAGGTGACCATCTTTCTGCAGTCGATAAGACCGACGTCAGCCGAATCGCCGATCTGGCGCGGCAGCAGTACCGTGCCGGAGTCTACTCGCGTACCACCTACTCGCTGATTCGCGACAACATCCCTGTTGATACGCAAGTCGTGCTGGTTCCGGCAGACCGGTCGCTGTATGTGCCGTTGCGGCTGATCGGCCTAGTTTATCTCGGCATCGGCCTGTACGTGCTGCTGCGGCGGTGGACGGCACCCAAGTCAACGCACTTCTACCTGTTCTGCCTGGTGTCGTTCGTCTTCTATTCGTTCCACTACACCGGCAAGCTGAACGATTTTGACTGGACGGTGTTCTGGGGAAACTCGATCGCGTGGCTTTTGCAGCCGGCTCTCTTTCTCCACTTCGTTCTGACGTTCCCCGAGCGCAAGCAGTTTCTGCGTAAGCACAGTTGGGCGGCGGCCTTCCTGTATGTCCCGGCGGCAGTACTGTTCGCGTTTCAAGTACTGAGCTTCAGATTCTTGCTCGCCAGCGAGCGGTTGTTGCGCGACCTGAATCGCCTCGAGATGGTTTATCTCGACGGATTTTTCCTGCTCTCCACCTACATCCTGTGGATGAGCTATCGCCGGGCGAGGACCCCGGTACTTCGGCAGCAGCTCAAATGGGTGACGCGCGGGACGATTCTCGCGGTCGCGCCGTTCACGTTGTTCTACGTCCTGCCGTACCTGGCAGGAACTGTGTCGAGCACGTTGATGCGCGTCTCGGTGCTGTCTCTGGTTTTCCTGCCGCTGACCTTCGGCTATGCCATCTTCCGCTATCGCTTAATGGACGTCGACCTGATCTTCAAGCGCGGCGTGGTGTACACGCTCGCCGCCGCCTCGGTGGCAGCGGTTTTCTTCGGAGTCGTCGCTGGAGTCGCGGAACTGGTTCACCTCCGCGTTCCGAGCAGCGGGCCATGGGCGATGGTGCTGGCCGTGGTTGTCACGGCGATCCTGTTCGACCCGGTTCGCAAGTACATTCAGGACAAGGTAGACCAGTTCTTTTACCGCACACGCTATGACTACCGAAAGACTCTGATTGAATTCGGTCGCGAGTTAAGCGCGGAAACTGACATTGACAAGCTACTAGGATCGCTCACTGAGAGGCTCTCCCGCACACTGCTGGTGGACCGGATCGGCATATTTATGGCGAGAGGGGATTCGGACGAATCCCGGTTTGTGCTTGCCAAGTCATATGGGATCACTCAGGCATCAGGGCTGGACTTAAGCTTTCTGGCGATTGCCCGCCCGGAAATTGCGGAAGGTCATCTGTTTTTCGACAACACGCACCAGGTGCCGCGCGAAAATCCGGCAGCGCAGGAAGCGATCGCGAAATTGGATCTGAACTACTACATCCCTTGCCGGGCGCAGCAGAAGACCATCGCTTTTCTAGGCCTTGGTAAGACCGTGGAAGGCGATTTCCTGTCCAGCGAGGATGTCGAATTGCTGGAAACGCTGGCCGGTTATATCGGGATCGCGATGCAGAATGCGCGGCTGTATGCCTCCCTGGAGCAGAAAGTCGCCGAATACGAGCGGCTCAAGGACTTCAACGAGAACATTGTTGAGTCGATCAGTGTCGGCGTCCTTGCGGTTGATCTAGAGGATCGGATCGAGTCGTGGAACTCCCAGATGGAGGTGATGTATGCGCTGCCGCGCTGGCAGGTGCTCACCCGTCCCCTGAGCGAAGTCTTTCCGGCTGCGTTCGTCGAGGAGTTCTATCGGGTCAGGCAGACGCCGGGGATCCACAATCTTTACAAGTTCCGCCTCGGAACAGAGGCTGGCGAAATCCGCATCGTGAATGTCGCGATTGCGCCGCTGGTTTCGCGCAAGTTCAATGTGATTGGCCGCCTGATCATTGTGGACGACATCACGGAGCGGGTGGAACTCGAGTCGCAGCTCTCCCAGGCCGACAAGCTTTCTTCGATCGGACTGCTGGCCGCGGGCGTCGCCCACGAAGTCAATACGCCGCTGGCCGTGATCTCCTCCTACGCGCAGATGCTCTCCAAGCAGTTACAGGGAGACACCACCAAGGCAGCACTGCTGGAGAAAATTACGCGTTCTACGTTCCGGGCGTCGGAAATCGTCAACAATCTTCTCAATTTCTCGCGTACCAGCGGGACCGAGTTCACCGAAGTTGACGTGAACAAGGTAATCAGCGACACGCTCGCGCTGCTCGAACATCAGTTCAAGACTTCGCGAGTCAAAGTTCAGAATGAACTCTGCGACCGGATTCCACCGATTACGGGCAACGCAGGGCGCTTGCAGCAGGTATTTCTGAACCTGTTCCTCAACGCGAAAGACGCTATGCCGAAAGGCGGCACACTGCGCGTATCCACCGTGAACGGGACAGGCGTAAGCGTCGTGGTTTCGGATACGGGCACCGGGATTGCGCAAGAACATATCACCCGTATTTACGATCCCTTCTTCACCACGAAAACAACGCCGCGAAGCGGTCAGAACCGAGGCACCGGACTGGGACTGAGCGTGACGTACGGCATCATCCAGGAGCATGCGGGAAAGATCCGGGTCGAGAGCGAACCCGGGCAAGGAACCACCTTCTACCTGGACTTCCCGCTGACAAGGAAGGCGGTCCATGTCTGACCTTGCAGTCGTACCTCGTCGCAGCCCGGTAGAGATGCCAACGGGACCGGCGCCCGCTGGATCGGTGTTGATCATCGATGATGAAGCCGAGATCCGAGAATCGTTACGCACGCTTCTTGAACTGGAGGGCTACAGCGTGGAGGTAGCCGCCAGCGGCGAAGAAGGCCTGGCCCGCGTTGGCCAGCAGGCGTTCGATCTCGTCTTGCTCGACTTGGCATTGCCCGACAGCAATGGGCTTGACCTGCTCGCCGAGCTCCGCGCCCAAAACCCCGTGTTGGCCGTCATCATGATCACGGCCTATGGCACGGTTGAGAACGCCGTCCGCGCCATGCAGGGCGGCGCAGCCAATTTCATCCAGAAACCATGGGACAACGAAAAATTACTGGCCGATGTCCGAGCCGCCGTTGCGCGCCACCGTGCGGAAGAGGAAAACGTCCAGCTTAAACGCGCCCTGAAACAGCGCTACAACTTCGAGAACATCGTCGGCAAGTCCGAATCCATGCTGAAGATTTTTGATCTTGTAGCGCAGGTCGCGCCCAGCCGTTCCACGGTGTTGCTGCAGGGCGAAAGCGGTACCGGGAAAGAGCTGATCGCCAAGGCGATTCATCTTAACTCGCCCCGGAAAGACCGCGCTTTCGTTCCTGTCAATACTGGATCGATGCCTCCTGACTTGCTCGAATCCACGCTATTCGGACACGTCAAAGGCGCGTTCACCAGCGCGATTGCGTCGAAGAAAGGGCTGTTTGAGGTCGCCGACCGTGGAACCCTGTTCCTGGACGAAATCGGCAGCATGAGCCTCGACACCCAGAGCAAGATCCTGCGCGTGCTGCAAGACCGCAAGTTCATGCACCTGGGCGGCGTGCAGGAAATTCAGGTGGACGTCCGCATCATTGCGGCCACCAATGTCGACCTGAAGCTGCTGGTTCGGGAAGGCAGGTTCCGGGAAGACCTGTTTTACCGGCTGAACGTAATCACCATTGACTTGCCGCCACTTCGTCAACGTAAAGAGGACATCCCGCTGCTGGTCGAGCACTTTCTCCGGAAGTATTCCGACGAGAATGAGCGGCAGACGAGACAGATCACGACTGAAGCTTTGCGCGCCCTGGTGAGCTATTCATGGCCGGGTAATGTTCGTGAACTGGAGAACGTCATTGAGCGTGCGGTTGTCCTGTCATCCACGCCTGAAGTGGGACCGGCGCTGCTGCCGGACCATATTGTCAATCGGAACGGCGGATTGCCGTTGCTCGATCTGCGTGCCGATGCCTCCCTGTTCGATATCGTCGAAGATTGCGAGCGGCGGATCATCACGGAGATGCTGGAGAAGTGCAACTGGAACCAGACCGAGACCGCCGACCGGTTCCGGGTTCCGCTCTCGACGCTTAACCAGAAGATCAAACGGCTAAACATCGAGGTCAAGCGTAAGAACGGCACCCGATAACACCATCGTGAATGGCAATTAGCGTTGGCCTCCCGAGCCGGCGCTAGTTGCCAGGTCAGGCCCTAAGCAGTTAGCCAACCCAGTCCAGCCTTAGGAACTATTTACCCTCCCAACGCTCTGCTATATTCCAAAAGAACGCATGGAATTAATTTCGCCGACAGAGTGGGCCAAGGGCAAAGTCCAGTCGGTTCAGGACTACGCACTGCTGTCGTGGCGAGCCGTTACCAACCTGTTCTATACGCCGCGCTATCCCGCGGATATGATCCAGCAAGCCGACCTGATCGGCTTTGGTTCGCTGCCGATCGTACTTGCTGCCTGTTTCTTTACCGGAGCTGCGCTCGCGCTGAACAGCGCTACAACTTTGAGCCGGTTCGGCGCGCTCTCCTTGATCGGCCAGCTCGTCTCAATCGGCATCGTGCGGGAACTCGGGCCGGTGCTGGCGGGACTTGTGGTCGCGGGCCGGAACGCGTCTGGTATGGCCAGTGAACTCGGCTCGATGATCGTAACCGAACAGATTGACGCCATGCGAGCGCTGGGCACCGATCCCACTAAGAAGCTGGTTACTCCCCGGGTAGTCTCCACGGTAGTGATGCTGTTTTTCTTGACGATTCTCGGCGACTTGCTCGGCCTGTTCGGCGGGAACGTGGTTGCCACCCTGCTTCTCGGGCTGGATCCGCATCAGTACTGGAGCAGCGCATGGCAGACACTCGTGTTTGAAGATGTATTCATGGGCCTCACTAAGCCGCTGGTGTTTGGGTTCATCGTGGCGACAATCGGCTGCTACTACGGAATGTCGACTAAGGGTGGAACGCAGGGCGTCGGACGATCAACAACCGAAGCAGTCGTGGCCGCAATGATCCTGATCATCGCCGTCGACGTATTCGTAACGCGGCTGCTGATGGTGATTTTAGGAGTGTGATGATGGTGACGCCCACCTTACCTATTGAGGCGGAACGACCGGCGATTTCAGGACCGGGTGGCAGTGCCATTGTCTTCGAGAACGTCGCGCTCGCCTTCGAGCAAAACCAGGTCTTGAAGAACATATCCTTCCGGCTGGCGCATGGCGAAACCAAGGCCATTTTCGGAGCCGCCGGTTCCGGCAAGAGCACAATCCTGAAGCTAGCGATAGGCCTGATCAAGCCTGACGAAGGCCACATCTATACGCTCGGACAAGACATTACGGCGATGCCGGAACGCGAGCTGTTCGATTTGCGGCGCCAGGTTGGCATAGTTTTCCAGGAAAGCGCGTTGTTCGATTCGCTTACAGTTCGGGAGAACGTCGCCTTCCGTTTGTATGAAGAGGGGAAGACTTCAGAACACGAAATTGAAGAACGGGTGCGGGAAGTCTTGCGATTCGTCGAACTGGAACACACGATGAATATGTTTCCCGCAGAGTTGTCGGGCGGCATGCGGCGTCGGGTGGCGATCGCGCGGGCAATCATTACGCAGCCCGAGGTCCTGCTTTACGATTCGCCCACGGGCGGACTGGATCCAGTCACTTCGACAACGATTGTCGAATTGATTGTGAAACAGCGTGATGTCTACAAAACCAGTTCCCTGCTGGTCACCCATCGCCTGCAGGACGCCTTCATCATGGCAACCCACTACTTCGACAAGCAGGAAAACAAGATGAAGCCACTTCCGCGAGGCGCACGCGGAGAAGTGCCGATGAGTTTCCTCATCCTGCGGGATGGGTTCGTAATCTTTGACGGCGATGCGCACGAGCTGGCAACGACTCGCGATGAGTACATCCGCGAGTACATCTCGTAAGCCATCATCGGCCGGCACGCGTGGTGATTCGTCAGCTGGCTCTTGCGCCTTCGGAGCGCATCTTCAGGAAAGCCGCCTGGCGTTCTTGCAACATCTTGACACGGTCGCGGCCGGCTTTCGTCTTCAGCACTAATTTCTCAATCGTGCCAAATGCATCCGGTGCTGAAAGCTTTTCCCGAAAATCCTTCAGGTACGGTTGCACTTTAGCAAAGATGAAAAACATCTCTCCGGAGACTCCGGGCGTCAAGAAGAGGTCCTCGTGCAGCGCACCCCGGAGGACCAAGTTTGCCGCCATATCCCAGTAGCCACCGACTTGACGAAGCCAGGCATTCTCTTGGGTTCCCAGCGCCCTGGCGATCTTGATCATGTCGTCGGCACTTTGAGGCCAGAACTGCGTTAGCCACCAGTTGCGCGCCTTGCGCATTTCCGCCTCGCGGCGCAGATCATACAGTTTCAGAATCAGTTCAGCATCGGCAGCAGTCGGCTTTTTCGGCATGTAGACCCTCCCAGACATTTGTAATTCGTAATCTGTAAGTTGGTAATTTAACGCACTTCGGAGTTGGCGAGAACTATCGACAAACAGAGTATAGAGGATTCGGAAATCAACTCGTGTCCTTCGTGTTTACCTTTGTGTCCTTTGTGGTGAACGCGTTTCCTCCCCACACGGGACACGTAGCGACAAAGGTACACAAAGGTTACGACTGGGTTGCGGGCACCGGTTCAGCGGGTGCGGGCCGCTCGTATTCGCATTCTTTGTTAGGACATGCGATCACCGGGCCGGACTTCAGAGTCTTTTCAACCAGGTACGGGCTGCCGCAGTCGGGGCACTTCTCGGCAATCGGCTTGTTCGCCGAAGTGAATTTGCACTTGGGGTAATTGGAGCAACCGTAAAAAGTATTACCCTTTCGGCGAGCCTTCTTCTCGACGATTTCGCCATCCTCGCAGTCGGGGCACTTCACGCCGATATAGTTCTGCTTCACCCACTTGCATTCCGGATAGCCGCTGCACGACGTAAACTCGCCGTAGCGCCCGTGCCGGATGACGAGATTCCGGTCGCATTTCGGGCATTTCTCTTCCAGTGGAATATCGGGGACCTTGCGACCTTGGTCGAGCCGGCGCGTGGTTTTGCAATCGGGATAGCCCGTGCAGGCCATGAACTGTCCGAATCGTCCGCGCTTCAGCACCATCACGCGGCCGCAATTCTCGCAGTACTCTTCCTGCGTCGTCTCCTGGATGTCGGCTGAATCGAGGTCCGGGAGATTAATCGGATTTTCCTTGGTGAAGGTGCACGAATTCGGATCGTCCTTATCGTACGAACTGCACGCGTAGAAGGAGCCGTGCTTGCCCCACTTGATGACGAGGGGCGAGCCGCAGCGTTCGCACTTTTCGTCCGTAGGCTTCTCCATACGCTTGATGTTTTCCATGTGCTTTTCAGCGTATTTGAGGTCCTTGGCGAAACGCTTGTAGAACTCGGCCAGCGCGTCAGTCCACTTCTCTTTGCCTTCTTCGATCTCGTCGAGCTCTTCTTCGAGCCGGGCGGTGTATTGCACATCGAAGATGTCCCGGAAGTTGTCTACGAGCAGATCGGTGACCACCATACCGATCTCGGTTGGCGAAAACTTCCCACCCACCTTCTGCACGTACTGGCGCTCCTGGATCGTGCTGAGAATCGCCGAATAGGTCGATGGACGGCCGATTCCGCGCTCCTCCAGTTCCTTGACCAGCGAAGCTTCGTTGTAGCGCGGCGGAGGCTCGGTGAAGTGCTGCTCCGGCTTGAGCTCGCGCAGCGTAAGCTTCTGTCCGGCTTCCAGCGCCGGCAGCTTGTGCTTCAGTTCTTCGTCCTCTTCATCCTTGGCTTCCTTCGACTCTTCGTAGACTTTGAGGAACCCTTCGAACTTCAACACCGAACCGGTCACGCGGAACCAAAACGCGTCATTGCCGGACTTGGCGTCGATGTCTACGGTGGTCTGGTCGAACACGGCAGGATTCATCTGCGATGCGACGAAGCGCTGCCATATCAGCTTGTAGACCTTGTACTCGTCTTCTTTTAAGTACTGTTTGATCTGGTCGGGATGCCGCATTGCGGAGGTGGGACGAATCGCTTCGTGCGCGGCCTGCGCTTCCTTCTTTTCTTTATACGTGTTGGGAGATTGCGGCAGATAGTTTGGACCGTATTCTTTTCCGACATACTCGCGCACTTCGGCCAGCGCATCATTGGAAACGCGGGTCGAATCGGTACGCATGTAAGTGATGAGACCAACCAGGCCTTCTTCACCGAGCTCGACGCCTTCATACAGGCGCTGGGCAATCATCATCGTGCGCTTCACGCTGAAACGCAGCTTGCGGGAAGAATCCTGCTGAAGCTTACTGGTGGTGAAGGGCGGAGTGGCATTGCGGCGACGCTCCTTCTTGTCCACGGAACGAACAACCCAGTCGGCCTTCTCGAGAGCGGCGCGAATCTTCTCGGCCTCATCGCCGTTCGGAATTTCGACTTTCTCCTGGCCTTTGCCGAGGAACCTGGCGTCGAATGCGGGCGGCTTGTTGGCGGCCAGGTGCGCGTCGATCGTCCAATATTCTTTCTTCTCGAAGGCCTTAATTTCGCGCTCGCGTTCGACAATCAGGCGGAGGGCGACGGTCTGCACGCGGCCGGCGGAGAGCCCGCGTCGAACCTTGTCCCAGAGCAGCGGCGAGACCTGGTATCCGACAAGACGATCGAGGACACGCCGAGCCTGCTGGGCGTCCACGAGATTTTGATCGATCTGCCGGGGATGATCGAACGCGTCGCGCACCGCGCGTTGCGTGATCTCGTTGAAGGTCACACGCTGGATGCGCAGGCCGTTCCCGTCTTCAGCTTTCTTCTTCGCTTTTTTCTTTTTCGTGCCGTCGCCGAGTTCTTCGGCAAGGTGTGCGGCGATGGCTTCGCCTTCACGGTCCGGGTCAGGCGCGAGATAGATGGACTCGGCCGACTGCGCCAGCTTCTTGAGCTTGGCGACAACCTTTTCTTTACCGGGAATAACGATGTATTCCGTGTCGAATTCGTCGTCGATATCGACACCCAGGTTGCTCTTGGGCAGGTCCTTTATGTGGCCGAGCGACGCTTCGACCGTGTAGCCCTTGCCCAGATATTTCTGGATGGTCTTCGCCTTCGCGGGCGACTCGACGATAACTAAACCTTTTGGCAATTTTTCCTCGACTGTACTTGCTTGCGTTTGAAACTAGCACGAATTTGGTGATTGCAACAAGTTACGACGTAAGAGCGGTCAGCTCTCAGCTCTCAGCTTTCAGCTTACAAATCAGCGCCGCCAGCATCCTTTTGACCTCGATCACCTCTCCTTCAAGTCGCTGAAAATCATCGAGGTTCAGGAGGCTGAGGTCGCGGGAAACCAGCAATTCGTACTCAAGTTCGCTCGCCGATCCCATCGCTATCTGCAAAAACCTACCCAATTCGGCATCGCCCTTTCTGCAACACCCTTCGGCGATGTTGGCGCCAATCGAAACCGAAGCCCTTCTCATTTGACTCGTCAGGCCATACAACTCGTCACGAGGAAATTGCCTGCTCGAATTGTAGACGTCGAGAACTAACGCGTGAGCCTTTCCCCAGACCTTCAGGTTTCGAAAACTCTGCACGAGCCACCTCCTGCTTGATGTCTTTGCTGAAAGCTGACAGCTGACAGCTAGAAGCTCTTCACAAAATTCTTTCCCGGCATCTGCTTGATCTTCCCTGCCAATTCCAGTTCAAACAGTGCGGCGAAGATTTCGGAGGCGGAGATATCGGCTTCCAATCGCTCCACAATTTCGTCAATGTGGATGGCCTCATCGGCCTTGAGGATGGCGAAAATCTTCTTCTCGTGCGGGCTAAGGTCTCCCTCTTCCCCAAATAGAGATGCTGTTCCTGAGGGCTGCGATTCATCCCGGGCCGGCGCCAGGGCCAATCGTATGTTCTCGGGCAACTCTTCCCAGACGTCCTCCCAAGTCGCGGTGAGCTTGGCTCCCTGCTTGATCAACGTGTTCGGGCCCCAGGAATATTTGTTCGTTACATTACCGGGAACGGCAAATACTTCGCGGTCCTGTTCCAAAGCGCAACGTGCCGTAACCCGCGTCCCGCTATATTCGGCGGCCTCGACGACGAGAACGCCCACCGAAAGTCCGCTGATAATCCGATTGCGAATAGGGAAATTTTGCGGGGCGGGAAATGTCTGCAGCGGAAACTCTGAGACTAAAGCTCCTCCGCAGGAGAGAATCTGCTCGGAGAGTTTCTTATTCTCTTTTGGATAGATCTCATCGACGCCAGTGCCGAAGACAGCGACGGTTTTCCCCTTGGCGGAGACGGCACCACGATGAGCGGCGCTGTCGATGCCTCGCGCCATCCCGCTAAAAATGACGAGGCCCTGGCGAGCTAAATCACACGCGAGACGTTCGGCCATACCGATGCCGTAGGGTGTCGGATGGCGCGTTCCTATGACGGCGATTCCGGGAAGGCTGAGAACATCCACTGAACCGCGAACATAAAGAATGATGGGCGGATCGTAGATCTCCCGCAGAGTGGCGGGATAACGAAAATCGTCAAGAGAGACAATTTCCACTCCGGCCGCTTCCGCCCGCACCAACTCTTCTTCGGCAAGCTGCCAGGAGGCGCCGGTGCCGATGGACTGCGCGGATGCGGCGGTGATACCCGTGGCTTCGAGTTCCGTCAGCGACGCCTGGAATATCGCCGCGACGGTCCCGAAGTGCTCCACCAGCTTGCGGGAACGGGTTGGGCCTAATCCTGGCGTCAAGGCCAACGCCAACCATAGTCGTGTCTGCTCCTGCGCAACGGGGACGGGTGTTTCGGCCGACGTGGGCACAAGGATCTCCTTCCACTTCTGCCCGGACTGTGACAGTCGAATTCGGCAGTGTCAAGGTTGAGCAGCACACTGCTTTGTTAGAATGAACATTCCGCATGCGACGGCTGCGAATTTCCGCCATCTCCTACCTCAACACTGCGCCTTTGATGTGGGACTTCGAACACGGGAACGCCGGTTCGAAGTTTGAGATTTCCTACACGATCCCGTCCTTGTGCGCTGCGGCGCTGTCTGACGACTCGGCAGACATCGGCATCATCCCGGCTGCGGCGTACGCAACCATACCTGATCTTTTGATTTTGCCCGGCATGGCCATAGCCGCGCGGAGGGCGGTGCGTTCGATTCTCCTGGTCAGCAAAGTTCCGCTCGAGAAGATTCGGACCATAGCCCTGGACACCTCTTCCCTGACGTCGGTAGCGCTGACGAAGGTGATATTTGCGCGCTGGTTTGGCGGGGCCCGTGGCTACACTCCGATGGCTCCCGAGTTGGAGATCATGCTGCGTGACCACGATGCAGGCTTGCTGATCGGAGACCCCGCGCTGAAAGTAAGCCGGACCCAGTACTTCACCTACGATTTGGCGGAAGAATGGAACCGGCTTACCGGAAAGCCATTCGTGTTCGCATTCTGGGCGGTGAGAAAAGCGGCGTTGGTGGAAGCTGATCCGGACCTGGATTTAACCAGGATCTTCCAGGATTCCCGCAACCACGGCTTGCAACCCGACAACCTGAACCAGATTGCAGCCGAGTGGGGACCAAAGGTGAAGCTGTCAGCCGCCGAAGTGAAGGCTTATTTGACTGAAAACATTTATTACAACCTGGACAACGCCTCCCTGCAAGGGCTGCAACTGTTTTATCGGTATGCCCAAGATTCCGGCGCGCTTCCGCCAGCCCCTCCTCTTCAGTTCTACGAAGCACATGCTGTAGCGAAGTGAAGATATTTCCCCGCCCGGCACCATCCTGCGCCTAGTGAATTGCTTCTAAGAGCCTGCATGGCGCCGGTTACGCCACATCTGCTCGCGTTTACGGCTTGGGCTTGGATTCGGCGGCTGGGCGGACCCGGCCTGATCCTGCTTGGGCTTGCGGACAACTCCGTCGTGCCTCTTCCCGGGAGCATGGATGTACTGACGATCATCCTTGCTGCCGGGCACCCTGACTGGTGGCTGTATTACGCCGTCATGGCAACCCTGGGCTCGGTCATAGGCGGGTATCTGACCTACCGGCTTGGCCGCGCGGGCGGCAAAGAAGCGCTGGAAAGGAAGCTGCCAAAAAAGAAAGCTGAGAAGGTCTACAAGAAGTTTGAACACGCAGGCTTCTGGGCAGTGGCGGTGCCAGCCATGTTGCCTCCTCCAGTCCCTATCGTCCCCTTCCTGGTTGCAGCCGGAGCACTACAGTATTCGCGGAGAAAATTCCTGGCTTCGCTGGCGGTAGGACGTGGCCTGCGCTTTGGGGTCGTGGCCTTCGTTGCCGCACATTTCGGAACCCAGATCTTCCGATTCTTCTCGCGGTACTACAAGCCCGCGCTGTATACCCTGATCGTGCTCGCCGTGCTCGGCGGGATCGTTGCTTTCGCCTGGTACCGGCGCTATCGCCGGGAGCATCCCAGCTCTTCCAACGCCCCCAAATCAGAGCCCAAGAAGCCAGGGCGCAAAGTCGCATAGGTGATGTTTGTAGCTGCGCACATGGCTCCGATAGAATTGTCACAGGTGCCTGTGAGGCCATGTCCCTGACCAAAGAACAAGCCCTGGAAATGTTTCAATCCGACGACCTGATCGGCATCGGCATGGAAGCCGACGCGGTGCGGCGCAAGTTGCATCCCGAAGGGGTAGTCACCTACATCATCGACCGCAATATCAACTACACCAACTACTGCACGGAATACTGCACGTTTTGCGCTTTCTATCGGCCGCTGAAGGGACCGCAGGCGAAGGAAGGGTACATCCTCGAGTTCGAGACCATTTACGACAAGATCCGCGAAACGGTGGAACTCGGCGGAACAGGCGTGCTGATGCAGGGTGGTCTTCATCCTGATCTGAAGATTGATTGGCATGAGCAGATGCTGAGGGGCATCAAGCAGCGTTTTCCGAAGATCCACCTGCACTGCTACTCGGCATCAGAGATCATCGCGATCGCGGAATATAGCGGCCTCACCATTCGTGACACGATCTCGCGCCTGCGCGATGCAGGCCTGGACTCGATTCCTGGCGGCGGCGCCGAAATACTCGACGATGAGGTGCGATACAAAATCGCCCGGCTAAAGTGTTTGACCGACGACTGGCTCAATGTGCATCGCACGGCTCATCAACTCGGGATGCGCACGACCGCAACGATGATGTTCGGCGTCGGCGAAAAGTATGAGCATCGCATCAATCACTTTCAGCGCCTCTACGATCTCCAGGAGGAAACCGGAGGATTCACGGCTTTTATTCCCTGGACGTTTCAGCCCGCCAATACGGCCCTGGGCGGGCGTCACTGGGACGAGGCAACCGCCGTGGAATATTTGAAAACGCTGGCCATTTCGCGCCTGTACCTTTCAAACTTCAAGAACGTGCAGTCAAGCTGGGTGACGCAAGGCTTGAAAGTATGTCAGCTCGGTTTGCGATTCGGTGGGAACGATGTCGGTTCTGTGATGCTGGAAGAGAACGTGGTTAAAGCCGCCGGCGTATCCAACTGCACCACGGAAGAAGAACTCCGCCGCATTATCCGTGATGCGGGATTCCGTCCTGCGCAACGAGATACTTTGTACCGGACGTATTTCCTCAATTAGCAATTAGCAACCAGCAATTGGCAATTAGCACCTAGCTCTGATGATGATCGGAGTCTCGCGCTTTAACCATTTCTGATCCCACATGAAACCTGTCCTGCTGACTTTGGTTTGCCTTGCTTTCACCATTCACACGGGTGCACAGGATGCGAAGTCGCGCCCGGCCGTCGTCTCGCTCGAGGGTACGGTAGTCAATGGGCAAGGGGGAGAGCCGATCCGGAAGGCCACGGTGCAGGCAATCTCGGAGACGAAGGCGCAGGGTGAACCGGAGGTGTATTCGGCGACAAGCGATTCGGAGGGGCACTTCAAGATCGATTCGATGGACCCTGGGCGGTATCGCGTGTTTGTGGAGCGGGCGGGCTTCATCGATGTGGATCGCCACCGGCGCCGGTCGGACGGTGTTGAACTGACGCTCGAAGCCGGCAAGCCGATCAAAGATTTTGTGGTACGCGCAATCCCCGCGGCCGCAATCAGCGGCCGGGTCCTCGATGAGGACGGCGATCCCATGCCAAGCGTCGCCATCTCAGTTTTGCGCATGGGGTATTCGAGTTGCCGTCCGCAACTGGACACGGAGGGGTCAGAGCGCACGAATGATCTAGGCGAGTACCGGGTCGGTGGTTTGACGCCGGGAAAATACTTCGTTTCGGCAAGCCCCCTTCCCGGTTACACCAGCGTTCGTGATGCCGCGAACCGCGACACGACATCGAGGCCGGACATGGCCTACATTACGACGTATTATCCGGGCGTAAACGATCCATCCCAGGCGGCCGCGGTCGAATTGCACGCGGGAGAGACCGTGCCGGTCGATTTCTCCCTGGCCCGCGCTCCTTCGTTCCGGGTGCGCGGCATAGTGGGCAACATTGATTCGGTCACGGAGACTGAACCGGACACCAAGGGCATTGTCATTCTCCGGCCGACGGCTCCGGACAGCACGATCCGCGAAGGCGAGATTGACCGGCATGGCAATTTCGAAGTCCGAAGTGTTCCCCCGGGCACATATTCGGTTTCTGCGATTACGAACGACGGCGGAGCGTTGTCGTCGACCAAAACCATCGAAGTCGCCAGCACCGACATCACGAATCTGCGGCTGATGGCGGAGAACCGAAGCGGCATTCGCGGGCATCTTCGCGTCGAAGGCGCTCGGAATGCCGATCTCACGGCCTTCCACATAGGGCTGCGGTCATCATCTCAGGAACCGTACTTGGGCGCCATTGGTCCAGACGACGCCCGCGTAAAGGCCGACGGTAGCTTTGAGCTTGCGCACGTGCCGCCGGGCGTCTACGAGTTGTTCGTGGTGGCATTTTCCTCGCCATCGGCCTCCTATTTCATCAAGCAAGTCCGAGTAGGAGGACGGGATGTCGCTGACGCTGCAATACGGCTCGGCAACGAGCCGGTTGCGGTGGAAGTGCTTGCCAGTTCCGCAACGGCACAGGTCGAGGGCTCGGTCACCGATCATGACGAGCCCGTCGCAAACGCAACCGTTGTTGCCGTACCGAACCCAAGTCGCAGGGGCATCTCGGAGCATTACCAGACCGCGTTTACCGATCAGCACGGCCGCTTTCGTATCCGTGGACTTCGTCCAGATGACTACACGTTGCTAGCTTGGGACGATGTAGAGAGTGGCGCCTGGTGCGACCCTGAGTTTTTGAAATCGTATGAAAATTCGGGACAAGCCGTTCACCTTCCAGAAAGCGCCAGCAGCACCGTCAAGCTGACCGTGATTCCTGCTCTGAATCCAGCCAAGTAGCTGTCCCGAAACAGGTTACAGGTGCGCGAGGCAGTTCCATGACGTCCGCTCGGGTACAATATAGGTTTCGGCAACGATCGAAGTTGCTGCCCGGGGGTTCGACTGCTCACTTCGTCCATCGTATGTGGATTGGCCTTCGCTGCGGCTGGGCCTCGCGGGATCACTCATTATTTCAAGTCGCATTTCCTTGATCCCACGTTCAAGGGCCTCTACCACGCCAACGCCTTCGATATGGCGTTGCTGATCCCGTACTTCATCGTACTGATCCTGCTTGCCTCGTACGGAGTGCACCGGTACATCCTCGTCTACCTTTATTACAAACATCGAGACAGGCATACGGGCGAACCGCGCGAGCACTTTCCGGACTTGCCGAGGGTCACAATCCAGTTGCCGATTTTCAACGAGCAGTACGTGGTTGGGCGGCTGATCGATTCCATCTGCCGGTTGCAGTATCCCAAGGACAAGCTCGATATCCAGGTCCTCGACGACTCCACTGATGAGACTCAGCAGGTCGCCGCCGGCTTAGTACTTGAATACGCGGCGATGGGACATCCGATCACCTATCATCATCGGACGAATCGTGCGGGCTTCAAGGCTGGCGCGCTGGCGGAAGGTTTGCGGTCGGCAAAGGGTGAGTTCGTAGCCATCTTCGACGCGGACTTCACCCCTCCGGAAGATTTTCTGCTGCGCACGATCCATCACTTTACCGATCCGAGGATCGGCATGGTGCAGACCCGCTGGACGCACATCAACCGGCACTATTCGTTCCTGACAGAAGTCGAGGCCATCCTGCTCGATGGCCACTTCGTGCTCGAGCACTCAGGGCGGGCACGGAGCGGGGTTTTCTTCAACTTCAACGGCACGGCGGGGGTTTGGCGCCGGCGTGCTATCGACGAGGCCGGTGGGTGGCAGCATGACACGCTCACCGAGGATACCGACCTCTCCTATCGCGCCCAGCTGAAAGGATGGAAGTTCATCTATCGCCAGGATATCGAGTGTCCAGCCGAGCTTCCTGTCGAGATGACCGCGTTCAAGACACAACAGGCACGCTGGGCCAAGGGGTTGATTCAGACGGGGAAGAAGATCCTGCCGCGCGTGTTGAAGAGCGATGCTCCGTTCCATACGAAGCTGGAGGCCTGGTACCACCTCACGGCGAACCTGAGCTATCCGCTGATGGTGATGTTATCCGTGTTGCTGCTGCCGGCCATGATCATCCGTTTCTATCAGGGATGGTTCCAGATGTTGTATATCGACCTGCCGCTGTTCATGGCATCCACGTTTTCGATCTCCAGCTTCTACCTGGTCTCGCAGAAAGAGCTGTTTCCGGGACGATGGTACCGGGCTCTCCTGTATCTGCCTTTTCTGATGGCGCTTGGCATCGGTCTCACGGTGACCAACACAAAGGCGGTCCTGGAAGCAGTATTCGGGAAAGAGACAGCGTTCGCTCGGACTCCGAAATATCGTGTCGAATCCAAAAAAGACAGGGTACGCTCGACGAAGTATCGCCGCCGTCTCGGTTGGGTGCCATGGGTCGAACTGCTGATCGGCTCGTACTTCGCCTTGACGGTCTACTACGCCATGGACAACGAGAACTACATCACCGTGCCGTTTCTCATTTTGTTCGTGGTGGGTTACTGGTATACCGGTTTCATGTCGCTATTGCAGGGCCGCTGGTCGGGACTGTCGCTACGGGCGGCAGAGCCGCAGAATGCAAAACCCTATCCTGTGGGTGTTTAGGCCAGCTTCAAGGGAGTGAGTTTGTGAGAAGCGTGTTGGCCGGTATGGCGTTCCTGCTGCTTGCCTGCTGCTGTTCGATGGCGGCGGATAATCTTCGTCTGAATCAGAAACTGGACTACTCGAGCGATAGCCATGACGGTCCGCTGATCACTGGCGATCACATGAGCGCAGGGGTTACGTACGGGAAACCCAATTACATCATCATTTACGGTGAAGGTTGTTATAACTCAAAACGGCAAGCACGCCGTACCGTCGAGCTTTGGGAGAAATATAAAGGCCGGGTCCAGTTCGTAGTCATCGACCTGGACAACGGCCTGTCGCCTTCCCAGGAGCCGATCGTGAAAGAGCATTATCAGGGCTCGATTCCGCACGTCGTGGTCCTGGACGCGAAGGGTAAAGCTCTTTACGACAAGGCTGGGGAAGTCGAAGAGTCGGTGATTTCCTCAACCCTCGATAAGGCCCTGCAATAGAACGCGCCCAGAAGTTCTATTTTGCTGCTATCTCGTTTAGAATCCGTTGCGCAAATTTGTTGGGCCACGTCTGTCGCTCGAAGGAGGACTCGATGACTCCGCCAAAGACATCGCTCATATTTCTGTTGTGTGTCGTTGCGTCTCTGCTGAGTTGTGGCGGCGGGCACGGTTCTGAAGAGAAATATTTTCTCGTATCGACGAACGTGCAAGTGCCCTACTGGCAAACTGCGTCGCTGGGATTCACGCAAGGGGCAAGAGATTTGAAGGTCCGGTACGAATTCGTGGGGCCGGACACGTATGATCCGGCAGCCGAGCAGCAGGCGTTCGAAAAAGCCCTGAGCACAAAGCCAACGGGCATTCTGATCTCCGCTGCCGACGCGAAGCTGTTAACCACGGACATTGATAAAGCAATTGCGTCGGGCGTTCCCGTCGTTACCATTGATGCCGACGCGCCCGACAGCAAGCGCCTCTTCTTTATTGGGACGAACAATTACCAGGCGGGGCTTGCCGGCGGGCATCGGCTCGCAAAGGAACTGAAGGGCAAGGGCAACGTGGTCGTGTTCACGATGCCCGACCAGGCCAACCTGCAAGAGCGGTTACGCGGATACCGGGACGCGCTTGAGACCACTCCGCAAGTTAAGATCACCCAGGTCGTCGATATCAAGGGCGATCCGAGGATTGCTTTCGACAATGCCACCCAGATCATCGGCAAACAGCGCGACAAAGTCGACGCGTTTGTCTGCCTGGAAGCATTGGCCGGCAAAGAAGTCGCCACGGTTTTGAGCAACAACGGCATCAAGAACAAAACCGTCGTGGCCATGGACACCGATCCGGACACGCTCGAATGGATCCGCAAAGGGGTGATCGTTGCAACGGTGTCGCAGAAACCCTACACCATGGCGTATTTCGGACTGATGATGCTGGACGACCTCTATCATCGCAAGCTCAACAACCTGCAAACGAATTGGGCGACTGACAGTTTCGCTCCCATCCCGGCGTTCGTGGATACTGGATCGACACTCATCGACAGCTCCAACGTGGATTCATTCTTGCAGCAAAAGAAATCGGCTACGGACAATTCGAAATAACATTCTTTTATGCGAAAGCTCCTGATCTGTTGCCTATTGCTAGCGCAGTTCTGTTGGGGACTTGAACGTCAGCCAAATGCGGATTACCACGCGCGCCGGGTTGCACTCTCACAAAAAGTACATGGCGCGATCGCTGTGTTGTTCGCCCCGATGGAGGCTGAAGGGCCGAACGCGATCTACGGGTACCGCCCGGATGACAATTTTTATTATTTGACTGGTTGGACTGGCCCAGACGCGGCTGTCCTGATCGCACCGCCGGCAGAGGGGACCAAGGATTCACCGGCGCATCCATACACCGAGATTCTTTTCTTGCCGGCGCGCAATTATGTCGAAGAAAAGTGGACCGGGCCTAAGCTGGGGCCCGAGGATCCGCAGGTGCGACAGATCACAGGTTTTGACCGGGTTGAAGCGCTGGATAAGCTTCGAGACGAAATCAATCACCTCGTTCCGCCGCGGGCGACGGTGTATTCCGATCTGGAGTCCTATGGCGAGAGTACGGCTTCCAGCAGTCCGCTCGATTGGCTGAAGCGCACGAATGCTTTCGGATTCGTGAACTTCGAGGATGTGAAGCCGCTGTTATCGGAGTTGCGAACTTACAAAGATGCGGGCGAGGCTGCGCTGGTTCAGAAAGCCACCGATGCGAGCGTTGCGGCCCATCTTGCGGCTATACACGCGGTGAAGCCTGGCGTCAGCGAGCGCGAGATTTCGGCACTGATGCAGTACGAGTTCGGCAAACGCGGCTGCGAGCGCCCGGCGTATGCCCCGATCGTCGGCTCAGGGTTCAATTCGACGGTGCTGCACTATTCCGACGACTCAGCAACGATGAAAGATGGCGACCTCGTGGTGATGGACGTCGGCGGTGAATATTCCATGTACGCGACGGATATCACGCGGACGCTTCCGGTGAACGGAAAGTTCACGCAACGCCAGCGGGAAATCTATGGAATTGTGCTCGGGGCACAGCAGGCGGCGATAACAGCGTTCGTGTCGGGCAAATCCAAGCTGCGGGGCGATGATCCTGATTCGCTCAACAAGGTTGCCAGGGACTACATCAATGCTCACGGCAAGGATCTGCACGGCGGTCCACTGGGCCAGTATTTTATTCACGGGCTCGGCCACTACGTCGGGCTCAGCGTGCATGATCCAGGCGACTACAACGTGCCTTTGGGTCCGGGAATGGTATTCACCATCGAGCCCGGAATCTACATACCTGAAGAGAAGCTTGGCGTCCGCATCGAAGATACATTCTATGTAGATCGTGACGGGAGGTTGGTGAACCTGAGCAGGGCGCTGCCCTCCGGCCCGGACGAAATCGAAGCGGCGATGCGCGGCAAGTAGGCGACGAGCTTCAGCCCCCGGTGATTCAGCCGCTGTTTCTGTTATCCTAAACTGCCGTGGGCATGACGTCGTTGATCCTGGTTTTGATCCTGAGCACGCTGGCCGTGGTGTGCGTTGGTACAGCAATATTTCTGCGGATTCGCCGCCACATGAAGTCCCCGCATCCGGATCACAGCGATTCTGTCGACATCAATCACCGGCCAGAAGCTGGGAATCTGCAAGGCTGATTTTCCCGGAGGAAAGCATGTCAAATGCGACCGTGAATACCGCTGTCGTATCTCAACCGCGCTTTGCCGAGTGGGCGAAGCACGCCGCGTTGGTGATCGGGGCCAGCTGGTTTGTGGCGGCTTGTGCTCACATCACGATTCCGCTGCCGTTCACGCCTGTTCCCCTGACTTTGCAGAACTGGGGCGTGCTGGTGGTTGGCTTGGCATTGGGCAGCCGCCGGGGGTTTGCCGCTTTAGCACTTTACTTAGTGGAAGGCGCGTTCGGATTGCCGGTATTCAATCCGACCGGACCAGGCGGAATCGCGCAACTTCTCGGGCCAACGGGCGGATACTTGATGATCTATCCGGTGGTCGCAGCGATAGCAGGCTTGGTCATCGAGCATGGCAAGACTACGTTCGCGCGCGCCGCCATCGGCGGATTTCTCGCGGAGATTGTCTTATTCGCGTCCGGTATCGGGTGGCTCGCATTTCTGACGCACTCGTTTTCGACTGCGATTCGGTTTGGTCTTTACGCTTTCCTGTTTGGCGAAATCATCAAGATTATGTTTGCGGCTGTGATCGGCACGAGAGTGCGGCACGCTTCCAAGGCTTAGTATGACAATCGGCAGTACGGCAGAAAACCCATCGCAGCTTTCCAGTAATCCGTCGGCGGAAGTGCGCGAAATCACCATTGCCCACAGCCCGGACTCGGACGATGCGTTCATGTTCTACGCGCTGGCGACGAATAAGGTCCGCTCGCCGGGTATTCGATACACGCACACGCTTTGTGATATCGAGACGCTGAACCGTAAAGCCCGCGAGGGCGCCGGCTTCTACGATGTGACCGCCATCTCGTTCCACGCCTATCCGTACATCCAGGACAAATACGCACTGTTGCCCAGCGGCGGCAGCGTTGGCGAGGGTTATGGTCCGATGATCGTGGCCAAGCGTCCCCTCAGCGAAAGCGAGATCAAGCGCAAGCGGATTGCGGTGCCGGGGACATTGACGACAGCTTACCTGATGCTGCGACTGTACGCGCCTGACGTCGAGACCGAAGTCGTTCCCTTTGACCAGATCATTCCCCAAGTCCTGGCCGGGAAGTACGAAGCTGGGTTGATCATTCACGAAGGTCAGCTCACGTTTGATAAATCGGGTCTCCACAGGATCGTCGATATGGGGCGCTGGTGGCAGGGTTTGACCGGATTACCGCTCCCGCTGGGAGGGAACGCCATCCGGCGGAGCCTTGGACCCGACCTGATGGCGACCGTCTCAAACACCCTGCGCCACAGCATCCAGTATGCATTGGACCATCGCGAAGAGGCACTCGCTTACGCGATGCAGTTTGCCCGCGATCTCGACACGCCAACTGCCGATCAGTTTGTCGGGATGTACGTCAACGAGCGCACTCTGGATTACGGCCAAGATGGTCGAGAAGCCGTAAGCCGCTTGCTGGACATGGGGTACAAGGCAGGCGTGATCCCCTTCGAAGCGAAAGTCGATTTCGTCGACTAACCGCGAACCGAAAATGGACGCACAGTTCGAGTCCCAGCACCTCCTGATCGACGCCGACGACACACTCTGGGAAAACAACATCTACTTTGAGCGGGCGATCGCGAATTTCATTTCCTTTCTGAATCATCACGAATATTCGCCCGCGCAGGTTCGCGAAGTACTCAATGATGTTGAACGTGGTTGCATCGTCAAACACGGTTACGGTCTGCACAGCTTCGCGCACGCTCTTGTAGAAACCTTTGAACGAATCGCGGTGGAGCCGATCACACCTGCCCTGCACGAGACTATTCACGGGTTTGCTCACGCAATCGCGGAGCACCCGATGGAGTTGCTGCCAGAAGTGCCCGATACGTTGAACTATCTCGCGGGCCGACATGACTTGATAATGATGACGAAAGGACACTTGGCTGAACAGACCGGGAAAGTCGAACGTTCCGGTCTCAAGCAGTACTTTTCGGCGGTGGAGATCGTCGCGGAGAAGGATACTGCAACCTATCGCGAGATCATCGCCAAGTATGACCTGCCATCCTCCTCGACATGGATGATTGGCAACAGCCCGAAATCAGACATCAATCCGGCGCTGGCTGCGGGAATCAACGCGGTATTTGTGCCGCACGGCAACACGTGGGTCTTGGAACACGAGGAACTCGCGCCCGTACCCGCTTCCACGCAGCTCCTAAGAGTGGAGACATTCGCGGGGTTGCGCAGTCATTTCTAAGTTGGAGTTCAAAACGGGAAGCTGCGGGGTTGGCGCTACAAACAAGACGCTGTGCTGCCGTTATTCCGGCACCAAACTAACCAACACGATCTACTTACCCCGTCAAACCCGGCGTGGTACTCTCGATCTGCTCTGGTCGTGCCTCGCTACCACCACGCGTGGCAGTGCAGAAAAACAATTTCCGTCGCCTCCTGCGCACAGTGGAAGCGCTCTCCGATCTCGGCCCCGAGATGACGGCGGAGCGCGACTTTCCGGAAACGGCTCGCACCATGCTATCGGCTTTGTGCGAAGCCGGAGGCGCCCGAGAGGGCGCTCTTTTTGTATTCAGCGATAAGCCCGCGTTACTGACCTCCATCGCAGCGGAGGGGTACGCACTGCTGCCCGACCCGGCTATCGTTCCTCTACTGCCGAAGCATGTACACGCACTCAGCAACCTGCGAAGCCCGGTTGTGCTGACGGCGAGCAGTTACGACATGTTTCTGAGCTCGAACGGAAACGTCGCGCCGGAGCTGTTCAAGTGCCTGGTTGCGCTGCGGGTTGGGGGAAAACTGGTCGGCACCGTGGCCCTCGGCCGTCGCGATGGAGACGCGCTGTACGAAGAAGACGAGCTTGAATCTGTCAGCTTGTTGTCGCACTATGTCGCACTCGCGGTCCACAACCACGCATTGACACAGTCGCTCTCGCAGCGCGTCGCCGAGAACCTTCGCCTTCTCGCATCCCTGCACGGTTTCTACGACAATGCGCTGGAAGCATTTGCGGCAGCCATTGACGTCAAACATGTGAACATTCACGGTCATTCGTTGCGGGTGGGCCGGTATGCGGCCGCGATTGGCGAGGCATTGGGCGTCGACTCCGGTGAAATCGCGTCTCTACGCTCCGCCGGGTACTTGCACGATATCGGCAAGGTGGCTGTCGACAAACATATTTTTGGGAAGCCGGGAGCGCTGGATCCGAACGAATTCCGCGAGATGGCCGACCACACGGTGGTTGGTCACCAGATCGTCAGCGGGGTTCAGTTCCCGTGGCCGCGTATTCCAGAGATCGTTCGCTGGCACCACGAACGCGGCGACGGGTCGGGCTATCCCGACGGCTTGCTGATGGAAGACGTGCCTATGCCGGTGCGAATCGTTGGGCTGGCCGACACGTTTGACGCCATGACCAGCGAGCGGCCTTACCGCGAACCGCTGTCGGTCGGCGGAACGCTCAGCGAGATTGTGCGGCTGACCCCTCAGAAGTACGATGCGGACGCCGTTCACGGACTACTGCTGCAAGTCCGGCGGGACGCGGTCGGCAGCAACCGGACGGCATTCCTGGAAAACCGGGCTGCCCTCAACATCGCGCCTGGCGATATCGATCATCTCGCCGCCACTTTGCAACATCGCATGAGCCGCGGGCGCATGTACCTGACATAATTGTAAGTTATTCTCCTGTCGCCGCTTACATCGCATTCAGAACCACGGCAGCAACTTTCTTTAGCCGCGGGGTTCATAATCTTTAGCAGTTCTCACCTTCCTTGTGGGAGTAGGCATGCGTTTGCCGCGTCGAACCATCCTTTGGATGTGTCTTCTGCTCTCGATTTTCGGGCCTGTGTCGCTCGTCATCTACGCCAAGAAAAAAGAGTCGCAATCCTCAGTTTCCCAAATGGACGAACGCAAACGCGCTCTGCATGCGCTGAATCGGCTCACATTCGGCGCCAGGCCGGGAGATGTGGACCGCGTGATGAGCGTGGGGGTCGACAAGTGGATCGAGGTGCAACTTCACCCGGAAAAAATCAGCGACGGCGCGCTGGAGGCGAGGCTTGCTCCGCTTCGCACGCTGCGCATGAACACCAAGGAACTGGTTGAGACCTTTCCGCCACAACGGGTAATCAAAGCCGTAGCCGAAGGCAAGAAGTCGCTGCCCAACGATCCTGAAAAACGCGCGGTGTACCAGTCGCAGTTGGCGAAATACGAGGAGCGGAAGGAGAAGAAACAAGAGTTGGCACAGCCCGCGAACACAGATGCCGCGGCTGCTCCTGATGCAAACGCAAGTGATTCGATAGAGGCAGCGCGCCGTGAAGCCAAGCTGTACGCCGATTTGGACGCACAACAATTACTCGATCTTCCGCCCGACGAGCGGGTCAAGCGAATTCTCGAGATGTCGCCAGACGAGCAACGCGACCTCGCTCGGGGCAAGAATCGAGATCAGCTCGTCGAGGGCATGTCGCCCCAGCAAAAAGAAACTGTGATGGCTCTCAACAACCCGCAGCAAGTAGTCAGCAACGAGTTGATGCAAGCCAAGTTGCTGCGGGAAATTTACAGCGAGCGGCAACTTGAAGAAGTGATGGCCGATTTCTGGATGAATCACTTCAACGTGTTTATCGGCAAAGGGGCTGACCGCTACCTGCTGACCTCCTACGAACGCGATGTGATTCGGCCACATGCGATGGGAAAGTTCGAAGACCTGCTGGTCGCAACAGCCAAGAGTCCGGCGATGCTGTTCTATCTGGATAACTGGCTCAGCGTGGGGCCGGACTCCGATTTCGCTCTTGGGATTCCAAAACGCGGGCCGCGCAGAGGGTACTATCGACGATTTCCGCCGCCTTCCCAAAGACGCCAGCAACAGGCCGAAAAGCGTGAGCGCCGCGGCCTAAACGAGAACTACGGCCGGGAGTTAATGGAACTGCACACACTCGGCGTCAATGGCGGGTACACGCAGAAGGATGTGACAGAGGTGGCCCGCGTCCTTACCGGATGGACCATTGAACAGCCCAACAAGGGTGGCGAGTTCAAATTCGAAGAGCGCATGCACGAACCCGGAACAAAGATCGTGCTCGGACACAAGATCAAGCCCAAAGGTGAGGGAGAAGGTCGCGAGGTGCTACACATCCTGGCGCACCATCCTTCGACGGCCAAGTTCATTTCAACGAAGCTGGCCACGCGCTTCGTTTCTGACAATCCGCCAACTGCGCTCATCGATCGCATGGCAGAGACCTTTCGGAAGAAGAACGGCGATATCCGGGAGGTGCTGCGCACGATGTTCGCCTCGCCCGAATTCTGGGCGGCGGATTCATATCGAGCAAAGGTGAAGACACCGCTCGAATTCGTGGTTTCAGCCGCCCGTGCAACGGGGGCCGATGTGCAGGATGCTACTCCCCTGATACGAACGCTGAACAGCATGGGGATGCAGCCATACGGCATGCAGCCGCCGACGGGCTATTCGATGAAGGCCGACGCCTGGGTGAATTCAGCGGCGCTGCTGGCCCGCATGAATTTCGCGTTGGCACTCAGCAACGGCAAGCTCAAGGGGGTAACATTCGACCCGAAAAGCCTGATGCCCGCGGCGCCGCCGGACGCTACAGGAACTCTGGGGTTGCTGGAGACCGAACTCGCAGGCGGCGATGTATCGCAGCAAACGCATGACACGATCGTGAAGCAACTGAATGATCCGCAAATTGCGAAGCGGCGGCTCGATGATGCTTCTGGGCCGCCGAATGTCGCAGTCATCACAGGATTGCTACTGGGCTCGCCGGAGTTTCAGAAGAGATGACCGGGCTTGACGATCGCTAGAGACTAGCAGGCAGGAGCGCAAAGGCATGCCGATCACCCGCCGTGTATTTCTTCGCAACGGAGCGCTGGCCGTCGTGGGGACGGCTGCACTGCCGCAGTTTCTGACGCGTGCCGCTTACGGTGCGTCAGCGGGCGCTAATGAGAACAAGAGGCTCGTGGTCATCTTCCAGCGCGGGGCCGCAGATGGATTGAATATTGTCGTTCCGCATGGGGAACCGTCGTATTACACGATGCGGCCCTCGATCAACATTCCCCGGAATTCTGTTCTCGACCTCGACGGCTTCTTCGGGCTCCACCCGTCGATGCAATCTATGTTGCCGATCTGGAAGCAAGGCCACCTGGGGATCGTGCACGCTGCCGGATCTCCCGACCCGACGCGCTCCCACTTTGATGCGCAGGATTTTATGGAATCGGGAACGCCAGGCGTCAAAGCTACTGACGATGGCTGGCTGAACCGCGCGCTCCATGCCCTTCCGGCCGCGGAGGGTAAATCAGCGTTTCGCGCCATCGCACTCGGCCCGTCCTTACCCCGCATTTTATCGGGAAGTGAACCGGCGGTCGCGGTAAGCAACATCAGCGACTTCGGTGTGGGCAGTCGCAACGCAAAGACGTCGCCGATCGCCAACACCTTTGAAGCCATGTATTCGGAGTCTGTAGACACCGTTCTGCACGGCACCGGCCAGGAAACGTTTGAAGCTGTGAAGATGCTCAAGGCCGCTGACCCTACCAAGTACAAGCCGGCGGCTGGTGCTAACTACCCGAGGGGCCGTTTCGGAGACAGCCTCAGGCAGCTTGCACAGATGATCAAGGCAAATCTGGGGGTACAGGTGGCGTTCGCCGATATCGGCGGATGGGACCATCACGTCAATGAAGGAAGTACCCAAGGCCAGCTCGCGAATGTGCTTCGCGACTTTTCGGACTCGCTAAGCGCGTTCTGGATCGATCTTGGAGATCTGGCCGAAGACACCGTGGTGGTCACGATGTCGGAGTTCGGACGCACCGCGCGTGAGAACGGGAACCGCGGCACCGATCACGGCCATGCGAACGTGATATTTGTCATGGGCGGTCCGGCGAATGGGGGGAGAGTCTACGGCCGCTGGCCGGGACTGGATGCGTCACAACTTTACGAAGGCCGCGATTTGGCGATCACGACAGACTTCCGCCGGGTCTTGGGCGAGGCGGTATACCGACACCTGGGCAATCATGATCTGGCCCAGGTTTTCCCCGGTTTTGAAACCGGCGGCCAGTTTCTGCATTATCTGCGCTAATCACCGAAGGTAACCACAGGGCTGATTACGTCCGTACGACCACTTCGAGGCCATTGGCGGGCTTGTCTTGACGCGGGAAAATAATCGCATCCCCAGATTGGAAAGTGAACGTGCTGAAGATTTGGGACAAGTCGGAAAAGAATGAACGATTCTCTTTGATCGTGCTGGCCGGGTGCGTGCTCGTCCTCGCGGCCTTAGTGATTGCCCGGCTCTAGACCGGCATCACAACTGGATCAGAACGTCCTCGCCTTCCATTCTGATGGGATAGACAGGCACCTTCGCGTTGGAGTTATGCGCCGCCTCGCCGGTGACTGGATCCCAGCCCCAACCGTGCCAGGGGCAAATTACCTTCCCATCCTCGATAACGCCCTGTCCAATGGGTCCACCTCGGTGGAGACAGACATTGTCCATGGCGGTGATTTGCCCATTCACGTTGGCAACACAGATCACCTTGTCGCCGAGCGTGAATTCCCTGGCTTCGTTGTTGGCAGGGAGCTCGGATGTCGTGGTCAGCTTGATGAATTCGGACATGGGAAGAGATCCTTCGCTTCGCTCACGCCGGAAAACGCGGTCACTTAGGTTGCAAGGTCTGGGCGATCATGACCTGCCGCTTGAAGTTCTCGACCATGTTCGGATCGAGTCGAACTTCGGTGGGCTTTTTGGCAATGGTCATCTGGTCGATTTTGTCCTGCAGCTTCAGCAAAGCATAAAAGAGGTTTTCGGGACGAGGCGGACACCCGGTCACGTAGACGTCCACGGGAACGATCCGGTCCACACCCTGGAGAACGGCGTAAGTATTGAATGGGCCGCCGACGGAAGAGCACGCACCCATTGAGATCACCCATTTTGGATCGGGCATCTGATCGTAGATTCGCTTCACCACGGGCGCCATCTTCAGCGTAACCGTCCCGGCAACGATCATCAGGTCGCTCTGACGCGGACTGGGGCGAAATACCTCGGAACCGAAACGCGCGATATCGAACCGGGCCGTTGAAGAGGCGATCATCTCAATCGCGCAGCACGCCAGCCCGAAGGTCATGGGCCAGAGGGCCGACTTCCGCGCCCAGTTGAAGACGTAATCCACCGTCGTAATCAGGAAATTCTTTTCGAACTTGTTCTGTATCCAGCCCATGTGCCCTCGATGACGCGCAAACCGCGAAACTACTAAGATACTCGCCGATGCCTCAGAACTGTGTGATTCGAGTCACAGGCTAGGCGGTTGGCCTCAGTTTATGGGCCTGTACCCACGCTGTCAATGAACCCCCGCGAGTGCGGCCCCGATTGCGTGACTGGACTCGCACGGTTCCAATCGGCTAAAACTGACTGTCCCGGACAGATCAATGCGATCAGGGTTGCCGGGCGATGCTATGCCCGAAATCACCACGCCAGCCGCCCATCCATCCAGCGCCAGCAAGCGGTTCTTAGCGTGGTGGTCAACCGCACGTACTTCGTTCCTGTGGATGTTCCTTATCGCCTTCGGGCTCCGCGTGGGGACCATCGTTCTGCTCCACACCTACAAGTTCAAGACGGCTGACGCGCACTTCAGCATAGGGTGGGAGATGGGACGCATCGGCGAGGCGCTCGCTTCCGGCCGAGGGTTCAGCGACCCCTTTCAAGGCCACACCGGTCCCACGGCATGGGAACCTCCGCTGTACCCCTATCTGATCGCGGGCGTCTTCAAAGTCTTCGGGATTTACACGCATGCATCGGCGTTTGTTCTGCTCACGCTGAGCAGCCTGTTCTCCGCGCTGACCTGCATTCCCATTTTCCTCGTCGCGCGGCGATGCTTCGGAGAAAGAGTTGCTGTCGCATCCGCCTGGACGTGGGCCGTCCTTCCCTACGTGATGTTCTGGTCGACAAAAGTTGTATGGGAGACGAGCCTTTCCGCGCTGCTGTACACAATCCTGTTTTGGCTGACGCTGACCATGGAAGATCGGGATGGCTGGTGGCCGTGGATCGAATACGGTTTGCTGTGGGGAATCGCAGGTCTCAACAGCACGGTATTGCTGGCGTTCCTTCCCGCCTCGGGACTATGGATCTGGTACAGGCGTCACAAGCGTAAAAAAGGTTCGATCAGCGGCCTTGTGCTGGCGGCTGCGCTCTTCATCGGCTTGATGACTCCATGGACCATTCGCAACTACCGCACCCTCGGCAAACTCATACTGGGGCGCGACAACTTCGGCGCGGAACTCCGCATGGGAAACGGGCCTTGGGCAGACGGTACCTGGATGGTGTACCTGCATCCGACGCAGAACATTTACGCGCTGCACCAGTACGAGCAGATGGGGGAACTCGCGTATATCGACATGCGTAAGCAGCAGGCGCTGGCCTTCATTCGCGAAGACCGGGGCCGTTTCGTCTGGCTCTGCATCAAGCGCTTCATTTACTTCTGGCAGGGTGTTCCCAAAGGCTCGGAAATCTGGTGGCTGGCGCAGACCAAGAACTCTCTCTTCCTCGCCTCTTCGGTGTTGATGTTCTGGGGGCTGGGCCGCGCGATTCGCAAGCGGAAACCCGGGGCCTGGCTGTTCTTCTGGATACTTCTGCTATATCCGTTCGTCTATTACATCGTCTTTCCCTATCCGCGTTATCGCCACCCGGTTGAACCGGAAATCGTGATCCTCGGAATTTTTCTGATCAGTGAAGCCGAAATCCACGGTAAACCAATCGGCGAACGGTAGGCGGTCCCCCCGCTTCCTGAACGACTCGCCAGGTGTATCCCTACCCAATTGGGTGATGTGGACACGGGAAGTGTCCGGCATCCTGATCCTCGGGTTCTAGAGGAGAAAAGAATGTCTTCATCAGTGTTGCAGGATGTTTCGAACGAACTGTCGAGAATCGCGGAACAGGTCGGCAGTTCCGTCGTCGCGGTGCATGGGCGGAGTCGATCTCGGGGCAGCGGCATCCAATGGCGCAAGGGCGCGGTTGTCACCGCCCACCACGCGTTCGGAAGGGACGAGGTAACCGTCGTCGCCGAGGGAGGAAGATCTTTTGCCGCAAAGCTGGCCGGACGAGATCCTTCAACCGATTTGGCGGTGCTGAGTGTTGCCGAAGATGCTGTGCCGAGTGTTGCTGAGCACGCGAAGCAAAACACAGTGCGGCTCGGCAATGTCGTCCTGGCTCTCGGCCGCAGCTGGCGCGGGAATCTGGTTGCGAGCGCCGGAATCGTAGGTGGACTGGGCGGTGAGTTGCAGACACGAGGCGGAGGGCGTCTCGATCAGCACATTCGACTGGCGCTCGACCTGTATAGCGGAATGTCAGGCGGCCCGCTGGTGAGCGCGGAAGGCCAGGTGATCGGTATCAATACAAATGGCTTGGATCGAGGCCGCCCAGTGATGGTGCCTATCGCTACGGTGGATCGAGTCGTCAACGAATTGCTCGAGAAAGGCCACATTGCACGGCCGCATCTCGGTTTGGCGATGCAGCCGGTCGAGCTTCCCGAGTCATTGCAGGAAAAGGCGAAAGCGGGCGCCGGCCTGCTTACGGTGTACGTACCGCCAGGCAGTCCTGCGGATAAAGCAGGTGTGCTTATTGGGGACATCTTGATCCAACTGCGAGGAAGATCGGTGGACGAACTGGAGAACCTTCCCGCACTGCTTCGTGAATCGAAGATTGGTGACTCGGTTCCGGCAACGTTCCTGCGGGGAGGGAACCTGATCACACTGAACATTGTCCTGGGCGATCGCGGGGCCCAATAGGGTTGCATGAGTTCAACGAACGGAAGCGGCTTGATTCGAGTATTCGTGTCGGCTGCTTCCGCCGTCCGCCGCGCGGGACTCGAAGGAATCGTGCGCGCTGCTGCGACGTTGAAACTCGTTGGCAGCACTTATCAAGACTCGGCACTAGCTCATGTCATCGACGAACTCCAGCCCGACGTGTTGCTGTGGGATGTCGGCGAGGATAATTCGCGGGACGCCATCTCGTCAGTTGCAAGTGATGCCGCATGCCGAGTCGTTTTGTTCACCGACAATCCCGCTGCGAACTGGGCAGCCGCCATGTTACGCGCGGGAGTTCGAGCCATTCTGCCGCGTGATTCGTCAGCTGAAGAAATTATTGCGGCGTGTCACGCAGTCCACTCAGGCCTTGCGCTGCTCGCACCGGAAACTGTCGATCAACTGATAGCCCGCATACCAACGCAGGATGAGGCCGACACACAGCCGGCGGAAGGGCTCACGTCGCGCGAGATTGACGTGCTCCGAATGTTGGCCGAAGGACTGGGCAACAAGGACATAGCCGCGGCGCTCGCGATTTCCGAGCACACGGTTAAGTTCCATGTCAGCTCAATTCTCAGCAAACTCGGCGCCGATAGCCGTACGGAGGCCGTCACGACGGGGCTTCGACAAGGAATTCTGGTGCTGTAGCGCTAGTAAACGATGTATCCCGGCGCTGGATTGCGAAAGTCCGGTTTCGATCCCATCACTAACAGCGCCCCAGTTCGCTTAAAGGCCTTCAGGTCATCCAGGCTGTTGAACGAAGTCGTCTTGTAATTTTCGGGAGTCGGCGTGTCGTCCGGGATTTGCCGCGTCTCGACATTCTCGAAGGAGTGATTCTTCAGCAGATCGGCATACTCCGCCGCCGAGCGCACGTGAACCGGCACTCTCAACTTGGGCACCCACTGCAAAGAATACGGATTGTCTTTGTACAGGTTGATCAGGATAAACAGCCGCCCTTTCGGCGCCATGACGCGAAACAACTCGGACAACGCGCGGTCCTGATTGGCGTAGTAGTAGAAGGACTCGACCGAGAGTACCTTGTCGAAATAATTCTCCTCCCATGGAATGTGCTCGGCCGAGCCCCAGGCGTACATCACGTTTTCGAAGTCTTTCGACGCGGCCCGCGCTTGGCGAATCATCTCGTCCGACACATCGATGCCGACGACCTGGCCAAATCCTAGCGGTCCGTCGCCGACAAGCCTCGCCAGAAGGCGCGTCGCCCACCCCGAGCCGCAGCCGAGGTCGAGGACACGCTCGCCGGGCCGAAGGTTCATCAGCCGAATTGTCTTCTCGGTGATATCGAGATGATGTTGCTCCATCTTCTCGCCTTCACCGGCTTCGGCCCAGCGATTGAATTCGTTCTTGAGTTGCTCGTCACGTGAATCTGGCTTATCTGGCACTGTTCCTTCCTATCCTTCGCACTACGCGGGTTCTTCACCACAGAGGACACAAAGGTACACAAAGGAAGCGCGACGATTCAACGCCTCTGCTCTCTGTGTTTTCTGTGGTGGAACTCGTAGTTGTGCTACATTTGGCGTTCTTTATGGCGCCGAGCAGCCCAGAACCGCCGCGCAAGGCAGATCTGCTCTATTGCCCGAACTGCGCCCAGGAGGTGCCGAATCCCCTCACGTGCGGCGATTGCGGTTCGATCATTTGCCCGCGCTGCGGAACTCCCCTGGAATCGCCGGACGAGCTTGGCATCGGATAATCGATGAACTCTCCCATTGTCACCAAGGCCGAACCCAATGCTTCGTCGGAATCCAAGCCTTCTCTATTACGCGACCTCAGCCTGCTAGATTCAGTGCTCCTGCTGGTCAGCGGCATCATCGGGTCATCCATCTTCCTTACAGCAAAAGACATTGCCGGTGTGCTGCCGCATCCCTTCTGGTTCCTGCTGGTGTGGCTGTTCGGTGCCGCCATTTCCTTAGCGGGCTGCGCGGCATTCGCGGAACTCGGTTCCATGTTCCCCGACTCCGGCGGTCAGTACGTATATCTGCGCGAGACCTACGGAGACCTGGTCGCGTTCCTCTATGGATGGATGCTGTTCGCGGTGGCGAACGGAGGTTCGATCGCGGCCCTCGCCGTTGCGGCCGCTGCCTATATGGGGCAAATCGTCCCCGTGATTTCCGCCGATCACGTTGTTCTCTCCTTTTCGTTCATCGTCCTGACCCGCGCCCACATCGTCGCCTTGGGCCTGATCGCAATCCTCACGTTCGTCAACGTCAGAGGCCTGCGCTGGGGGGCCCGCTTACAGAACGTTTCTACGTGGACGAAATTTGCGGCGATGGCCGCATTCGTCCTGCTTGGGCTGGCTATCGGCAAAGGCAGCTGGAACCACTTCACCGGCCAGGGCACTACGGGCATGACCATGGGTCTTAGCCCAGGCCAACTTGTCTCCGCGTTGGGCGTCGGATTGATCGCGGTGTTCTGGGCGTACGACGGATGGGTGTACATCACCTGGGTTGCCGGCGAAGTAAAAGAACCCCGCCGCAATGTGCCGCTCGCCATGCTCTTCGGCGTGCTTGCGGTAGCGGCAATTTACCTCTCGATGAACCTGACGTACGTGTATGCACTGCCGCTCAAGGACGTGGCGAGGTACGAGACGATCGCGCACGCGGCGGCCCGGCAACTGTTTTCGCCGGGAGCGGCCGTGTGGCTCTCTGCCACCATTGCCATCTCCTGCTTCAGCGCCGCGGCCACGTGCACGCTGTCAGGAGCGCGCGTGTACCTCGCAATGGCGCAAGACGGGGTCTTCTTCAAGCGAATGGCCGAGATCCATCCCAAGTGGCGCACACCGGCGTTCAGCCTGATTGGTCAAGGAATCTGGGCGGCGGTGCTGACGGTGAGCGGACGCTATGACCAGCTGTATACGTACGTGATCTACGGAATGGTGCTTTCGTACACGCTCACGGTGATCGGGTTGTTCATACTTCGCTGGAAACGGCCGGATATCCCGCGCCCCTACCGCTGCACCGGCTATCCGTGGATCCCCGGAATTTACGTTTTGATCGGAGCGGCTTGGACCTTGAACACGATCGTGACACGCCCACAGGAGGCGGGGGCAGGGACGCTGATCGTATTGGCGGGTGTGCCGGGATTCTTGTACTGGCGGTGGGCGAATCGGCGAAGCGCGGCGTAGGAGAGAGCCGCATTTCGCGCCCCGGCAGAACTGACCGGGATTTCTATACCGGCACGGCCGTCTTGCGCGGTGGATTGAAGAACGGAGTCTTCACGACACTCGCTCCTACTTTGTGGCGAATCGCCTCTACCGTGATCTCCATCTCCACCTTAGCGCCTAGCCGCGAAAACTCGGTGTCAAGGCTGGCGAGCGAAATCATCTTCTTGAGCAAAGGCGACCAGGTTGTTGACGTAGCCTTGCCCACTTGTTTTCCGCCTGCATAAACCGGCACGTGCACCCGCGAAGCCTGGCTGGGCGCCTGCGGGGCCAACCCGTAGCGGTCATAAAGGTCTTCGACCTCGGGCCAATTCACTTCCAGGCCGACGAGCTGGCGTGGAACTCCATGATGGCTGTCGTTCAGCAGTGCGGATCGACCGATGAAGTTTTCTTTCTCGAGGTGGACCATTTTGCTGAACCCGAGTTCGTACGGCGAATACTTCTGCGACGGGATCAGCGCCTTCTTGCTGCTGATGTAATCCACTTCGATCAGCAGCAGGCCAGCCTCGATGCGAGCTACGTCGAGGGCGAGCATCCCAGCGGCGTGCAGATCGAAGGCTCTTCCCTTCTCCGCGATTGCGTCCCAAACTCTCACGGCATCGTTCCAGGGCATCCAGATTTCGTACCCGAGATCTCCCGTATAGCCGGTGCGTGAGATATCGACGGGAATTCCCGCGATCTTGCCATGGGTCATCCGGAAATACTTCAGGTTCGCGATGTCCGCATCCGCCACCGACTTCAGCAGCCTTCCAGAGGTCGGTCCCTGCAACGCGAGAGCGGCGGTCTGCTCGGAAATATCCTCGACCTGAACGTCCATGTTCAGGCCATTCTGGCGGAACCATCGCAGGCTGGGATCGGCGGCTGTCCAGCGGTAGGTGTTCTCGGCAAGGCGCGTAATTGTTCCGTCGTCGATGACCTTGCCATGTTCGTCGCACCAACAGCAATAGATCACCTGTCCAACGGCAACTTTATTGATGTCACGAGTGATTACGCGATTGACGAGCTTGGTCGCGTCGCGTCCGGTGACCATGTACTTGTACAGCGGGGATATGTCGATCAACGCGGAGGCATTGCGAATCGCGTTGTACTCGTGCTCATGGTGTACTTCGTAAACGCTAACGGTGTAATATCCCGACCACTCCCGGTAGTTCAGGCTGTGACACAGCGCAAAGGTTCGCTCGTGAAATGCAGTTCCAACTGGCAACGGATTCCCTCGTGTTCCGCGCCGGATTATATGGGGCGCGGTACTCTGGCAGCAAGTCGGAAGAGATATTGACTTTGGGTCATTTAGGACGCGCAAGTCTAAAGACAAAAAGCCTGTTGCTAGGTAGAATGTGGAGTCATTTTCCAGAGTTCCACTCCCTTTTTTCAGCGGAATGTGGGTGCTGAAGATTCTTTATGCCTAATACTTCGAAGTACGACGTGATTGTTATTGGCGGCGGCCATAATGGCCTGGTCAATGCCGCCTACCTGGCGCGGGCAGGCAAGAAAGTGCTGGTTCTCGAGCGCCGGCACGTTCTGGGCGGCGCTGCAGTAACCGAAGAGATTTTCCCGGGATTCAAGTTCTCGGTCTGCTCCTATGTCGTGTCGCTGTTGCGCCCTGAGATCATTCGCGACCTCGACCTGCCGCGGCACGGTTTGGAGATCCTTCCTCTCGATGGCACGTTCACACCGATGCCGAACGGCGATTACCTGTGGCGCGTCAATGATCACGGCAAGACCCACCGCGAGATCGCGCGCCACTCCAAAGTGGATGCCGAAGCGTATGACGAGTTCGGCAAAGCGATGCAGGCGATGTGCCGCTTCGTAAAGCCGATCCTCGCGATGGTTCCCCCGGATCCCACGACACTGAATCCGCGCGACCTGATGAAGCTGATGTTTCTCGGCCGGCGCTTCCAGGGAATGAACGTTGAGGACAAGTACAACCAGGTGCAGCTCATGACGATGAGCGCCGCCGACTTCCTCGACCAGTGGTTTGAAACCGGCGTGTTGAAAGCGACGATGTCCGCGTCGGGGATCATCGGCACCTTCCTCGGCGTTCGTTCACCGGGAACCGCGTACGTGCTGCTTCATCACTACATGGGCGAGATTGATGGAGCGTTCCGCTCGTGGGGATTCGCCCGCGGCGGTACGGGAGCGATTTCGAACTCCATTGGCGACGCAGCTCGCGAATTCGGTGCTGAGATCCGGACGCAAGCGCCCATCGCGCGAATCATTGTCAAAGGTGGCAAGGCGAAGGGGGTCGTGCTGCAAAATGGGGACGAGATCTACGCGGATGTGATTTCATCCAGCGTGGACCCGCGCCACACTTTCATCAACTTCATGGAACCGGGCAATCTGCCGGATGATTTCCTGGAGGAGGTACGCCGCTACAAGTTCCGCGGATCGTCCGGCAAAGTGAATCTCGCGCTGGACGCGTTGCCGAACTTCAAGAGCATTCCCGGCCCCGGGGCGCATTTGCGGGGCGCAATTTCCATCTCGCCGGCAGTGGAGTACATGGAAAGGGCATATGACGACGCCAAGTATGGCCACTTCTCGCGCCGTCCGTATGTCGACATGGTGATCCCCTCGCTTACCGACCCGTCAGTCGCCCCGCCGGGCAAGCATGTGATGTCGTGTTTCGTGCAGTACGCCCCCTACAAGCTGGCGCCGGGCTTGAATTGGGATGATCAGCGTGAGGCATTTGGGAACAACGTGATCGACACTATTGCCGAGTACGCTCCGAACATCAAGGACATCATCATCGGCAAGCAGGTGCTTACGCCGCTGGACCTGGAGCGCGAGTTCGGACTAAGCGAAGGCAATATCTTTCAGGGCGAGCTTTCGCTTGAACAGTTGTTCTTTCTGCGGCCGGTGCCGGGTTGGGCGCAGTACCGCACACCAATCAAGAACCTGTATATGTGCGGATCAGCGACGCATCCGGGCGGCGGGATCATGGGTGCGAACGGACGGCTCGCGGCTCTGGAAATCCTGAAAGACGTCAAGGGAGCCGCCTAATGGCCGAGCAGCGCGATGTGATCGTGATCGGCGGCGGCCATAACGGGCTGGTAACCGCGTTCTATCTGGCTCGAGCGGGGTTCAAGCCGCTGGTTCTCGAGCGTGGTTCTCAGGTTGGCGGCGGCGCCGTAACCAATGAGTTCTACCCGGGATTTCGCTGCTCGACGCTCTCGCACGCAGCGGGTCCTGTCCGCGCCGATATCGTCCGCGATATGCGGCTCGAACAGCACGGGCTGAAGCTGATCACGCCGGAGGTCGCGATTACGGCACTTACGCCCGACGGCCGTGCGCTGCCTCTCTACCACGACGCACAGAAGGCCGCGACTGAGATTGCCAAGTTCTCGCAGAAGGATGCGACTCACTACGGCGACTTCGCGAAAGCGTTGGGCAAGATCGGCAATGTAATCAGTGATGTTCTCCGGATGCCGCCTCCCGACATCGACAATCCCAGCAAAGGCGACCTCTGGGGCATGCTGCAGACCGGACGCGGCGTCCGCAAGCTTGGCAAAAAAGACATGTACCGGTTGCTGCGGTGGGGACCGATGGCGGTCGCCGACTTGGCTAGTGAGTTCTTCGAGAGCGAAGTGCTGCGGGCCGTCGTGGCCGCTCGCGGGGTGTTCGGTACAGCGATGGGACCATGGTCGGCCGGAAGTGCCCTGGTACTTCTGATCCGGGCGGCTGCTGATCCTCATCCGGCTGGTTCTGCACCTTTTGTGGCAGGAGGCGCCGGTGCGCTTACGACGGCCATGGCCTCCGCCGCGCAGAAAGCAGGCGCGGAGATTCGAACGGGTGTCGAAGTCATCGAGATCCGCGTTAAAGAAGGAACCGCTACTGGAGTTGTACTTTCGACCGGGGAAGAAATCCTCGCGGGCGCGGTCGTGTCCAATGTCGACCCCAAGCGCACGCTGCTGAAGTTGGTGGATCCCACGTATCTCGCACCTGGTTTCGTTCAAAAGCTTAAGAACTACCGGATGTCCGGGACGGTTGCCAAAATAAATCTGGCACTGTCCGGCTTGCCCAGTTTCACAGCGTTGAAGAACGGCGACCCTGGTGCCCTTAATGGGCGCATTCACATTGGCCCGGAAATCGATTACCTGGAGCGCGCTTTCGATGAGTCCAAGTACGGCAACTTCTCTCGCCAGCCGTATCTTGAAGTGGCTATTCCGTCTTTAACGGATCCTTCGCTTGCTCCGGCAGGCAAACATGTAATGTCCGTGTACATGCAATATGCGCCGTACAAGCTAAAGAGTGGGCAATGGGATGGAGAGCGCGTCGCGCTGGGAGATACGGTGGTCAAGACACTGGCGCAGTATGCGCCGGACCTGCCGCAGATGATCCTGCATCATCAAATCATCACGCCGCAAGACCTGGAAGACACCTATGGTTTCACCAACGGGCATATTTTCCACGGCGAATTGGCGCTCGATCAGTTCTTCACCATGCGGCCTCTACTGGATTGGGCGCGGTATAACACGCCGGTCGCGAATCTGTTCTTGTGCGGATCGGGGACGCATCCCGGAGCAGGCTTGACGGGAGGATCGGGCGCGAACGCCGCGCGGGAAATCCTCAAACAGCTGAAGAAGTAGTCGAATTGGTAATTGAGCAATTTGTAATTTGCAATCAAATCGAGGAGTGCGGGCGATTTGGTTTCAAATTACAAATTACAAATTACCAAATTACCAATTCCCATGAAAAACACCGCCATCCTGCTGATCAACTGTCCTGACCAGAAAGGCGTCGTGGCTACGGTGGCGAACTTCGTTTACAGCCACAATGGGAACATTCTCCATGCCGACGAGCATGCCGATGAGGATTCCAACCTCTTCTTGATGCGGGTTGAGTTCGATCCAGCGGAATTCAACATTCCCCTGGAAGACTTCGGGAAGCACTTCGCGGCGACCGCCGAACGGTTTCAAATGACCTGGCGGCTTGCCCAGTCCTCTCACAGGCCGCGAATGGCGATCCTGGTTTCGAAATACGATCATTGCCTGGTGGACTTGCTTTATCGCCACCGGTCGGGCGAACTACATTGCGAAATTCCGCTGATCATTTCCAACCACCCGGACAATCAATCCATTGCCGAGTTTTATGGAATTCCGTACCGCACGGTGGCTGTGACAAAGGAAAATAAGCGCGCCGCAGAACAGACGATTCTCGACCTCCTCAAGGAGCACAATCCAGACTTTCTGGTGCTGGCGCGATACATGCAGATCCTGTCGGATGAATTCGTCAGCGCCTATCCTCACCGCATAATCAACATCCACCACTCATTTCTGCCGGCGTTCATCGGGGCCAAGCCTTATCACCAGGCATTTCAACGAGGGGTAAAGCTGATCGGCGCGACGAGCCACTACGTCACCGAGGTGCTGGATGATGGGCCATTTATCGAGCAGGATGTCGTGCGCATCTCGCATCGTGACACGCTTGATGACTTGCTGCAGAAAGGCCGCGACCTGGAAAAGGTGGTACTCTCGCGCGCCGTTCGGTGGCACATTGAGAACCGCGTATTGCTGTTCGGCAACAAGACCGTGGTGTTCGATTAGAAGGGTGCTTACCACAATTCCCTCCTCTGTCTACAGGAACGCCCGTACGAAATTTCCTCCCCAGCCACGTTAAAAACTTACTCGCTCGAGGCGAAGGTGGCGGCAGTCAGAAAGCAACCACGAGAGAAACAACTGGAATGGCAGTTGCTGCTATCGAAAGGCGGACAATTCGGAGGTGAGGGATGCTTTGGACAATTTTTGTGATTTTGCTGGTTCTGTGGCTACTGGGATTCAGTTTCCATGTCGCCGGCGGTTTAATCCACCTGCTGTTGGTCATCGCCGTCATCGTGTTGATCGTCAACCTGCTGAGCGGCCGCAGCACAGCGGTTTGAGAAGGGAGAGATCATGCGGGCAATAGTGCATCGGTTGCTTTTCGTGGTACTGCTCGTAGCCATGGTCGGGGCTGCGGGCATGGCCAGAGCCACTACAACGCAAGACCAGGGTGCCGGCCAGGATATGAAGGACGCTGGCCACTCGACCAAAAAGGCGGCCAAGAAGACCGCCCATAAGACGAAAAAAGGCGCCAAGAAGGGTACCAACAAAGCTGCTCAGAAGACCTCGGAAGGCGCCGACAAGGTGCAGGACAAGACCTCGCCCCAGTAGCCATACCAGACTGCAACGAAAACGGCTGCCTCGATGGGCAGCCGTTCGCTTTTTCGCCGGGACAGGAACTCAGTCCCGGGACTTAATTGATGTCGAACTGCTCCTGGTGCAGTGCAGGATCGCTCTTCACGATGATGCTCTTGCTGGTGAGCTCTTCCATTTCGCTCAGCCAGCGGCCGTTGTTCGACTTGAGCACCTTCGCCACCTCGGGGTTCACCCGCAGCATGACGTCGCTGTGCTCAAGGTGCTTGGAGATCTTCCGCATCTCGACGTAGATCTCGTTGCAAACGGTGGTGACCGACTTCACGTAGCCGGTCGCCGTGCAGTACGGACAGGGCGTGCCGATGGTGCGCTCCAGGGACTGTTTGACCCGCTTGCGCGTGATCGCGACCAGTCCGAAATCATTGAACTGGAGAACCTTAGACGGTGCGCGGTCCGCCCGCAGCGCTTCTTCAAGAGCCTGCATGACCTTCTGACGATTGCGGCGCTCATCCATGTCGATGAAGTCGATGACAATGATGCCGCCCAGATCACGCAACCGGATCTGACGCACAATCTCCTTAATCGCGTCTACGTTGGTCTTCACGATCGTGTCTTCCAGGCGCGAGGTTTTACCCACGTATTTGCCGGTGTTGATATCGATCGCGACCAAAGCCTCGGTCTGGTTGATGACGATGTAACCGCCGCTCTTCAGCCAGACCTTCGACTTGAGCGCCTTATTGATTTCGTCGGTTAACCCGAACTGCTCGAACAAAGGGGTTTCTTTCGTGTAGAGCTTCACACGACGGACCAGAGCCGGTTGAAAGCGGTTGGCGAAGCGGAGGATCCGTTCGTACTCTTGCTCCGTGTCAACCCAGATCTGCGAGAAATCCGAGGTGACCTGGTCGCGCAGCACGCGCTCGACGACATTCAGGTCGTGGTAGATCAGTGCCGGAGCTTTGTTGTTCTCCGCCCGGGTCTTAATTTCGTTCCACAAGCCCTTAAGGAAGCGGATGTCGGCGCGAAGCTCATCCTCCGCAGCGCCCTGTGCGGCGGTACGGACGATGAAGCCGCCGTGACCGTTTTCCCGTTCGCTGATCACAATGCGCTTCAGGCGCTGGCGCTCCTCTTCCGAAGCAATCTTTCGTGATACCCCGGTATGGTTCACGGTCGGCATATACACGAGGAATCGGCCCGGGAGGGCGATGTGGCTCGTAATGCGGGCGCCTTTCTTGCCGATCGGCTCCTTGGCAATTTGTACCAGGATCTCCTGACCTTCTTTCAGAAGGTCTGAAATGAGGGGAGCGGCCTGCGATTGGAACTCGCGACGTGACCGGAACCGGCGAGGGCCTCCTGGACCGCGACGTCCACGGCGCTCCCAGCCCCTTTGCCGCTGGGTGCGTTGTTGGTATCCGGCCGTTGTGGATGGACCACGCACTTCGGCCCGAGCTTCCATTCCACCACCCGTACCAGATTCGGCAGCCAAAAGGGCCTCAGCCTCGGCTTGAGCTTGTTCGACTTCTGCCTCTTCATCGTCTTCTTCGGCTTCCGATTCAGCGGCGCTAGCTTCTACCGGAGCAGACTCGGATACTTCGGCAACCGCGCCGTTCTCGACAGACTCTCCCGATGCGGCGATCTCGGTTGGCTCGTGGTTGCCGTTGGCGTCCTGGGTTTCCTCTTCGAGTTCTTCGAACTGCTCATCCTCATCGAGTTCCTCGACGTAAGAGGCGATATCCGCTTCCTCTTCCTCGATCTCTTCTTCCTCCATGGTGCCGGGCGCGGCAAATGCCGTGTGCTCGGCTTCGAAAGAGGGATGCTCGTCGTGTTCTTCGCCTACCTCATGCTCTTCTTCCTCCTGGATTTCGAGGGAAGGATGGTCGGCCGCTTCACCGCCGAAGACAGATGCCACGTTCGTCTGCTCGATATGATCTTCTTCCGGGTCGCGTTGGAACCGGACTACCTGCGAGTCGCCGCGAACGGACGCTTCGTGACGAGACTCGGTGGGCTCCTCCGAATGGGTCTTCCGGCGATCTTCATGGGCCGGCGTCTCCCGTTCATGCTGTGTCACTTGTTCCGGAGCCGCAAAGATCGGCTCATCGTCCGGGAAGGTTTCTGCGATCACGGGAGCAGGAAGCTCGGGAAGTGCCGTCGCGGCCTCCTCCTCTGCGCGAACGGGGGCTGCCGCGGATTGCTGGTAGCGCTGGTATTTCGAAATGGACTCGCCGGGCAGGACAATCGGCTGGTATCCGGGAGGCGGGCCATAATCGGAACGAGAGTCTGAGCGAGCAGAACGTTCCGGAGCAGGTGTCCGCTGCTCGGGCCGCGCATACCTGGACTCGGGCAAGCCGCCTCGGCGTCCACGACGGCGACGCCGTCCTCGCCACCCGCGCGGTTCTCGTTCCTGCGGCTGGCCGTTATTGTTGCTTTCCACCGGTGCGGCCGATTGCTGCGAGGTTTCGCCCGGTTCGCGCTCTTCCTCGTCGAAGGGTTCGGACTCGATCACAAAACTTGGTCCGGCGGCTGGGGCGGGTGGTTCGGACGAAGCTTGCTGCGGCTGTGGTTCGGACTGCCCCATGTCCTGCACGCCACGGCTGACCGGGATAACGTCGGTCACGTCTTCATCGTGTTCCTGCAATTCCATGAAATCGGAGACATAGAGGAAGGCATCGCGCTCGAGGCCGATGTCCACGAAAGCCGATTGCATGCCGGGAAGGACGCGCGTCACGCGTCCTTTGTAGATGGATCCTGCTAGGGTGTATTCGTTTTCCCGCTCGAGATAAATCTCGGCGAGTTGATCGTCCTCGACCATCCCCACTTTGGTTTCGTGGGGAGTTGAGGACACAAAAAGTTCTTTAGTCATGCTAACTCCGGGTCTGCGCCGCTAAGCGGCAACAGAATTCACCGGGTCAAAGACAGGCAAAGACAGGTAGGACTGATGGCGCGATTGAGGCGGTTGCAGGTACACAACTGCCGACTCCTGGAGATGAACTCCAAGACGTAACTCTTCGTACAAGCTGGGAATTCGTTTGCACTTATCGCATGTGCGCCATTGCCGAGGTTTGTGACCGCTCTCTCACTCCGGTGAGGGGGCCGTTACCTGCCCGGCGGCGCTTTGCCGCAATCCTGCCCGGCCTTCTTCTCTCTCTTCCTGGCCGGTGAAATTGCCCTCTTCACGCGAGGGCGATCGTAATCTTGTTTATTCCTGAGCCGCACCACGGTGCGACCTACAACTTGGTTCCTGCTCAGTTCACGAAGCGGCGCATACGTATATTCATGACGATACCCAGCGCCAAAAACATGAACAGGACGGAAGACCCGCCGTAACTCATTAATGGCAGAGGTATTCCCGTAACCGGCATAAAGCCAACTACCATGCCGACGTTGACCAGGATGTGGAAGCTAAGCACCGCTACCACCCCCATTGTTATGAACGTGCCAGCGCGGTCGGGCGCCGTTTGCGCGTTCTGCGTCAAACGCATCAGCACAATGAAGTATAACAGCAACACCCCCAACGCACCCACAAATCCGTGTTCCTCGGAAAAGGCCGCGAAAATGAAGTCCGTCTG